>Ga0255338_1000373_pt1 | contig 159446 bp, 146 predicted proteins | sample MeOH1_35cm_T4_19_FD_203715 | JGI IMG/M metagenome (GOLD analysis project Ga0255338, IMG submission 203715) | Sandy soil microbial communities from University of British Columbia, Vancouver, Canada - MeOH1_35cm_T4_195 | ecosystem: Engineered > Artificial ecosystem > Sand microcosm >...
ACACGGCTTGGTTGTAGAGGGCGACCGACGAGAGGTTCGGGTGTAGCGCGGCGTATTCGCCGCCGTCTGAGATCAGCCGCGCCTGGATGCACTTGATCACCGCCACGAAGCCGCAGAACAGGTTCCCCGCCGTCATCAGGTTCGGCAGGAAGAAAATCCGGCTCGCCTGGGTGACGTTGTAGGGATTGTCGCGTTGATCGAGGTCGGACATGCGGGGTTACTTGGTGAGGCTTTCGAGGTATTTCCAGAACTTGGAATCCTGCTCGAACAGCTGCTTTTCGCTCACGGGCAGTTTCATGCGGAAGAGGGCGTCCTCCAGCGAGGCCTTGTGCAGGATGTAGTGGGTGTGGAGGGTCTCGCCCTGCACTTCGAAATAGAAACGGAAATCCCCGGCGCGCAGCCGGTAGAAATCCTTGCCGCCCCGGGTGAACTTGCCGAGCGGCTCGCGCGGGTGCGCCAGATCGGACGGGCGGATCTTGCTGATCGGTTCGATCACCTCGAGCTGGGCCAGCTTGTCCAGCCGGTTCAGCTCGCGCATGCTTTGTTCGGAAAAGGTTACCTGATACATCGTGGTTGGGACTATGACCCGTAACCCTTGAGGGAGAGCCGCGTCTTGTCTAGGCAACAACACCACCCAAAACCCCCTTCCATGAAAGCCCGCCCCCTCGCCCTGTGCCTCTTGTCCGCCGTATTGGGCGCAATTCCCGCCTTGGCCCAGACCGACGCCAAGGCCGCCGACGCCGGCCAGATGGAGAAACGCCGCCAGGAGATGCTCAAGCGCTTCGACCTGAACGGTGACGGCAAGCTCGATGACGACGAAAAAGCCGCGATGAAGGCGGCGCGGAAAAAGCCGGCGGCCGTGCCCGGTTCGGGCGACATCGGCAGCCTCGGCGGCGGTGCCGAGCCGGCAGGCGCGGGCCGCGGAGACCGTTATCTCAAGGAATTGATCAAGCGCCACGACAAGGACGGCGACGGCAAGCTCGATGAAGCCGAACTGGCCGAGCTCATCAAGAACCGCAATGCCAACGGCCCGGGTTCGCCCGGCGCCCGGCCGCGCGAGCAGATGATGAAGCTGTTCGACAAGAACGGTGACGGGCAGCTCGATCCGGAAGAACGTGCCGCCGCGGAACAGTTCCGGGCCGACCAGGTGAAGCGCTTTGACCGCAACGGCGACGGGCAGCTGGATCCCGAGGAACGTGCCGAGGCGATGCGCGCGTTCGTCGCCGACCATCCGGAGATGATGCCACCCGGCCAGTAGCGCGGGTGAAGAGCCGGGGAATTGGCAGAAAGCTTTGGCTTGGTTGGAGGCGAGACTGCCAGAGGGTGGGCCGGCAGGTCCCTCTGCCGGCAGGGATCACGCGAGACGTGACCGTTGCCCAAAGCGGGCACAGGGACGTGCCCGCCCACCAGAAGACCAACGGAGTAATACCAGTCCAGACTCTCCATTCCGCAACTGCCTCCAGCCGCGTCCCGGTCCGCATCTTTGTTGCACCGACCCGGCCGCCCGGTAGAACCGCGCGAACAATCTCCCCATGTCTGTCACCCTTTCCGATATCCGTGCCGCGCGCCGGCGCATCGCCGGCGGCGTCATCGTCACCCCCTGTCGCGAGTCGATCCCGCTCTCCGAGATCACCGGCGCCCGGGTCTTCTGCAAGCTGGACAACTTCCAGCGCACCGGCTCGTTCAAGGAGCGCGGCGCCCGCAATGCCCTGCTCCAGCTCGAGGCCGGCCAGAAAAAACGCGGCGTCATCGCGGCCTCCGCCGGCAACCACGCGCTCGGGCTGGCCTATCACGGCCAGTTGCTCCGCATCCCCGTCACCGTGGTGATGCCCGACTACGCGCCGCTCATCAAGGTCAGCACCTGCAAAAAACTCGGCGCCCGGGTGATCGTCTCGGGCCGCGACTTCGCCGAGGCCCGGGCGCAGGCCGACACCTTGGTGGACCGGGAGGGCCTCACCTACATCCACGGCTTCGACAACCCGGCCATCATCGCCGGGCAGGGCACGATGGCGCTCGAAATCCTCGAGCAGGTGCCGGATCTCGACGCGATCGTGTGTCCCATCGGCGGGGCCGGGTTGATCGCCGGCATCGCGATCGCCGCCAAGGCGCTCAAGCCGCGCATCAGGATCATCGGCATCGAATCCGTCGCCACCGCCAGTTTCACCGCCGCGCTCAAGGCCGGCCGGCCCGTCACCATCCCGCGCCGCGCCACGCTCGCCGACGGTCTCGCCGTGCTCAAGGTCGGCACCAACGCCTTCGAGCTCGCCCGGCGTCACGTCGACCAGGTTGTCCGGGTGTCCGAGGACTGGATCGCGCTCGCCATCCTGCGCATGGTCGAGCTGGAAAAGATCGTCGTCGAGGGCGCCGCCGCCGCGCCGCTGGCCGCGCTGATGGCGGGACTGCTGCCCGGCCTGAAGGGGAAGCAGGTCGTCCTCACCGTCTGCGGCGGCAACATCGACCCCGCGATCCTCAGCCGCGTCATCGAGAAGGGCCTGGTGCACGGCGGCCGGCTCACGCGCTTCACCGCGGTCATCAGCGACCGCCCGGGCGGCCTGGCCGAGCTCAGCCGCGTGGTCGCCGCCTGCGGCGCTAGCATCAAGGACATCGAGCACGACCGCGCCTTCAGCGGTCCCGACGTCTCGGCGGTCAACGCCGTGTGCACGGTCGAGACGCGCGATCACGCCCACATCCGCGAGCTGCACCGCGCGCTCCGCAAGCATGGCTTTCCCATTCTGGTCGCCAAGTAAGGCCGGCCGCGCCGCGGGGATCGTCCTCACGCTCTGCCTCGGCGCCTGCCGCACGCCGCCCGTTCCGCCTGCGCCCGCTCCGGTCGTCGCGCCGCCCGCCGAGACGCCGGCGGAGCCGCCGAAACCCGCGGCGGAACGGGACGACGAGATCATCGCGGCCGGGCAGCGCTTCGCCACCGGCACGCGCGTCATCACGTGGAAGGAAACCGGGGCCTACAATGCGTATGTCTCCGCGCCCACGCTGCCGAAAAATTACGACGCGCGGCTGCTGCCGTCGCTCCCCGGCGACAAGACGCCGCGGAAAGCCATCCCGGCCGGGCTCGACGCCCTGCGGGGCATGGTCGACCAGCTGGTCCTCCACTACGACAACAGCGGGCTCAGCAAGCTCTGCTTCGCGGCCCTGCAACAGCGCGGGCTCAGCGCGCATTTCCTCGTCGATGTCGACGGCACGATCTACCAGACGCTCGACCTGCAGGAACGCGCCTTGCACGCCACCACCTCGAACAGCCGCGCCATCGGCATCGAGATCGCCAATTTCGGCGCCTTCCCCTCCAAAGACGCCCGGGTGTTGGCGAAATGGTATCAACCGGACAAGGAGGGGAAAACACGGCTGAGAATCCCGCCGGAAATCAAGGAGACGCGCATCCACACGCCCGGTTTCACCGGCCGCCCGGCGCGACCGGAGCCGGTGCGCGGCAAGATCCACGGGCAGGAGCTGGTGCAATACGACTACACGCCGGAGCAATACGCCGCGCTGGCGAAACTCACCGCCGCGCTGTGCCGCGTTTTTCCCCGGCTCAAGTGCGATTACCCGCGCGACACCGCCGGCCGGCCGGTTTTGCGGAAACTCCCGGACGCGGAGCTCGCGAAATACCAAGGCATCCTCGGCCACTGGCACATCCAGGAAAACAAGATCGACCCCGGCCCGGCCTTCGACTGGGACCGGTTGATCGAAACCGCGCGGGAAATAATCAAACCGCCCCCCGCGCCGGAGCCTTCAGTGGCATCGGCTTCCAGCCGATGAGTCTGGGCAGATTCTGCGGCTGGAAGCCGCAGCCACCCTGTTTTCAACCATCCCGGCCATACGCCGGGTCCACCTTGATGAAGGCCGTGGCGGCGATCGAGGGGAGGGTGGCGACGCAGACCCAGATGAAAAAGTTCGGGTAACCGAGCCAGGCCTGGATGTCGCCGGAAAACATGCCGGGGACCATCATGCCGAGCGCCATGAAGCCCGTGCAGATCGCGTAGTGCGCGGTTTTGTGCGCGCCGTCGGCGAGCAGCATCATGTAGATCACGAAGGCCGTGAACCCGAACCCGTAGCCGAATTGTTCCACCGCCACCGCGGTGCTGATCAACAGCGGATCGGACGGTTGCGCAAAGGCGAGCCAGACGTAGGCGAGGTTGGGAATGTGCATGGCGGCGAGCATCGGCCACAGCATCCGTTTCAGGCCGTAACGCGCGACCGCCCAGCCGCCGAGGAGTCCGCCGAGCGTGAGCGCGATGATCCCGAAGGTGCCGTAGACGAGACCGACCTGCTTGGTGCTCAGCCCTAGCCCGCCGGTCGCGCGGGTGTCCAGCAGGAAGGGCTGCACGAGCTTGACCAGTTGCGCCTCGCCCAGCCGGTAGAGCAGCAGGTAGGCGAGGGCGAAGCCCATGCCCTTCTTTTTGAAAAAGGTGGCGAAGGCCTCCAGCCAGTCGCCGGCCGCAGTTCCTGCGGTCGCGGCCGGTCCGTCGCCCCGGGGTCGCGGCAGCGCGACCTGATGATACAGCGCCGCCAGCACGAAGATGACGGCCGGCGGCACGAAGACCAGCGCCCAGGCCCGGTGCACATCCCCGGTGGACTCCTCCAGGCGGCCCGCAAGATAGACCAGGCCGCCCTGGCCGGAGATGTTGGCCAGCCGGAAAAACATGCTGCGCACACCGACGAAAAACGCCTGCTGGTGAGTGGGCAGCGCGAGCAGATAAAAACCGTCGGAGGCGATGTCGTGCGTGGCCGCGCTGAAGGCCAGCAGCCAGAACACCGCGAGGGTCCAGCGGAAGAAATCAGGTCCGGGCACGGTGAGCGCGACGCAGGCCAGGCCGGCGCCGATGAAAAATTGCAGCGTCACGATCCACCAGCGCTTCGTGCGGTAACGGTCCACGAAGGGCGACCATAGCGGCTTGATCACCCACGGCAGGTAGAGCCAGCTCGTGTAGAACGCCAGGTCGGCGTTTGACACGCCGAGCTTCTTATACATCGGCACCGACAGCGCCACGACCGCGACGTAGGGAATGGCCTGGCAGAAATAAAGACTGGGCACCCAGGACCACGCGCGCAACGGACTGGGAGGAGGATTTTCCATCGGGGTGGGCGCACACTGGCGGCGGGTGCGCCGCGGTGCAATGGCGGAGAGGACTGTCCGCGCGGCGCTGGGTGAAAAGTGGCACGGGTCTCCGAACCCGTGGCGAACGGGATCACGGGTCCGGAGGCCCGTGCCACGAAGCTGCCGATTAATGAAGTAGGTCGGTTTATCCCCGACATCGGGGCATTACTGAGCTGTAACGATGCAGCCGAACGACAAATTCCCTCTGTCGAGTTTGCCACTGAACGGTGGTCGCCGGTTTCTCCGTTCGACAAGCTCAGGACCCCGAGCCCGTCGAGGGGCATACCGGCGACAGGGGATCCGCGAGCACGCCGAAGCGTCGGTATGGAAACCGACGCCCACCCCACTCGTTACGGCTGACCCACGATCCGGCGGTTTGGGTTCCGGTGTTGCCCGAGAAAATCAACTCCTCGCCGATACGGTGGCCGGTTTGGCCGCGGAGACTGTCCGGGCCTGATCCGCCTGGGCGTCGACCGGGGTGGGATTGAGGAAGGCGAGGATCACCGCGGCGATGAGGGCGGCGGCGAGATACTTGAAGAAGGGATCTTGTTTCATGGGTGGACGGTTGGTTACAGGCCAAGACGGACCGTCGCGCCGGGCGTTTCCGCGCCCACGGGAATAATCCGCCCAATAATTCAGAGGCGCCTGTAACCTGCCGCCCGCCTCGTGCGTCGGGGCCGGCCGGTCAGATCCAACCCGGCCGCGCGACGGTGCGGTCGCCGCCGGCGCTGCCGGTGTTCACCGTCGAGGCGGGCTCGAACAACAGGATGCTGCATTCTTCCTCGGCCACCGGCCGGTGCTCGACGCCACGCGGCACGACGATCATCTCGCCTTCGCGCAGCACGACCGACCTGTCCCTGAAATCCATGCGGAACCAACCCTTGACGACATAAAACATCTCGTCCTCGTGATCGTGGTGATGCCAGACGAACTCACCCTTGAGTTTCACCAGCTTCACGTGCTGGCCGTTGAGCTCCGCGACGATCTTGGGCGACCAGTGTTCCGAGAAGAGCGACAGTTTTTCCGCGAGGTTGATCTTTGGCATGGCGGTCAACCCTGGGTCTTCAACGTTGAGAGAAAAGAGTCCGCCTCCTTGATGGATTTTTCCATGTCGGCGATGAGCCGGGAGATGTCGCTTTGCAGGGCGCGGTTGGTCTCGCCGAGGGCGGAGACCGCCTGGGCGTTGAGGTTGTGCTTGAGGAAGAGAACCTGATCGCGGAAGGCGTCGAGCACGGGCGCCATGCGCGCGGAGGCCTGCTCCATGACACGCATCAAGGCGGCATAACGCTGCCGGGTGGAGCCGAGCTGCCGCTCGCTCTGGCTGCGCAGGGAGGCATTGGTGTATTGGCCGAGTTCGGTCTCCCATTCGCGGAAAAGAGCCTGGGCGACATCGTCGATGGCGGCGATGCGGTCGCGCACCTCCCTGGCCCGGTCCTCGCTCCGCTTGAACTCGGTGTTCAGCCGCTCGTAGGTAGCCTGCAACTCGGTGGCCGGAACCTTGGTGACGGCGAGAAACTGTTCCAGCGCGCTGGCGAACTGCTGCTTGGCCTCCTGTTGGGAGCCGCGCGCGGCCTCGACGCGATCCACGAGGATCTGCCGCTTTGGCACGCCGATCTTTTCCATCGCGCCGTAATAAACGGAAGAACAGCCGGCGAGCAGCAGGGTGGCGGCAACAGCGAGCAATCGGGAAGTTTGCATGGGCCGAGGATAATCCGGAAAAGCCCGCGGGCAAGTCTGGTGGGCCGCCGGTGGTGGCGGGTGGAGTCCGCGCGCGCGGCGGAATCCACCAGACAACCGGCGATTACCTGCGGAACAGGGCGTCGACCGAGAATCTGCCGCCGCCCAAAATGAGCAGGGCCACGGCGATGCCGAGCGCCAGCAGGTGGAACTCGACGCCCTCGCCCTTCTGGTTGCCAAACCAGTTCATGAAAAATCCGTTGGACCAGTGCTGCGTTGCGGCGACCAGCATCACGCCGCCGACGCCGAGCGCGGCGGCGCGGGTGCCGAAGCCCGCGAGGAGCATGAGGCCGCCGACGGACTCGGCGAGGATGGCAAGGAGGGCGAAGATCCATGGGGCGCCGACCGACTCGGTCAGGTAGCCCATGCTGCCCTTGAAACCGTAGCCGCCGAACCAGCCGAGGGTTTTCTGAAGGCCGTGGGGCAGGATCATGAGGCCCAGCGACAGCCGCAGGACGGTGGCCGCGAGGGAGTCGCCGGTGGCGACGAGGGAGGAGAGGAGGTTATTTAGTTGCATACACAATCAATCTGGAAGTTTTAGTTGCGTATGCAACAAAAATCTTCATCTTTCCCGCCATGAAGCCCAACCCCCTGCCCGACAGCCACCTCCTGGCCTGGCGGAAATACTACGTGTCGTTCTGGCGGGTCTTCGCCGCCATCGAGGCCGACCTCGCCGCCGCCGGCCTGCCGTCGCTCAGCTGGTATGACGCGCTCTACGAGCTCTACCTCGCGCCCGACCGCCACCTGCGCATGAACGAGCTGGCGCGCAGCGCGCTGCTCAGCCGCAGCGGACTGACGCGGCTGGTCGACAAGCTGGAAAAGGAAAAGCTGATCGAGCGGCGCTCGTGCCCGGCGGACCGCCGCGTGCAGCACGCACAGCTGACCGACAAGGGCGTGGAAGTGCTCCGGAAGATCTGGCCGGTCTACCGGGCGGGCATCGCGAAATACTTTGCCGCCCACCTTTCCGCCGCCGAGGCGCGAGAACTCGAAAAGACCTTGGGCAAGGTGGCGGATTCCTTCGCGCAAGCCGAAAGCGGGCAGTAGGGGCGTCGCTTGACGACGCCCGCGCGGGCGTCCGCAAGGGACGCCCCTACTTGATCTTTGCCTCCAGATCTTCCGCCCACGCGATGATCAGCTTGATTTCCTCCACGGTCAGCCGGGCCTCGGGGTGCATCCACGTGTAGGAATTGAGCGGCATCTTCTTCTCTTCGACTTCGTCGACGATTTCGCCGGCCTTGGTTTTGGCGCGCTTGGGCGTGTAGGCGGCGAACTCGGAGAAATTCAGGTGGCGTTTGCCGTCGTTCACATGCGAGGCGAGCCACCAGCCCGCCGGCTGAACCTCGGCATACCATGGGTAGTTCGTGTTGTTGGAGTGACAGTCGTAGCAGGCGCGCTTCAGCAAGGCGGAAACATCCGCCGGCACGGGATACTTGGCCGAGATGTCATTCGGGCCGGCCGCAGCGGACACGTTCTTGGCCGGTCGGATAAACTGGGCGATGACGATCAGCGCGAGCAACAGGAGGGCGATTTTCTTGAGCATGATGGAAAGGGTGACTGATCCGGCTATGGAGTGTCTTCAAACCAACCAATTTATACTTCCGGTCATTCCGAACACAGTGAGGAATCTCGACGTGCGCAGGCAATATCACTTTCGTTGCGGGAGATTCCTCACTTCGTTCGGAATGACAAAGGGGAGTGAAGACATACTCTAGTTCTTGCCGCGTTTTTTGGGCTTTTCCGCCTCTTCCGCGAAGGCGCGATCATCGTCATCGACCTCCGGCGCGGCCTTGGCCGCGGGGGTGTCGTGAGTTGCTTCCGATGATTTGGTCGTCGCTCCGGAAGGAAGCGCCGCCGTGTCGGACGGCAGCCGTTTGATGCGTTCGGCCAGCGGCGGATGGGTGGAAAAGATCTTCTGCTGGCCGGCAGGGGTTCGTTGCAGGCGGGACAGCACGGCGCGCAGACCACCCGGGGCGTAGCCGGTCGTGATGGCCAGCTGGCGGCCGCTGACATCGGCGGCGTATTCCGTCTGCGGATCGAAACCTTTTTCAAAGAGTGTCTTCGTCACTTGGCTGACGCCGAGGTCGAAGGTCTTGAGCTGCGTATCGACGCGCCGCACCTCCTCGCTCCGGGCGGCGGCGAGGCTGGTGGCGCCGCTGAGGAATTCGCCGCGGGCGATGATGCCGAGGGCGTGCTTGCCGGTGATGTGGGCGATCTCGTGGCCGAGGATGGCGGCGAGGGTGTCGTCGTTGTCGGCCATCGCATACAGCCCGCGGGTGATGAACACGTAACCGGAGGGCGCGGAGAAGGCGTTGACGGTGTCGGAGTCGAGCACGCCGAAGCGCCACTCCAGCTCCGGGCGGGCGGAATAGAGAGCCAGCCCGCGGCCGACGAGATTCACGCGTTGCATGATGGCGTCGTCGCGCACCAGGCCGCCGTATTTGCCGACGATCTCGAGCGCGACGGATTCGCCGATCAGTTTTTCTTCCTCGGGGCCGATGCCCGCCACGCCCTTCAGCATTTGGCCGGCGCTCTTGGCGGTATCGAGGGTCTTGGTAAGTTTCTCGGTGTTGCCCAGGGCCTTGCTGAGGCCGCCGAGATCGAGGGCGAAGCCGGCCGGCGCGGTCAGCAGCGCGGCGAAACTCAGGCAGAGAATGCGCCGGTTCATTGGAACTCCCCCTTCTTCTGCTCCTGCAGGAATGATTCAACTTGCTGTGGCGTGACGGTCGCGCACAGGGCGATGAGCCAGTTCAGGTCGTCGCGGGCGTTGGTGAGGTTGCGGCGGGCCGCATAATCATCCGCGGCCGGCGTGAGCGGGCGGGCGGCGGCCGTCGCGGTGGTGCTGCTGGCGTTGAGACCGAGGCCGTCGAGGCCTTTGCCCTCCGCGGGTTTGGTCTCGCTGAGGTTGCCGGCGAACACCCAGCCGGCAGCCGGGCCGTCGCTCACGCGCAGCCACGCACCGCGGGCCTCCTGGATGGCGAGCTTGCGGCCGAAGGAGACTTTGCCCGCGACGGCGGCCAGCGGAGCCGGCTCGGCGAGCAGGTTGGTTTCGAAACGTTTGGTGTAGGCGGTGCCGCCGGCCGTCAGCGCACCTTCCAGCGTGGCGGCGGTCGCCAGCAGCAGCGCGACCAAACACAGTCGTGGCGTAGGATGGTATTTCATTTGGAATGCAGGGTCAAAATGGGTTCCCAGTCCGGCAGGGGCGGCTGCGTGACGTAAAGCTGCGCGCGCCGGAGCAATTCTTCCGTCACAGTATCGGCAGGCGCAAAGGCGAGCGCACGGCCAAAGTGCGCCGCCGCTTCCGCAAAACCGCGTAAAACATAACAGGCGTAGCCGGCGTTGTAGGCTTCAATAAAATCCCGCTGCGCGGCGGTCAGTTCCTCCGGCCGGCCGACCAGCTCATGCACCTCGACCGCGACGAGCTTGCCCTTCACGCGCAGCCGGGTGAGCGGCCGTGTGACCAGCCGGCCGGCGACGGCACGGGCCGTGTTTTCCCCGAGCAGGATGTGCGTGCCGAACTCCTTGTTCGCACCCTCCAGCCGCGAGGCGAGGTTCACCGCGTCGCCCATCACCGTGTAATTCTTTTTCCGCGACGAACCGAGGTTGCCGACGATCATCTCGCCGCTGTTGAGCCCGATGCGCACCTCCAGCGAAACGCCGATCGCGGCATAGCGGAGGTTGATGTCCGCCAGCGCCCGGCGTGCCTCCAGCGCGGCGTGACACGCGGCCAGCGCGTGGTCGGGCAGGGCGGCGGGGGCGCCGAACACCGCCATCACGGCGTCGCCGATGTATTTGTCGACATAGGCGCCGTGGCGATGGAGGCACTCGCTGGTCTCCTCGAGGTAGGCGTTGACGACCTCGACCATCCGCTCGGGCTGGTCGCGCAATTTTTCCGACAGATCGGTGAAGCCGACGAGGTCGGAGAAAAACACCGTGGCCTCGCGCCGCTCGCCGCCCAGACGGATCGAGGAGGGATCGCGCACCAGCCGCGCCACCACGCCCGGGTCCACGTAGGCGCCGAACATGCCCTGGATCTCGCGCTTGCGGGCCTGCTCGCGCCAGAAGCTTTCCGCCACGACGCCGAGCAGGGTCAGGACACACGCCGCCACTGCGGTCGCCGGCGGCACGAACCAGCCCAAGGACAACAGCACATACGCACCGCCCAGCAGCACGAGAACCAGACCGACGGTCATGGCGACGGGAGCCTGCAACGCGAGTTGGTGGCGACCCGACCACACGATGGCGGCGGTCACCAGCAGGGCGGCCAGCAGCATCAGAGCTCGCGGCACGGCGGTGATGAATCCTCCCGTGGCCAGATTCGTCCACGCCGTCCAATGAACCAGCACGCCCGGCTCGATCTTGCCCACCGGCATTGGTTTCACATCGAAGGTGCTGCTGGCGTTGGCGCCTATGAAAACCGTCCGTCCTCTCACCGCATTCGCCAGCGGTCCGGTCAAAGCGGGTTCCGCGCGCAAGGCTTGGACGATGGCTTCGGCGCCCAGGTCCGGCGCGGTATTGGCAATCCGCTCCAGCATCGGCCGGCCGGCCTCGATATAGGGGGCCGCGGAGAGAACCGGCACGCCGCGCGCGCGGATTTGTTCCAGTCCGCCGTGCCAGCGCAGCATTCCGCCTTTGGGCGATTTCACCGGGGGCAGCGCCGCGGCCGCCAGGGAGTTGCCCGGATCATAGGCCCGGGCCACGCCGTCGTCGTCCGCGCGGAAATCAACCAGCCCGGTTCGCGGTTTTTCGAACAGCGGCTGGTGCCGCGCGACAAACTCCTCGTTCCAGAAAACAGGGTTTTGCCGGGCGGTGCGCGCCAGCAGCACCGACGGAGTGCCGGCGGCCACCTCGGCGAGCAGCAGGTCCTGCTCGGCGGCGGCGGATTCCTCGAGGAAGGTGAAGTCCACCACGACATGCGCCGCACCGGCTTGGTGGAGGGCGAGGATGAGTTGGGCAAACACCACCCGGGGAAACGGCCAGCGCACCCCCTGCTGGCTCATCGCGGCCATGGTCTGCTCGTCCACGAGCACCAGCGCCGAGTCGGACGGCAGCGGCGGTGCCTTCAGCGGGTGTCGGCTGGCGGCGTCAAAAAAGGCCCGGTCCAGCGCGGTGCTGAACGGGGAGAAATAAAACCCCAGCAACAGGACGGCGGCCGGCAACAGCCAGCTCCAGCGCAGGGACCGCGAATTGCCTGAGGTAGCCACGGTGTAGCATTAAGCCGTCGCCCTTGCGCGCGGCAAGCGGGCATCTTGCAGCGGTTGGTGCCTCTCTTGTAGGGGCGCCGCTCGCCGGCGCCCGCGGGTGGCGTCAAGCGCCGCCCCTACGCCACGGCGGCGCGCACCAGCGCGGCGATGCCGGGGGCCAGATTCAGGCTGAGCGCCGCGGCCTGCGCGGCCGGGCTCATCTTTTTCCACGTCTTCCGGATGATGTCCACGAACTTGGCCTCCGGGTAGTCGGCGTGCTGGGCGGCGAAATCCGCGATCTCGTTTTCCAAAAAAACTAGGCAGGCCGCGTCCTCCAGCGCCTGCGTGCCGGGATTGGTTTTGAGCGCGGTTTTCGACACCCATGTTGCGGCCTCGTCCGCCTCGGCGGCGGACACGCCGGCCTGGAGCAGCAGTTCCTTCGCGCGATCAGCCTGTTTCTTGTAGAGTGATTGCCGCCACTTGAGATAGCCCGCCTTGCCCTCGGGAAAAGTCGCGCGCGGCACGCTCCAACGCTCGAGATGTTGGCAGCGGGCGGCGAGGCGGAGCAGGGCTGGCGCGTCGGGCACCAGCCGCGACGCCCAGGCTTCCATCCGATCGGCATAGACGAGCTCCGCGGCCTTTCCGTCTGACATGCGCTTGGGATCAGCGGCGTGGGCGGCGTCGATCAACTCACAGGCTCGGGCATAAGGGTCCATGGAGGCGACGCTTGACCGGCGGGCTCCGGCGCGCAAGCCTCCGCCGGAGATGAACCGGCGCGGCTTCCTACGGGCCGTGGGCGCGACCGGGCTGTTGCTCTGGATGCAAGGCCCGGCCGTCGGCACCGCCGCAGCGAAAAAATCGCCGGAGGAACTGATCCGACAGGCGCTGGCCGAAAGGCGGATGCTCCAATTCCGCTATCACGGGTATTCGCGAAAAGTGGAGCCGCATGCCTTCGGCCGCGTGACGGAGGACCGGCGTGCGTTGCTCGGCTGGCAGGTGTCGGGCGGCAGCCGCAGCGAACCGCCGCCGGGCTGGCGGACCTTTGTGCTCGCCGAAATCAAATCGCTGAAAGTCCTGCGACAGGCTTTTTCCCCCCGCGTCGATTATCATCCGGAAACCGCGAAGTTGAAGATGATCGAGGTCGAAGTGGGGTCGGGAAAATGAAATTGAACAGCGGATCAAGTGGCATCGGCTTCCAGCCGATGGGTCTGGTCGGATTCTGCGGCTGGAAGCCGCAGCCACTGTCGGAATGCCCCAGATCGAGTCGGGGCGTAAAGCCCCTCCCACACCCGACCAAGGCATCTGCCAAAGACATTCGCTATGACAGAGCCCGCCCGTCCGAAGCGCAATAAATCACAAGATTTGACGCGCCCTCACGGCAGACAGGCTTTAACCTGTCTTCAATATGGAATGGATCATCCAACTGTTCACCGTGGAATCGGTGGCACGCACCGTCATCCTGCTCGGCCTCGCCGGGGCGGCGGGCACGGCGCTGGGGAAAATCCGCATCTTCGGCGTCAGCCTGGGCGTCGCCGGCGTGTTGTTCGCCGGTCTGCTGTTGGGCTACCTGAAGCTGACCATCGACCACCACGTGCTGGAATTCGTGCGTGAGTTCGGCCTGATCATCTTCGTCTACACGCTCGGCCTGCAGATCGGTCCGGGTTTCTTCGGTTCGCTGCGCTCGCGCGGGCTGATGTTGAACGGGTTTGCCGCCGCCATCGTGCTGCTCGGCGCCGCCCTGGCCGTCGGCTGGATCGCCAGCGGCCGGGTGGAGCTGCCGGCGGGCGTCGGCCTGCTCTCCGGCGCGACCACCAACACCCCGAGTCTCGCGGCGGCCCAGCAGGCGCTGAAACAGATCGGCGCCCCCGACGGGGCGTCGGCGGTCCAGGGCCTGGCCTACGCGCTGGCCTACCCGTTCGGCATCCTCGGGATCATCCTCACCATGCTGTTGGTGCGGCTGGTCTTCCGCGTCGACGTCCGTGCGGAGGTGGCCGCGGCGGAAAAAGCCCAGCAGCCCGCGGGGCCCAAGCCGGCCACGCGCAATTTCGAGGTCCGCAACCCCAACCTCGTCGGTCGCGCGCTGGGCAAGGTGCCCGGTCTCGCCAACTCCGGCGTGATCGTCTCCCGGGTTTCGCGTGGCGGGGTCGTCGACGTGGCCAGGCCGGACACCCTGCTGCGGCAGGGAGACATCCTGCACGCGGTCGGTCCCGAGGAAGGGCTCGACGAATTGCGCGTCGTGGTGGGCGCCGACGCCCACGTGGACCTGAAGGCCATGCCGGGCTCGGTGACCAACCGCCGGCTGATCGTCACCCACAGTTCGGTCTTCGGCCGCGAGCTCGCCGAGGTGGATGTTTTCTCCGAGCACGAGGTCGTCGTCACGCGGGTTACCCGCGGCGGCATCGAGTTCACACCGCTGCCCGGCCTGCGCCTGCAGTTCGGCGACGTGCTGATGGTCGTCGGCGAGGCGCCGCAGATCGACGCGGTGGCGGCCGCGGTCGGCAACTCCAACAAGGCGCTCAACTCGCCGCAGCCCATCCCTTTCTTCCTTGGCATCGCCCTCGGCGTGATCGTCGGCAGCATCCCCTTCGCGCTGCCCGGCCTGCCCGCGGCGGTGAAGCTCGGCCTCGCCGGCGGCCCGCTGGTGGTGGCGATCCTTCTCTCCCGCGTGGCCAACACCGGACCGCTCGTCTGGTATCTGCCGACCAACGCCAACCTCATGCTCCGCGAGGTCGGCATCACGCTCTTCCTCGCCGCCGTCGGCCTCAAGTCCGGCGACAAGTTCGTGGAGGTGCTCCTCGGCGGCAACGGCCTGGCCTGGCTCGGCTTCGGCGCCGTCATCACCGCCGTGCCGCTGCTGGTGGTCGGGTTCCTGGCCCGCGCCTGGAAGAAACTCAACTACGCCGAGCTGTGCGGCCTGCTGGCCGGCAGCATGACCGACCCGCCCGCGCTGGCCTTCGCCCAGCAAACGACGGGCAGCGACGCCCCGGCGGTCGCCTACGCCACGGTCTATCCACTGGTGATGCTGCTGCGCGTGTTCAGTGCGCAGCTCGTGGTGTTTCTGCTCTACCAGGCGGCGACGGGTTGAGGCACGGTAGGGGCGCCGCTCGTCGGCGCCCGCGGGCGTCGTCAAGCGACGCCCCTACAAAATCAGATTCAGCGCGAACGCTGAATGGGCTCAGTTCAGGTCCCGGTCCTTCCAGTATTTCGTGCCCTGAAGCGTAGCCTGCAGCGCGAGGCCGTTTTTAGTGAACTGGTAGAGTTCGACGCCTTCGGTGATGTTGCCTGCGCCGGCCAACTGGCCGCCCTTCTTGTCGGATTTGGCTGTGGCGTCGGCCTGGCCGCTGAAGTCCCAGCCTTTGGCGACGAAGGCGTCCAGCTTGTCCTTGTCGTGAAAGATAAAGATCCCGCGGAAATCCTTCACGCCGAGCCCGAGGCCGATGCCGGCGGAGCCCATCTTCATGAAGGTCTCGTTGCCCTTCCGGTCGACGACGATGCCCTTGCCGCCGGCGAAGCTGGCGATGACGAGATTGACGCCGACATTGGAGAACGCCGCATAGCCGGCGGCCTTCTTGATCCGCGCCTTGAGCTCGGGCTTTTCCTTATAAAGGTCGGCCAGCACCGCGTCGCGCATCTCCCGGATGTCCTTTTGTCGCTCACTGACGCCGGGCTTGGCCAGCGCGGCGGGGGCGAAGAGGGCGAGGGTGGTAAGAAGGAACACAAACCGAGGCAGGGTTTTCATCACGGGCAACTTTTGAAAACCCGCGCTGCTGGACACAAAATCATAGTGAGGATTTGGGGATTATAACAGTCGCTTCGCAGATTGTTCCTCAGGGCAGACAGGTCCGAATGGCCGTAGGGATCATTCCAATACTATCGTGCAGGGGCGGCGCTTGACGCCGCCCGCGGGCATTGGGGTGGGCGTCGGTTTCCATACCGACGCATCGGCACGCGCCTGGATCTCCTGTCGCCGGTATGGAAACCGGCGACCACCGGAATCGTTCCCGCTCAGAACGGATAACCGATGGAGAACAGCAGCGTGCCCGCGGGATCCAGCGGACGCGGGTTGAGGTTGTGGCCGTATTCCACCCGCACCGGGCCGATGATCGTCTGGTAGCGCACCCCCAGGCCGACGGAGAAGAGTTTTTCGGAAAACGGATAATCTTGGAGACGCGCGGCGGTGCCGAGCGCGTCGCCGAACACCACGACCGACCATTTGCTCGTGAGCGCCTGCTCGAGCTCGAGGTTGAACTGCAGGTAGGATTTGGCGCCGACAAACAATCCGCCGGCATCGCGCGGCGCCGCTTCGCCCTTCTGATAGCCGCGGATGGAGCCGTCGCCGCCGGGATAGAAGCGCACGCTGACCGGCAGGTCGGTGTCGTCCGGTGCGCCGAAGGTGGTCACCGTGCCCTGCGCGAAACCGGCGTGGATCCAGCGGCTCGCGCCCCAGGGGGTGTGATACGAGGCGCCGAAGACGAACCGCTGGTAGACGACTTCGCCGCCGAGCGCGCGGTTGGCCGCCTCGACCTGCAGGTTGAGCTTGTAGCCCCGGCGCGGGCGCAGCGGATTGTCGCGCCGGTCGTGCACGGCCCCGAGATCGACGCTGGCGATGTCGGCCTGCCGCTGGTCCGTGGCGGTGGTGCCGAGCTCGTTGTCGGCGTTGCGCAGGTGCTTGAAGGTGTAGCCGGTCGTGATCGCCAGGCGCAGCCGGCGCAGCGGCCAGAGCACGGAGAAGTTCGCGCCATACTCCTCGTTGACGAAGGAGAACTCCTCCCGCCGCCAGCCGAAGAGCCGCATGCTGCCGTCCGTGAACGTCCCGAACAGCGCCGGCACCGTGTAGGTGTAGTCGCCCTGGGAACTCTTCATCGACTGGATGAGCTTGAGGCTGTCGGTATGGGCGCGGCCGAAGAGGTTGTAGTGCCGCCACTCCACGCCGCCGCGCAGCTGCTCGTAGCTGCCGTAGCCGGCGAGCAGATTGACCTCCTGCCGGCGGCCTTCGACCAAATCGAAGACGGCGTCGCGGGTGACGGTGTCCGCCGGCTCGTAGCGCAGGTCGACGCTGCGAAAAACGCCGAGCTGCGAGATGCGGGCCTGGCTGTTGTTGAAGCGGATGGGGTTGAGCGGCGCGCCCGGCTCGCTGCGCACCAGCCGGCGAAGGGTTTTCTCGCGCGTGTGCGTGTTGCCGGTGAAACGGATCCCGCCGACGCGCACTTCCGGGCCGGGATTCACCCGCGCCGCCACCGCCACAGTCTTGGTGCCGTCCGCTGCGGGGGAGGGACTGGCGGTCAGCGAAATCTGCACGTCCGGATGGCCGCGGGCATAATACCAGCGGCGGATGGCGGTGGCGGTGTCCTGCCGCCAGAGCGCGTTCCAGGGCAGGCCGGTGCGTTCGCGGTCGAGCCGGTCGGGGGCCGCGCGGCCGTCCGTGATGTCGTAGTGCAGCGCGGTGACGATCCAGCGCGGGCCTTCCTGCACGACAATCTTCGCGTGAACGTCGCCGGTCGCCGGGTCGACCTGCGTGGCCTCGGCCGTCACCTCGGCCTCGGCATGGCCGAGCCGGCGCAACGCCTCCTCGAGGTTGCCGGCGGAACCTTGCAGACGTCCAGGGGAATAGATCCGCTCCGCCGCCAGGGGAATGAGCGCGGTCTCGCCGACAAAGAAGGTGCGGGCCTCCTTTTCGGTCATGGCCAGCAGGCCGCTAAAGGAGATTTCCCTGAGAGTGAAACGCCGCCCTTTGGCGAGGTGCAGCGTGGCGGCCGACGCTTCGAGCGGCCGGGGCAGGGGCGGTTCGAGCCGGGCATTGAGCGCGTGTTCCTCGGTGCGGCCATCGGGCATGGTCAGCTGCACGGACAGGACGGGTTCGAGATAACCGTCGCCGTTCAACGCCGAGATCAGGACGAGCGCGGCATCCTCGATCGTGTTGGCGTTGATGGTGGCCGCATGCTGTCCGCCCAGCAGCAATTTGAGCTTCTGTTCCGCCGCGCGGTTGTCGAACCACCCGAGGCCCTTCACCTGGAGTTCCGCGGCGGGAAGCGGGGTTGCAGGGAGAAGGCATAACACCAACACCAGGCAAAGCAGCCGAGGGAAAAATCTGTAGGGCGGGATCGCCGATCCCGCCTGCACTCGGAACAATGCAATGGAATGGCCGGTTTTCCCTGAAGAGGCGGGCGCTAACCTGGATATTTCACATCTGCGCGAGCTTGCACCAGAGGTAGCGCCAGTCTTCGACTGGCGCAAGGCCGGTCGGAGACCGGCCCTACTCCTGTCGACGAAGACAACGTGACGGCTCTTTTCGCAGTAGGTGTGAAATATCCGGGCTAGAAGATGGACCCCGTCCTTCATCCTTCGCCAAGCCTTCGGATGACAGGCCGGACGGGTTGTTGGGCGCACGCCAAGACAAACCGGTCCGGAGGACCGGTTCCACCCGCTTCCATCGCATGACTCCGCCTTCATACGAAGGGGAGCGCCGGTTTCCATCCCGGCGCCAGTGTGCGGGGAGCAGGCTTGGCGAGGGCCTGCCGACCACCTTGGCGGGATCAGCGATCCCGCCCTACAGCGAGGCAAGGGGAGAGGGTTATTTCTTTTCAAGCGGAGCGCCCTCCTGGGTGTAGACGCGCCATTTCAGGCCCGCGTTGTAGGCATCGAATTCGTCGTATTCGCCCTGAAGCGACCATTTTTCGCCGAGCCGGTATTCAAACCCATAGGTCTCCCGGCCCGACCGCGAGATGTGTTCGCCCGCGGAGATCTCCAACCGGTCCTCGCCGCTGAAGCCGAGATCCTGGAACAAACCGCGGCTGAGATAGGCCCCCAGCAGGGCGAACCGCTGGCTGCTGGAACGCGCGCCCGTTGCGTCGCCGGCCGGTGGCTGGCCGGTCATGACCATCAGCAGCACTTCGGCCGCCTCGAGCGCGGGGGTCGACGTGATGGTGACGTTGGGCGCGGGCAGCTCGCCGGTCATTTCGAGGCGCATCTGATAATCCCGCCGCTGCGAGGTGGCGTTGAGGCTGACGATCGCGTGAAACGGATCGGCCTCGCGCAGGCGCACGGCGCCTTGCTGGACCCTGAACGTGGCAAAGGGAAACAACACCTGGCCCTGGTCGACGGTCAGCTGGCCCACCGCCCGCGGCTCGCCCAGGGTGCCGCCCAGTTTGAAAAAGGCGGACGCGGTGCCGTTATAGACCGTGGTCCGGACCCGCACGACGCCGGGCGCGCGGATATCGACGGCCAGCGGCCACTGACGGAAGGGCTCGACCGGCACGGCGAAATACGGCGGCTGTCGCGTCACGCCGCGGCGGCCGCCCGGCAGCAGCGTGCGCAGGTTCAGGTTCGCCAGCACGAGACAGTCGCGCACCGTCAGCGCGCCGCTGAGGCGCGTGAGGCCCGCCGCATCGGTCGTGGCGCGCAGGTCGACATCGCTGCGCAGGAGCAGCCCGGTGTTGCGGACCAGCGGCAGGTTCGTGCCTTTCAGCGTCAGCGCGAGCCGGGGAGATCCGCCGGGCACCAGCGTGACCGTGCCGTCGAGGGTCACGGGTTCGCCGCCGAGCCGGGCGGTCAGCTTTTGCAACGTGATGACGCGGTCGGCGAGCGTGAGATCGGCGTTGATGTCCTGGAAGGAACCGAGCGCCGTGATGGGCCGGGAAGCGGCGTCGGTCAGATGCAGTTCGCCGGAGAACTTTCCCCCCGGCACGAGTTCAACGTGGCCGCGCAATCGTCCCTGGGCGGCCACGAGCTTGGGAAAACGGCGCGCCAGCGGCGCGAGGTCCGCGTCCGGGATCTCCACCCGCGCGCCGGCCGTGCGCCAGTCGAAGGCCGCGGGCGAGCGCAGCAGTTGCCGCCATCCCGCGTCGTCCATCGGCATCTGGCCGCCGGCCCGCACGGCCTGACCGTCGAGTTTGGCGGAAAAATCATTCACCGTGACCTTTTCGCGGCCGAACTGCATGGCGAGGACGAGATCGTCGAAATCCGGCAGCGGAAACCCGAGCCGGCCCGGCGTGGCGCTGAGACGGGTGACATTGACCTGCAGTTCGCCGACCGGCTGCCGCAGCGTGCCCTGCAGGTTGATCTTCGCCGCCGGCGCGGTCAGTTGCAGGCCGGTATAGGCCGCGAGCGTGGCCCACAGCGGCGAATCCGGTTCGGTCGAGGCGGTCAGTTCGAGCGGCGCGGCTTCGTCGAAGACAACCCGCGGCGCCGGCTCCATCAGCAGCACCACCGGCAGCCGGCCGGTGGCCTGCGTGAGCACGCGCTCCATTTCGACGACCTTGAATTCCTTGAGTTCGATGCCGCGGGCATCGCCATGCACGGCCAGGCGGACCTCGGCCGGCCGCGGGGACATCTCGATCTGCGCGGCAACGCTGGCGTCGAACACGAGCGCGCGGTCCGTCACCCGGCCGGTGGCCTGCAGGGAGCGCAATTCCCAGCCGGGGCCGGTGACCGTGATCCAATCCTGCAGCCAGGCGGAGGGAAGGTTGGCGGCGGCGATTTCGAAAAAACCGTCCGGTCCGCCCTGGCCCTTGAGCGTCAGTTGGCTGGCGGGACCGGTGGCGTTGAACGGTTCGATTTCCCAGACGGGCGACCAGGTCACACGCGCCGGCGCAGCCAAGCGCCAGCCCGGCCGGCCCCCGGGCGAGAATTGAAAACCGGTCAATCGCACCCCGTGCCGGTCGAGCGCGCCGGCCAGTTCCACGGTTGAGGTTTGGGCCGCGACCCGCGCGGTGATTTCCGCCTTGGCGCCTTCGCCCTGCCAGGAGACGTCGAGGGCGAGCGGATGCAGCGGCGGGTGCCGGGCCTCGGTAAGCTTGAGCGAGCCTGTGTGTCGCGGCGCGGAGAGCGGGCCCTCGGCCGCGACAGAAAGATCGGCCGTCGTCCACGTGGTGCCCGGCGGCAGCCAGCGGGCGAAAGGCGCGGGCGAAATTTTGGCGACCAAGCTGGCGCCCGTCAGTTCACGGGTCTGCCAGTCCATCGTGCCTCGGGCCTCGATGACGGAGTCATCATCCAGTTGCACCTTGAGTCCGGCCAGCTCTAGGCGCGGCCACGCCAAGGTGCCGCGCGCCTGCGCGGCCTTGATGGAAAAATCCCCGAGGAGGACGTCGCTGAATCCGAGCTCAAACGTCTGCCGGGCCGCCGCGTCGCTGCCGGCCACGGTGACGGAGCCGGCGACTTTCCCGCGCGCTTCGAACCACGGCATTTGGGCGAGATCGGCCTGCACGGTGAGCGAGGCGGATTCGCCCGCCAGCGGGCGATCGAGGCTGAAGGTGATCGGGGCGCTCAACTTCGCGGTGGCGAACGGTGCCTCGACGTGGAAGGACGTGAGCGTCAGCTCGCGCAGATCGCCGTGCGCCGTGGCGCCGGCCTCGAGCGGCGGGACCTTGGTCTTGGTGTCGGCGGCGGGCGAGGCTTTGGCATCGGCCGACAATTCGAACCGGCGCTCGCGCCACGTCAGGCGCGCATCGCCGCGCACCACGGCATACGGCGCGCCGAGCCTGACGCGGGCCGCCGGCAGGAGCCAGTTTTCGGCCACTGCGTTCGCCTCGTCGGGCAGCCAGCCCTGTGCGGGAAAGCGCGCGGCCAGTTGCAACGTTTGCTCCCAGAGAACCGCTTCGCCCTTGATCTCAGCGCCTGACCACACGAGCCGCAGCCGGGCGTCGTTCGCCGCGGTGTGGGCGCTCAGCACGAGGGTGCCGTCGGTGGCGGGAGCGAGGCCCAGCGAGAAAACGCGGTTCGCGAGGCGCAAGCCCTCAATGGTCACCGTGGATTTTTGCCAAACAGCCGAAGCGATCGTCACCTGCCGGCCGAATCCGCTGAGTTCGCCCGCGGTGAGCCGCGCCTGCGGCAGCCAGTAGGCCAGGCGTGGTTGCAGCCGCCGCAACGCGGCCTGCAAGTCGGGCAGACCTTGGATGATAGGACCGGTCATCGGTGCCGAGGCGCCCCCGGCTTGATTGGGGGTGGGAGGGGCTTTACGCCCCGACTTCGGGGATTCGTCGCGGCGTAAAGTCTGCCCCACGGTTTCGACCCTGGGTCCGCGAGAAATCTTCCAGCCCTCGACCAGGAGCATCGGCTCGGCCCCGCGCAGGCGGCGCCAAAGCCAGGCCGCCGGGGTGAGGGACTGCACCTGCCGGGCGGAGAAATTGAAACCGGTCCCGGCGTAGTGCACGCCGTGCAGCCGGAAGTGAGCGTAATCCGTCCGCTCGTAGCGCTCAAACGCGACGCCGCGCGCACGCAACGCCGGGCGCAGCGCCGCGCCCAGCCACCACGGGAGTGAGACCAGTCCGACGCCCGCGACGACCAGCACAAGGAGAAGCAGCTTCAACCAGCGGGACATGCATCAGTTATGACCAAGCTGCCGGGGATAGGTTACGGGCAACCGGGTGGCTTTTACGCCTCTGGCCATCACGGGATGAGGGCCATTTTGGTCGGATGGAGGGCGTTCGCGGGAAAAATCAAAAAGGCACTTGACGACTATAATTTCTGTAATTACAGAAATAATCATGAAACTCACCGCCACCACCGAGAAGTTCATCCTCCACTGGGGTGAAATGGGCTGGCGGTGGGGTATCAACCGCTCGGTCGCACAGGTGCATGCGCTGCTGATGCTGTCACCCCGGCCGATTCCCGCGGACGAGATCGGAGAGACACTGAACATGGCGCGCTCCAACGTCAGCAACAGCCTCAAGGAGCTGAACGGATGGGGCTTGGTGCGGACGGTGCATGTGTTCGGTGACCGGCGCGAGCATTTCGAGACGCTGAAAGACATCTGGGAGATGTTCCTGATCATTCTCCGAGAGCGCAAGAAGCGCGAACTGGATCCGACCCTGGGCACCCTCCGGGAATGCCTCGATGCCCCGGTTGATGGCAAAGCGGAGGCAGAATATGCCCAGAAACGCATGAAGGAGCTGCTTGAGTTCATGGAGCTCACGATGTCCTGGGCGGACAAGGCCCAGGGGCTGTCGCCGGCGACGGCGAAGAAACTCTTTCAGCTCGGGGACAAAGTCTTCCGCCTGGCAGGGTGAGCTTTTATTTAGCTATAAATTTCTCAGTTAACAGAAATGTAAGAAAACAAGGAAACAAACTCATGAACCACACCGTAACCGCTTACCTTATCTATCTGCCTGTTTCGGTCGCGATGACCGTCTGGGTCGCGCGCACCTTGCACAAGAACGGCCGGGTCTTTCTGGTCCAAGCCTTCCGCGGGAGGGAGGACATGGCCGATTCGGTCAACCATCTGCTGGTGGTCGGGTTCTACCTGATCAACCTCGGTTTCATCGCCGCGGCGCTGCGCTACGGCGCCAAGCCGCACGACACGCAGGAGGTGATCGAGTTTCTCAGCACGAAGCTCGGCATCGTGCTCCTCGTGCTCGGAGGGATGCATTTCTTCAATCTCTTCAACTTCGACAAAATGAGGAAGAAGGGCCTGCGGCCCGAGGGAGTTGCCGCTGAGCCGCCCGCGCTCACTAAGGCCTGATATTACGGAGTTATGAACATGGCACACGCGGTCACAGGGGCCTTCGGTTATTCGGGTAAATACATCGCCGAGCGGCTGCTGGCGCGAGGGGGCCGGGTCATAACCCTGACAAATTCGATGACTCGGCATAGCGCGCTCAGTAACAGCGTGCCCGCCCACGCACTCTGTTTTGAAGATCCGGAGCGGCTGGCAAAGGCTCTCGAGGGAATCGACGTCCTCTACAACACGTATTGGGTAAGATTTAACGACCGGCGTTTCACTCACGCGAGAGCCGTGGAAAACACCCGGCGACTGTTTGACGCCGCCAAACGCGCAGGCGTGAAACGGATTGTGCATGTGAGTATCACGAATCCGCGAGAAGGCTGCGGGCTTGAATACTTCGAGGGCAAGGCGCGCTTGGAGAGGGAGCTGAAAGAGAGTGGTGTTCCTTGTTCCATATTGCGTCCGACCGTTCTGTTCGGTCGTGAGGACATCCTGATCAACAATATCGCGTGGGCCCTGCGCCGGTTTCCGGTGTTTGGGGTCTTCGGCGACGGCTCATATCGGTTGCAACCCGTCTACGTCGAGGACTTGGCAAGGCTTGCGGTGGACGAAGGCGGGCAAAGCGGCAATCGCATCATCAATGCGACCGGACCGGAAACGTTCACTTATCGTGAATTGGTGCTGAGCATCGCGAAGGCGATCGGGGTCTGGCCGCGCCTGGTGTCGCTGCCGCCGCCTATCGGCTACGCTTGTGGCAAACTTATTGGCTGGGCTATGCGCGATAGGTTCATCACTTGGGAAGAAATTCGTGGACTGATGGGCAACTATTTGTGGGTGAACACGCCCGCGACGGGGACGACGAAACTCACAGATTGGATGGTGGCGCACGCGAAAACGCTCGGGGGGAGCTACGCCAGCGAAATGGCACGCCGCCGGAATCGCGAAATTCCTTATTTGCCATGACACGCAAGAATCGCGGGGCACTGGAATTTTTCGGTCCACCGGCATTGGGAACCATGCTACTGGCCGGGAGCATGGCGGCGGCATCATTGTGGGAATGGCTGACGACCGGGCGAGCGCAGCAGTGGAGTTGGGAAGCGCTGGGGGTCTTCGGCATGATGCTGGCTTTCGCTTACCTCTTCGTGGGCCTGCCGAGTTTGCTCTACGCGGTGATCATGGAGTGGCGTTTCGCGCGGGGATTGAATCCCGCGAGTTGGCGGGCCGTGGCGTGGTCGTCTGCGCTCGGATTGGCTTCCGGGCTGGCCATTGGTGGCGTGCTGTCGGCCGGCCGGGCGGTTTTTGGAACCTACGCGATGTTCGGCGGGCTTGGTGTGGCGGTCGGGTTCCTGCTCGGATGGTTCATCAAGTGGCGATCTGGCCGGACGGGTTAAGAGGAAACGTCGGGACACGGGGGTGAGTCGATAAAATCGGCTCGTCCGCCGCCGCCGCCGCCGCCAGAAGGTTTCCCGTAGCCAAGCGCATCGAGAAAACAATCGTCGCGGGGGATAGCCCATCGCACGCACGGTTACATGACAGGGCGGGTGTTATGGGTCGGCCCATCCGCGCCAATGCACCGGCATAATTGTGTTGATCGGTTGAGTGACGCACGGCTGCCTCTTGAGCACGGGCCCAAACCTCAACCTCGTGCACAGTGAAATACAACCGTTGGTATTCAGCCGCCCTGGGCTTGTTCGTGGTGACGGGACTTTTCGCGGAGGACACCAAGTCCGCCGCGACCTGGCCCGACGCCACTGAGCAACAAATTCGCGAAGAGGTCTTCGGCTTGCGTTTGCGCGTCGCGCGGGAACTCAAGGGAGATGCTGGCGGAGAAAAATTTCTCCGCCGTGAGTTCGAGAGCAGACCCTCCACCGAGGCGAAGGCATATATGGCCTGGATCTCGTTTTACAGCGCCGGCTGGGGCATGCCTTCGCTGGCTGATCCTCGGCGGGGCAAGGAACTGGCCGAGGCCGCCATCGCCGAGGGCAGCACGGTCGCCATGGATGTTTATGGCCGGGCTCTGCTCCAGGGCTTGGTGCCAGGCGCAAAACCGGCTGAAGCCATCCCCTGGCTGGAAAAGGCAGCGGCGGCCGGGGTGCCGCGTTCGCTCGGCCGGCTCGGTTGCCTGAAGGTTCAGGGCTGGAACACCCCCAAGGATGTGGCCGGTGGTATTGAGCTGGCGATCCGTGCGGCCGAACTCGGGATGCCGGACAATCTGAACGAGCTCGGCCTGTCCGCCGAAAAAGGAGCCAACGGTGATAAGACAAAACTACAGTCGGCCTTCCGGTTGTATGCCCTGGCCGCGCGCCATGACAACGGGGAGGCGTGGCGGCGATTGCTGGAATTGGGAAAAACGCACCCGGCCGCGCTGCTGTTGACCCGCATCGAACGAGTCCGCATGGCGAACAACGCGGTCTGGATGATGCCGGTCAAAGGCAAGGAATACGTGAAAGAACTCGCGAGCATGGCCAGCGACGATCCGGAGGCGCAGGTCGAACTGGGGGTCTCTCATCTTGACGGCTACTACGCCAAACGGGATTACCCCAGGGCCCGGGAGTTATTCCAGAATGCGGCGGGAAAAGGCAATGAAGACGCCCGGTTTTATTTGGCCAAGATGAGGCTCTTGGGGTTCGCCACGCCACGCGAGCCGGCCGCCCTGGAGGACATCCGACTACTGGCCGAAGCCGGCAACGTGCGCGCCGCCTCCTACTATGCGTTCATCCACTATTGGGGCTCATCCGATGTTCCTGGGCTCAAAAAAGACGAAGCTGTGGCCTTCCGGTTTGTGCGCCAGGCGGCGGAGAAGGGCGATGTCTGGGCGCTCGCCAACCTCGGGTTCTGTTATCTGCACGGCATCGGCACGGCGAAGAACAACGCCCTCGCGGCCAAGGTGTATTGGCAGGCTTTTCTTCGCGGCTACAAAGACGGGTTGGAGAAAACCATTTCGCTGCTGAAATTCATCGAGTGATGACAGGTTGCTGCAAGGCAGACAGGGTGAGCACGCACCAATAAAAAATCTACAGCGGGGACAACACCATGGCATGGCGGATTGATGAAGCGGTGACGAGGGGTGAGATCGACAATCGCACGCGCGGGCGTGTGACCGGGCGGATTTGGTTCACCGGAAGCACGGAACCGGTGGAACTTAACCTCACCGGCAATTGCTGGCGCGACCTCGCGGGTCGGCGGCTGGAGTTCACTAACCCCGAGCCCAGGCCGGGCGATCTCGGCGGCTTTCCGTTGATGCAGAAAGGGACGGCGGGAGACATCACGGCGTCGCGCAAGGTGAAGGTGCCCGACATTCCGATGGACCAGATCGGCGAATACTATGCGGCGAAGAAACCGTTTCCGTGGCACTGGGGCAATTCGCTGTATCTGGAATGGTTCAGCGAAACGAACGGCCGGGTGGTCATCGAGTCGGCGAGCTACGACCTGAAAGTCGTCGGCGAACCCGCATGGGAGATGACGCCGGAGGAAGAGGAGGAGCAACGCCGCGCCAACGGTGAGGCGTTGACAGGATTTGTGGAGGAGCTGGACGCGGCGATGGCCCGGTCCGCCGGGCACAAGGAGAAACCCCTGACCGAAGAGGAGGCCGAGGCGTTGCAAGTGCGCAGCGATCTGCTGGGGAAACACATCGAGGAACTGATGGCCAAGGACGACCCGGACGAAGACATCGATGAAAAGCTGAGATTGCTTGAAGCGGTCGCGTGGTTGCGCCGGGAACATGGCCAGCCCAAGGCGACGCCCGTGCAACTGGCGCGCAACGACGTGTGGATCGAAGAAATGCGGGCGCTTTGGGAGATATCATGGGATGGAGTGACCGATCCGGATCCTGCCAGGGAGATGAAGGCGGAGTTCGCCCACCCGCTCCATATGCGGGCCAATGATTTTTTATCAAGGCTGTATCGGACCGGAAAAGCCGAGGGGTGGATTCCCGAAGGGGCCGGTTCCGAACATCCGGTCGTGAAACTCGACGGTGCGACGGTCCGGGCCGTGGCAAAGTTGGGGATGCTGGCTTATGTGACCTGGCCGCCACCGGTGGATTGGTGTGCGTGCATCATCGTCCGCCTGAAGCGGGCGCGGGTTTATCTCGACGACGCGCTGCGGGCGACCGAGTCGTGTCAGGAAAGAAAGCTGATTTCGCCTCAACATCTCGGGCCGATCGTGGTGGATCTCATCGACCTCGCCCATGACGCCGACGAGATCATCACCGAACTCCGCGCGCGGCTGGAACGCGGCATCGATTGAACGAGGTTCCTCGCGGCTTTCAGCCGCCCGCTTGTTCATGCGCTTTGGATCCGGTCCCCGGAGCCAGCTCCGGCTTGGATGACAAGTGGCACGGGTCTCCCGACCCGTGGGGAACAGGATCACGGGTCAGGAGACCCGTGCCACGAAGCCGGCGGCAGCGGACGCAGGGCGCGGGCGAGGGCGATCAGAGACCCGTTGAGCGTGTTGGGTGGCGAGGACTCGGCGTGTGCGATCATCTGGTCCCGGTTTTCCTTCCGGTCGAAATCGGCCCACCAGCCGATGACCTCCCAATGCGGCGCAAGGTCCGGCCGGGTCACGGCGTCGCCCCAGGCCTCGGGCCAGGCTTCGGTGGCGCGCTTGAAGCCCCGGGCCAATTCCATCGTCGCAACCGCCATGGCGACACCGCCGCGTTCCTCCGGGAAGTCCTGCTCCCAGATGTCGAAGATTCGCTCGCCCGGCGGCGCATCCGGAGCGAGGGCGTTTTGCACCAGGTCGTTCAGCTGGTTCCAGTAGGCCATCAGCAGTCCGGCGAACTCCTGGGCCTCGTCCTCGTCCGCCCAGACCCGTCCTTGTTCGCCCCACAGGACTTCCATGATCTTCAGCGGGGAAAGCACCGTCGGACAGATGAGCATGGCGGTGATCAGGCCGCTGACTTGGTAGAAGCGCGGCACGGACTCCGGTTCGGCGTCCAGCCATTCCATCAGATCCTCACGTATTTCCAGCGGATCCCCGCCATCATCCTCCCCCGGATCCTCGTAGTCGAAACCATCGACGCCACAGCGGGCCTCCAGGATGGCGCAGATGCGATCGACCCGATCCTCCGTGTCGTCGGCCCCGCGCACATAGCAGGGCCGGCCGTCGCGGCCGAAGGTGAACTCCCGGGGGCAGCCGAGGCGTCGATGCCGTTCAGCACCTTGCGGGCCTTCCGAAAATCCCGGTGCGGAGTGAAGCCCAGCGACTCCGCGTAGGCGAGTGCGCCCTCGATCAGTTTCTTGGCGCAGGCGGGATGGATGCGCTCGCGGTAGTCCTCGGGCAGCCGCTCCTCGACAAGTTCTTTCAGGTATCTTTCGCCCACGTCCGCTTCGAAAGAGGCGTCCTTCACCCCGAGGCAGAACAGATCGACGAGAAACATGGCGAAATCCGCCGAGCCATCCTCCCGGATGCGCGAGACGAACAGATGGGCCAGCCCCATCTCCTCCCAACCTTTCTCCACATAGGCTTCGTGACGTGTCATGCGGGGAAGGGTTGCGCCGACGACAAGCAACGGAAAGAGAAAAACCAAACGGTGGAACGCGGCCTCCGGACGCGTTTTCGGAATATGCCCATCGGGAAAACGCGTCCGGGCCGCGTTCTACCCACACGGATGGCGTCTTTGAATCAGCCCAGCAGGCTCCAGGATTCCACCTGGGTGCTCAGGAAAGAGACTCCGCCGGCGGTCAGGTGCAGCGGTTCCCGCGCAGTGAGCGGCAGGTCGGGTGCGCGTTCGAGTTCGAGACGACCGGCGGCCTCCGCCAGGTCGTGGCCCCGGAGCAGGATCCGGACGCGCTCACCGAGCGGCAGCTGCCAGATATCGGAAACCTCGCGATAAAACCCGGCGCGCGGATCGGGCGGGTGCAATTCGGGGGCCGGTCCGTCGGCGAAAAGAAACTCGTTTTGCTGGGGCAGGGACATGACGGCGACCGGTGTTTCACTGGGATTACGTCGGAACAAACCGGACGGCGTCAAGGACGGCATGCGCACGCCGGTGCGCTTTCTTGTGGGCGGGGTGCCCACACCCCGCGGGTTTCAGGTCGCGCAACCCATGCCTCGCGGGGTGAGGGCACCCCGCCCACAGCTAAAAACGGAGATGCGCTCGGTGCGCTGCATCCCGGGAGGATTCCAGACGAAAGCGAGCGGAAGTCGACCGGGGTATTGCCTGCCGGCCGGGCCGACATCAAGATCGCGGCATGAACTACGACACGGAAAAGGTGGACGAAGCCGTGCTCGCCCTGCTGTGGCTGACGGCTTTTCGCGAGAAGAAGGACTGGCCTTGGCGGTCTTGGAAGGGCCACGATTGGGACGCGATGAACCGGTTGCATGAAAAAGGTTTCATCTCCGATCCGCGCAACAAGAACAAATCCGTGGGCCTAAGCGACGAGGGCGCGCGGCGCGCGGAAGAGCTGTGCGGGAAACTATTCGGCCGAGCCGGGTGAGATGATGTCCGACCGGGCTCTGTTTCGCCGCCAGCGAGTCAGCCCGGGTGGAGCGGTGTCAGGGAAGGTAAATTCCTTTGGTTTCACCCTGGGAAAACAAACAAAACGACAAATTTTTTGTTTTCTCGGTGAGGAAACAATAAATCACGCGATTATTTTGCTTGGTTGAGCAATGAAGCACGGCGGCTTCGTTACCAACACCCTTCAGTTACCATGGAAACAGGGCCTTGGTGGAGGCTTTGATTCACATCTCTGGATAACCATCTTCCCGTGCTGGGGCTGTAATATCTTAGGCCAGATATTGCACTGCGATCACCCGGGAACTGCGTTTTTTCGGTGTCAGGCGTGGGCACCGCTAGGGCGTATTTGGCGTTAACGAGCATGGTCTGGCGGTAGGTGGGAGGCTTCCTATCTCTCAGGAAAGGATGGAGAAGTCGTCGCTACCGTTTTCCAGTATCCAATAGGTGAGCGTGAGTCGATCCACAGCATCCCCTCGTGTATAGTCTTCGACCTTGTCGATGCGCGCAGCCGCATAACGGCCGCAGTGATTTTCAAAAACGACGAATTGTCCGGTTTGCGGCGTGCGGACCCGGGAAGTGTAGTTGAGCAAACTGGCATCGGCGATGTCCCGTAACTGCGTCCCCGCGGGAGCCAACGCAAGGTTCAGGTTTGTGCTGTCTCGGTAGCAATGGATGCTCGTGTTACTGGCCTTGCACCCGCGGGTGAGGAAGGCGGCGTTACCGTCGCCGAGACGATAAAACCCATCATGATCAGAGTAGTTGAAGCTCACCTGCCCCTGCATTGATGAATGGTGCAGACGGTCAGTCGGCCCCCGATGTAAACTCCCTGCCAGGCCATGGGAGCGCTGGCGCACCACCGCATACCAATCGTCACGACGCCGTCTCAATTCCTCCGGGTGGTAAGGCGTGCCGCCGATGGGATGCCGGGGATTGAAGGCCAGCACCTCCGCATGGCAGTCAGGACAGAGGGGCAGGCAGTTATCCAGCGTGTCCGGTCCGCCGTCTGCTTCCGGGACAATGTGATGACATTGAATCCGCGTATGCTTGCGCTGATGGCAGAGGCCGCAATGGCGCTGGCACTGGATCAACGCTTCGAGGCGGGCGTTGAGATGAAATGGCACGGCCGAAACGGTTCACCAATCTTCCACGGTCAATCCCGGGACCCGGCGAAACTCGCCGGTGTTGCCAGTGACCACGCAGGCTCCTAGAGCGAGTGCCTGGCCGGCCAACAGCGCATCATAGGCCCCGATTGGCTGAGCGTTAGGCTTGAGCGTCGCTAGGTAGGCACGAACGTTGCCGGCGTATGCTGCGGCATCCGCGTCGAATGGTGTTACGTCAGGTAGAATTCTGCGAAGCTGGGCGATGCGTTCCCGATGTGCGGGATTGCCAGACTTGGCTGCGCCATATTCGAGTTCGCTCAGGACAATCGCGGATACACGACAGAACGACAATTCAGAGAGCAACCGGTCGCGTAACGCCTCGTTCGCCCCGCCACCCCTTAAAAACCGCGAGAAGACGTTTGTGTCGGGCAGATAGATCACGATCACCAGAGTTCAGGCTTCACGCAGCGGGAAGTCGGACGCTGAGCCGAAGAGTGCGGCCATCGCCTTGCGTCGCTTTGCCTGTTCGGCCGGATCGACCGCAACGAAGCCGGAGGCGGTGGGCGTAAGCGCGAACGTCTTGCCCACTGGCACCCGCATCCCGGCGGGCAGGCGCAGCGCCGCGGAATTACCCGACTGGAATACTTTGCCCAATCGGGCAGATACCAACACTCCGGTGCCTTTCGATTTTCGACTTACAGTGGAGGTAGATGATTTCATTGTATCTACAATGTATATCCAATGGTCTTATCGAAACAAGCAGGAAATCATCCTTCATTCGCAGTGGGGTCCGATACCCCGGAGCTTGCTCCGGGGATCTTTACTCGTGATGGGTCCAATGCCCCGAAGCTTGCTTCGGCTTGGATGGAGAGACGGAGAGCGAAAGAGACGCCGGTCGAAGACCGGCGCTACGTAGCGCCAGTCTTCGACTGGCGTTTTGTCGCAGCGCGCGGGACGTGCACGTAGCGTTGGATGTGAAAGACATGGAGAGGTGGTTTGGTCAAATGCCTCGGGGCTTGCCCCGGGGATCTTTACTAAGAAAACCTATAATTAAGGCCCCCCCGTTCGGTCTCTTCGTCGTTGGGATCCCGTCGGGGCATAAAGCCCCTCCCACATTCCAGCAGCGGAAGAATCACGAATTGAATTTGAAGACGTGACCAACGCCTCCTCGGTGACTGCGAGAAAAGGGAAAGGAGAAGGCTTCTGATTCGCGTCTATGCGCGTGATTCGCGGGCCACGCCTGAACTGCTTCAGCCCAAGATTTCCCGCAGGCTGTCGAGGTCCATCACGGTGGCGACGGATTCCTCCTGGATGACGGCGGCGGCGAGGGCGGATTTCTCGTGCTGGAGGGCGCGGATCTTCTGCTCGACCGAATTGTCGGCGATCAGGCGGTAGGCCATCACAGGGCGGGTCTGGCCGATGCGGTGGATGCGGTCGATCGCCTGGGCCTCGGCCGCGGGATTCCACCAGGGGTCGTAGAGAAAAGCGTAGCTGGCGGCCGTGAGGTTGAGGCCGAAACCGGCGGCTTTCAGCGAGAGCAGGAAAACCGTCTTTGTGCGATCGGTCTGGAACTGATCGACGAGTTCCGCGCGGTTTTCGGTCGCGCCGGTGAGGATCAGGTGCCCGATGCCGGCGGCGGCGAGGCGCGTGCGGATGATCTCCAGCATCTGGACGAACTGGCTGAAAACCAGCACTTGGTGGCCTTCGTCGGCGAGTTCCTCGATGCGCTCGAGCAGGGCGTCGAGCTTGGCGCTGGGGAGCGAGGCGTGTGCGGGATCGACCAGCGCGGGATGGCAGCAGATCTGGCGCAGGCGGAGCAGGCTGGCGAGCACGTGGAAACGCACGGCGCCGAGCTCGCCGGGCGTCCGGACACCGAGCAGATGGGCGCGGGCGCGCTTGAGCTCGGCGTCGTAGAGCCGGCGCTGCGGGCCCTCGAGGTCGACGATGATGTCGTCCTCCGTGCGCGTGGGGAGATCGGGCGCAGCCTGGGCCTTGGTGCGGCGCAGGAGGAAATGCTGCACGCGGCGGTGCAGGCGGGCGAGGGCGGCGGGATCGACCTCCGGGTATTGGCGGCGAAAACCGGGCTGGTCGCCGAGCAGCCCGGGCTGGGCGAAGGCGAACAGGCTCCACAGGTCGGTGAGACGGTTCTCGATCGGCGTGCCGGTGAGCACGAGGCGGTGGCGGGTGCGCAGCGAACGGGCGACGACGGCGACCTGGCTCCCTGGGTTTTTGATGAACTGGCCCTCGTCGAGCACGATGGCGTCCCACCCGGCGCTGCGGAACGCCGTGGCGTGCAGCCGGAGCTGCGTGTAGTTGGCGACGAGCAATCGCGGCGCGGCGTTGCCGTCACCGTTGATCGCGGTGGCGATGGCCTTGGGATTCGCGGGCTGGAAGGCGGCGATGGCCAGGCCGGGGGCGAAGCGCGCGGTCTCGGTCAGCCAGCCGTGGGTGACGCTCTTCGGGCAGACGACGAGGCCGCGGAACGGCGGCTGGTCCGCCGGGCGGGTTTCGATCAGGTGCAGGAGCCAGGCGAGCGTCTGCACGGTCTTGCCGAGACCCATGTCGTCGGCGAGAACGCCGCCGAGGCCGTGGCGGGAAAGGTGGACGAGGAAAAGAAAGCCCTCGCGCTGGTAGGGCCGCAGTTCCGCGCGCAGGCCGGCGGGGAGCGCCGGGGTCGGCTGGGCGGCGAGTTGCGCGGCGCGCTCGCGGAGCGCATGAACGAGCACGGAGTCGCGCGCCACGAACGGATCGGATTCCGCCGCGAGTTGCAGCGCGTGCAGCCGGTGGTGGGCGGCGCGGCCGGTGGCGAGCACGTCGTCCACCCCGAGGCCGAGGCGTTCGAGGGAGGCGGCGGTGGCCGGGTCGAGGGCGATATCCGGTTCGAGCCGGCGCCAGCCGTGCTTCGGGAGGCTGACCCATTTGCCGCGGGCCTTCAGCAGCAGCGCGATTTCCTCGGGCGTGAGCTTGGTGTCCTCGACGGCGACGCCGACGGAAAGGTCGAACCAGTCCTGTTCGTTCTCGCCGGCGGTGGCGACGGCGACGCTGAGGTGCGCGCGCAACGGGGCGCCGAGCAGGGCGGCGAGTTCGGGGGAGACATCGAGGTCCACGTCGTCGGGCAGCGTGTCATGCCAAGCGACGAATTCGTCGGGGAAGGAGTCGGAAACCGGGCGGGTCCAGGCCTCGGCCCAGCCGTCCCACACGAGCCGAAGCGAAGCGAGGTTTGCGCTGACGGCCTGCGCGGCGGAGAGATCGAATTCCAGGAGAGGATCACCGGGCCCGCGCGGTGCCGGGATGCCGCCGTGGGGGTTCCATTGCCAGCCGGCGGGCTCGGTCCAGCGCTGTTCGCAGGGCGGGGTTTCGGTGCGAGCCGTGAGCTGGGCCTGAAAATCGCGCTCGTTTTCCTCGAAAGCCGGCGTGAGCCAGCAGCGCAGGCGGGGGCGCAACACGACCGTGCGGATTTCCGCCGAGAGCCCCTCGGGCAGGCGGATGCCGGCGGCGCGCAGGCGGGGCAGCAGGCGCGGGTCGTCCAGGAAGGAAGCCGGCAGATGCGGCGTGGGCGCCGGCGGCGGTCCGCGCCAGACGAGGCCGTCGAAGAGATAAAGCGGCTCCGGTCGCGGGCTGATGAGGCGGGCACCCACCGCGATGCGTCCGGCGGGGGTGACCAGGTGCAGGTCGAGCCGGTCCGCCTTGCCGGGGGACGGACTGGCCTGGAAGGTGAGCGGTCCGGGTTGCACGGTGAACGGGCTGCCGTCGGGCAGCACGAGTGCGGCGCGGGCGGCGGTCGTGCGCAGCAGGCCGGTGACGGTGGCCTCGGACAGGGACAGCCGCGGCATGAGCGCCCGGGCATCGAGCCGGCATTCGGCGGCGAACGCGGCGCCGAGCGCGGCCTCGGCGGGCGCGAGATGTTCGAAATCAGCGGGGCGTGACGCGGCGAGGTCGGCCAGCAGGCGTTTGGCCGGGGCTTTCCAGCGGGGTTCGCCATCGGTGCGGACTTCCAACTGCCACTGGCCGCCGGCCTCGAGCCGCACGCGAATGCCGGTGAGGTGGCGGAGAGAGCCGGGCGGTTCGGGGCTGCGACCTTCGCCTGGGGCGGGGAGAGCGCGCAACCAGGCCGCGAGGCCCGGGGGTTCGGCGGTGGTGGGAGCGGTGGCGGCGGGCACGACGGGCGTCTTCACCCGGGCTTCGTCCAAGGGAAGCGAAAGCCCGCGCTTGCGGCCGTCGCGCTGGCCGGATTCGACGGCGGCGAGCCACGCCAGGCCGGCGGCGTAGACGTGTTCACAGCGGGAGAGCACCGGACAGGAACAGCGCGAGGTCCACGCGCCGCGCGTGAAGAAAAGGGTGATCGCGATGACCTCGCTGACGATGTCGATCTCGGCCTTCACCAGGTGGTCGGCTTCCGACCACACCTCGCGGACGGCGCGCTGCCGGTAGTAGTCGTTGCCGCGTTCGCGGGTGTCGGCGGCGAAGGTGCCCAGCCAGTCGCGCAACGCGGCGAGCGCCTGGGGCGTGCGGACACTGCGCACACTGGGCTGGCGGGGGACGGGCGGCATGCGCGGGGGCGCGGACGGCGCGGTCGGGCGACCGCGCCGCGGGACGATCCGGTTAATAAACCTGCTCTTCCAGCAGCGCGAAGAGCTCGGCCTCGGTGATGCGGCGTTGCTTCATGGAATCGCGTTCGCGGAGCGTGAAGGTGTCGCCGGGCTTCTCGATGGTTTCGAAGTCGATCGTCACGCACCAAGGCGTGCCGGCCTCGTCCTGGCGGCGGTAGCGTTTGCCGATGGCGCCGCCGTCGTCGTATTGGACGGCGTAGCGGCGCTGCAGCTTGGCGTGGAGGGCGCGGGCGCGGTTCGTGAGCTGCTCCTTGTTTTTCAACAGCGGCAGCACGGCGACCTTGACCGGCGCGATGCGCGGTGAGAAGCGGAGGACGGTGCGCTGCTCGGTGTTGCCCTTCTCGTCGGTGACGTCCTCGACGGCGTAGCCGGCGCAGAGCACGGCGAGCAGAATGCGGTCGACGCCGACGGCGGGCTCGATGACGTGCGGCACGAATTTCTTCTTCGACGTCTCGTCGAACAGCTCCTGCGGCTTGCCGGAGGCGGTGGCGTGCTGGTTGAGGTCGTAATTGCCGCGGGCGGCGATGCCCCACAGCTCCTGCACGCCGAAGGGATACTTGAACATGATGTCCACCGTGCCCTTCGAGTAGAACGCGAGCTTCTCCTTCGGGTGGGCGTAGCGCGAGAGGTGGCTGTCGGGCAGGCCGATGCTTTTCAGCCAGGTCTCGCACCAGGTGATCCACTCCTCGTGGCACTTGGCCCAGTCGGCGTCCTCGTGGATGAAATATTCCATTTCCATCTGCTCGAACTCGCGGGAGCGGAAGATGAAGTTGCGCGGCGTGATCTCGTTGCGGAACGATTTGCCGATCTGGGCGATGCCGAAGGGCAGTTTCACACGCGTGGTGTCGACGACGTTCTTGAAGTCGACGAACATGCCCTGCGCCGTCTCGGGCCGCAGGTAGGCGACGGACGAGGCGTCGGTCATCGCGCCGACGTTCGTCTGGAACATCATGTTGAACGCGCGCGGCGCAGTCAGGCTGCCGGGCTTACCGGTCGCAGGAGAGGGGATCTTCTCGATTTCTTCTGCCTTCGCTTCGGTGAAGTCCCTCATTGGACCGATGGTCATGAAGCCTGTAATGGCATTCTTCCGTTTAATGTCTTTCGCGGACTCTTCTAACTCTTCGGCCGTGCGCTCACTCTCCAAGGCGGAAACATAAAACTGGGGCGGGATGCCCATGTTGTGAAGTCCGGCAAAATCCATCGCGACCGCGTTAATCCAAACAGGGGCAAAGAACAGCTGATCTGCGCGATATCGCTGTTTCGATTCTTTGCAGTCCACGAGTGGATCGCTGAAGCCGGCGACGTGGCCGGACGCCTCCCAGACCTTCGGGTGCATGATGATCGAGGATTCGAGGCCGACGACGTCGTCGCGGCGGCGGACCATGTCGTTCCACCAGCAGTCGCGGATGTTCTTCTTCAGCTCGGAGCCGAGCGGACCGTAGTCGAAAAAGCCGTTGAGACCGCCGTAGATTTCGGAGGACGGGTAGATGAAGCCGCGGCGCTTCGCGAGCGACACGATGGCTTCCATGAGGTTGGCGGAATCGGCGAGATGGGACATGGGAGGGAAACCGTTGCCACGCCGGGCGGGCATGGTCAATGCCGGGGTTGGGGGGCAGGGGCCAGCGGCCGTTCACTCGTGGCACCGGCTTCCAGCCGGTGAAGCCCTGCGGCTGGAAGCCGCAGCCACGCAAGCAGGCGGTTGCGCAAAGGCTTCGGGATTTGTCACAAGGATCCTTAGGGCCAGTCCGAATATCCCATGACGCCCGCATTGTTGTAGCGGCGGTCTATGACCGCCGAGCGACAACCACGTCACGCTCGACGGCGGTCACAGACCGCCGCTACAGAAAAACAAACAGCCGGGAGAGGCTATTCGGATAGGCCTTACTTCTTCTTGGCCGGTTTCCTGGCCTTGTCGGTCGGGAGGTCCACCACCGGCAGCGGGGTCGATCCCAGATATTCCAGGAGCTCCAGTTCGCCGAGTTTCACCTCGGGCCGGTATTTGTCGGAGACGCGTTGCCAGACGGGCCGGTCGGACTCGCGGCCGAAATTGGGTCCGCCGAGCGCCATCATCATGGGCAGCACGTCCGGCATATAATAGCCGCTGGACGGACAACTGATGCGGGTCATCCAGAGGAGCCGCTTCTGCTTGTCCTTGATCGACGCCAGATCGTAGGCGGAGACGACCGCCACATAAAAGTCCTCTTCCGCCAGGTTGTAGAATGTATTGGCGTCGAAATTCATCAGCGTGAACCCGAGGGACGAAGACGTGAGCGGATCGAAGTCGTTTTTGGAGAAGCCCATCTTGTAGCCGCCGAGGAATTTCAGGATCTGATGCCGGTTGAGCTGTTGCGGCGGGAGATCCGGGTTGAAACCGTAATCGTAGTCGGCGTTGAGCGTGCCCCAGGCGAAGACCAAGGCGAGGGTGGGCGGCGGAGAAGTCTCGGTCGCCGGCAGATAACCCTGCTTGGCCAGCGCGGCTGAGATCTGGCGGATGACATCCTCCTTGGGTGGCGGTTTTTCCCCGGCCACGATGCCGCCCAGGTCCTGGAAGCCGAGGCTGATCGCCACGTAATACGTGGGATTTTCCGGAGTCGGTGTGCGCTGCTTCCGGCCTTCCGGAGTCATGTCGGTGACGGAAATCACCTCGATTTCGTTCCGGCTGAACAGCCAGTCAAAGATGCTGCCATGGGCGGTGGCGGCAGCCAGCGATAACGCGGCAAAAGCGCAAAGAAGGCGGGCGTGCATGGGGCAAGAGTCGGGTCAAGAAAGAGAGACGGCGGCCTAACCCGCAAGTTACCCGACGCGAGCGTCAGGGTCCATGCCGATCTGGCCGCTGAAGCCAGCTTGCCAGGTGGCGGGCGGCTCTTGCAGACTTCAAGCGCACGGGCCGTGTATTCATAAAACATCATGCCGTCATTCAAGCCGTCGGTCCTAACCGCGTTTGCCCTGTTATTCATGGCCTGCAGTCCGCTGCAGGCCTCGGTGCCGGAGGAGGGGGATCCGTCGGTCGGCATCAGTGATTTTCCCAAGAACGGCAAACGGCCCAAGCCGGTCAAACAGGGCGCACCCGTGTATCCTTATGCCATGTCCCGGGCCGGGTTGATCGGGGCGGTGAAGATCGAGTTCATCATCGACAAGGCAGGCAACGTGCCGAACGCCTACGTGGTCGAATCCAACAACCCCTGGTTTGAGCGTCCGGCGCTCGACGCGATCATGGGATGGAAATTCGAGCCGGGGCAGATTGACGGACGTCCGGTCAACACCCGGGCGATGCAATTGATCGAGTTCAATCTGAGCAACCTGGGGAACACGCCGGATCTCTGGCGGGTTTCGAAAGGCAAGGACTACGACAAGCTGCCTCCGGAGTTTCGCTGGCACACGGCACCGGTGCCCAAACTGACCACCTTCCCGATCTACCCGTTCGAGCTGCTCAAGGCCGGGGCACGGGGCAAGGTGCGCATCTCCTATGTGGTGGGCCCGAATGGCCGCGTGGTGCGGGCCAAGCTGCAAAACGCCGACCTGCCGGAATTCGGCGCCGCGGTGCTCGCGATGATCGACGCATGGCGGTTCGCCCCTCCGAAATTGAAAGACGGCAAGCCGTGCTATGCCAATCTGGGCAGCGAATACGAGTTCCTGCCGAACGGCCGGGGCGACGTGCCGGTGGCGGAGAACGCCCGGCAGATCCTGCGCGATTTGGAAAAGAAGCCCGAACGGATTGTTTCCCCAAAGGATTTGGACCGGCCGTTGACCCCGCGTTCCCGCCGGCCGCCGGCCTATCCGACGGCCTTGGCCGAGGCCGGGCAGCTTGGCGAGGCGGTGATTGATTTCTTTGTGGACCAAGAGGGCGACGTCCAACTGCCCAGGATTGTTTCCAGCTCCGCGCCGGAGTTCGGTTACGCGGCCGTGCAGGCCGTGGCGACCTGGCGGTTCGATCCGCCCAAGAAGGGAGGCAAGCGCGTGGTGGTGCGCGCACGAATCCCGATCGATTTCGCCTTGGAAGACCACAAAACGGAGGGACGGAAAAATGACTGAACCGGCCAACCTGCCCCAACCGTGTCCGGCATCCGCGATTCGGTTGCGGCGGACCAACCGCTGGCGGAACCGCCTGGCGCTCGTCTTCCTGTTGGGCGCCGGCCTGACAATGCGGGCCGAGACGCCCGTGGTGGAATTCGCCGACGCGAGCCTGCGCAACTGGGTGCAGCCGCAATACCCGGCGGACGCGAAGAAGGCCCGGCTGGAGGGGGAGGTGCAGGTGGAGTTTGTCGTCGAGACCGACGGGCGCGTCACCCGTGCCAGCGTGAAGGAATCCACGCACGAACAATTCGAGGCGGCGGCGCTCCAGGCGGTGGCGCAATGGACTTTCGCGCCCGCGCTGGAGGAGGGCCGGCCCGTCGCCAGCGCGATGCGCGCGCCGATCCGGTTCACCGCGGCGCAATGGAAGCAGAAAAACGCGCCGCTTTATCCCCAGCCCGACCAGATGCCCCAGCCGCTGAAGCTCACCCCGGCCAAGGCCGTTTTTGCACCCGATCCCGAGTATCCGCCGGAGCTCGAGGAGCAGAAAATTGCCGGCGAGGTGCAGATGGAATTCGCGGTCGATGAGACCGGACAGGTGCGCGACCCCAAGGTGTTGTGGGCGTCCCACCCCGCGTTCGTCGAAAGCTCCCTCCGCGCAATGGAAAAGACCCGGTTTGAGCCGGCCCATCAAGGCCCGTTGCCCAAGTCGTCCAGCAAGCGCTATCCGGTGACTTTCCAAAGCCTCACCGCCAAGCGGGCCGAGGTGCTGGCGGCGAACCGGCTGGAGGTTCTGGGTGAATCCGCGCTCCGGGTGCTGCCCCAGCCCTTCGTCCTGACCACCCCGGTCTACCCGCACGCCCGGATACTGGCCGGGGACAAGGGGAGCGCGACGGCGGAGTTCACCGTGACCGATCAGGGCGAAGTGACCGGGGTGACGATCACGGCGGCGAGCCAGCCGGAGTTTGGCGCAGCCCTGCGTGCCGCCGTCGAATCCTGGATGATCCAACCCGGGGTCAACGACGATGGCTCGCGCGCGGTCGTCAAAATGAGGGTGACGCATGATTTTGTTCCGCCCGACAGCGGACCGGTGGCCCGGCTGGTGCCGGATTTGCGCGAGGGCGGGGCCGGCGTCCCGGGTGCGACCGGACTCGATGAGCGATTGAAACCCCTGTGGCGCGGTTTTCCCGTTTATCCCGCCGAATTGCGGGAAGCGGGCGCGACCGGCGAAGCGGTGATCGAGTTCATCATCGACCGCGGCGGGCGGGTCCGTCTGCCGCGGGTGAAATCGGCCACGCGCGAGGAATTCGGCTGGGCGGCCGCCAATGCCATCAGCCAGTGGGTGTTTGCGCAGCCGCGGCGCCAGGGAGAGCCCGCGGATGTCAAGGTGAGCATCCCGGTGCAATTCACTCCACCCGCCCGGTAACCGCTCCGCACTTCGCGCTTGCGGGGATGGGTCGGCGGGCAACGGTGGGGCGCTTATGAAAGCCTCTTTCACCGCCAAGGAATACCGCCAGCTCCTCGAACTCGTGCACCTGGGCATGTGGGCCGTCACCAGCTACCAGGGTGAGGACACCGCCGCGGCGAAGCGCTATTACGATTTCGACCAAAAGCTTCTCGAACTGGCGACCGACGCGGGCTGTGCCGACCTGGTGGAGGCGCACGAGGACGGCTCGCTGCAGCCTTCGCCCAAGCTGTCGGAGGACGACCGCGTGCGGGAGATCCAGAACGAGTTCCAGAACGACGTCTTCTGGCACGAACTGGTCGCCCGCATGGCCGACCGCGATCTCGCGGGCGGTCAGGCCAAGCGCGGGCTGGAGACGCCCGGCGTCGAGCCGACGCCGTCGAACGACGAGCTGCTCAAGCGCATCGAGGCGCGCTACTGGGACGAATTCGAAAAGAACGACCTGGCCAACGTCGTCGTGCTGCGCGGCGGACGCGGGTGAATTGAGCGGTGGAACGCGGCCTCCGGACGCGTTCGAAGCGCGCCCGGAGGTCGCGCTCCACCTTAATCTCAATACGTGATATTCAGTTTCTTGTAGATGAAGTGCAGCAGCCACGCCGGACCGATGAGCAGGAAGACGACATCCTTGAAGAACGACGGCTTTTTCCCCTCGATCTTGTGGCCGATGAACTGACCGATCCACGCGAGCACGAAGAGAATCAGGCTGCTTTTCCAGATGGGAAACGGGCAGAGGAGCATCTGCAATTCCAGCACAATGCAGCAGAACGCGATGAAACCAAGCAGCCCGAAGGCCAGCGGCACCGACAGGCGGAAATAGAAGAGCATGGCGGCGAGAATGACCGGGTGAACCCAGTGAAACCACGGGAAGGGGCCGCTGATCGCCCCCGGCACCGGGATGGACCACAACAGCCCCAGCACGCAGAAAAATATGACCGGCACGCAAATCCAGTGGATGGTCTCGTTGGCGTGATCCTGATGGCTCTCGCCGTATTCGGCGAACCACTGATCAGCGGACTTCCGGAGGGTGGCCATGGAGGTGACGGCAGGCAGATTGCCGCGCCACGCCGCCGGGTGCAAGCTTGGCGCAGAGTATCCCTGCAGCTTGCTGGTTCTCGTCTTTCAGTGGCTGTTAAGTGGCACCGGCTTCCAGCCGGTGAAGCCCTGCGGCTGGAAGCCGCAGCCACTTTTGCCTCCGGCTGGCACCAAAACGCGGGTTTGCGGTCTGACGCATGACTCGCACACTCCTTGCCATGAATGTCGTCTTGCGCCTTGCCCTGATCGTCCTTCTGCCTCTGTCCGTCCTCGCCGCCGAGCGCCCGCTGAAGATAGACCGCAGCCGCTCCTTTATCGATGTCGACGTCGATGCGACGAAGAACTTCACCGCCCATCTCGACCGCTACGAGGCGAAGCTGGTGGTCGACGATGCCGGCAAGATCAAGGGCGGCGTCTTCACCTTCAAGTTCAGCGACCTCAAGACCGGCGATGCCAGCCGCGACGCGGACATGCTCGTGTGGCTGGGCGGCGGCGAGCCTGAGGGGCGCTTTGAGCTGGGCAACCTTGCGATCACGCCCAACGGCCAGGGCCATGCATCCGGCCGGCTCACCTTCCACGGCGTCACCGACCGCATCGAATTCCCCATCAACCTGGAGAAGACGGGCGGAGACTACACGATCACCGGTGAGACAACCCTCGACTACCGGCACTGGAACCTGAAAGTCATCCGCAAGGCCTACCTCTTCAAGGTATCGCCGTATGTGAAAGTCCGCTTCAAGCTCACCGGAACCCCGGTGACGGAACCGGCGAAGTAAGGGGAAGCGCTAGCAGCGGTGGTTACACCGCTGGGCCAGTATTACTCTGTTAGGTTGGTCTTCTGGTGGGCGGGCACGTCCCTGTGCCCGCTTCGGGTAACGCTCGCACCTCGCGTGGTCCCTGCCGGCAGAGGGACCTGCCGGCCCACCCACTCGTTATGTCCACAACGTAACAGAGTAATACCAGCCGTCTGACGACGGCTGCTATACAGATGAGATAGTAGGGGCGCCGCTTGTCGGCGCCCGCGGGCGGCGTCAAGCGCCGCCCCTACATTCGGATAGCGCCTGCAGTCATTTTCCCTTCGGCGCGTGACGCTTTTCCAGCACGGCGAGCGCGTCGGCGAGCGACAGCTTCCGCACGCGGAGGAGCACGATGAGATGGTAGAGCAGATCCGCGGCCTCGCCGGCGAATTCCTTGTCGCTCGCGCTGAGCGCCGCGAGCGCCGTCTCGACGCCTTCCTCGCCGACCTTTTGCGCGACGCGCGTCACGCCTTCCTTGGCGAGGCGCACCGTGTAGCTCTGTTTGTCGCCGCTCTTGATCCGGGCGTTGATGGTCTGCTCGAGCTGCGCCAGGAAACCGACGCCACTGGCGCCGCCGTCGCCGAAGCAACTGACCGTGCCGCGGTGGCAGGTCGGGCCGTCGGGCCGGGCGGTGATGAGCAGGGTGTCGTTGTCGCAATCGACCGCGATGCCCGTGAGGTGCAGGAAATTCTTCGAGGACTCGCCCTTGACCCAGAGGCGCTGCTTGGAGCGGCTGAAGAAGGTGACTTTCTTCGTGCGCAGCGTTTGCTTCAGCGCGGCGGCGTCCATGTAGCCGAGCATGAGCACCTGCAGCGTGGCGGCATCCTGCACGATGGCGGGCACGAGGCCGGCGTTTTTCTTCCAGTCGATCTTGGGGAGTTTCATAAGTAGGTCCGGTCTTCGACCGGACCGGGCCAGTCGAAGACTGGCCCTACTCCGGCGCACGGTGAAAATTTAGGGGCGGATGGAGATGCCGTCGGCGATGAGTTGTTCTTTCAGGGCGGGAATCTTGATGGTTCCTTTGTGGAAAACCGACGCGGCAAGCGCGCCGTCCACCCCGGCCAGGCGGAAGACATCGTGGAAGTGGGCGACGGTGCCGGCGCCGCCGGAGGCCACGAGCGGAATGGTCAGCACGGCGCGCACGAGCTTCAACTGGGCGACATCATAACCCTGCCGCATGCCGTCCTGGTTCATGCAGTTCAGCACGACCTCGCCGGCGCCGAGTTTCTGAGCTTCGCGAGCCCAGTCGACGGTCCGCCAGCGCGTGGCCTGGGTCTTGTCCGGGTCGCCGGTGTATTGCTTCACGAAGTAGTCGCCCGCCTCCTGCCGGCTGTCGATGCCGACCACGACGCATTGCGAACCGAACTCGGCGGCCAGCTCGGTGATGAGCGCGGGATTTTCCAGGGCGGGGGAATTGATGGAAATCTTGTCCGCCCCGCCGTGCAGGATCTGGCGCGCACCGGCGAGGGTGCGGATGCCCCCGGCGACGCAAAAGGGGATGTCGAGCACGCGGGCGACGCGGGTCACCCAGTCCGTCGAGACCGTGCGGCCGTCGCTGCTGGCGGTGATGTCGTAGAACACGAGCTCGTCGGCGCCCTCGTCGCGGTAGCGTTGGGCGAGCCCGATGATGTCGCCCACGACCTCGTGGTCGCGGAACTGCGTGCCCTTGACGACCTGGCCGTCGCGGACGTCGAGGCAGGGAATGATGCGGCGGGCTAGCATGGGAAGGATTGTGTGTGGCACCGGCTTCCAGCCGGTGAGGTTGAGACCCTGCGGCTGGAAGCCACAGCCACGGAAAGGACGGACCTGCTCAACATGCGAGTGCCTCCTGCAGCGTGAATTTCTTCTCGTAGAGCGCGCGGCCCACGATGGCGCCGGCGGCGCCGGTGGTCTGCAGCGCACGCAGGTCGTCGAGTGACGACACGCCGCCGGAGGCCTGGATCTGGAGCGAGGGGAATTTCTTCACGAGTTGCGCGTAAAGGGCGGTGTTCGGGCCGGTCAGCTTGCCGTCGCGGCTGATATCGGTGCAGAGGATGTGCTGAAGACCGACGGTGAGGTAGTCGCGCAGAAAATCGTCGAGTGCGACTCCTGTGGTTTCCTGCCAGCCCGCGGTGGCGATGCGGGGCGTGCCGGTGGGATCGAGACGAACATCGGGCGAAAGAATGATGTGCTGGGCCCCGAAGCGGGCAAACCAGCCCTTGACGCGAGCAGGTTCGCGCACGGCGAGGGAGCCGACGATCACCCGTTGTGCCCCGGAGGCCAGCAGGGCCTCGACCTGGGACTCATCGCGAATGCCGCCGCCGGTTTGGACGAGCAGGCCGCTTTCGCGGGCGAGCTGTTGCACGAGCGGAGTCTGGCGCCTGGTCGGGTCCTTGGTGCCGTCGAGATCGACGACATGGAGCCAAGTGGCGCCGACGGCCTTGAAATCGCGGGCCACGGCGAGCGGGTCGGTGCCGTAGGTCTTTTCCTGGTCAAACTTGCCCTCGGTCAGGCGCACGACGCGCCCACCGCGAAGGTCGATGGCGGGATAGATGATCATGGGAGGCTCGATAATGTGTAATATAATACGTTACACATTTCCGGATGTGACGTTGCCCGACAGGGCGGGGTGTGGTGCCTTGGTCAGAGGGTTCATACCCGGCCCTCCACGAAGTTTTTCAGCAGGCGGGCGCCGGCGGGGCCGGAACGTTCGGGGTGGAACTGCACGCCGGAGAAATTGCCGCGTTGCACGATGGCGGTGAACGGCCGGCCGTGGTCGCAGCTGGCGACGGTGAAGGCGTTCACCGGGGCGGCGTAGCTGTGCACGAAGTAGAAGCGCGCATCGGGGCCGATGCCGTCGAGCAGGCCGGGATTCCGGCCGGTCAGGACCGTGTTCCAGCCCATGTGCGGAATCGTGATGCCGGGTGACTCGGGCAGCAGCGCCACCGTGCCCGGGATCAGGCCGAGGGTCTCTGTCGGACCTTCCGCGGAGTTTTCGAAGAGCAGCTGCATGCCGAGGCAGATGCCGAGCACGGGCTGCGTGAGGCCGCGCACGCAGTCCACGAGTCCCTTGGCCTGCAGGCGTTTCATGCCTTCGACGGCAGAGCCGACGCCGGGCAGAATGACGCGCTTGGCCGCGCGGATGATCGCGGGGTCCGCCGTGAGTTCGCCGCGCACGCCGAGACGCTCGAGCGCGAAACGCACCGAGGAGATGTTGGCGCCGCCGCTGTCGACGATGGCTAGCATGGGAGGAGGAAAGAGTGAAAGTTAAGAGGGGAACGCAGAACAGGCTTGGCGATAGGGCCGGTCTGCGACCGGCCAGATTGGCGTTCGGGGCGTTTGGGCCGGGCAGAGACCGGCCCTACTTGACGGCACCAGCACATCACAGCACTCCCTTGGAGCTGGGGATTTCCGTGCCGGCGCCGCGGGCGAGGGCGGGCTTGAGCGCTCGGCCGAAGCCCTTGAACAACGCCTCGACCATGTGGTGCGTGTTGTCGCCGGTGACGCTCATGTTCAGGGTCAGGGCCAGGTTGTCGCTGACCGATTTGAAGAAGTGCGAAACCATCTCGGTGGGCATTTCGCCGACGCGATCACGGGGGAACTTCGCGTCGAAAACCAGCCAGGCGCGGCCGCTGAGGTCGAGGGCGACCTGGGCGAGGGATTCGTCCATGGGCATGACAAAACCGTAGCGCCCGATGCCGCGCTTGTCGCCCAAGGCCTGCTTCAACGCGCTGCCGAGGGCCAGACCCGTGTCCTCGATCGTGTGATGTTCGTCGATGTGCAGGTCGCCCTGGCACTCGATGACGAGGCTGATACCGGCGTGGCGGGCGATCTGCTCCAGCATGTGGTCGAAGAACCCGAGGCCGGTCGCGAGTTTGACGGGTGCGGTGGCGTCGAGGTCCACCGAGACGGTGATCTTTGTCTCCTTGGTGTTGCGCACGATGGTCGCGCGGCGCGGGGCGTCGACGAGCTGGCGGGCGATTTCGGCCCAGCCGAGCGTCTTGCGGTCGTAGCGCAGGCCGCGGATGCCGAGGTTCTGCGCGAGAGTCACATCGGTCTCGCGGTCACCGATGACGGCGGAGAGATCGCGCGACCAGCCGACGTCCTTCACATAGTCGGTCAGCAGGCCGAGCTTGGGCTTGCGGCAGTCGCAGCGGTCGGCCGAGGTGTGCGGGCACACGCGCACCGCCTCGAATTCGATGCCCTGCGAGGCGAGGATGTCGAGCAGCAGCTTCTGGGGCGGACGGAATTCCTCCTCGCGGAAGCTCGGCGTGCCGAGTCCGTCCTGGTTGGTGACCATGACGAATTTCCAGCCGGCGTCGCGCAGCCGGAGCAGGGCGGGGATGACGGCGGGCTCGAGGGCGAACTTGTCGAGGCGGTCGACCTGCTGGTCGAACGGTTCGGCAATGAGCGTGCCGTCGCGGTCGATGAAGAGGATTTTTTTCATGGCGAGATCAGGCAGAGGAGAAAGGCAATTTGTAACCTAATAGGTTACAAGGGCGGATTGGGCAGCTGCGCGAGGACGGCCAGTGTGGCGTTGTTTTCCTCGGCGGTGCCGATGGTGAGGCGGATGTGATTGGGCACGTCCTTGCTGCGGTCGCGCCAGACGACGCCGGCGGCGCGGCCGGCGGCCATGACACGGGCGGAGTCGGCGACCTCGATCAGCACGTAGTTGGTGTCGCTCGGCCAGACGCGCTTCACCGCGGGCAGCTTGGCCAGGGCCGCGGTCAGACGCGCCCGCTCGGCGACGAGTTGGGCCACCGACTCGCGGGCGGCGGCCAGGCCGGCGGGAGTGAGCGCGGCGAGCGCGGCCGTCAGCACCGGGGCGGGCACCGGGTAGGGGGCGATGACCTTCTGCAACACGGCGATGACGGCCGGGTCGGCGATGGTCGTGCCGACGCGGGCGCCGGCGAGGCCGTAGGCCTTGGAGAGGGTGCGCAGGACGACGAGATTGGGATTGGTCGCAATCTCGGCGGCGAGACTCGGCTGGCCGGAGAAATCGACATAGGCCTCGTCAACCACGACGACGGCGCGGCCGGCGAGCGAGCGCACGAGCGACAGCACGTCGGTGCGATCCAGCAGGTTGCCCGTCGGGTTGTTGGGCGAGCAGAGGAAGACGAGTTTGACTTCCGCGCCAACCGCCTGGAGCACGGCGGCGGCATCGAGGGCGAAATTCTTTTCGCGAATGAGCGGCACGGTGACGGTGCGCGCGCCCTGGATGCCGGCGGCGACGACATACATGCCGTAGGTCGGCGGCGTGATCAGAATGGCGTCCTGTCCGGCGCGGCAGAAGGTGCGGAGCAGCAGGTCGATCCCCTCGTCGGAGCCGCGCGTGACCAGCACCTGCGCGGGCGCGACGCCGTAGAGCGTGGCGAGTTGCGCGACGAGATCGGCCGGCTGCGGCTCCGGGTAACGGTTGAGCAGGGGCTTGTGCACCGAGGGCGTCTCGGGATTTTCGTTGGCGTCGAGCCACACGCGGCCGCCCTTGGATTCCTTGCGCGCGGAGCTGTAGGCTGTCAGCGCGAGGATGTCGGGACGGACGAGTGAGAGGACTTGTTCGAGAGCGGTCATGAGATGGTGGTAGGGCGCACCGGCCCGGTGCGCCGCGGCGGAGCGGGCCGCTCCGCCCTACCCAAGGAGTCCAACCGCACGCGCACGGCGCGCTGGTGGGCGGCGAGGCCTTCGGCGAGCGCGAGGCGTTCGACGACCGGGCCGAGTTTTTGCAGTCCGGCGGGGCCGGCGGTCTGCACCGTCATGGTGCGCTGGAAATCAGACAGGCCCAGGCCGCTGCAGGCGCGGGCCCAGCCGTAGGTCGGGAGGACGTGGTTGGTGCCGCTGGCGTAGTCGCCGAGCGACTCGGGCGTCAGGTCGCCAAGGAAGACGGAACCGGCGGTGGTGATGTCTGCCAACAGCCCGCGCGGCCGGGCCACCTGAAGGATGAGGTGCTCGGGCGCGTAGCGGTTGGCGATCTCGACCGCCTCGTCCCGGCTGGCGGCGAGGAAGATGCGGCTGCGCTCCAGGGCCCGGCGCGCGATGGCCGCGCGGGGAAGGGTGGCGAGTTGTTTGGCCAGAGCGGTCTGCACGCGGGCGGCGAATTTTTTGGAAAAGGCGACGAGCACCACCTGCGAGTCCGGGCCGTGCTCGGCCTGCGAAAGCAGGTCGGCGGCGACGAAGGTGGGATTGGCGCGGTTGTCGGCGATGACGAGCACCTCGGACGGACCGGCGGGCAGGTCGAAGGCGGCGCCCGCGGCATCGCGCGACACCTGGAGCTTGGCCTCGGTGACGAAGGCGTTGCCCGGGCCGAAGAGCTTGTCGCATTTCGGCACGCTCGCGGTGCCGTAAGCCATCGCAGCGACGGCCTGGGCGCCACCGAGCTTGTAGACCGCGGTGATGCCGCACAGCCGCGCGGCACAAAGGATCCACGGATTGATGGCGCCGGTCTTGTCCGGCGGCGTGCAGAGGACGCGCAGGGGAGAGGCCCTTCGACGCTGCTCAGGGCGAGCGCCTCGACCCGCCTCGGCGCTCGCGAGCTGGGACGGGACGCCGAGCATGAGGGCGGTCGAGGGGAGCGGGGCGCTGCCGCCCGGCACGTAGAGGCCGACGCGGCCGATGGGACGCGCGGTTTTTTCGCAGACGATGCCCGGCGAGGTCTCGATGCGCAGGTCGTGAAACCGCTGGGCGGCGTGGAAGGTGTGGAGGTTGAGGTAGGCGGTGCGCAGCGCGGCCTTGTCGGCGCGGCCGAGCGCCTTCTCGGCGGCGGCGAATTCGGCCTCGGTCACGCGGAGCGAGCGCAGGGCGACACCGTCGAATTTCTTCGTCAGCCGGCGCAGCGCGGCGTCGCCGTCGCGACGCACGGCGGCGACGATCGCGCGCACGGCGGCGGCGACCGAAGGCTGCGCCGCCTGAGCCGGCCGCCGGAGGGCGGCGGTGCGGGCGGCGGCGGAGAGGTTTTTCCAGAGAAGGGGTTTCATGGGAAAAGCTGAAAAGCTGAATGGCGGAAGAGCTGAAGTTAGCGGGGTGAAGTATTCAGCCTTTCAGTTGTTCAGTCCTTCAGCCCTTGGTTTAGAGCATCATCTTCTCGATGGGCAGCACGAGGATGCTGCTGGCGCCGGCTTTTTTGAGCGACTCCATGGTTTCCCAGAAGACGGCTTCCGAGCAGACGGCGTGGAGGGCGACCTTGGTGTCGTCGCCGGCGAGCGGGAGAATGGTGGGATTCTCCGAGCCCGGGAGGAGCTTCTTGATCTCCGCCAGGTGGGCCTTGGGGGCGTGGAGCATGATGTATTTCGTGTCGGCGGCCTTCTGCACGCCGTCGAGGCGGCGGAGCAGGATCTCCAGCGCGTGCGACTTCTCGGGCGTGAGCTCGCGGGCGTTGCGGAGCAGCACGGCCGTGCTCTTGAAGATGGTCTCGACCGCCCGGAGCTTGTTGGCCTCGAGGGTGGAGCCGCTGGCGACGAGGTCGCAGATGACGTCCGCCAGGCCGAGCCGCGGGGCGATCTCCACGGAGCCGCTGAGGTAGACGACCTCGGCCTTGATCTTCTGCTCGTCGAGGTAGCGTTTCGTGAGCTGCGGGTAGGAGGTGGCGATGCGCTGGCCCTGCAGATCCTTCGGGCCGGCGTAAGGACGCTCCTCGGGGAGGGCGAGAGCGAGGCGGCAGCCGCCGAAATCGAGCGACCGCTCGACGAAGTAGCCGCCGACCGCGCCATTGAGCCGGCGCTCGAGCGCGGCCTCCTCGAGGACGTTGGTGCCGACGATGCCGAGGTCGCACACGCCGTCCATGACGAGCTGCGGGATGTCGTCGTCGCGGACGAACAGGATGTCGATGGGGAAATTCTCGGCGTGCAGCAGCAGCTTCTCCTTGGGTGATTTGACGCGGATGCCGCAGTTTTTCAGCAGATCGAGCGAGTCGGTGGAAAGCCGGCCGCTTTTCTGGATGGCGAGCCGGAGACGGTCTTTGGGCGGTGTGATGGGAGGCATGGCGGGAGGAAGGAGAAGGCGAGAGTGAAGGTGAAAGTGGCGGCGAAGGCGAGGCCCGGCGGGGCCGGTGACACGGAGAGGCCGGCGCCGGGAAAGCAAAACCCCCGGCGGTTTGCACCTGCCGGGGGTTGGGAAATTCGGGTTCCATCAGCCACGGGCAAGGCGCTTCCGGCCTTCCCGTGCGGGAAGGCTAGCTCAGGTGATGGTGGTGATGGTTGAGAACCATGGGTGGAGGGCCGTTTTGATGAGGCGGGCGAGGGCGGGGCGCAAGTATTTTCTTGAACCGGCCGGCGGAGCGGCGTGGTCTCGCCCGACCGTGACTCGTTCTTGTATTATTTAGGGCGGCAACGGTAAGATAGTCACTCCGGTCCACCCCCAATTCCTTGCTTTGAACATTCTGTCCGCACGCGTCCGCGCTTTCTTTGCCAGCCAGCTCCCACGCCGCCATGGCGGACTGATCCTCTTCTACACGATCTTCATGGGGATCTCCTTTCTGACGCGGCTGGCGTTGCTGGCAAAAGCGGCCAGCGATGTCACATGGACACTGAGCCTGGTGGCGGCGTTTGCCTGGGGCGTGTTATACGACCTGAGCGCGGCGGCGTTCGCCTCGCTGCCGCTCATCGTGCTGCTGACCGTCCTGCCGTCGGGCGCGTTGCGCCGCCTGTGGGTGCGCTGGCTGGCGGCGGGGATCGGGTTCGCGATCATCTTCGGCCTGTTGTTCGGCGCGGCGGCGGAGTGGACGTTCTGGGACGAGTTCGGCGTGCGCTTCAACTTCATCGCCGTGGACTACCTCGTCTACACGACGGAGGTGATGGGCAACATCCGCGAGTCCTACCCGATGCCGCTCATCGCGGGCGGGTTGTTCACCACGGCGGCGGTCTTCGGCTGGCTGCTGTGGCGGAGCCGGCTGCCGCATGCCTGGCTGGACGGCACGGTGGAACATTGGCCGACGCGTTACCGTCGTGGCGCGCTCTGGTTCGCCGGCGCCCTGCTGGTCGGCCTGGCGGTGAATGCCGACTGGCTGCCGAGCTTCAGGAACAACTTCAACCGCGAGCTGGCCAAGAACGGCCTGTGGTCGCTCTTCGCGGCCTTCCGCAACAACGTCCTCGATTACGACGAGTTCTATCCCACCAAGCCGCTCGACCAGGTGTTCGCCCAACTGCGCCATGAACTGGCGGAAGACGGGGCGGTGATGCTCCGCCCGGACGACCACGACACGCTGCGCTACATCAGGAATCCCGGCCCCGAGCTGCGCCCCAACATCATCCAGATCACGGTCGAGAGCCTGAGCGCGGAATTTCTCGGGATCTTCACCCCGACCTCGACCATCACGCCCCAGCTCGACGAGCTGGCGAAACGGAGCCTCGTCTTCGAGAACTTCTACGCCACCGGCACGCGCACCGACCGCGGCATGGAGGCGCTCACGCTCTCGCTTCCGCCCACGCCCGGCCGCTCGATGATCAAGCGACCGCGCAACGAGGACATGTTCACCCTCGGCTCCGTGCTCCGCGCCAAGGGCTACGACACGGCGTTCATCTACGGCGGCTTCGGCTACTTCGACAACATGAACTATTATTTCGGTCACAACGGCTACCGCGTGATCGACCGCACCGCCCGGCCGAAGGAGGACATCACCTTCGCCAACGTCTGGGGCGCCTGCGACGAGGACCTGCTCCGCTGGACGATGGCCGAGGCCGACGCCAGCGCGGCGGCCGGCAAGCCGTTCCACTATTTCGTCATGACGACGTCGAACCACCGGCCCTACACGTTTCCCGAGGGTCGCATCGATCTCCCCTCGAAGGTTTCGGGCCGGTCCGGCGCGGTGAAATACACCGACTACGCGATCGGCCGGTTTATTCGCGACGCCGCGGCGAAGCCCTGGTTCAAGAACACCGTTTTCGTCATCGTCGCCGACCACTGCGCGTCCAGCGCCGGCAAGACCGAGCTGCCCGTGGAGAATTACCACATCCCGCTGATCATCTACGCGCCCGGCGGGCAGATCGCGCCCGGCCGCATCAAGACCCTCACCAGCCAGATGGATTATGCGCCCACGTTGCTCGGCCTGCTCAACTGGAGCTATCCCTCGCGCTTCTTCGGTCATGATGTCCGCAAGATCGACCCGAGCGAGGCGCACGCGCTCATCGGCAACTACCAGAAGCTGGGTCACCTGGAGAAGGGCCAGTTTGTCATCCTGCGCCCGCGCGGCGAGTCCACTTATCAATACGAATTCGGCACCAACACCATGACGCCGACCGCCGACAGCGCCTACAGCTCGTTCGAGGCGATCAGCTATTACCAGGGCGCCAGTTACCTCTACAAAAACAACCACTACCGGGCGTTGACCGCCGAAGAGTTTGATCAATATACCCGAATGGGCGAAGCAGCGGCAGCCACGCATGCGGCCGGTGCCCCCAATCCTTGAACCGTCGGAAAATTTCACAGACAGCACGCTGGGCGGTGTTTCTCGGCACGGCGCTGGCCGCCTTGGCGGATGAGCCTGCAACCCCGGCGAAGCCTGCGACCCCGTCGGACGACGATCTCCGGATCCGCGGCGTGTTCGACAGCGCCCTGCCCCGGACCGAGCGGAAGAACATGCTCAAGCTGATCGTGCATCCGCATCTCGGCGACCTCTGGGAGCACACACACCTGCGCTCCGCGGTCGGTCTGCGCTACGGCCTCACGACCCGCTGGGAAGCCACGACGGAGGTGGACGCCTATTTTGCCCACGGGCTGCGGCAGAAGACCTTTTTCGAGGACAAGGGGATCTCCCGCATGCACCTCGGCACCAAATATCAACTGGGCGATCCGTTCCATCTGGGTTGGGAATCCGCGGTCGGCCTCGATTGGAGCCGGCCGCTCGGCACGCCGCCCGTGGAGGTGACCGACGGACTGCGGCGCATCGCGCCTTACGTCACGTTCTCCCGGCAACTCGTGGCGCACCCCGCCTGGCGCGTGTTTTTCGGGACCATCTACGAGGACGTCGCCGTGACCTCCACCCCGGGCACCTTGGCCAAAAACCAACTCAACGACGACAACCTCGGCGTGTCTGCCGGGTTCCTGTTCACTCGCGGTCGGCTGACCTATACCTTTGAGACCGCCTACAACAGCGAGCACCCGATCCGGGACCTCGGTCGCGACATCGTGGTGATGCGCCCCGGGTTCGTCTGGGTGGTGCCGCAGCGCTACACCTTCGGGGCGCGCGGCCAATGGCTGCTGGGGTTCAGCCTCAAGCTCAGCCACGGGCAGGAAGGCTACGATGTAGGCGCCGGCGCGAAGCTGCGGGTCAACTTCGATTTCAAACGCTTGCTCGGCCGGAAAAAGGCCCCAGTTTCGGCGCGATGAGTTCGACGCCGGCTTCATTCCTTCGCGCCACAGGCATCACGCTGCTGCTCCTTGCGGGAGTGACGGCGCTGTTCGAACTCACCAACCTCGACCTGGCGCTGCAGGATCTCTGCTACAATTTCGAGACACGGCGCTGGGTCGTGGACGCGAAGGATCCGGCGGGACGCGCGATCTTCTACAACGGTCCCAAGATCCTCGTGTGGCTCATCGCCCTGAGCGCGCTCACCTTTGCGGCCGGTCCGGCGCGCTGGCGGGAAAAGTTTCAGCTCAACCGGCGCGGGCTGTGGCTCGCGGTGCTCGTCATCGCCACGGTGCCCGCGCTCGCCGGCCTCGGGAAGAAATACACGAACGTCTTCTGTCCCTCGGAAGTCCGGCGCTACGGCGGCGACGTGGCCTACGCCAAGCTCTGCGAGCCGTTTCCCGAGGACGACCGGCCGGACCGGCGCGGCGGCTGTTTTCCCGCCGGGCACGCGAGCGGCGGCTTTGCGCTGCTGGGCCTGCTCGCCGTGCGAGCCTCGCGCCGCTGGCGCAACGGCATCATCGCCCTCGGCCTGGGCCTCGGCTGGTGGATGGGTTTGTATCAGACGCTGAAAGGTGCGCATTACCTCAGCCACACGCTGACGACGATGCTCGTGGCCTGGCTCGTGGTGCTGCTCTGGCGCCGGGCGCTGCGGATCGGGGAGCCGGCCGTGGAGCGGACGCAAGAAACTTAGCAAGAGATGAACCTGAGAACGGCAGAGCTAAAATTCCTCTTCCGGAGCCAGGAATCCTTTGGGCGAGAGTCGATATCTGCTGATGTGCTCGGCTCCGTGATTCAATGCAGACGGTAGTCACACACAGACCGGACTATCAGCACCTCGTGCTCCTTGGCATATGCAACTTATTGATTACATACTAACCGGCCTAGGTTATGGTATTGGTCTCTTACTGGCTGCCATGTTATGGTTTGGAGTATTGGCGGCGAAGCATACTGATCCTGGCAAAGTTAGCTCTGAGTCCGAACACAGAGCTAATGGCCCATACCCAGATATCCCGGAGGAGCTGCTAACTCCGAAAGGGAAAAAGTTAGCTTTCTATAGGAATATTTGTGCAGCAGCCGGGTTTGGCGCACTTATTGTTTACGGTAGCATAAAGGCTCTATTGGGCCGCTGGTGAGCCAAGCCGAACACATCAGGTCTCGCTGACTCTTGACAAGATGAACGATCAGCCGCGTTCGCCAAGTGAACCCACGCGCCAACCATAGCGGGTGAAGCGCCAAGCGCCAACTTCCCGGTCATTTTGAAGTAATTGTCACTGCGCGGCTTTTGTTCACTCTTGGAGGGTTCGATATCGAAGCCGTCTGAGGCCGGGCTTGCAGAACTCCCGCCGAGAGCTAGCCTATGCACATGGTCTTCACCGAAATCAAACCGCAGATCGAGCAGCTCTCCCATGATGAGCGGGTCAAGGCCCTCGCTTTCTTGAAGCACCTGCTGCGGGCCGAAAATCCCGCGTATCAGCACGAGTTGGCCCGGAGGAATGCCGAGATGGATGCCGGCCGCAAGGTGCGTTGGGAGGATCTCAAGAAGCAGCTCGGGTTGTCCTGACGTGGACGCCTACGCGTTGGTTCTGGACGAGGCGGCAGCAATGACGCTGGCCACGGTATCCCGCCTGCAACAACGGCGGTTGGGTGTGATCTTGGACGGTTTAAAAGTTGCTCCGTTGCACCCTGGTGACTTCCAGCAACGGGACGCGGCCGGGCGCTTGCACGAAGTGGCGTTGATCGACGACTGGCTCGTGACCTATTGGACCGATCATGCCGTGCGGGAGCTTCGCATCGTAAATCTGGAACAGGTCGAGGACTGAGCGAAAATTTCCTGTCTGCCGCTTCCCTTTTAGCCGCCCGGAGCCGGCATCCAAGCGGGGAGACCCTGCGGCTGGAAGCCGCAGCCACTCAAGCAGGCTCTGGCGGCATGATCCTCGCGCAGCCGGTCGAAGGGTGGGTGCAGGTGTTTCGGCCGATGTTCGGCCGGCAGGTCGGAGACCTGCCCTACTGGGTAAAATGACAGGGCCGCCCCCCGCTGGCGCGAGGGACGGCCCTGGTTGTTTGCTGTTTACTGGTTACTTCATCGCGTAGCGGGTGGCACCGTCGAACGAGTCGACGATGTTCACGGGCAACACGACCTTGCGGGCCACGGGCTTGCCGTCCACCAGCGCAGGGGCGAATTTCCACTGCGCGACGGCGAGCGAGACCGCGGACACCAGTTCGGCGTCGGCTCCGGGCGAGGCCGGCGCGATGAGCGTCGGCTTGCCCGTCGCATCAACGACGAACTCGAGCGTTACCTTTGTGCCCGCGAACCGGGACTCCACCTCGGGCGTGACGACCGAGACGGGCACCGGGATTCCCGAGCGACCCAGGTAGGACTCGACATAGGCCTTCTCGGGCGACTTCGCCAACAGGGCGAGGGGAACCACGAGCAGACCGAGGCTGAGGGCTAGTTTGGACTTTGTGTTCATGTTCATAATCCCCGCGATAAGGCGGGGTTTGGTTTTCTGTTTAGGCAAGGCGCCGCCACCGGCCGAAATGACCGCAGGCAAACGCCCTGTTTCGCTCCCGCCGGGTGATAAGGCCCGGCGAGGGCAAAATTCTGCTTTGGGGCGATCCGGGTGCGCAAAAGCGGCGCAACCGGCTTCCCGACAGAAGACATGGCACACAACATCCTGGTCACAGATCCCCGCGGCCTCGCGCGGGGTGCAACCAAAGTCAAAGAACGTCCTTGGGGAGGGTCCTTTGAAAGCAATAGTCTTACGACCGGACACACAGTAGCACGGATGGTGCCAGTCGGCACGTTGCAATCGGGTTACAACAGATGCTCGCAGGATTATGAATACTGGTGACCCGGGGCATTAGTTGTTGCGTAAAGCCTTGAACGAACGGGCGGAGTCCATGTCGTAGCGGCATGCGAATTTCAGGAATCATTCCCGCGCGCCTCGCGCTGATGATGGCCGGCCTGCTCTGGCTGGTCCCGGCCGCGCCGGCGGAGACCCTTTCGGAAAAGACCCTCAAGGAGATCGTGGCCCGCCAGCGCAACATCTTCGCCCGGGCCGAAAAGGAGAGCGAACACCTCGACGAGGCGTGGCTGCGCGGCGAACTGCAGAGCGTCATCAACAGTTACGACGTGCTCATCCAGAAAAGCCCGGATTTCGCGCCGGGTTTTGTCGCCTACGGGATGCTGCTCGGCCGGGTCGGCATGATCCGCGAGGCCGTCGGGATTTTGCTCAAGGCCAACAAGCTCGACCCGCACATCCCAGTCGTGAAAAACCAGCTCGCCAAGCACCTCGCGGAGGACGGCAGGCCGCTGGAGGCGCTGCCCTGGATCATGGCGGCGATCGACCTCGAGCCGAAGGAGCCGCTCTACCATTACCATCTCGGCCTGTTGCTGGCGGACGCCCGCGATGAATTCATCCGCACCGGACAGTTCACCCGCCCCGCGCTCGACCAGGCCATGCTCGAGGCCTTTCAGCGCGCCGCGGAATATGCGCCGGGCAATTTCGCCTACGCCTACCGCGCCGCCGAGGCCTACTATGATCTGGAAACACCGCGGTGGGAGGCGGCGCTCAAGGCCTGGGCTGCGCTGGAAGAACGCGCCAAGCCCGGCGTGGAGCAGCAGACCATCCGGCTGCAGGCGGCCAATGTGTTGATCAAGACGGGGCAGCGCGACCGCGCCTCGGCCCTCATCGCCACGGTGACGGAAGGCGTTTTGCAAAAGCAGAAGCAGACTTTGCTCGACCAGTTGGCCCCGAAGACCGAGAAATAAGCCGACATGCCGCTCCTCAACCGACTCGACCGCGCCCTCGGCCGCTACGCGATCAACGACCTCTCCCTTTACCTCGTGATCGGGCAGGTGCTGGTCCTGGCGTTGGTCCTGTTCACGGGCTTCGACGTCGAGCGGATCGCCCTGCGGCCCGACGCGGTGCTCGCCGGCCAGTTCTGGCGGCCGTTCACGTTCATCTTCGTCCCGCCCGTGACCTCGCTGACCATGACCGGAGCCATCTTTTTGGCGTTCGGCTGGTATTTGTTCTACCTGATGGGCAGCGCGCTCGAGCAGCATTGGGGTGTCTTTCGTTTCAACGCGTTCATCTTCCTCGGCTGGCTGCTCACGGTCGGCGTGTCGTTCATCACGCCCTATGAATACGCGACCAACGCCTACATCGCGGCGACCGTGTTCCTGGCCTTCGCCTACCTGAATCCGGATTTCGTGATGTATATCTTTTTCATCCTGCCGGTGAAGATCAAGTGGCTGGCCCTCCTGCAGTGGCTCGGCTACGCCTACCTCGTCGCCGTCGGCGACCTCGCGCAGCGGCTCATGGTGCTGGCCTCGGTGGGCAACTTCCTCTGCTTTTTCGCGCGCGACATCGTGCTCTCGATCAAATCCGGCCGGCGGCGCATGGAGTGGCAGGCGCAACAGTTCGCCAAGGAGCGCAACGACCGCGACCCGCGCCACCGCTGCCATGTCTGCGGCAAGACGGACATTTCGGATCCATCCATGGATTTCCGCTACTGCTCCAAGTGTGTCGGCGACGAATGCTACTGCACTGAGCACATCGGCAACCACGAGCACGTCACGACGGCCCCGAAAGCCTGACCTATGGCGACGCAATCCCGCACCCTCGGCGAGTGGCTCTCCTGGGCGGAAAGGCAATACGCCCGGCACAAGCTCGCGCTCGGGCAGGTGGCGACCTCGGCGCACGATGAGGCGCTCTACCTGCTGCTGCGCACCCTCGACCTGCCGCTCGACAGCAAGCCCGCCGTTCTGCGGAAGAAAACCACGGTCGACGAGAACACGCGGCTCGCGGAAGTCTTCCGCCGCCGGATCGAGGAACACGTGCCCGCGGCCTACCTCACGCGCGAGGCCTGGCTGGGCGAACATCGTTTCTACGTGGACGAGCGCGTCATCATCCCGCGTTCCTATTTCCTGGAGATCATCCCGCAATTGGCGGAATTGTTCGGCTGTAGGGCGGGGTCGCTGACCCCGCCGCGATCGACACGAAGGCAGAAAGGCGGGATCAGCGATCCCGCCCTACAGGGGATCCGGCTGCCCACCGTCAAGCGCGCCGTGGACGTGTGCACCGGTTCGGGCTGCCTCGCTATTCTGCTCGCGCACCAGTTTCCGGACGCGAAGGTCGACGCGATCGAGCTGTCGACCGACGCGCTGGCGGTCGCGAAGTTCAACATCGCGACGCACAAGCTGGCCGGACGCGTGAAGCTCCACCACTCCGATGTCTTCGACGCGGTGCCGCGCGTGAAATACGACGTCATCCTCAGCAACCCGCCCTATGTGCCGACGCGGGAGCTGCGCGACCTGCCGGCCGAGTTCAAGAACGAGCCCGCCATGGCGCTCGATGGCGGACGCGACGGGCTCGACATCATTCGCAAGCTGCTGCGCCAGTCGCGCGACCGGCTGCAGCGGCACGGAATCGTGGTGTTGGAAGTCGGCGGCCTGCGCGCCGCGATGGACCGGGCCTTTCCCGAACTCGACCTGCACTGGATGCACACGCAGGACGGCGAGGACTGCGTGTGCCTCATCCAGGCCCACCGGCTTCAGGCCTGGCGGGGGTGAGGCGTGCCCAGAAACCGCGTCCCTTACGTTCTTCTGCTCGAAAGCACGTTGGCGAGAATCTGGAAACCAAGAAAACCGAGGACGAAAAGCGAGACCAGCCCATTGGGAGTCTTGTTGCCCGGTGACAGCGGGAACCAAGACAGCGCTGCAATCACAGCCAGTGCGGCCGACACCAAGCCGAGGGTGAAACGATGCTTGCCGGACCGAATGAAAGTCGCGGCCACGCAGATGGAGAGAGCCGCGAGATAAAACATGGTGAAGAAGGCCGGATCGGTATCCGTGATTAAAAACCAGAGCATCGCCGCGAAGGCGGCGGCGAAAAAGGGGCCGAACCAGTTGCTCGCGATCCGCTGCTCTGCGGAAAGCGCATGGCGGCCAAAACGATCCAAGCGAAGCAACAGGTTGAACATGGGATGGGCCGTCCAGGTCAGGTAAACAAACCCGTAGCATCCGCCGAGCACGAGCCACCAGAACCATTTGAATTCCGGGTGGCTGATTGCGGCTTGGGCCAGAAACCGGCTTCCGAAATAGGTCCCGATCACGATTCCCCACTGATAGCGTCCGGCCAGGCTGCTCATCCATAGAAAATAGGTGAGCATCACGCGATAGATTGGATTATGCGCCTTCAGCGCCTCGACCATGCCTTCGCGGGCATATTCAAGCTCGGGGTCGATGCGCAGCGCCTCTCGGAAATGCTCCAAAGCGCGGCGTGGATCGTTGCGATGCAGGCAATTCCAGCCCTGGTTGGCATGGGAGAAGGCGCTCTCAGGATCTCGTTCAAGGGCTGCGTCCACCGTCTGCATGGCCTCGGTTTTCCGACCGAGCCGGACGAGGGCCATGGCACGGAAGTTGGCGGATTCGGTATGTTCGGGATTGAGGGCGAGCGCCTGTTCGGCTGCCGTCAAGGCCGCGGGCCAATCACCGAGGTTGAGATGAATCGCGGCGAGGAGGGAAAAATTATCTTCATCTTCGGGCGCCAGGCGAATGGCTTCCTGCACCGCGTTTAGCGCCTCCTTGTTGTGTTCCAGGCGATGAAGAATGAGCGCATGAACGTGGTGATAATAGGCCGAGTCGGGTGCGAGTCCAAGGGCCGTGCGTGCGGCCATCAAGGCCAGCGCATGCTTGTTCTGGCCCAACCGACTGAGCGCGAGCAAGGCGTGGGCCTGCGGATGATCGGGAGCCTGGGCGACAGCCAGACCGGCCTCGCGCTCGGCGTCGGCGGGGCGTGACTGCTGCAAGAGCAATTGGGCGCGGGCCAGGTGGGCACTCATTTTTTAATCTTCAAGTAGGCAAGGATGTCGTCGTAAAGACCGCTCTGGTTGGCATAGAGCGCGTAGTTTCGTGCCGTCTCAAACCAGTCTCGCGCCGTGGGGCGGTGGCGCTTGATGGCATCAGCCATGTCGCCGGTCAGGAGCGGTTGGAGCGTGCCTGATTTCATGGCGATACGGAGCTTGTCCTCCACGGCGGAGTCCACGGCGGCCTTGAGGTCCGCGCCGGAGAAACCCTCGGTTTTTCTGGCCAAGGTATCGAAATCCATGGTGTCCACCGGGCGGCCCTTGAGCAGGAGACGCAGAATCGCGGCGCGCGCCGGTGCATCGGGCGGCGGCACGAAGAGGATGCGATCAAACCGCCCCGGCCGGCGGAAGGCGGGATCAAGGTGCCAAGGAGCATTGGTCGCGGCGAGAACGAGGAGGCCTTCGTTGTCGGTCTGGACGCCGTCGAGTTCGGAGAGGAATTGGTTGATGATCTGCCGGCCGCCGCTCTTGAGCATATCGGTGCGATTGGCGCCGAGTGCATCCACTTCGTCGAAGAAAAGAACGCAGGGACGGTGGGCCCGGGCCTGCTCGAAGATGGCGTGGAGGTTTTTTTCGCTCTGGCCGATCCACATGTCGAGGACATCGCTGATCCCGACGGCGAGAAAGCCGGCCTGCACCTCCCCGGCGGTGGCGCGGGCAAGAAAAGTCTTGCCGCAGCCCGGCGGGCCGTAGAGCAGGATGCCGCCTCCGGCCTTTTTACCGTAAGCCTTGAACAAGGCGGGCTGGCGAAGAGGGAGGATGATCTTCATGCGGATCTCCTCCTTCATGGCTTCCATGCCGCCAACATCGGCGAATTTCAGCGACGGACGTTCGATCTCGGTGTTGGTATCAGCCGGCAGATCTCCGGCAGGGAGGCGATCGCCTTGGTCATCAGGATCCGGCTGCGAGTAAGTGTCGGCAGGTGTGTCTCGGGAGGTTGGCGGAGTGTTTTTCGGCAGGGTCGGAGCAGGACGCGCGGGCACATGGGCGCCGAGCTGTTGTTCGAGCGCCGGGTCGGCGAGTGAGGGATCCGCCATCCGCGCCCGGGCATATTGCCGGCCCGCGAGGACGGGCTCGCCGGCTTGAAGGGCGAGTCGGGCATGAAGCAACAGGGCTGGAGGCGGTGGCTCGGGGTCTTTCACCAGATCTTCGGTCAAGACGAGAGCGGCACTCTGTTTGCCCTGCTGAAAAAAGGCGGTGGCCAGGCCGATCTTGGCGGGAAGGTGGTTGGGCAGGAGCGCGAGCGCCCGCTTGTAGAGGGCCTCCGCTTCGGCATAGCCGGCATGCTGAAGGAGCGTGTCGGCCGCGTGAAGGAGCAATGGAGCGTTGCCGGGTGAAAACCGCAGAGCTTCACGGAGTGCTGCCGGAATCAAGGATGATGAAAGCGGATCATCGGTCATCGGGCGACTTACCTACCAAAGACCTTGTGGCCAGCGAGGTTTTTTCTCCGGGACGGTGGGGGAGCCGGTTTCTGCGCGGAACGGAACGACTGCATCGACCTGCCGATTTGACCGATCCCTGAACCTACCGCGTTCGGTTCTGAGGCGGTTGAGGCGTGCTGGTGGTCGACTGGTAATCCCGGCACTCGAGGCCGAGGCGCACGGTGGTGCCGTGGTGCGGCGATCGGGGGTTGGCGCAGAAGCCGAAATCCGACCAACCGCCGCCGGGGCGCAGGTGTTGGAAACACGCACAGGCCTCGCTGCACGGCTGGATGATTCTCACCGGAGGTGACGCCGGGTCGTTTGCTTCCGGGACAGGCATGTCGGGACAGAGTTTACCCGGGAATGAGGGCAAAGCGCAACCGCCGGCCGGCTTTATAAGCGCGGGGTGTGGGCGGGATTAAGTTTGCGGGCGCGCGCTTGCTCGTAGGGGCGTCGCTTGACGACGCACGGGTGGCTGCGGCTTCCAGCCGCAGTTCATCACCGGCTGGAAGCCGGTGCCACATTGGGCACGCAGTCCGTCAGACCATTCGCGGGCGCCGTCAAGCGGCGCCCCTACATCTGGACTCGCTTATGAACCGCGGACTTCTACCGCGATTTCACGTCTCCCGCGGGCTGCATGACCTGGCGCACCGGCAGGCCGGCGGCTTGCCAGTCCTTGAAGGCGCCGGCGTTCGCGACCTTGCGACCCTGCGCGGCGAGCGCCGCGGCCACTTTGCCCGAGCGGTTCCCTGAACGGCAATAAAGGACGATCTGTTTGTCGCCTGTCTGTTCCAGGAACCCCTTCCACTGTTTCTGCGCGCCATCGAAATCACTTTTCGGCAGCAGCACGGCCGGGGTGGCGACTCCGGTCTCGGCCCACTCGGCCGGTTCGCGCACATCGACCAGCACGGCCGAGCCGGCGGCGACGAGTTTCGCGGCCTCCGCCGCAGCGAGTTGCGTCACTTCGGCGGCACAGCCGGTGACGAACGACGCAAGGAGGGAGCAAAACAAGAGGCAGATTTTCATGCGAGGAAGAGACCGGCACCGTCCGTCCGGTAAGGGAAAATCGCAAAATAAAAGAGCCGGCGGAAACCGGCTCTCGGGTGCGGACGGGCGGATGGCCCGGTCAGGCCTTGGGCGGGATGGGGCAATTCGCCTGGTTGCCGGTGCCGTCCTTTGCGCCCTTGCCGGGGGCGGTCGTCTTGCCGGAACCGTCCTTCACGGGCGTGCCGTTGGAATTGGGATTGCCCCGGTTGGGATTGACCGACTGGCCGGAGCCGTCGCGCACCGGGACGCCGCCGCCGTTGCCGCGATTGCCGCCGCCGTTGCGGGCATAAGCCGTGGTGCCGAGCAGAAGCCCGGCGCTGATGAGGGAGGTGAGGATGATGATTTTTGTTTTCATATGTTTGTTGCTTTCATCCAGTCCAACTCCGGCGCTGATTCGATATTACAGGTCCGGACGAAATATCCGAAATCTGGTCCTTGGCTGTTTTCAATGGGCGGCTGGTAATTCTATTCCCTGAGGTTTGGGGAACCACTAATCAGTTTCGCCAATGGGGCGAAACTTTGGACTACCCCTCCGACTAATCGTCTCCGGTTCAGGTTTCGGGGTCTGCTGATCGCAGACCGGGAAAGCCAGCCGGCGATCAGCCGGCCCTCGAAACCCAGTGGCGGAGACGATCAGTCGGAGCCTGATCTTGAAGGATTCGCCCCTTGGAGAATCCATTTTAGTGGTTAATCTCCTCCGGGACGGAGCGCATTCAGCCTTCCTATCTGTTGGAAACAGCGATGAACCCGAAATCTTTTGCCTCGATTCCGCTGTAATACAGGCTGCCCGTCGGGGTTGATCCCAACGGTGAATACTGCCTGCCTGCCTCCGTTCCTGCTGCTGCTCGCCGACTGGCTTGTCTGGCGAAGCGAAAGCGCGGCCCCGGCCGAGGAGCCCGACGGGGATGACGAGGCGGGTTGGATGATCCGCGTGGCGGCCGGCGAGGAGGCCGGGCTGCAGCATCTCTATGACCGGTGGAAGCGTCCGCTGCTGAGTTTCTTCTACCGTTCGCTGGGCTCGCACGCCGATGCCGAGGACCTGGCGCTGGAAGTATTTGTGCGGCTGCACCGTTCCGCCGCGGACTACCGGCCGACGGCGAAATTCTCCACCTATCTCTTTCACATCGCGCAGAACCTGCTGCGCAACGAACTGCGCCGCCGCCGTCGCAAGCCGGCCGATGCCGTGCCGCCGGAATTGTTCGAGGAACTGCCGCAGGAAAACGCGCCGGATCGCCGGCTGGCCGAACTGGAGGAAGTCTTCCAGCGGGCCCTGCTGCGCCTGCCGGAAAAACAGCGGACGGCCCTGCTCCTCATCCAGCAGCAGCAATTGGATTATCCGGCGGCGGCCGCGGCGTTGCGGATGACGGAAAACGCCCTGCGGGTGCTCGTGCACCGCGCCCGGCAAATGCTCAAAACCGAAATGGAGGCCATGACATGAACCCCGACACACGTTCCACTCCGTCCGACGACGATCTCGACCGGCTGCTCGCCCGCCGTTACCGCGACACCTCACCCGAGTTTGAAGCGCGCTGGGTGGCGCTGAAGCGCGAGCTGCGGCAGGCGCCGCCGGTGCGCGCCCGGCTGCTGCCGGCGTGGCGCCTGACCGGCTGGTTCGGGGCGGTGGGCGCCCTGGGCGCCGCCGCGGCCATCGCCTTCGTCATGTATTCCGCCCGCCCGCCAAAGCCCATCCCGTCCGTCGCGGCTTTGTCGCCCCAATTGACCGAGCTGCTGGCCATGGATGCGGTGCTCGGCCGCGCCCTGCCTTTGCTCGACGAGGAAAACCGCACCGCCCTCCTGCATCTACCCGCATCCGGGCAGCCCTGAAACCGAAACCGCCATGAAAACCTTCATCCGTATTCTCCTGATCGCCGGTCTGTTTGTCCCCGGGTTGCTGCGCGCGGCCGAGCCGGCGCCGGCCGCTGCGCCGCCTGTGCTGCCGGCGGGCAAGGAACTGGCGGCCCTCGACCAGTTCCTGCATCTGTCCGACGAGGATCTCGATCAGATGCAGCAGGTGATCACCCGCATCCGGGCGATGAGTCCGGCGGAAAAGGCGGCGTTGCGCCGCGAGATGGACAAGTTCCGCAGCCTGCCCGACGCCCAGCGCCGGCAGTTGCGGCAAGGCTGGGGCGCCCTCGAAGACCGGTTGCAGGATGCCTGGCGGCGGATGATGCAGTCGACCACGGCGGAACGACACGCCGAAATCCAGCAAAAGCTCCAGTCGCTGTCGCCGGAGAAAAAAGCGGAATACCGCCGCCAGCTGGCCGAGGAATTTCTCCGGCAGGAAGCAAAGAAATAGCCGCCACCTGTAATAACGGCGACCGGGTGGGGTTTCATTCGATACAACCATTCCTACCATGAAAATACCGACGACGACCGCATTGTTTTTGATCTCCGCCAGCTTGCTGGCAGCCCGCCCCGCCGACTGTGGCCAAGGCCGGGGCAACGGCCGGGGTTGTGGCAATGGTCCGGCCAACGACTGCCCCGGCGTTTGTGCCGTCCGGACGGAATCAACGGTCCCATTGACCCTGAGCGCTTCCGCCCAGGAGGCATTGCGCTTCCAGATCGATGAAGAACGCATGGCCGGTGAACTTTACCGGGCCTTCGGCGAGAAGCACGACATACTGCCCTTTAAGAACATTCCTCGCGCCGAGGCACGGCACCGGGAATTGCTGGAAAACCTCGCGATACGGGCGGGCCTGACCCCGGCCAGGCCGACGACGGCCGGCCGCTATGAAACGCCCGCCATCCAGGCGCGACATGATGCCCTGCTGGCGCGCGGACAGGTTTCGCTGATCGAGGCGCTCAAGGCCGGAGCGTTGGTCGAGGAGCAGGACATCGCCGATCTGCGGGCGCTGGCGACTACGACGGACAGCCCCGAGCTGAAATCCGTGGTGACGGCGCTCGAACGGGGCTCGCGGCATCACTTGAACGCCTTCGTGCGGAATCTCCGCTCCCGCGGGGTCGAGTATGTCGCGCAAGTGCTCACCCCGGCCGAGGTGGCGGAGCTCACGGCCGCGGTCACAGGCCGGCCGGAAAGAAGGCGCGCCAACCGGGCGGGCTAGCATTTCTTTGTTACGATGTGGACATAACAAGAGGGTGGGCCGGCAGATCCCTCTGCCGGCAGGGATCGCGCGAGGTGCGAGCGTTACCCAAAGCGGGCACAGGGACGTGCCCGCCCACCAGAAGACCAACCCAACAGAGTAACACCAGGGAAGCGCGTCCCATAAATATCCTCTGATGGTAGGTCGGGCTTTACGGGCCAAGTGACACCACGTCCCGAACGCTTTTTGATTTTGAGGCGGGCCAATGAGTTAATGGGGAGGCTGGTGCCAAAGCACGAGACGTAGGTGCAAGCGGCGCCGTGCGAGGAGCGGGGGCGCAGCGGCTCCAGCAAACAGACCGCCGCCAGTTATCATTCGGCGGGCGAAATAAGCGGGCTAAAGGTTCGCGGCCCCGCGACGCGCCAGCACCTGCACCACCGCTGACCGGCCGGAGTGGCCGGCGCCCTCGATCACATCGCGTTCGCATTCGCGGGCGATGACGAGATCGAGACCGGCGAGTTCCACGCGCAGCCCGGCGAGCGTCGCGAGGAGTTCCACGTCCTTCGGTCCGCCGGTGCCGAACGCGAGTTGCGCCGGCGTGTAGGCCTCGAGGACAAGAACCCCGCCCGGCTGCAATCCGGCTGCGGCCCGCGCGAGCACTTGGGCACGCAGTTCCGGAGGCAGGTGGAGGAAAATAAAGACAATGGCGGCCCAGGCTCCGGGCTGGATCGGGTAGTCCGACAAATCCGCGACCACGGTGTTGAGCGTGAGCCCGCGTTCCGCGGCGAGCCGCCGGGCCTTGGCCAAGCCGGTGGCGGACTGGTCCATGGCGGTCACCGTGTGGCCGCGGCCGGCGAGGAAGGCGGCGTTGCGACCCTCTCCTTCGCCCAGACAGAGCACGGGGCCGGCCGGGATCAGGTCTGCGCATTGACGCAGAAAATCGTTCGGCTCCGTGCCGAAGACAAAGTCCGGCGTGGCGTAGCGATTGTCCCAGAAGGAAGGGTTCATATGCCGTAGGTTCGATACCCCGGAGTTTGCTCCGGCTTGGACGTGGCACCAGCCGTCGCAAGGCCTATGGCTGGCAGGCCGGCTTCCAGCCAGTGGAGGCCCTGCGGCTGCCCTTCGACAAGCTCTGGGCCGTGAGCCCGTCGAACCGGGAAGCCGCAGCCACGAAGATCAGGGTTTCTTCGCCGGGGGGGTCGCGACGGACACCCGGATGACGCCGCGCCATTGGTGGGCGGCGTATTCGGTGGCCTTGTCCTCGGGGTAAAGGCGCTCGAGTTTGGCCTTCACGCTGGGCAGCAGGGAGTCGGCCGGGCCGTGGCAGACGACGCAGGACGCCATGACGCTGATGGGGCGGTAGACGCGCCATTCCTCCGGTGTCGTGGCGGAGGCCTCGACGCGTTGGATGAGCAGACGCGGCGGGCTGTTGCCATCCATCAGCTCCTTTTGGATGGAGATCAGCGCGGCGAGATCGGCGTTGTCCGGTGCGTTGGCGGGGTCGCGCACCCGCAGGCTGGTGCGCTTGACCGCGGTGATCTGCGGCTTGCCGGCGGCGGAGGCCGGGATCGGGAAAGCCTTGAGGTGCAGCAAATCGATGGCGTCCTCCGCTCCCTTGGCCGCGAGCACCTGGTTGGCTTCGCGGATCAGCTTGTTGCCGATGAGCTGGATCGCGTCCTCGCCCGATTGCCGGATGTCGGTGACCGCCGCGTCATCGGCGTCCACCCAGGTGAATTTCAGCTCGGTGACGGGAGTCATCGGCGCGGCGCCGAACAGATTGATGGCCAGGAACAGGGGTAGCAGAAACGCGGGGATGTTTTTCATGGGGTGATTATATGCTTTCACTGAAATAATGTCACGAAGAGGAGCAACTGACAATCCGTGCGGAGCCGGCTCAGGCTTGGTCAAGGGCCTGGCGCAGGTCCCAGATGAGGTCCGCGTGGTTCTCGATGCCGATGGAGAGGCGAACGAGGTCGTCGGTCACGCCCCAGTGGAGTTTGTCTTCCGCGGTGAGGCCGGAGTGCGTCATCGCGGCCGGGTGCTGGGCCAACGACTCGGTGGAGCCGAGCGACACCGCGAGCTTGAAAATCTTCAGGTGGTCGAGAAAGGCGAAGGCCTCCTGCTCGCCGCCGCGGATGTAGAACGAGATGAGCGAACCGGGGCCCGAGTGCTGTTTTTGGAAGATGGCGTATTCGGGATCGGCCGGGGTGAGCAGGCCGAGGTAGCAGACTTGGCGCACCTTCGGATGAGACACGAGAAACGCGGCAACCTGCTGCGCGTTGCGTTGCTGCTGCTCGGCGCGGATTTTGAGGGTTTCGAGGGAGCGGGTGAGCAGCCAGGCGGTGTAGGGATTGGGCATGCCGCCGAGCATCGCCCGGTGTTGCGCGATGGCGGCGAGGAGAGTGTCGTCGTTGGCCAGCGCCATGCCGCCGACCACGTCCGAGTGGCCGCCGATGAATTTCGTCGCGGAATAGAGCACGATGTCCGCCCCGACCTTCGCGGGTTGGGCGAAGACCGGCCCGGCCATCGTGTTGTCGACGATCACCAAAATGCGGCCGCAGCCGTGACCGGAGACTGCGGGAGCGTGGCGCAGGGCCAGTTCCTTCATGCGGCCGATGTCGGTCAGCCGGTTGCTGGGATTGGCCGGACTCTCGATGAAGATGGAACGGGTGCGCGCCGTGATCAGCGGCTCGGCCAGCGCCGGGGCGTCGATTCCGGCGGGCACGAAATGCGCCGTGATGCCGAAGCTTTTCAGGAAATGATGGATGAGGGCGTCGGTGCCACCGTAGACCGGTGCGCAGACGATCATCTCGTCGCCCGGCCGGTGCGTGGCGAGCAGCGTCGTGGCGATGGCGGCCATGCCGCTGGAGAAACTGTAGGCATCCTTCATGCCCTCCCAGAGGGCGACGCGGTCCTCGAGGATCTCGAGGTTCGGGTTGTTGATGCGCGAGTAGATGAGGCCCTGCTCGCGACGGTGGGGCGGATGGCCCTCGCCGTGGGCCCAGGCGAAGAAGCGCTTGCCGTCGGCGGCGCACTTGAAGGCGAAGGTGGAGGTGAGAAAAACCGGCGGCTTGACGGCGCCTTCGCTGAGCCACGGATCAAAGCCGTAGCTGAGGGCCATGGTTTCGGGATGCATCCGGGCGGCTTCCGAATCGGTCAATTTTGTCATGGGGTGCCTTGGTTGACACCGAGTATGAGACGTAAACCGCCCGATGTCGGCAACGCACCGTCGGCCGTCGACACAAATTAAGCCGGCTGTTCGCGCCCATAACCGGAGCGCGGGGTCGCGCCGACATTCAGCGGATCAGGCCGGCGAGAATGGCCACGAGGCCGCCGGTGCCGATCAGGATCCACAGCAACAGGGCGTGGACCAACGGGCGGGCGCCGACCGTGCGCACGACCGCCGGGCTCAGACCGGTGCCGATAAGGAAGAGCGTGAGCGTGAGCAGGGACCGGGAGACCGCGCCGGTGATCCGCGCGGCCGGCTGCAGGGCGGGCACGAAGGTGAAGAGCGCCGAGACGGCGACAAACCCCGCGATGAACCACGGCACCTGGATGCCGCGGGCGGCGCCCGGCCCCGTCCCGCGCCGGAACCAGGCGCCGAGCAAAAGCACGACCGGCACGATCCAGAGGGCGCGCGCCAGTTTCACGGTGGTGGCGATCACCAAGGCGTCGTGGCCGTGCGTCAGGGCCGCACCGGTGACGGAGCTCGTGTCATGGATCGCGAGGGCGCACCAGAGGCCGAACTGGCGGGTGTCCAGTCCCGCCCAGGTGCCGATGACGGGGAAAACCAGCAGCGCGACGCCGTTGAGCAGAAAGACGACGGCGAGCGCGGCGGAGGTTTCCTCGGGCCGGGCGTCGATCGCCGGCGCCGCGGCCGCGATGGCGCTGCCGCCACAGATCCCGGTGCCCGCGCAGACGAGGGCGGCCACCTTGGCGCCGACGCCGAGCCGGCCAGCCAGCCACGCGCCGACGGCGAAGGTCGCGACCAGGCCCACGAACGTGTAACCGAAACCCTGCCCGCCCGCGCGGGCGACGACACCGAGATCGATGCCGGCGCCCAACCCCACGACGGCGATCTGCAACAGCCATTTTGCCGCCCGGCCGGCGGCGGTGGCGCACGGATTGCCGAGGGTGAGCGCGAGCGCCGCGCCCGCCAGCAGCGCCGCCCAGGGAGGCGTGCCTGGGAGCAGCGCGGCGACCGCCCCGAGCGGCATCAGCACCGCCGCGATTCGCTGCGCCGGCCGCTCCGGCTCCACCAAGCAAAGCGTGCGAAAATCAAAGCTCATCGGCGGCCGAATCCAGTCTGGCGGCATGCAGCTCTGCGTCGGCAATCCGTTCAGCCCGGATCCACATGAGGTTTCAGCTGCCCGGATGACCGACAAGGCGGCCCGCCGGCTTGCGGCAAGCGGAAGCCGTGGGCGGAAGTCCGGGCGGTGAGTGAATCAAACCTTGGACTCCGGCTTGGTCTCAGTCTTGGTCCCGCAGGTGCTCAGGCCGAAGGGCAGGTAGGCCGGGCAGAAGCGGAAGGTGGCGGTGAGGATCGGCAGAAGGCCGACGAGACCCCACCAGGACTTGAAGTAAAGACCCGCACCGAGCAGGGCGAGGCCGACGAGGTAACGGAGAATGCGGTCGATGCCGCCGACGTTGGATTTCATGGGGGTGGGTGGTGAAATTTGCGGAGTGCCACGCAAGGCTCTGCGGTAATCAGCGGTTGATCCGGGCGGGGCGCGGTCTGGCGATGGAAAACATAGCGGTGGTTCGCCGGGTAGACGAGGGCGGATAGACGGTAAAGGCAGGTTTCACGGTGAGAGGGCGAGCCTACCGGCCGGCGACGGGAGCAGGCGCGGGGCCGGCATGTTCGCGCAGGGCCCCGTCCTCCATCTCGAGGATGCGGTCGAAGACGTCGAGGGCGCGATGGTCATGGGTGACCACGATGACGCCGGCGCGCTGATCGTGGGCCACCTGGCGGAGGAGTTCCATCACCTGGCGGCTGAGGTGTCCGTCGAGGGCGGCGGTCGGCTCGTCGGCGAGGACCAGGCTCGGGTGGTTCGCGAGCGCGCGGGCAACAGCGACGCGCTGCTGCTGGCCGCCGGAAAGCATGAAGGGCAGGTTGTGCCGCCGGTCGCCGAGCCCGAGGTAATCGAGCAGTTCGTCGGCGCGGGCCCGGGCGGCGCGCGGGGCCACGTCGTTGACCTCGAGGGCCACCTGCACGTTTTGTCGCGCGGTGAGGAAGGGGATCAGGTTCGCCTTCTGGAAGACGAACCCGAGGTGATGGCGGCGGAACGCGCGCAGATCGACGAGCGGCCGCGGGCCGTCCATGACCGGCTCGCCGTTGATGGCGATGCGGCCGCGGGTCGGCGGGTTGATCAGGCCGATGGCGGAGAGCAGCGTGGATTTGCCGGAACCGCTCGGGCCGAGCAGGGCGATGACCTCGCCGCGGGCGACGGTGAAGCTGGCCTCCCGCACGGCGATGACCTCTGTGTTGCCGCCGCCGTAGATCTTCGTCAGGCCGTCGACCTGCACGGAAAAGCCGGCGGCGGCCGGGGCGGCGGCGGGGTTGAGGGCGGGCGCGGTCATCAGGAAAGCAGGGTGTTGGGCTCGATGCGAAGCGCCTTCCAGATGCCGAGGCCGCTGGCGACGACGGAAATGAGGAGCACGATGACGGCGAGCAGCGCGAGGTCCGGCCCGGTGATCAGCACAAGGCGGGGAAAGAGGCTGAAGGCCCACTGGCCGATCACCCAGGCGAGGGCGTAGCCGACCGCGCCGAGGATGAGGGCCTGCTGCAGGATGAGGCCGACGATCACGCGGTTGCGGGCGCCGATGAGCTTGAGCATGGCGATGTCGTGGGCCTTGTCCAAGGTCAGCGTGTAGATGATCAGCGACATGATGATGGCGGACACGAGCACCAGGATGGCGCGGAACAGGCCGATCTGGCGGCGCGCGCGGTCCACGCTGCCGCGCAGCAGCAGGTCGCGCTGCTCGGCATGCGTGTAGACGGTGACGTCGGGCCAGCCGGCGATGGTGCGGGCCACGGCGGCGGCATCGGCGCCCGGCGTCAGCGTCAGCAGCACGGCGCTGACCGTCGGCGGGCCGAGCACGGGCAGGGCGGCGGACGGACTGGCGGCCCGTTCCAGCAACCCGGGCTGCTGCTGGCCGAGTTCAACCGCTGCGGCGCGACCGCGCCGGGCCTCGCGGTCGAGCCGGAGGGCCTCGCCGGGCTGGTCGAATTGGATGGCCTGGGCGTCGCGCAGGGTGAAAAAGGCCATCGGATCGCCCGACGAGGAGGTCATGCCCTTGGTCAGGCCGACCACCGTGAAGGTGTCCTTGCCCAGCCGCACCCGCTCGCCGAGGGCGACCCCGAGCGTGCGGTCGGCGATCATTTCAAAATGGGCCTGGCCCAGCGGCCGGCCGGTCATGAGCGGCAGCGCCTGGCCGCGATCAACGGGCCAATCCAGGCCCTGCACGGAGAAGCGCCAGGGCTCGCCCGCGCGCTCGCGTTGCACGGTGTGGTAGACGAAGCGGCGCGCCGACGCCACGCCCGGGACGGCCGAGAGCCGCGGCTCGAGACTGGCGGGAATCCGGGATACCTCGGCGAAAGGCCCGCGGGTGGAGCGTTGCACGACCCACAGGTCGGCGTCGAGGCGGTCGATCAGCAGGGTGGCCTCGTAGACCATGCCCGCATAGATGCCGCCCATGCCGAGCACGATCATGAGCAGCAGGCCGATGCCGGCGGCGGTGAGCGCGAAGCGACCGCCGTTGTGGCGGATGTCCTGGGCGGCGAGATTCATGGCCGGGCGATGCGGCGGCCCTCGAGCGGAAGGCCGGGCTTCAGCGGCGCGGCGACGCGGTCGCCGGCCTGCAGGCCCCGGGTGACCTCGACCGCGGTGGAGTTGCGCAGTCCGGTCTCGACCGGCTCCCAGCGGGCGCGGCCGCCGCGCAGCGCGAAGACGCCGGCCCGGCCGTCGCGATGGAACAGAAACCGGGCGGGCAGGGTGAGGACGGCGGGGCGTTGGCCGGTGGTGATGAGGACTTCGGCCCGCTGGCCGAGGGTCCAATTGGCGGGCAGGCGATCCACCATGACATCGACGAGAAACTCGCGGGTCTCGCGGTCGGTCTCGCGGCCCAGCCGCACCACGCGCCCCGGGTAGACGACGGCGGGTTCGGAGCGGAAGAGCACGCGGGCGGGCTGGCCGGGGGCGAGACCCGAGCTGGCGGTCTCATCGACCCACGCGGAGACCCAGATCTCGGTGGGGGCGATGAGCTGCAGCACCGCGCCGCCGGGAGTGACGATGTCGCCGGGATCACGGTCGCGGCGGACGATCAGGCCGGCGAAGGGCGCGAGCAGGCGGGTGTGCGCGAGCAGTTCCTTTTGCAGGGCGACTTGGCTGGCGGCGGCCGCGTGCTGGGCCTCGGCCTCGGCGCTGGCGGCCGCGGCGCGCGCGACCTCGGCCTCGGCGACCTGGAGTTTCTCGACGGCCTTGTCGCGGTCCGACTCGGCCATGGTGCGGTTCTCGGTGAGGGAGACAGCGCGGGCGTGTTCGGCTCGGGCTTGGCTGAGCACGGCCTGCGCGCGGCCCTGGTCGGTGCGCACGCGGGCCGCAGTGGCGGACGCGACCCCCAGCGACGCCTCCGCGACCGCCAGCTGCTGGCGGGCCTCCGCGTCGTCGAGGGTGGCCAGCACCTGCCCGGCCTCGACCCGGTCGCCCTGGTCCACGGCCACGGAGGCCAGCCGGCCGGTGATCTTGGGGCTGATGGTGGCGGCAAACCGGGCTTCCAGCGTGCCGGTGCCCATGACCTCGGCCGGCAGGTCGCCGACTGCGACGGTGTGCAACTCCGCCGGGACGGAGCGCAGGAATAGAAATCCCGCGCCGGCCGCCAGCACGAGGAGTCCGGCGAGATACTTGAGTCCGCGCCGGCCGGAGGGGGAAGGTTTGGTGGCTGGATTGGTCATGACAGGGGAAGGATGCGGGTGGACGGGAATTCTGGCGGAGGAAGGGCGCGGCGCGCTTGCTGGAACCGGCGGGCGCTTGGATCGTCGGCGATCTCCGGCCGGGTCGCGGGCGGAGGGCGTCAGGGTTGGTGCACGGTGACGCGGATCAGGCCGCGCCAGTCGCCGACGGCGTAGCCGGTGGCGGCATCCTGCGGGTAGCGCTCCCGGAGGAGCGAGCGCAGCGCGGGGGTCTGGACCTCGGGGCTGCCGTGGCAGGTGAGGCAGGCGGCCTGCACGCCGATGGAGCGGTAAAGGCGCCACTCGGGGGCGGCGGTGCCGGTGACCTCGATCTTCTGCACGAGCACGGCGGGCGCGGGATGGCCGCCGGCGAGGAGGGCGGCAACGTGGTCGAGGGCGGCGCGCTCGGCGGCGTCGGGGGCGTTGGCCGGATTGCGCAGGCGGAGGCTGGTGCGTTTGACGGCGACGACCTGCGGCTGGGCGGGGAAGGGGGCGTTCGTGAGCGGCAGAGCCTTGGTGTGGCAGACTTCCACCGCCCTTTCGGGACCGCCGGCGCCGAGCGCGGCGGTGAGTTCGGTGACCAGCCGGGTGGCGACAATCGCGGAGGCGGCTTCGCCGGCCTGGCGGATCGCCGCGGCCTCGGGCGCCGCAGGATCGATGAAGGTGATCCTGGCTTCGGCGGCGAAGGCGGAGCCGGTGAGGACGGAAGCCAGCAAGACAAGGAGCTGGGCGCGGTTCATGGCGTCGGCAGCTTGGCGGGTGAGCGCGGATCGAAGTGGGCGCGGATGCCACCGGTGAGCGCGGAAACCTGAAAGCCGTTCTGGGCGAGGATGCGCGCGGCGAAATAGGCGGTCTTGCCGAGGGCGCAGACGGTGGCGACGGGGCGCGAGCGGTCGAGTTCTCCGAGCCGGCCGCGCAGGGCGCCGAGCGGGATGTTGATCACGCCGTGGCGCGGGATCGGATGCGACTGCACCAACGCGGGCGGGCGGACGTCGAGCACCTGGACGGCGGGATCGTCGGGCAGGGCGTCGATGGGGGTGACAAGGCCGTCGCGGGTGTTGCCGGCCGCGAAGCCGGCGAGGTTGATGATGTCCTTGGCGGAGCCGAAGGGCGGGGCGTAGGCGAGTTCGAGCTGGGCGAGGTCGTCGATCGTGAGACCGCCGGTGATGGCGGTGGAGATGACATCGAGGCGCTTGTCGACGCCGGCGAGGCCGGTGGCCTGGGCGCCGAGCACGCGGCCGGTGGCGGGATCCCAGAGCAGCTTCAGGAGGAGCGGCTTGGCGCCGGGATAGTAACCGGCGTGGTGGTTGTCGTTGACCGTGACCGTGCGGTAGGCGCGGTCGGCGGCGCGGAGGCGCTTCTCGGTCCAGCCGGTGAGGCCGGCGGCGACGTCGAAGGTGCGGACAATGGCGGTGCCGAGCAGGCCGGGCCAGGGCTTGGCGAGGTCGGGGCGGAAGATGTGATCGGCGACGAGCCGGCCCTGGCGGTTGGCGGGTCCGCCGAGGGCGACCGAGGTGGCGTCGCCGGTGACAAGGTCCTCGCTCTCGATGGCGTCGCCCGCGGCGTAGATGTCGGGGTCGCTCGTCTGCATGAAGGCGTTGACGCGGATGTGGCCGCGCGGGCCGAGCGTGAGGCCGGCATCGCGGGCCAGTTTGGTGTCGGGTCGGACGCCGATGGCGAGGACGACGAGATCGGTGTCGAAGCCGCGGCCGGAAGCGAGGCGGCAGTGCAGGCCGGCGGCGCCGTCGAAACCGGCGATGCCGTCGCCGAGGAGGAGTTCGACGCCGCGTTTGCGGAGTTCGTCCTCGAGCAGCGCGGTCATCGGCTTGTCGAGCGGGGGCAGGACCTGGTCGAGCAGCTCGACGAGGGTGACCTGTTTGCCGAGATGGATGAACTGCTCCGCCATCTCGAGGCCGATGAAGCCGGCGCCGATGACGGTGACATGGCGCGCGGCGGCGGCCGCGGTCTTGATGCGGTCCATGTCCTGCAGTGAGCGAAGCGTGTAGATGCGCGGATTGTCGATCCCGGGCAGCGGCGGGCGGAGCGGCACGGCGCCGGGGGCGAGCAGGAGCTGGTCGTAGGGCAGCCATTCCTCGGTGCGGGCCGCGAGGTGGCGGATCTGCACCCGCTTGCCGGGACAGTCGATGGCGACGGCCTCGGTGCTCGTGCGGACGTCGAGGGCGAGCAGGGCCTTGAGGGTCTGCGGGGTCTGGACGGCGAGAGCATCGCGCTGCTTGATCTCGCCGCCAATGAAGTAAGGCAGGCCGCAGTTGGCGAAGGAGACATCGGGGCCGCGCTCGAGGAGCGTGATGGCGGCGGTTTCGCTGAGCCGGCGCGCGCGGGCGGCGGCGGAAGCACCGGCGGCGACGCCCCCGACGATGAGGAAACGAGGGGAGGAATTCATCAGCGGAGACCCTTGGGGGGGCAGATGGGCCAGCCGGCTCGATCCCAGTCGCGCAGCGAACCGGCGTTGACGGCGTTGAGACCCTCCTTGCGGAGCTGGGCGGCGGCCATGCCGGAGCGGGTGCCGGAATGACAATAAAGCAGGAGCTGCTTGCCCGCCTGTTTCGCGAGAAAATCGTTCCATTGCGTCCGGGAACCGCGCAGGTCGCTCAGCGGCATCAGCGCGGCCTGCTTGGCCACACCGCCGGTCCATTCGCCTTCCTCGCGGACGTCCACGAGCACGGCCCGGCCGGATTGCAGCGCGGCTTTGGCCTCCTCGAGATTGATGCCGGGACGAGCGCGCAACAGCATCCGGATCAGGAGGAACGCGGCCACGCCGCCGATGATAAGAACGAAGAGGTTCATGGGGTGAGCGTGCACTTTTCGTCCGCGGGTTTCGCGGGAGCGGCTACGCGGCCGGCGTGGGTCATGTAATAGATCAACGGCACGGCGAGCGGGCTGATGACGAGCGAGGCGATGGCGCCGAAGAGCAGCGAAATCGCGAGGCCCTGGAAGATCGGGTCGGCGAGGATGACGAGGCCGCCGACGACCACGGCGAACGCCGTGAGCATCATCGGGCGGAAGCGCACGGCGCCGGACTCGAGGCAGGCCTCGGCGAGGGTGCGCCCGTGGCTCAGGCGCAGCTCGATGAAATCCACGAGGATGATCGAGTTGCGGACGACGATGCCGGCGCCGGCCATGAAGCCGATCATGGAGGTGGCGGTGAAGAAGGCGCCCATCAGGGCGTGCGCGGGCAGAATGCCGATCAGGGAGAACGGAATGACCGTCATCACGATGAGCGGCGTGGAATAGTTTTTGAACCAGCCGACCATGAGCATGTAGATGAGGATGCAGACCGCGGCGAAGGCCAGGCCTAGGTCGCGGAAGACCTCGAGGGTGACCTGCCACTCGCCGTCCCACTTCATGGCGGGCTCGTGGTCGTCGGTCGGCATGAAGGCGTTGTAGATTTTCACCTTGGGCTGGGTGCCGCCGAAATCGCGGCCGTCGAGCTTCGCGAGCTGGCGGTTCATGTCGAAAATGGCGTAGACCGGGCTCTCGACGACGCCGGCGACGTCGGCCGTGACGTAGGTGACGTTCTGGAGGTTCTTATGGTAGATGTTCCGTTCGCCCTGTGTCTGCTCGACGGTGACAAGTTCGCGCAGCGGCACGAGCGGCGCCGCCGGGTTCATCTCGGAGCGGACGGAGAGGGCCAGCAGGTCGTCGGGCCGGGCGCGCAGGGCGCGGGGCACCTCGAGGACGATGTTCACATCCTCGCGGGCGGCGGGGGTGTGGAGCAACGTGACCGGGTAACCCTGCACGGCGAGCTGGATGGTGCGCGCGATGGCGGCCTCGGTGATGCCGCGCAGGGCGGCCTTTTCCTTGTCGATGCGGAAGACGGTCTTTGGCTGCCGGTCCTCGACATACCAGTCGATGTCGACGACGCCGGGCGTGGCGCGGTAGATCTCGCGGACCTTGGTGGCGAGCTTGAGCCGGGCGTCCTCGGTCGGGCCGTAGATCTCCGCGACGAGGGTGGACAGCACGGGCGGACCGGGGGGCACCTCGGCGACAACCACGACGGCGCCGTATTTCTCCGCGATGGCGGCCAGGCGCGGGCGGGCGCGCTTGGCGATGTCGTGGCTCTGCGCGCTGCGCTCGTGCTTGGGCAGGAGGTTGACCTGCAGATCGGCGACGTTGCTGCCGCGGCGCATGAAGTAGTGGCGGACCAGGCCGTTGAAATTAAAGGGCGACGCCGTGCCGGCATAGACCTGGTAGTCGTGCACCTCGGGCTCGGCGCGGATGGCGGCGGCCATCTCGCGGGCGACGCGGGCGGTCTGCTCCAGGGTGCTGCCCTCGGGCATGTTGAGGATGACCTGGAACTCCGACTTGTTGTCGAAGGGCAGCATCTTGACCTTGACGGCGCCGATTCCGACGAGGGCCATGGCCCCGACGGTGGTGGCGGCGACCACGGCGAGGAACGCCCAGCGCCAGCCGCGGTGCGCGAGCAACGGTCCCATGAAGCGCTGGTAGAGGCGCGTGAAGAAGGTGTCGGGCATCGTCTCGTCCGCGGCCTCCTCCTCTTCGGTGAGCGGGGCGTCGACGAAGCCGGCGGCCTGGGGATCATGCCGGGCGTGGCCGCGGAGCATCTGCAAGGCGGCCCAGGGGGTGACGACGAAGGCCACGAGGAGCGAGAAGATCATGGCGGCGCTCGAGCCGATCGGGATCGGGCGCATGTAGGGGCCCATGAGGCCGCTGACGAAGGCCATGGGCAGGACGGCGGCGATGACGGCCCAGGTCGCGAGGATGGTCGGGTTGCCGACCTCGTCGACCGCCTCGACGGCGATCTGGAGCAGGCGCTTGCGGCGGCAGCTCGGCAGGCCCATGTGGCGGACGATGTTCTCCACGACGACGATGGCGTCGTCCACGAGGATGCCGATGGAGAAGATCAGCGCGAAGAGCGTGATGCGGTTCAGCGTGTAGCCGTAGAGGTAGAAAACCAGCAGCGTCAGGCCGAGCGTGACCGGGATGGCCAGCAGCACGACGATGGACTCGCGCCAGCCCAGGAAGAGCAGGATGAGGAGCGCGACGCCGAAGACCGCGATGCCCATGTGCAGGAGCAGCTCGTTGGATTTCTCGGAGGCGGTGGCACCGTAGTTGCGCGTGACGGAGACGGAGATGTCGGCGGGGATGAGCGTGCCCTTGAGGCCGTCCACCCGGGCGAGGACGGCGCTGACCACGTCCACGGCGTTGGCGCCCGGGCGCTTGGCGAGACTCAGCGTGACGGCGGCCTCTTCCTGGTGGGCGTCGCCGTCCCTGGCGACGCCGCGATCGGCGCGGGTCGGGACACCCGCACCCACCCCGAACAACACATAGTCGGCGGGCTCGGCGGCCGTGTCGGTGATGGTCGCGACATCGCGGAGATAGACGGGATGGCCGTCGGACACGCCGAGCACGACGGACCCGACATCGCGGGCGTCGCGGAAGAAGGTGCCGGTCTGCAGGAGGGTTTCCTGGTTGGCGGTGGCCTGGGCGCCGGTGTGAGCCTGGGCGTTGGCTTGCTGCAGGAGCGGGATGAGGTGGCTGGCGCTGAGATTGCGCGAGGCGAGGCGGGCGGGATCCAGCTGCACGCGGATCTGGCGGGCCTGGCCGCCGATGAGCGTGGTCTCGGCGACCGCGGGCAGAACCTTGATGGTGTCGTCGACCTGGGCGGCGATGCGGCGGAGCGTGGCGTGGTCGTAGCGCGAGCTGTGGAAAGTGAGGGCCAGAATCGGGACATCGTCGATGGTGCGCGGCTTGACCAGCGGCGGGGTGACGCCGAGCGGGATGCGGTCGAAATTGGCCTGCAGCTTCTGGTTGAGCCGGACGAGGCTCTGCTCGAGGTCGGAACCGACCTTGAAGCGGACGATCACCATCAAGCCGCCGGGCATCGAGGTGGAATAGAGGTATTCCACGCCGGGAATCTCCCAGAGGAGTTTCTCCATCGGGCGCGTGGCGCGGTTCTCCACCTCGGCGGCGGTGGCGCCAGGCATGGCGACCATGATGTCGATCATCGGCACCTTGATCTGCGGCTCCTCCTCGCGGGGCAGCATCAGGACGGCGAAGACGCCGAGCAGCAGCGAGGCCACCACGATCATCGGCGTCAGCTTCGAATCGATGAACATCGCGGCCAGGCGGCCCGCGAAGCCATATTTCGCCTGGGCGGGGAACACGGGATTAAGGGAGGAGCTCACGGGAGGATTTCGAGGAGTTGACCTTCGCGGAGGCCGGCGGGCGGGTTGACGACGACACGTTCGCCGGCGTCGAGGCCGGAGAGGATCTCAAGGCGGTCACCCTGGGCGGCCCCGGATTTCACCAGGCGGAGGACCGCCTGCGAACCGGTCCCGACCACAAAGACGCGTTCCATCTGGCCGAGGGGGGAAAGGGCGGTGGCGGGAATCAGGAGGGTGGGGACATCGGCGCCGGGCACGCGCACCCGGGCGAACTCGCCCGACCGGACCGCGGTGCCGGCAGGCACGGCGATCTTCGCGAGCACGGAACGGGACTGGCTGTCGGCCGCCGAAGACAATTCGGCGAGGGTGCCGGTGAAGGTCAGTTTGGCCGCCGGCAACTCGATCGTGAGCGGGGCGCCGCGCACCAGCCCGGCGGCGAGGGAGTCGGGCACGGCGGCCTCGACCTGGAAGTCGGTCGTGCCCTCGATCTCGACGAGAGGGAAACCGGGGGAGGCGAGGTCGCCGGCGTTGACGAACTTACGTGACACGACGCCGGCAAACGGCGCGCGGATCTCAGCGTAACCCAGCATGATCTCGGCCTCGCGGACCATGGCCTGGGTCATGGTGAGGCGGTCCTCCAGGCCGCGCACCATATCGGCGGTGCTGGCCCCCTTGGGCAGGAGGTCGCGTTCGCGGTCAAGGTCCCGGCGGGCGACATTGAACTGCGCCTGGGCCTGGGCGAGGCGCGCGGTGATCTCGCCGGCGGAAATCTTCACCAGCAGATCGCCGGTGCGCACGGGCTGGCCGAGGGTGACGGGCATTTCCTCGATGGCGCCCATCAGTTTCGCGGCGAGCTGGGCCCGTTGCACCGGGCGGACGGTGCCGGTGACCTCGGTGAGGGCGGCGATCTTTTCGGCGCTGACCGTGGCCGTGTGGACCTTGGTCGGCGGCAGATTGGCCCCGGCGGCGGCATCCGGGGCGGCGGACTTGGCGCAACCCGCGAACAGGACGAGGGCCGGGAGGAGATAGAGGGCGGATTTCATGTTGGGCAAAGGGTCAGGGTTGGGGGAGGGGTTCGAGGCCGAGGGCACGCCGGAGTTCGACCAGCGCGAGGCGCTCGTCGGCCGCGGCGATGGTGCGGCGGAGCTTCGCCTCGAGGAGCCGGCTCTCGACGCCGATCAGGTCGGCGGTGAGCAGGGCTTCCTTTTCAAAACGGGCGCGGCTGAGCCGGGCGCTTTCCTCGGCCTGCTCGACGGCCCGGGCGCTGACGGCGAGGCGTTCGGCGGCGTCGGCGTGGGCGAGGCGGGCCTGCTCGACCTCGAGGGCGATGCCCAGCGTGGCCTTGCGCAGCATCTCCTTCACCTGGGTGAGCTCGGCGTTGCCCTGGCGGATCTTGCCGGTGGTCTGCCCGCCATCGAAGAGGTTTACGTCGACGGACAGGCCGGCGAGCCAGCTGTCGCCGTGGCGGTCGGTTTGCCAGCCCTGGTCGTATTGGTAACTGGCGAAAGCGTTGACCGTCGGACGGCGGGCGCCGCGGGCGGCCTCGACCAACGCGCCGGCGGCGCGGACGCGGGCCTCGAGGCCGAGGAGTTCGGGACGGCGTGAAAAGTCGCGCGTGTCGGGCGGGGCGAGGCGGGACAGGGCCGGATCGTCCTCCACGAGTTCCACCGGCGAGGCGGCGGGCTCGAGGCCGAGGACAAACTGGAAGGCGAGTCCGGCGAGCGCGGCGCCGTGGCGGGCGGAGCTGAGGTTTTCCCGGGTCTGCGCGAGTTGCACCTCGAGGCTGAGGAGGTCGGCTTTGAGAAGCTGGCCGGCGTCGAAGCGGGCCCGGGCGGCGGAGACGGCGGCCTCGTAGGCCTGCACGCCGCCGGCGACGGCGGTGACGGCCTCGCGGGCCTTGCGGAGATTGAGCACGGCCTTGACGACCTCGGTGACCAGCTGCTGCTGCGCGGTGCGCAGGTCGTGGCCGGCGGCCTCGGCGCCGGCGCGGGCGGCGGTGCGGCCGGCGCCGGCGCGGCCGCCGCTGTAGATGTTATACGCGACGGTGCCGGTGGCGTTGAGGTTGTCGATCCGCCCGGGGTGGTTGAAATCGAGGCCGAAGTTGAAGGCGCGCTGGTTGAGGATGGAACCGAAGGCCATCATCGGGCTGTTGGTGTCGGTGTAGCGGCCGGAAACCGAGACTTGGGGCAGCCAGGCGGCGCCGGCCTGATCCACGAAGGCCTGCGCCCCGTCGACCCGGGCGCGGGCGACCCGGGCATCGGGGCTGTTTTCCAGCGCGGTGGCGACGGCGCGATCGAGGGTCCAGGGCTCGGCGCGCAACGCGCCGGGGGCGAGACCGGCAACGAGCAGGAGGGACAGGAGCGGGCGGTAAGGGGACATGGGAAATCAGGCGGAGCGGCTGTTGAAGGCGACGAGCAGGCCGAGGGCGCCGCCGTAGAGCGCGCCGCGCCACCAGGTGGAGGTGAGCGGGCAGGTGCCGGAGGTGCATTGGCTGAACCAGCCCATCGCGGCACCGAGGGCGGCGCCGGCCAGGATCGGGAGGAGGAAACGCAGCATGGAGGAGAAAGAAGCCATGGTTCAGCGCCCGCCCCAACGGATGATGCCGTCGTCGCCCAGCCAGCCGAGCTTGCGCAGGACGAGACTCGGCGGGCAGAAGCCGGTGAAGGCCGACTGGATGAGGTTCAGGCCCACGAAGCAGGTGAGCAGCAGCCACCACGGGCTGTGGAAGTGGGCCAGGGCCACGCTCAGGAGGACCATGGAGCCGGCCAGGACGCGGATGAGGGATTCGATTTTCATAAAAGTGAATGAGCAAATACGTATATACTTGCAATCATGTCAAGCGTCCTTTTGCTGGCGCCATGTCCCGCCAGTTCCCGCTCAACGACCAGGCCATCGAGATCGTCGCCCGCCGCTTCGCCGTGCTGGCCGAGCCGATGCGGCTGCGGCTGATCCAGGCGCTGTTCGACGGCGAGAGGAACGTGACCGAGCTCACGGCGCTGACCGGCGGCACGCAGGCCAACATCTCGCGGCACCTCCAGACGCTGATTGCGGCCCACGTGCTCGACCGGCGCAAGGAGGGGCTGCAGGTCTTTTACCGCGTCGCCGACCCGTCGATCGCGAAGCTGTGCGACCTGGTGTGTGGCAGCCTGGGGAAAACGCTGAACCGGCAGGCCGCGCATTTCGACGCGGGGCGGTGAGGGGTTGTGGCTTCCAGCCGCAGTGATTCACCGGCTGGAAGCCGGTGCCACGTAGAATCAACCCGCCGAGGCGGCCTCGGCGAGGGCGTCGTCCATTTCCTCGTTGGAGAACACGGCGGACACGTCCTCTTCCGCTTCGAGGGCATCGTGAAGTTTGGCGACCGACTGAGCCAGCTCCAGCTTGGTGATCGGGACGGTGACGTTGGGCAGGTAGGCGATCTCGGCGCTGGCGGGTTTTAGGCCGGCTTTTTCCAGGGCTTGCGCGACCTTGTCGAACTCGTGGATGTTGCAGCGCACCTCGTAGCCTTCCTTGGTGGTGAGGATGTCGTCGGCACCGGCCTCGAGGGCGACCTCCATGACCCGGTCCTCGGTGGTCTGCTCGGCGGGAATGAGAAACTGCCCGACATGGAGAAACTGGAACGACACCGCGCCGTTCTGCGCCATGTTGCCGCCGTGGTTGGCGAAGACGGACCGGACGAGCTGCGCGGTGCGCTGCTTGTTGTCGGTGGTGACCAGGACGATGTAGGCCACACCGCCGGGGCCGTAGCCCTCGTAATGCAGTTCCTCGAACACCACGCCCGGCAGTTCGCCGGTGCCTTTCTTGATGGCGCGGTCGACGTTGTCGGCGGGCATGTTGGCCTCGCGGGCCTTGAGGAGGAGCGTGCGGAGCCGGGCGTTGCCGTCGGGGTCGCCGCCGCCGGCCCGCGCCGCCATCGTGATGTCGCGCGAGATGCGGGAGAAGATCTTGCCCTTGCGCGCGTCGGTGACGGCTTTGAGCCGCTTAACCTTGGACCATTTGTTGTGGCCGGCCATGGGATCAGTAGCGAGTAGCGGGTAGTGGGTAGCGAGTAGAAAATGGCGTTGGCAATGCTCGCTACCCGATGCCCACTACTCGCTACTTCTTCTTTTTCGGGGTGACGTTCTTCATGCCGCCGTGGCCGGGTTTGCCGCCGGCCGCCGCGGCGACGGAGGGCAGTTCGGGTTCGGGCATGCGGTTGATGACGAGCTGCTGGACGATGGTGAAGAGGCCGTTGATGGTCGAGTAGAGCGCGAGGCCGGAGGCGAAGGTGTAGCAGAAGAGCGTGAACATCCACGGCATGATCTTCATCATCGTGGCCTGGGCGTTGTCGGTCGTCGGCGTGGGCGTGAGCTTCATCTGGATGATCATGGTCGCACCCATGAGGATCGGCATGATGTTGATCGGCAGGCCGAAGACGCGCGCGATGGTGTCCTGCGCGGAGAGGTCGGCGACCCAGAGGAACGAGGCGAAACGCAGGTCGGAGGCGCTCTGCAGCATGGCGAAAAAGCCGACGAAGAACGGGATGGTGATCAGGATGGGGATGCAGCCGCCGAGCGGGTTGACCTTGTTCTCCTTGAAGAGGCGCAGCGTCTCGCTCTGGATCTTCTGGGGGTTGTCCTTGAATTTCTCGCGCATGGCCTGCATGAGCGGGTTCAGCTTCGCCATGCGCTTCGCGGAACGGGAGGCGGCGAGCGTGAACGGGAGGAAGACGATCTTCAGGATGAGCGTGGTGATGACGATGGACCAGCCCCAGTTGCCGACGCCGGACTGGACCCAGGTCATGATGGTGAGCAGCAACGGCGCGAAGAAACCAGAGAAGAACATCCGGTTGAAGAAGTAGGTGTCGAACTGGAGAACCTTGGCCTCGTTGTGCTTGAAAATGTCGGTGTTCGACAGGCGCTTGTATTCCTTCGGGCCGGCGAAGTAACTGGCGCCGAAGGTCTCGCTGCCGCCGGCGGCGAGCGGCTTGAGCTCGAAGCGGGCGTAGCTGGTGACGCCGTAGGCCTGGCGGTTCAGCGGATCCGCCTTCGGGTTGAGCAGCACGCGCTCGGCCCGGATGCCGGTGCCCGGCTGGTCGGGCGTGAGAATCATGGTGAAGAACTGGTTCTTGACCGAGGCCCAGAGAAGCGCGGCGGGCTTCTCGATGAAGGCCGGCGGGGTGCCGTCCTTCAGGCCGACGCCGGCCAGCAGGCCGCCGCCCTCGAGGTCGCCGCGGCCGACGAACTCGGCATCCTCGCCGTCATAGTAGCCGGCATTGAGGTAGAGCCCCGTGTCGCCGTCATTGAGCGGCGCGGCGGTGCCGAGGTTGAGCGAGAGGCGCGGCAGCGGCAGGGCCTTGTCGGACAGGTTGCGGAAGACCGTTTCGTGACGGATCTGGTAGTCGTCCTGGCCGACGGCCTTGGCCAGCGAGTAGCGGCGCGTGACCTCAAGGTTGTCGGCGGTCGCGCGGTAGACCAACTCGCTGCTGCTGCGGGAGACCAGCGTGTAGGCCGTGAAGCGGTCGGCACCCGGGAAATCCGTCAGGCTGAGGGCGGGGGCGGCCTGCGCACCGTTGAGCATGTAGAGCTCCGGCTGGTTCTGTATGGCCGTGTGCTTCTTGAGGGCGATGCGGTCGATGGCGCCGCCGTGGTTGGTGAACCGGACCTCGATGAACTCGTTGGCGAGCGTCTCGTATTTGGCGGGCGTGCTGGCGGCGGTCGGAGACGCAACCGTGGTCGAGGCGGAGGTGGAGGGGGAAAGCCCCTCGACCGGCGCAGGGTGATCCGCCTTGGGCAAATCAGCAGGTGTGCTGGCGCTGGTGGTCGGGGCGCCGGATCTGGGTGGCGATGGCGGCGCGGCAAACTTGGCGCTGAAATAAAAGCTGGCGATGGCTCCGAGCAGCAGCAGGACGCCGATCGTGGTGTTCTTTTTATCCATGAAAAATTGGGATTAAGCGTGGTGGATCCGGGCGCACACGGGACGGTGGCGCGAGGGAGGGACGGGATCGAGGCCGCCCGGGTGCCACGGGCCGCATTTCGCGAGCCGGATGGCGGTCAGGGCGAGACCGGCCAGGAAACCGTGCTCGCGCAGCGCCTCCCGGGCGTAATGCGAGCAGGTCGGGGCGAAGCGGCAGCCGCAGGTCGGGAAGGCCGCGGTGAGTGCGGGGGAAATGGTGCGCTGGTAGACCCACACGAGCCCGCTCGCGGCGCGCGCGGGGAAGGAGAGCAGGCCGCTGTAGCGGCGGTCTGCGACCGCCGTCGGGGAGGACCGGCGGTCATGGACCGCCGCTACAGTAGGGTGATCAGACATCGGATGGGGCCTTGGTCGGCGTCAGTTTCTGGCAGACCTGGATGAAACGGGCCTCCACGTCGGAAAAATCAAGCCGCAGCAAGGCGGCGCGGGCGGTGAGCACGAGGTCGAGACTGGGGGGCACGAGGTTCTGGTGCTTGCGGAAGATTTCGCGGAGGCGGCGCTTGGCCCGGTTGCGGTGGACGGCGTCACCGACCGCGGCGCGGGAGGCGACGAACCCGACGCGGGCCGGGCCGGCGGAGGGACGGACCCGCCACGTGAGAAGGAAGGCTCCGCAGTCCGTGCGGCGGCCCTGCTCCCGGACGGCGCCGAAATCAGCATTGCGCCGCAGGTGTTGACCGGGGCGCAGGCGCATTTCAGACGACCGTGAGGCGCTTGCGGCCCTTGCGGCGGCGGGAGGCGAGGACCTTGCGGCCACCGCGGGTGGCCTTGCGGGCGCGAAAACCGATCTTGCGGGCGCGTTTCTTGCGATGCGGGCGGAATGTAGGCTTCATATTTTTACAGGGAAAAGGGGGCCAAAGTCAGGGCAGGGGCCGGGGGGTGTCAAGCGATAGGTTTCCCCCTTAGAAGCCTCGCGGCAAGCCTCGGGCAGATACTTTCTCGCCATGGTTTTGGAGTGTGAACAGCCTGCGCACAAAAATCCTTTGCGTCGGGGCGCGCCGGCCGCGACTTTCGACGCATGGCCGAGTCATGCAACAGGAAGATCCGTTCTCCGGACACCCCACCCACCTCGACGGCGCCCGCCTCCCGGGCCCGGAAGGATGGGCCGCTGTTCTGGACGGTCACCGGCAACGACTTCGGACGTTCGATCAGCTGGGCCAGGCAGCGGCCCAATGCGGTATCCGAACAGATAAAGACCGCGATCTCGTCCTCGTCGCGGAAGACGAAGTAAGCCTGTTGGAGGCCACCGGGCCCGAATGGGCGGCCTTCGGCGATGCCATCCGGGCCTTCCGGCGGCACCTGCCGATCATCCCGTTCGGAGCCTTCGGATTCAGCGTGGAGGTAGAGGATCCCTTTGAAGTGGACAGCGCCCGGCTGCGGCGCATCGGGGGCGGGGTTGAGGCGCTGGCGTTCATCGACGACCGGCACTCGGTCTACAAGTTTTTCCTGTTTCGCGAGGGTGGCGACGTCGGGGCAACCTTCGCCTTCCGGCGCGGCGAGGGCGACGTGCTCAACGCCACCGCGGTGCCCGGCAGCTACCGGATGCTGTTCGAGAAGCTCCGGCTCACCCACCAGTTCGGCATCCCGACCGAGATCACCGGCATCACGCCCGAGGGCATTCTGGTGGCCAAGCAGACCTTCGGGCGGATGTTGCCGGAAAAGACCGACATGTCCGGTCTCGATCCGGCGCGGCTCATCCCGATCCCCTCGCGCTTCCTGCGCGCCGACCGCGATCACCCGCGGCTGACGTTTCTCGACGACGAGCCCTGGCTGGTGGCCGACACGCACGACCGCAACGTCGTCGTGGACGAGACCGGCGCCTGGCGCGTCATCGACCTCGTCGCCGCGCCGCTGCCGCCGGAATGGCTGGCGCAGATGACGCTCTTTCGCGATTGGATCGGGCGCGCCCGCCGCGATCCGCATGCGGAGGTGCTGGCACCGGTGGACGACAGTGAACTGTAGGGCGGGATCGCCGATCCCGCCAAAACCCACGATAAAAAAAGGCGGGATCAGCGATCCCGCCCTACAGTTGATGATGGACCAACCTCAGCTCTTCTTCTGACTCGCGAGGAAAGCGAGGACGTTGGCGGCCTGCTGGTCGGTCACGCCGGTGTCCTTGTAGACGATCTTGCCGCCCTTGATGACGTAACACTCGCGCGAGGCGAACAGCGTGGCGGACTGGCCGAAGGCCTTGGTGACCTTCTTGTCGGTGTCGGCGAGGAGCGGGAACGGGAAGTGGTTCACGGCCTTGAATTCCTTCTGTTTCTCCACCGAATCAAGACTGACGCCGATGACGGTGGCGCCGTGTTTGGTGAGTTCGGCGCTGGCGTCGCGCAGCGAGCAACCCTGCTTGGTGCAGCCGCCGGTGAGGGCTTTCGGATAAAACCAGACGACGGTGTAGGCGTTGTTCTTGTAAACCTCGCCGAGATCCAGCGTGGTGCCGGTGTCGGTGACCGCGGAAACGACCGGAGCATCGTCGCCGACCTTGAGCGGTTCGGCGGAAGCAAAGAGGGAAAAGAAGGACATGGCGGCGAGGAGGGTGAGAAGGCGGGTAACTTTCATGGGAGCGCAAGCTAGCCGCCCGGCGCCATTATGCAAGTGACGACCCGGACACCGGGAGGGCCGGCGGGCGACAGCGCGTGGCAAAGCGGGTTCCGCCCGTAAAACAAAATTTAAATACGCGAAACATTTTGCGCGGCGGAACCGCCGGGCCGTCGCCGTGTTCTGTGTGCCATCGCCGCGCGATGGATGCGCGGCGCTACCAACCAAGCCAAAAACATGAAACAGAACATCATCATGAAACACCTCCTTCTTTCCGCGGTGGCCGCAGCCGGTTTCGCGACCTCCGCGTTCGCCGGCGGCGACGAGCCGAACACGCCGAAGACGTCGGATCCCGTAGCCGTCTCGGCGCCGGTGTCCGCCACCTCGGGACTGTTGGGCGAGAAATACGCCAGCCTGTCCTACCGCTACGTCGACTTCGACGGCTCCACGGGCCACGCGGACGACTACCGATTCAGCTTCAACGAACCGCTCAAAACCGGACTGGACGGCCTGTTCGACTTCGACTGGACGGATGCCAGCGCCGCGACGCGCGAGCTGTCCCTCAGTGCCGGCCTGCGTGCCTATCGTGCGGCCTATACCTGGGGCACGCCCTACGTCGAGGCCGCGGTCGGCTACACTTGGGAGAAGATCGCCGGCGCGAAGGACGATTCGTTCCTCTGGCAGGCGGGAATCGGCGTGGAGTTTGCGGTGGCCCCGGCCGTCACCGTCACGCCCTACGTCAAGTATGACCACGCGCCCAGCCTGGCCCGGGATGGTCGGTGGGATTTCGGCGTGAAAGCCAACTATTGGGTGAACCAACAGTGGGCGGTCACTGTCGGTATAGATCGTGACGACGACCAGAACACCGGGTTCATGGTCGGCACGAACTTCCGTTACTAACCAAACCAATTTCTGCCACAGGGCAGAGAGTGTGCATAAGCCGCGGCGCAGGGGTGCGCCGCGGCTTTCACGCGTCTGGAACCAAGGGAGAACGGATCGGCCCTGCGCAAAAACCGCTTGGCTTCACGCGGGGCGGCTTGCAGCGTGCGGTTTTCAGCCATGCCGCCCAAGCCGTCGCTCCGTCTGCACCGTCGCTTCCTCTCGCGGGGCCTGCACAACCATCGCGACATCGTCGTGTGGCTGCCACCCGGCTACGGGCTCATGCGCCGGCGGCATCCGGTCGTTTATTTCCAGGACGGGCAGAACATCTTCGATCCAGCGACGGCCTTCGGTGGTCGCGCCTGGCTCGCCGGTGACCGGGCGACGGAACTCATCCGCGCCCACGCGATCGTCGCCCCGATCATGGTCGGCATTCATAACACCGGGGCCGGTCGGGTGAACGAATACGCACCGACCGCGGCCGCCTTCACCGGGCCCGACGGCGCGCCCGGCCAGAGCACCGGCGACGCGAAGCACTATGCGAAATTCGTCGTGACCGAGCTGAAGCCGTTCATCGATTCGCATTACCTCACGCTTCCCGGCCCGCGGCACACCGCCGTCGTCGGTTCCTCGCTGGGCGGACTGGTGTCGCTTTATTTCGCGCTGTGGCACCCGCGGGTGTTCGGCCATGTCGCCGCGCTGTCACCCGCCTTGGATTGGGACGACCGCACGGTGCTGCGCGAGTTCTCCCGGCTGCGCAAGAAGCCCGACGTGCGCCTCTGGCTCGACATGGGCACGGCCGAGCCCGGCTGGGAGGTGGTCCGGATATTCCGCGACACGCTGCTCAGCAAGGGCTGGCGACCGGGGGTCGACCTCGCCTACCGCGAAGTCGCCGGCGCCGGGCACGCGGAAGAAGCCTGGGCTGCGCGCATCGGCGACGTGCTGAAGTGGCTGCTGCCGCTGGGGCGAGGGGAAAACCGGTCCGCCAAGGGGCCGTCAGTCCCGCGCCAGTAAACCCGCGACCCACGCCGACGCGAATTGCGTGGCGATGACCGAGAGGGTGAACAGGTAGAGCCCGAGGCCGATCTGGATGTGGGCCACGGCGGCGGATTTCATCGCGACGATCAGGATGGCGACGACGAACACGTCGAGCATGGACCACTTGCCGAGCGATTCGACCCAGCCGTGCAGCCGGCGCACGCGGGCGAGGTCGTGCTCCCGCTCCAGCCAGACGATGGCGAGCAGACCCAGCTTGCCGCAGGGGAAGACGAGCGTGAACAGCGTGAGCACGGCGAAGAGGAAATATTCGCCCTCGCGGAAGAGAGTAATGATGCCGCCGACCACCGAGACGGCGTCGTCGAACACCCAGAACTTCGTGACGTGAAAAAACGGGAAGAAGATACCGGTGCCGAACAGGAGAAAGGACGCCGTGATCAGGAACGGGATCGAGCGGTGGTGTAACGGGACGACGACGGGCATTGAAATTCTGTAGGGCTGGGCCGCCCCCGGCTCAATACTCGGCAATGTCCAAGCCTGGCACACGGTCGAAGTGGCGGGCGTTGCGGCTGACGAGCGGTAGGCGGTAGGCCAGGGCGGTAGCGGCAATCCACACGTCATTATCGCCGATGGGAAGCCCGCGGCGGTCCAGATCGCGGGAGAGGCGGGAGGCCGTCCAGGCGACAAGTTCGCCGATTTCTATCACGGTGAAGGGCTCCATGTGCCGCACGACTTCCTCGGCGGTGTCGCATCCTTCGGCAAACTCGGCCCAGGCCACGCGGGAGGTGTAGACCGGGGAATCAGGATGCGCGCGGAGAAATGCGCGGGCGGCTTCCTGCGGGCTCCGGCCGCGCTGGCCGGATAGATGGATAAGAAAGGTGCTGTCGTAGAGCATCAGGATACGGGGCGCATGTCGCGTGAGCGGCGGCGGTTGGAAACGGCGCGCTCCACCCGCTTCCAGTCCACTCCCTTGCCCCATCCCTTGCTCTTGGAGAGTCTGAGCAGATCGGCGGCCGTGCCCTTGGGTGGGGGCAGGGTGATGCGGTCGATGACGGAGGAAAAGGACTCGCCGGGGCGGCGCGTGGCCACCAGGCGTTCGTAGGAGGTCAGTTCCAGGGAGATGGTCTTGGAGGGCATGAGGGAAGGAAACACCCGCCGTCCACGGTCGCAAGAAAATACACAGACTCTCTGTGTAGGAGCGGTGGTGGCTGGCAGCAACGCCGCTTTCGGCGCACCTTCGGCTCAGATATAATACATCTCCGCCGGATTCTTCGTGCGGAGCTGGTCGAGCGTGTAGCCCTTGGTCTTCTCGTCGAGGGCCGCGCTGATCTCGCCCCAGACCTGCTTGAGGCGCCGGCCGCTGCGGCCCTGGAAATTGCCGCTCAGGTGCAGGCAGCCGCCCTCGACCGCCAGCAGGATGTCGTGGAGCGAAATCTCCTCGGGCGGGCGGGCGAGCGTGTAGCCGCCCTGGTTGCCGCGCCGGCTGGTGATGAGCCCGTGGGTGCGGAGCTTGCCGAGGATCTGCGCGAGGAAGTTGGCCGGCACGGCCTCCGCCTTGGCCAGGTGCTCGATCTGGGCGAGCTGCCCCGTGCCGTGCAGCCGCGCCAGCTCCGCCATGACGCGGCAGGCATAATCGACTTTGACGGATATCTTCACGGGATGGTCAGGCTAGATGGGTCACCGTGCCGGGCAATCCTTTTGGCGGCGGAGATAATTGTAGGTCGGGGTTTATTCCCGACAGGTTGCGGTTTGTCGGGCGTAAAGCCCGACCTACATGGAGAACAATCATGTCAGATCACATAGTCGCCGTTCTCGGCCTTCACGACCTCGCGCGGCGGGTGCAGCATGCCGGCGGCGACGGTGGCGTTGGTGCCCGGCTCGATGAGGATGAAGGAACCGGTGAGGCGGTTGTTCGCATAGCCGTCGAACACGATCGGCCGCGCCGCGCGCAGGCGGATCTGCCCGATATCGTTCACCGCCAGCTCGGCCGGCGCGGGCTCGGCGTCGAAGGTGCTCAGGTTCAGGCGGTGCGTGATCTCCGTGACGGCGACCTGCACGGTCTGGGTCGTGTGCTTGAGGAAATATTTCTTGCCGGCCTGGAGCGCGCGGGGGTGCATCCAGCAGATCTCCGCGTGCAGGTCGGTGCTGGCGCCGGGCAGGTCGTCGAGGCCGATGAGCATCGAGCCGCGGCTGATGTCGATGTCGTGCTCGAGCACGAGCGTGACCGACTGCGGGCAGAACGCCTCCGCCACCGGGCCGTCGTAGGTCCAGATCTGCTTCACCGTCGTCGCGATGCCGGCGGGCAGGGCGATGACCTTCTGGCCGGTGCGGACGATGCCGCCGGCGATCTGGCCGCTGAAGCCGCGGAAGTCGTGCAGCGCGGGATTCGTCGGATTGTTCGGCCGGTTGACCCATTGCACGGGAAAACGGAAGCCGTTGAGGTTCCAGTCGCTCGCGATATGCACGGACTCGAGGTGCCCGAGCAGGGTCGGGCCGACATACCAGGGCGTGTGCGGCGAGGGTTCGACGACGTTGTCGCCGTTGAGCGCGCTGAGCGGGATGAACTTCACGTCCTTGATGGCGAGGCGCGGGAGGAATTCCTCGAACTGGGCGCGGATCTCCAGAAAGCGCGCCTCGCTCCAGCCGACGAGGTCCATCTTGTTGACCGCGACCACGAGGTGCGGGATGCGCAGCAACGCGGCGAGCGCGGTGTGGCGGCGGCTCTGCTCGATGACGCCGGTGCGGGCGTCGACAAGGATGATGGACAGGTTGGAGAGCGACGCGCCCGTCACCATGTTGCGCGTGTATTGGACGTGGCCCGGGGTGTCCGCGATGATGAACTTGCGGCGCGGCGTGGCGAAGTAGCGGTAGGCGACGTCGATCGTGATGCCCTGCTCGCGCTCGGCGCGGAGGCCGTCGGTGAGGTTGGCGAGGTTGATCTGGCCGCCGCCGGTGATGTCGGCGGAGCGCTCGAGCGCCTCGAGCTGGTCCTCCATCAGGGACTTCGAGTCGTAGAGCAGGCGGCCGATGAGCGTGGACTTGCCGTCGTCGACGCTGCCGCAGGTGTTGAAGCGGAGGATGTCGACGGGCACGGTCACGGGCGGGGCGGTCAGGGTGTCTTCGGTGAACATTTAGAAATAGCCCGCCTTCTTGCGGTCCTCCATGGCGGCCTCGGAGGCTTTGTCGTCGGCGCGCGAGCCGCGCTCGGTGACGCGGGCGGCGGCGATCTCGGCGATGATGTCGTCGACATCCTCCGCCGGCGACTCGACGAGGCCCGTGCTGATGATGTCGCCGATGGTGCGCACGCGGACGGTGAGTTCGCGCACCTCCTCGTTCGGGCGCGGCGGGATGAGGTGGTTGACCGGCAGCCACTGGCCGGCGCGGCGCACGGCCGACCGGCGGTGGGTGAAATAGATCGACGGCACTTCGAGCCGCTCGCGCTTGATGTATTCCCACACGTCCATCTCCGTCCAGTTGCTGAGCGGGAAGACGCGCATGTTCTCGCCCGGGTTGAGCCGGCCGTTGTAGAGGTTCCAGATCTCGGGGCGCTGGTTCTTCGGGTCCCACTGGCCGAAACTGTCGCGGAAGCTGAAGAAGCGTTCCTTGGCGCGGGCCTTCTCCTCGTCGCGCCGCGCGCCGCCGATGCAGCAGTCGAAGCGGAACTCCTCGATCGCGGCGAGCAGGACGGGGATCTGCAGGCGGTTGCGGCTGATCTCGCCCGGGGCGGGCTGGGCGATGCCCTTGGCGATGGCTTCCTCGACGGTGCGGATGATGAGCTTCGCGCCGAGCTGCTTGGCGCGGCGGTCGCGGAACTCGTTCAGCTCGGGGAAATGGTGGCCGGTGTCGACGTTGAGCAGCGGCATCGGCAGCTCGGACGGACGGAACGCCTTTTCGGCGAGGCGCAGGAGGCAGATGGAATCCTTGCCGCCGGAAAAGAGCAGGGCGGGGCGCTCGAACTCGCCGGCGACCTCGCGCATGATGTGGATCGCCTCGGTTTCGAGGTGCTGCAGGTGGTCGAGATGGTAGGAGGTCATGGTCGATGGTGGGGCCGTCGCGGCAAGGCGCGGCACCGGACGGGACTCAGGCGTTGACCGCCTGTTTGCCCCACGCGGCGTGGAGGCCGCATTCGCGTTTCTCGTCGGCCTTCGCCGGATCAAAGTAATCCCACTCGTTGGGCAACTGGTGCGTCGCGAGGTAGGCCTCGAGGTCGGCGTCGGTGGCGTAGAAGAACGGGCTGACCTTGAGCGCGCCGAAGTTCCCGTCGAGCGACACGATGTCGAGCCCGGCGCGGTTCGGGTTTTGCACCTGACGCAAGGCGGTGAGCCAGACGGTCGGCGCGAGCTCGCGCATGCCGCGCTGGAACGGCTCGAGCTTCATCAGGGCGCTGAACTGTTTCAGGCCGGCCTCGTCCTCCGTCGTCGGGATGGGACCGTGGATCGCATCGCGGTGCGCGGGCGTGAGGCGCGGCAGGAAGGGCTTGAGGTTGAGGCCGAGGCGCGTGCGCAGGGCCTCGGCGTGCTTGTAGGTCGCCGGCCGGTTGTAGCCGTGGTCGACCCACAGCACCGGGATGTCGGGCTGCACCTGCGTGGCGACATGGAGGATGGCCGCCTCGTAGGGGCGGAAGTTCGTCGACACGACGGCGCGGCCGCCGGCCTGGGCGACAGCCCAGCGGACGATGGCCAGCGGCGACTGGGTGCGCAGCTCGGTGTTCCAGCGCGTGAGCTCGGTGGAGTTCATGGTTTGCGGAGCCACTCAGGAAAGAGTGGCGGGCGCGGCATCCCCAGCCGCGCCCGCCGGTATTTGTTCGGGCAACACAATCCGCGAACAAAAGTCTCCAAAGCGCTCGCCGGGCCGCCGCTCGTCGCGCCAGCGGGTCAGCAGCGGGCGCAGCTCGGCCTCGATCTCGGCCTCCTTCACGGTGTCCTTGAACACGCGGTTCAGTCGGGTGCCCGCGGCGTTGCCGCCGAGCCAGAGCTGGTAGCGGCCGGGGGCCTTGCCGACAAAGGCGATCTCGGCCATGTAGGGCCGGGCGCAGCCGTTGGGGCAGCCGGTGGAGCGGATGATGATCTCCTCGCCGCCGAGGCCGAGCTCGCCGCCGAGTTTCTCGATGCGGTCGATGAGCCCGGGCAGCATGCGCTCGGATTCGGCGAGGGCGAGGCCGCACGTGGGCAGCGAGGGGCAGGCCATCGAGGCGGCGTGCAGAATGGAGGTCTGCTTGTCCACCTTCACGCCGTGCGTCGCGAGCAGTGCGGTGATGCCGGCGCGGTCGCGCTCGGGCACGTTGGCCAGGATGACGTTCTGGTTGGCCGACAGGCGGAACTCGATGTGCGGGAATTTCTCCGCGACCTGGCGCAGCGCGGTCTTCTGCGCGTGGCCGGGCACGTCCTTGATGCGGCCGGTTTCGACGAAAAGAGTCAGGAACAGCGAGCCGTCGACGGCGCGATGCCAGCCGTAAAGATCGCCGGTCGTTGTGAACTCGTAGGCGCGGGCCGGCGTGAAGGCCACCCCGGCGCGGCGGCTGATCTCGTCGCGCACCCAGTCGGCGCCGCGCTCCTCGACGACATACTTGAAGCGGGCGTGCTTGCGGTTCGCCCGGTCGCCGAAATCGCGGAAGGTAGTGAGCACGGCCTTCGCGACGGCGATGACATGCTCGGGCGCGACGAAGCCGATGACGTCGGCCAGGCGCGGGAAGGTCTGCACGTTGCCGTGGCTGCGGCCCATGCCGCCGCCGACCGCCACGTTGTAGCCGACGAGCTGGTCGCCCTCGACGATGGCGATGAAGCCGAGGTCGTTGGTGAAGACGTCCATGTCGTTCACCGGCGGGACGACGAAGGAGATCTTGAATTTGCGCGGCAGGTAGGTCGGGCCGTAAAGCGGGTCGACAAAGTCCTTGTTGGCGGGCTCGGCGAGGTCGAGCTGGACGTGGTCGAGCCAGATGGAATGGTAGGCCCTGGTCTTGGGCGCGAGGGCGAGGGCGGACTGCAGCGCGTCGGCGTAGACCTGCTCGCGGACCTTCGTGTGGGCGGGCGTCGGCGAGGCGGTGATGTTGCGGTTCACGTCGCCGCAGGCCGCGAGGGTGGAGAGCAGCGACTCATGGATCTTCTTGATGAGCGCGCCGAGGCCGGACTTCAGGACGCCGTGAAACTGGATGCACTGGCGCGTGGTGACACGGAGGGTGTTGTTGCCGTAGTTCGTTGCGAGATCGTCGAAGGTGATCCACTGCGCCGCGGTCATGACGCCGCCCGGGATGCGGCTGCGGATCATCATCATGAACTTCTTGCCGGTCTTGCGCAGGTCGCGGTCGTCCTGCTGGTAGATGCCGTGAAATTTCAGGAACTGCGTGTCGTCCTCGGTGAAGCGGTCGGTGGTCGGATCGGCCAGGGTCGCGGCAATGGTGCCCGCGAGGACATGGTCGTTCTGCTTGAGAATCTCGTTCTTGCTCAAAAGGGTGGTGGGATCGTCGGACATGACTCAGGGAAGGCTTGATTCTTGCTTAAAGGGGGTAAAGTCTAATTGTTGTCATACTGACTAAAGAACTTATGTATAACACCGCACAGTCAAGAACCGGTTTCGTCTGGCTCGTTGGAGCCGGGCCTGGCGCTGCGGATCTCATTACGGTGCGGGGGTTAAGGATTTTGGAGCAGGCTGAGGCCGTGGTGTGCGACGACCTGGTCAACCGCGACCTGCTCCAACACTGTCCGCCCGGCTGCGAGCATCATTTCGTCGGCAAACGCGCCGGTTGCCACAGCGCGTCCCAGGGCCAGATCAACGCCCTGCTCGTCGCCCTGGCCAGCGCCGGGAAGAAAGTCGTGCGCCTCAAGGGCGGCGACCCGCTCATCTTCGGTCGCGCCGGCGAGGAGATGCAGGCGCTCCGCGAGGCGGGAATTGCCTACGAGATCGTGCCGGGGGTCACGGCCGCGACCGCGTCCAGCGCCGCCGCCGGGCTGCCGCTGACGCACCGCGATTTTTCGTCGGCCGTCGTGTTCGTCACCGGCCACCAATGCGCGGCCAACACCAACGCGCTCGACTGGGGCGCGCTCGCGCAGCTCCGCGCGACCCTCTGCTTTTATATGGGCGTGCGCCGGCTACCGGAGATCGCCCGCAACCTGCTCGACCACGGCATGGCGGACGACATGCCCATCGCCGTCGTCAGCGAGGCCTCGCGGCCCACGCAGAAAATCCTCATCGGCACGCTGCGCGACGCCGAGAAACTTTCCGCCGGTCTCGTCGGCCAGCCCGCGCTCGTCGTCGTCGGCGAGGTGGTGCGCCTGTCGACCTTTGCGGCGGAGCTGCCGCAGCTGCACGCGCAGGCGGTGAACATGTAGGCAGGGCGGATTGGTTCTGAGTGGCTGCGGCTTCCAGCCGCAGATCTCCACCGGCTGGAAGCCGGTGCCACCCCTAATTCACGCCAGCGGCTTTGCCTCGCGCCAGCGGTCCGCTAAAATCTCGATCAGCAACGGGTGCTCGCCGATCAGCTTCGTCATGCTCGTCTTCAGTTTGGGGTGTTTCGCCTCGGCGGTGCGGCAGATCTTCGCCACGTCGCCGTCCTTGCCGGCGTGCCGGCCCGGGGACAAAAACTGCAGCGCGACGATCACGCGGCCTTCGTGCCACGGCGGCGTATCCAGCAGACCGGCGAGCAGCGGCTCGTTGAAATCATAGGCCGGCTCCGGCCGGCGCTCCATGCTGCACGGGGCCACGGCGATCACGCGCGAACCGAGTTTAGCCGCCAGTTGCTGCGCGAGTTCGTTGCGCACCGCCGTCACGGCCGCAACCGGGCTGCCGTGGTCCACCAGCGCCACGCGGGCCGGCTCCGCACCGGGTTGAGCCAAAACGTGGTCCTCGAGGATCTGGGCGAGGCGCTCGTCGCCGCTGGCGAAGAGCGGCGCGGCCATCGAGACCTTCAGCTTGGGATGTTTCTCCCGCAGCCGCGCGATGTTCTCCGGGATGTATTCCGTCAGGGCGAGGCTCGGGCCGAAAAACAACGGGATGATAGTGAACTCCGGCCGGTTGGCCGCGAGCCGTCGCTCCATGGCGGGCAGCAGCAGCTTGGCGGGCGAGCCGGCGAGGAGCTTCGGGTCGATGCCCGAGGAATGCAGCAGCGACACCGGCTCCACCTTCTGCCCCAGCCGGCCGCACAGCCGCGCCGCCAGCTTGCGCAGGGCGAGGGTGGCGGCGGGTTCCAGCGAACCGTTGTCGACGAGCAGGGTCAGGGGGCCGGCGGGCATGGGGTTCAGGGTTCCAGGCCGGTCACGTTGACTTCCTTGTCGAACTCGACGGCGAACTTCACCGTGAGCTCGCGCTTCTCGCCGGGCTTCAGGTCGAGCGACCACTTGAGCAGGCCCTCGTCGGTGGGCTTCACGTCCTTCGCGTCGGGCGAGAGGAGTTTCACGACGATCTTTTCGTTCTTGGAGAGTGGCACCTGGTCGGTGACGAGCACGCGCTCGGCGGTCTTCTTGTTGTTCTGGATGGTGATCAGGTATTCGTAGGTGACGCGCCGGCCGGAGTTGGTGAGGCCGGTGTCCTCGGCGAAGCGGGTCACGCGCTTGTGCTTCACGCTGATCCCCTCGTCGGCGCCGAGCGCGAGGTCGAACTTTTCGCCGGGCATCACGGTGCGGAGCGAGCTGGTGGCGACGAAGGTGCCGTCGAGGAACACGTTCATCGCGCCGGCGAGCAGCGGGAACTCGGAGTTGTTGTAAACCTTCGCGGTCAGGTAGGCCGTCGCGAGGCGCTTCGGCACGGTGTTGTATTCCGGGTTGGTGGTGAGCTTGGCCGACGTGACCGGCACCTTCTGCGGGGAGTTGTCGCTCGGGATGGAGGAGGCGACGGCGATCTTGAACGATGCGCTCGTGGCGCCGGCCTCGATGGTGGCGGCGGCCATCTCGGCGTCCTTTTCCTCGGGTTGCACGGCCATGTCGGCCATGCCACCAACTGCCATCGCCGCCGGGGCGGGCATCTCTCGGGCGGACTTGGCCATCATGTTCTGGCGGCGCTCCATTTCCGCCTGCTGCCGCAGCGCGATCGGATTAAAGACATCCAGCTGCCACACGCCGAGCACGGGCGCCGCGCCACCTAGGCCGGGGCGGGCGGTCGAGAGCGTGAGCATGACGTTCTTCCAGTCCTCGCCGGTGTTCTGGCGGACGATGCCGAAGTAGCCGAGCGCCACGGCGCGCTCGGTGCTGAGCACGCGGGCGTCGTAGCTCGGCGCCCAGCTGGCGCCGGGGACGGTGTAGGAGAGGGCGACGTCGAGCGAGCCGGCCGCCGGGGCGGATACGCGCACGGTGACGGTCTTGAACGCCTTGCCGCCGGAGCCGCGCAGCTCGTTGAGCTGGTTCTGCGCCGTGTCGATCTTCACCTGCAACTCCTTCTTCGACTCGTCGAGCGAGGCCCGCTCGGTGGCGAGCTTGGCCTTCTGCTCGGTGAGATAGTTGAGCGAGTTGGTGAACTGGTTGAGGTCGGGCCGCGGCACATCCTTCGTCGGCGGCGCGAAGAGCGCGGTCTCCATGCGGTCGAGCGAGGCCTGCTGGGCGTTGAGGAGGTTCGCCCGGTCGTCGAGTCCGCGCACCTGCTTGCCGTAGCCTTTGAGCAGGTCCTCGAGCTCCTTCACGCGCGCGTTGGGCGTGAAGTCCACGTAGGTCTGCTTCGCGCTCACATCGAGGATGATCGCCTGCGCCGTGCCGCGGCCGCTGACCTGGAGCGAGCGATCGTTCAGCGCCTGGGGCAAATTGGCGAAGACGAGCTCCGTGGTGCCGGCCGTCAGCTCGACCGTGGCGGTGCGCGTGACAACCGCCCGGTCGGTGTAGACCGTGACCGCAGAGATGGTGGAGTCGACCGGCGCGGCGCCAAGCCGGAGCACGGAGGACAGCAGACCGAGGGAGAGCAGGAGACGGGATGTTTTCATGGGTTTTAACGAATGGATTTGTCCGGTCAGACGTTCCAAGGCGGATGATCTTAGGACGAAAACCCGCCGATGCAGTGACAAAATCATGAACAACGCGTTAATCCCATGCACTCGACAACCCCGGGCCGATGGGCTCTGCTGCCCTCCACCATGCTTTATCACTGTGTCTATTTTTGGTTGAAGCCCGAACTCACCGCCGCGCAGCGCGCGGACTTCCGCCGCGGCGTCGAGACGCTCACCAGGATCACGGCGATTGAAAAAGCCGAGGTCGGCGTCCCCGCCGCCACCGAGCGCCGCCCGGTGATCGACGCGAGCTATGACGTGGCCCTCATCGTCATTTGCAAGGATGTCGTCGCGCAAAACGCCTATCAAATCGATCCGCTCCACCTCGCCTTCGTGGAGAAATACAAGACGTTCTGGACGCGCGTGCAGATCTACGACTCGGAGTAGCAGAAAATAGACGGAGTTAACCACCAAGACACAGAGGCACAAAGATGCAGATAGGTTCCCTTTGTATCTCCGTGCCTTTGTGGTGAAATTCCGGGATTCGCCAACACCCCATCGCTTATGCCCACTCTCACCGGACAGGTCGTCATTATCACCGGCGCCTCGGCGGGCATCGGCGAGGCCACGGCCCGCCGGCTGGTGCGGAGCGGGGCGAAGGTCGTCATCTCCGCGCGTCGGGCCGAACAGTTGCAGGCGCTCGCCCAAGAGCTGGATCCGACCGGCGCCAACGTGCTCGCCGTGACCGGGGACGTGACCAGCGATGCCGACCGCCGGCAGCTCATCGCCGCGACGCTCGGGAAATTCGGCCGCATCGACGCCCTCGTGAACAACGCCGGCTACGGCACGCGCGGCCCGGTGGAAATGGTGTCCGTCGACCTCATCCGGAAAAACTTCGAGACGAACGTGTTTTCCCTCATCGCGCTCACGCAGCTCGTGCTGCCGCATCTGCGCTCACGCGGCTCGGGCTGCATCGTCAACATCGGCTCCGTTGCCGGCAAGATCGCGCGTCCGCTGTCGAGCATCTACGATTCCACCAAGCACGCGCTCGAGGCACTGACCGACGGCCTGCGCGGCGAGCTGAAACCCTTCGGCATCCGCGTGACCCTCATCCGGCCGGGCTACATCCTGACGGAATTTGTCGAGGCGGCGAACAAGGTTTCCGCCTCGGTGGCGGAAAACGCCGGCGCCTACGCCCCCTTCTACAAGGGTTACGGCGAGAACACCGCGATGATGCGGCGGATCGCCGGCGGGCCCGACGACATCGCGCGCCTGGTCGAGAGCGCGCTCACCAACGACAATCCCGCGCCGCGCTACAGCGGGCCGTTCCACGCGAAGATTTTCCTGTTCCTGAAATGGATCCTGCCCGACCGCGTGCTGGAATTCATCCTCCGGCTGAAGCAGTAACCCCATGCCTACCACCCTACGTTCGCGCGTCTGGCTCGCGCTGGCCGGATTCATCATCGCGGCTTTCGCCGCCGGTGCCATCGGTTCGGCGGCGACCTTTCCCAATGTCCGCACTTGGTTTCCGCTGCTGGCCAAGCCGGCGTGGAATCCGCCCGGCTGGCTCTTCGGCCCGGTGTGGACCACCCTCTATATAATGATGGGCCTCGCGATCTGGCGGGCATGGCGCACCCGCGCCCCGGCCGTGCCCGCGCTCGTGAACGGTTATTTCGCCCAACTCGGTTTCAACGCACTCTGGTCCGTCCTCTTCTTCGGGCTGAAGCAACCCACCTGGGCGCTGGCCGAAATCGTGATCCTCTGGGGCCTGCTCGCTTGGCTGCAGCGCGGCTTGTGGCGGGTCGACCGCCTCGCCGCGGCCCTGTGGGTGCCCTATCTGCTCTGGGTCAGCTTCGCCACCGCGCTGAACCTGGCCATCGTGCGGCTGAACTGAGGGCTCATTTCAGAACCATAGGGGCGGCGCTTGACGCCGCCCGCGGGCGCTGACGAGCAGCGCCCCTACAAAAGGGCTGGGGTTTTGAAATGAACTCTGCGCCGGGTCAGGTCGCGGCCGTCGCGCCGACGGACCGCGCCAGACGCCACAGCCAGAAGGCCAGCAGGCCGGTGACGGCAAAGGCGACGCCGCTCGGCCACAGCGGCACGGGATATTTGCCCTCCACCACGACCTGGACGCCGAACAACAGGCGCAACAACTGCGCGAGTGAAACGAGGCCGAAGAGAGTGCCGGCCACACGCAGACCGCATTGGGGTGAATTCATGGTTTTGTCCTCGAGGTTGGCGAAGCCACGACGTGGTGGGGTTTCGCTGTGGTGACAGATTACACCCGGAGGCTTCCCTGTTCCAGTGGGGAAATGCCACCGGTTCAGCGCGGGCCACGATCATCCGCGGCAAGCAGTAGAAGGATTTTCACCTGCCGGTCGGCCTCGTCGATCCAGTAGTAGATCGCAAAACCATCCGCGACCGACACCTCCACCCGGCGGCCTTGCGCATCGGTATCGTGATAGTCCGAGTGGACGGAAGGATAACGTTCCAGTTCCCGAAAGTGGTGGAGCAGATTGTGGCGCCGGACGGGCGGCAGTGTTTGCAGCAGCTCGACCGCTTCCAAGTCTATCAGGAGGCGATAAGGCATGCTGGGCCGGTCATTTTCGCAGACGCTTTTCCGCGTCTTCGAGAACGATCCATCGGCCCGGAGTTTTATCGTCGATCTTCTGTGCCAGCCGCCGCTTGAAGCCCGGATCGGACTTGCGATCCAACGCGACCAGATGCGCCGTGAGGTGGCGGCGCTCGGCGGGCGTGAGGCGCTCGGCCCCCTGCTTTAGCTCGGCAAGACTCATGCCGGCACCATAGCCGGGCAGCGCACATCGTCAACGGAGGAAACTTATGCGCCGCGCTACAGCGGGCCCTACCACGCCAAGGCATTCCTGCTCTTGAAATAGATCCTGCCGCACCGGGCCAATGATTGGATCACGCGATTGAAAAGCTAACGTCCGGGCTTTCCCCAGTTATTTTTCGTATGAGTCACCAAGAATAGTGTGGCTCCGTAAAAAACCCAAAGCCAAAGGCCAGATAGTTTTGTATCGGTTAATCCAAATCGAAACTGAAAGACATCGTCACCGCGAGAATCGTATTTTAGTAAAGACCTGATCTGATTGAGCAGCTCGTTGTCTTCCGGGTTACATGTGATGGGATGGGATTCAAAAACAGCATCAGTATAGTCGTAATCGGGAAAATAATGAGTCAACAGACCCTTGGTTATCCGGATCATAAAGCGCTTAATTCTTTTTCCATCGACCTCGTATGAGACGGCATCAATCGCACCGGATGATGTCATCAAGTGCGTATCTTTAAGAGTAACGCGCAGCTGTTCGATTAAAGCGGGACTTCTATAAAAAGTTTTCTTGAGGATTCTTTCTTCCCAAATGCGTTCACCGGATTGTGAGCGATCTATATGTGCGGATAACCAAAGGCGGACGGCTTCATCATCCTTCGAGAAGTCATTGTTGCACGCTAGGCAGCAAGGGACGGTAATTAAATTCTTGGGTCGTGGCGTTGGGAAAAAGCCACCTGGTGGGATATGGTCGCGAGTGAGGTTTTGCGTCGAACCGCAAAGATAACACAGCTTGGTGGTTTCCTTTTTCAATGCGGGGCCACTCCGGTTGGTTTAACCTCGTGCAGAAACCCGTGCAGCTGCGCCGCGGCCTTCGAGCCAAAGCCAGGGACCGCGGCGATCTGCTCCACGGTCGCCGCGCGCAGCTTTTCGATCGAGCCGAAGTGGGCGAGGAGCGCGACCTTCCGCTTTGGGCCGAGGCCGGGGCAGTCGTCGAGCACGCTCTCCCGGATCTTCCGCGAACGGAGATCGGCGTTGTAGGTGTTGGCGAAGCGGTGCGCCTCGTCGCGGAGCCGTTGCAGCAGGCCGAGGCCGGGATTGCCGAGCGGCAGGTTCAGTGGCGCGCGCGCGTCCGGAAAGATGATGGTCTCGGCCTTCTTCGCGAGGCCGATCATGGCGGGCGGCGGGCAGTCCAGACCGACGAAGGCCTTGAGCGCGGCGCCGACCTGGCCGCGGCCGCCGTCAATGACAACCAGGTCGGGAAACTGCTTCTGCTCCGCGATGAGACGCCGATAGCGGCGGGACACGACCTCCTCCATCGCCTTGAAGTCGTCGTTGCCGATGAAGCTCTTGATCGAGAAGCGCCGGTATTGGTCGCGATCGGGGCGACCGTCGGTGAAGTGCACCATCGAGGCGACGACAAACGTGCCGCTGATGTGCGAGATATCGAAACACTCCATGTGCACCGGCGGTGACTCCAGCCCGAGCGCGGACTGCAGCTCCTTGAGCGCGGTCTGGTCGGGCTGCAGCTTGGTGAGGTCGCGGGTGAACTTCCGCGTTTTGGCCAGCGTGCGCTCGAGCGCGAGCACAACGTCGCGCAGTTCGGCGGCCTTCTCGAATTCCTGCTTCGCCGCGCGCGCCGTCATCTCCGCGCGCAGCGAGGCCAGCCACTCGCGGCTCTTGCCGTCGAGGAAGTCGCACGCCGCCTCGACGCGCCCGCGGTATTCCTCGGCGGTCACCGTGTTGGGCCAGCCGTAGATCTCGGCGCGCGCGTCGTCGTAAAGCTGCCAGCTGCCGTCGGACATCTTCTTCGGATTGGTGTCGTTCAGCAAAACGCCGAAGCGTTGCCGCATCGTCGCGAGGGTTTTCCGCAACAACCCCGAATGCGCGAACGGCCCAAAGTAGCGCGAGCGGGTGTCCTTCTTGAAGCGTGTCAGCACGAACCGCGGCAGCTCGGCCTCGAGGTCGATGCGGACGAGGAGGAAGCGTTTGTCGTCGGTGAAGTCGGTGTTGTATTTCGGCCGCCACTGCTTGATCAGCTTGCCCTCGAGCAGCAGGGCCTCTGGCTCGGACTTCACCTCGAGGATCTCGAGGTCCTCGATCATCTCGATCAGCGTGCGGATCTTCGGCTGGTGGCGCAGCGCCCGGTCGCGGCTGGGTTGGAAATAGGAGGACACGCGCTTCTTCAGGCTCTTGGCTTTGCCGACGTAGATGATGCGACCGAGCCGGTCCTTCATCAGGTAGACGCCGGGTCCCTCCGGCAGGGCGCGGACCTTTTCCTTTAGGGCTGAAGAATGGGTGGCCACGAAGAGGCGCTAAAAAGCACAAAAACCACCCGGCGGCAACGCCGGTCGCCGGGCGGGGGCCCGCATCGGTCCAGTCCGTTTTGCCGGAACGATTCAGCCCCAAACCGCTTTTTCCCTGTCGGGGTGGCGCTTGACGCCGCCCGCGGGCGTCCACAAGGGACGCCCCTACAAAAGGCTGTTAACTGGGATTGGCAGGAGGTCTTCTGCCTGGATGAGGCTTGCTGTGATGGACCGCCGATCAGCCGGCTGGCATTTTTAAAAAAACGCAGTAGGTTGCCGCACCGCACACCTATGGTCATCCCGGAAACGTCAACTTCGCGCCGCACCGCGCCGCGCTACGAATTGCTCACATTGGGCGATGAGCTGCTCCTGGGACTGACCGCCAACGGCCACCTGACGTGGATCGGCGCCGAGCTCGGCCGCCGCGGCGTGCAGCTGGCCCGCAACGTCACCATCTCCGACGAGGCTCCCGTCATCGCCAGGCAGTTCCGCGAAAGCTGGGCGCAGGCCGACGTGATCATCACCACCGGCGGGCTCGGGCCCACCTGCGACGACCGCACGCGCGAAGTGCTGGCGGAATCGCTGGGCCAGAAGCTGGTCTTCGACCCGGTCAGCGAACAGGCGATCAAGGACCGTTTCGCGAAATTCGGCCGCACGCCCACCGCCAACAACCTCAAGCAGGCCTACCGGTTCGAGCGCGGCGAGGTGTTGCCCAACGCCAACGGCACCGCCCCGGGCCTCTGGGTCGAGCAGGACGGCAAGGTGCTCATCATGCTGCCCGGGCCGCCGAACGAACTCCGCCCGATGTTCACCGAGCAGGTGATCCCGCGGCTCACGCAGCTCGGCCTGCTCGCCGAGAGCGAGGCCTACATCCAGATCCGCAGCGCCGGTGTCGGCGAGTCGGCGCTCGAGACGCTTTTCCAACCGCTCTTCGACCGGCTGCCCGGGCTCGGCATCGCCTTCTGCGCCCACCTCGGCCAGGTCGACTGCCGCGTCAGCTCGCCCGACGGCCAATACGCCATGGACATCCTGCGCTCGCTGGCCGACGACTGCGCCGCGCTGCTCGGCGACGATTTCGTGGGCTTCGGGCACGACAGCATGGTGAAGGTCGTGGCCGACCAGCTCCGCGCGCAGAACCGCACGCTCGCGGTCGCCGAATCCTGCACCGGCGGATTGCTGGCCAACTCCTTCACCGACGTCTGCGGCGCCTCCAAGTTCTTCCAGGGCGGCATCGTTTCCTACAGCAACGATTCGAAGATGCTCCTGCTCGACTGTCCGGAATGCCTGCTCTCGCAGCACGGCGCCGTCAGCGAGGAATGCGCCGTGGCCATGGCCACCGGCGTCGCCGAGCAGCTGGGCGCTGACTACGGCGTGGCCATCACCGGCTTCGCCGGCCCGACCGGCGGCGTGGGGGAAAATCCCGTCGGCACCATTTTCATCGGCCTGCACACGCCCGGCGGCTGTTGGGCGAAAAAGCTCACCTATCCCGGCCCGCGCTGCGCCGTGAAGGAGCGCGCGGTGACCGCCGCCATCGACTGGCTCCGCCGCGAGGTCGTCAAGGAATCGCGCCGCGCCGCGCTGCCGCTGGCGAATTGAGGGACGATTGTAGGGCGGGATCGCTGATCCCGCCTTTGTCCGAATACCGCATCACGTTCGCGGCGGGATCAGCGATCCCGCCCTACAGTTTAAACAAAAACTTTTTTCGTGCGCTTTCGCGGGTTTCGTGGGCAAATCCCCGCCCGATGCCCGCCGCCACCAAAAACTTCGCGTTCCTCTGCGGACCCGACGACTTCATCGTCAACCGTCTCGGACAGGAGCGTTTCAGCGCGCTGGCGGCCGAGGCAAACGCGGACGACTTCTCGCGCGAGATCATCAGCGGCTTCGCGGCCAACGTCGACGAGGTCGAGGCGGCGGTGAACCGCTTCCGCGATGCCGTGCAGACCGTCCCGATGTTCGGCGGCAAGCGCGTCGTGTGGTTCAAGGACGTCAACTTCCTCGCCGATACCGTGACCGGCCGCGCCGAGGGCACGCTCACGCAGGTGGAGGCGCTGCAGGAACTGTTGGAGAAGGTAAACGCCGACGAGGTCGCCATCGTCATCACCGCCGCGCCGATCGACCGCCGCCGCTCGTTTCCGAAGTGGTGCGAGGGCCACGCCGACTTCACGCTCGCGGGCGGCGACGGCGAGTCCGCCGGCGACGCGTTGGCAGGAGTCGCGATCGAGGAGGCGAAAGCCAGCGGCGCGACGTTCGGCGAGGGCGCGCTCGAGCTCCTACTGGCCAAGGTCGGTCCCAACACCCGCCTGCTCACGGAGGAGACGCGCAAGCTCGCCACCTATGCCGGCGACCCCTCGACTCCGCTCGGGGCGGGTGGGGCCGTGATCGAGCCGGCGCACATCGACGAGCTGACGCCGAATTTTGCCGAGGGGGATTTCTTCGAGTCGGCCGAGAAATTTTTCGCCAGCGACCTGCGGGGCACCATCGCCGCGCTGGAGCGCCACTTCTTCAACGGCGGCGACGCCCGCCCCGTGCTCAGCGCGCTGCAGAACCGCAACCGCATCCTCATCCAGTGCCGCGTGCTGCTCGACACCGGCGAACTCCGCGCGCCCGGTCCCTACGGTTTCGACAAGTCGGCCTGGGCGCGCGCGGCGGAGGCCTATGCGAAGCACTTCGGCGGCGACACCGAGAAGAGCGCCTACAACCTCTTCACGCAGAACCAGTGGTATGTCGGCAAGCTCGTCAGCTCCGGCCGGCTGCCGCCGCTGCGCCGGCTCATCGACAACCAGCAGGAGTTCATCGCCGCGTTCGAGGAGATCATCCGCCGTCCCAACGACCAGATGACCGTCCTGCGCGAGATGGCCGTCCGGTGCCTGGCGGCGTGAATGTAGGGCGGGATCGCTGATTTCCACATCGGCGACAAACCGGCGTCGGTGTGGAAACCGACGCCCACCCCTTCGCCCCGCTCTTTTCCATTGGCAACCCGCAGGGCGTGTCCTAACGCTTTCGCCGCCGTGAAGCCGACCGAACCCTCCGCCGAATCCATTCCCAATGTCCTTGCCGGGCGCTATGCGTCGCCGGCGATGCGCGAGATCTGGTCCGCCCACGGCCGCATCCTGCTCGAGCGCGATTTCTGGATCGCGGTCATGAAGGCCCAGCGCGACCTCGGCGTCGCCATCCCGGCCGAGGCCATCAAGGACTACGAGCGCGTCCGCCTCGATGTGGACACCAACCGCATCGCCGAGCGCGAGCGCGTCACCCTCCATGACGTGAAGGCGCGCATCGAGGAATTTTCCGAACTGGCCAAGCGGCAGTTCATCCACCTCGGCCTCACCAGCCGCGATCTCACGGAAAACGTCGAGCAGCTGCAGGTGGCCCGCGGGCTGGCGCTCGTGCGGTTCAAGGTCGCGGCCGCGCTGCTCGCGCTGGCGAAGCAGGCCGCGAAGCACCGCGACGTGATGATCACCGGCCGCACGCACAACGTCCCCGCGCAGCCGACCACCCTCGGCAAGCGCCTCGCGATGTTCGGCCAGGAGCTGCAGCTCGGCCTCGCGCGGCTCGATGACCTCGCCGCCCGCTACCCCGTCCGCGGGCTCAAGGGCGCCGTCGGCACGCAGCTCGACCAGCTCACGCTGCTCGGCGGCGATGCCACCAAGGTCGACCAGCTCGAGGCGCGCATCGTCAAGCACCTCGGTTTCAAGTCGTCGCTCGCGGCCGTCGGCCAGGTCTACCCGCGCTCGCTCGACTTCGACGTCATCAGCGCGTTGCACCAGGCCGGCGCGGCCGGCGCGAGCTTCGCGACCACGCTGCGGCTCATGGCCGGCGCCGGGCTCCTGACCGAGGGTTTCCAGGAGGGCCAGACCGGATCGTCCTCCATGCCGCACAAGATGAACACGCGGAACTGCGAGCGCATCTGCGGCTTCTCCACGATCTTGTCCGGCTACGTCGCGATGACCGCGGCCCTCGCCGGCCACCAGTGGAACGAAGGCGACGTGTCCTGCTCGGTCGTGCGCCGCGTGGCGCTGCCCGACGCGTTCTTCGCGATCGACGGCCTGCTCGAGACCCTGCTCACGGTGCTGCGGCAGATGGAGGTCTTCCCCGCCGCCATCGCCGCCGAGAACGAGCGCAATCTGCCGTTCCTCGCCACGACCACGATCTTGATGGAGGCCGTGAAGGGTGGCGCGGGCCGCGAAACGGCGCACGAGGCCATCAAGGAACACGCCCTCGCCGCCGCCAAGGCGTTGCGCACCGGCGGCGACGCCGACCTCCTCGGCCGGTTGGCCGGCGACAAGCGCCTCGGTCTCTCGAAAAAGAAATTGTCCGAAGTGCTCGCGCAGAGCGAACGCTTCGTCGGCGCCGCTCCGCATCAGGTGGATGCGTTCGTGGCGTCGGTCGCCCCGCTCGCCAAGCAGCACAAGGGCGCCGCGGATTATCGCCCGGGTAAATTGCTGTAAATGGCCAGGGTTCGAACGTGGGAGGGGCTTTACGCCCCGACTGTTTCGTGTGCGCCAGCGTCGGGGCGTAAAGCCCCTCCCTCCTTTGGTCCGGTCCCACCGGGAGCTGATGCGTTCGCGCATGCTTGGAATCAGGTCGGTCCAATCGGTAAAACACCCCAAAGATCCCTCTTTTTGCCTCCGGGGAGATTTAGTTTGCAACCGCCTCCGGCGACCCCTTTTTTGAACCCTCTTTTCGCTTCTTTAACAGATTTGAACCACACCACATTATGGCAGAAGAACTCGTAGGAAACTGTCTCATCGGCCAATCCGGCGGCCCGTCCGCCGTCATCAACGCCAGCGTCGCGGGCGTTGTCGCCGAGGCCCTTAACCACGCCTGCATCGAGGAAGTTTATGGCTCGCTCAATGGCGTGCTCGGTCTCCTCAACGAGGACTTTGTCGATCTCGCCGCCGAGTCGCAGCAGGCCATCCGCGGCCTCCGCTACACCCCCGGCGCCGCCCTCGGCACCTGCCGCGCCAAGCTGAAAAAGCCCGCCGATTACGACCGCGTCCTCGAGGTCTTCAAGGCGCACAACATCCGCTACTATTTCCACATCGGCGATGCCGACTCGCAGGAAACCGCCGCCAAGCTCGGCGAGCTCGCCAAGGCCGCCGCCTACGATCTCCGCGTCATCGGCATCCCGAAGACCATCGAGAACGACATGCCGGCCACCGACCACTGCCCCGGCTACGGCAGCGCCCTCAAGTTCATCGGCGCCACCGTCAAGGAGCTCGCGCTCGACGCCGACTCGATGGGCCAGGGCGATCTCGTCACCATCGTCGAGGTCATGGGCCGCAACACCGGCTGGCTCGCCGCCGGCGCCTCCCTCGCCAAGCGCCGCGACCACCCGAACGATCCCCCGCACCTCGTCTACCTCCCCGAGGTTCCTTTCACCAACGAGAAGTTCCTCGATGACGTCCGCCGCGTCCTCAAGCGCGAGAAGCACTGCGTCATCGTCGCCAGCGAGGGCCTCGTCGACAAGGACGGCAATTACGTTTCCGTCGAGACCAGCGCCACCGACACGGCCGGCCATGCCCAGCTCGGCGGCGTCGGCGAGTTCATGAAGGATCTCGTCGAGTCGCAGGTCGGGGCCAAGGCCCGCGTCGCCCGCCTCGGGGTCGCCCAGCGCGCCGCCGCCCACCTCGCCTCGAAGACGGACGCCGATGAGGCGTTCCTCGTCGGCCAGGCCGCGGTCAAGGCCGCCATCAACGGCGAGACCGACAAACTCGTCACGCTCGTGCGCGGCGACGGCGACAACTACACCTGCGAGACCGGCCTCTCGGCCCTCGCCGATGTCGTCGGCAACCTCAAGAAGCTGCCCAAGGAGTGGGTCAACGAGGACGGCGTCAGCCTGAACTTCCAGTTCTTCCGCTACGCCACGCCGCTGATCCAGGGCGAGATCGCCGTGCCCTACGACAACGGCCTGCCCGCTTACGCGCGCCTCGGCAAGGAAGGCGTCGACAAGACGCTGCCGGGCTACGAGGCCTGAGTGTAGGGCCGCCGCTCGCCGGCGCGCCGCAAGTTTTTCAAGCCGGTCCCCACGGACCGGCTTTTTCTTTGGGTGTAGGGCGGGATCGCTGATCCCGCCTTTGTCCGTATACCGCATCACGCGCGCGGCGGGATCAGCGATCCCGCCCTACAGTCTTTGCGATCCACGCCCCCCCGGTCGGGTAACGCCCCATGGTCGCGGCTGGCACCAGAGACTAACCTGATTGGCTGGCGATCCACGCCGGCATCATCGCTCCCCTCCGTCTCCCATGAAAACATTCATCCGCATCCCGGTCTTGCTGCTCGGCTTCATTTTGCTCACCGCCACCGGCTGCGGCAAAACCGACGCCCCGGAAAAACTCCCGGTCATCCCGCCCCCGGTCGTCTCGGCCCCAGTCACGCCGGCCGCCGATGCCGCCGCCATCACGGAACAGCTCAAGGGCTTCACTTTCGAACAACGGATGGAATGCACCGCCCTGGCCCGCGGTCTTGTGCTGCAGGCCGAGACCGACGTGGCCGCGCTGAAGACGGGCTACAACGAAATGCTGGCCACACCCGCCCGCCGCGCCGCCATGGTCGCGTTGGATGCCGCCACCGCCGGCCTGAAGCGAGCCACGGACTTATTGGACAATGTGAGCGCCGACACGTGGGGGTCCGTCCAGTCGGGCCTCGTCACCGCCTGGCAGAACCACGTCGGCGCGCTCGACCGGGCCCGCGCGGAAAAGAAGTAAGTCACGCGGCGCGCCGCAGATCTTACAGCCGGTCCCCGCGGACCGGCTTTTTCTTTGGGTGGGCGTCGGTTTCCACACCGACGCCGTCGCCGATATGGAAATCGGCGACCACCTAGAGCAGGTGGAACCGGTCCTCCGGACCGGTTTGCTTCCGCTTGAATCCAGCCGTGCGTCCTTAACCTGCGCGGAGCGCAGGTTCCACCCCAAGCCCCCATGAACATCGGGCGTAAAGCCCATCGCCCCCTCTTTCAGGTTTGAGTCTCTCCTTCCCCGCTGCATCATGGGCCGTGGCCGACCACGCCGGCGCGTCACTCTTTCCTATGAAACAGCGCATCGGCATCCTCACCGGCGGGGGCGATTGTCCCGGCCTGAACGCAGTCATCTACGCGGTCGTCAAGGCCGCCGCCAAGCGGGGTTGGGAAACGCTCGGCATCCTCGGCGGTTTTGAAGGTCTGCTCGAACCGGTGAAGACCCGCGTTCTCGACTACCTCGAGATGGACGGCCTCCTCTACCTCGGCGGCACCATCCTCAGCACGTCGAACCGCGGCCGTTTCGCCGCCAAGGTCGGTCACGGTGAGGCCAAGCAGATCGACCCCTCCATCCTCGCCGAGGCGAAGAAGAACTGCGATGCCCTTGGACTCAGCGCGCTTGTCGTCGTCGGCGGTGACGGCTCGCTCTCCATCGCCCTCCAGTGCCTCGGCGCCGGCATTCCCGTCGTCGGCGTGCCCAAGACCATCGACAACGATCTCGGCGGCACGGTAGTCACGTTCGGTTTCGACACCGCGGTGTCCTTCGCCACCGACGCGCTCGACCGCCTCCGGCCGACCGCGACGAGCCACAACCGCGTCATGGTCGTCGAGATGATGGGCCGCTACGCCGGCTGGATCGCCGCGCACGCCGGCATCGCCGGCGGCGCCAGCGTCATCCTCATCCCGGAGATACCCTTCAGCTACGACAGCATCTGCCGCAAGATCATGGCGCGCGAGTCCGAGGGAAAACACTTCACCCTCATCGCCGTCGCCGAGGGCGCCCGCGAGAAGGACAAGGACTTCGTCACCTCCGCGCCGCCGATGGGCGGCAAGGCCGACGCGCAGCGCGAAGCCCGGCTCGGCGGCATCGCCTCCGTCGTCGCGGCCGAGGTGCAGCAGCGCACGGGCAAGGAGACGCGCACCGTCGTGCTCGGTCACCTGCAACGCGGCGGCGTGCCCACGACGTTCGACCGGCTCATCTGCACGCGCTTCGGCGCCCGGGCCGTCACGCTCATCGCGGAAAAGAAGTTCGGCCGCATGGTCGCGCTCCGTCCGCCCGACACCACCGACGTGGCCATCAGCGAGGCCGTCGGCAAGCTCCGCACCGTTCCCATCGACGGCGATCTCATCCAGACCGGCAAGGCCCTCGGCATCTGCTGGGGGGAATAGCCCGCCGGGGCGGGCTATGGGGTCTGGGATCTTAGGGTGGGCGTCGGTTTCCATACCGACGCCTGCCTGCGGACCGTAGTCTTGGCGAAGGCCTGTCGCCGATGTGCCCCTCGACGGCTCGGGGTCCTGAGCTTGTCGAACGGAGAAATCGGCGACCACCACTTACCGTCCCCGGCGGAAGAGGCGGCGGCAGCCGAGACGGGGGACCAGGCCGATGGCTTCAAGGGTGATGGCGGTGGAGAGCTTCGACTGGCCGTCGCGGCGCTCGGTGAAGACGATGGGCACTTCCTGCAGCCGGAGCCCGGCGCGGTGGGCGTTGAAGTGCAATTCGATCTGAAAACCATAGCCCTCGGCGCCAGCCGGGACTGCCATCAGCCGGACGAGGGCGTCGCGGCGGATGGCCTTGAAGCCGCTGGTCGGATCCGTGAGAGGCAGGCCGGTGAAGGCCCGCACATAATATCCCGCCCCGAGGCTCAGCAGCAGCCGCCGGAGCGGCCAGTGGACGACGCTGATGCCCTCCATGTAACGCGAGCCGATCGCGAGGTCGGCGCCGGCATCGAGGGCGGCGAGAAGCCGCGGCACGTCGTCGGGATCATGCGACAGATCGGCGTCCATCTCGAGCACGGCGGTGTGATCGTGCGCCAGCGCCCAGCCGAAACCGCAGCGATAGGCCGAACCGAGCCCAAGCTTGCCGTTCCGTTCCAGCAGGAACAGCCGGCGGTCGAATTCCGGGTGCGCCCGCACGACGCCGGCGGTGCCATCGGGCGAAGCATCGTCAACCACGAGCACCTGCAGCGGGCTCGCCAGGGAGAAAAGCCGGGCCAGCACCGCCGGCAGCGAACTCGCCTCGTTATAGGTCGGGAGCACCAGCAGCGGCCGGGAGGAAGGAGTGGGGCGGGGCGTGGAAGCGTCGCTCATGAAGGGGTGGTGCGGGCGAGCGCGACAAAGCGGGCGATCGCCGAGAGGTTGGCCAGCACCGCGATCGCCCCGATGGCGCCCAGCGCCGGCCACGCGGGCCAGGTGCCGGGCGTTTCCAGCCAGCGTTGCGTGACGGGCGTGAGCAGCGCGCCCACGACCAGCAGGGCCAGCCGGTCGGAGCGCTTCATGCAGCCGCGCGGGGGCGTGAGCCTCAGCGCCTCCGCCTTGGCGGTCGAATAGGTGATAAGGAACGAGCCGAAGAGCGCGGTGAGCACGAGCAGCTGCGCCGGCGGGATCGCCCGGTAATAAAACAGCGCGCCGGCGAAAAAGAAAAACTCCGCGTAACGGTCGAGCACCGAGTCGAGGATGGCGCCGGGGGCCGAGGTGCGGCCGGTGGCCCGGGCCACGGCGCCATCCAGCACGTCGAGCAGCGCGCTGGCGAACAGCCCCCAGGCGGCGCAACCCCAGTGACCGAGCGCCACCGCGCCGCCGGCGAACGCCGCCGGCACGAGGGAAAACCAGGAAAGCGCCGCCGGGCTCACGCCTGCGGCGGCGCAGAGCCGCACCGCCGGCTGCAGCATCCAATAGCCCGCGTTCATCAGGCCGCGGCCCAGGATGAACGATCCGCCCTGTTGTTCGACCCGCGCGAAACTCTCCCGGCTGCGGCCGGGGCCCGCATAGGCGGCCAGCACCGTCACGCAGAACGCGACGAGCCCACAAGCCGCGAGGAGATCGGCCGGCCAGCTCATCCGTTTCAGGCGCGCCGGCGGGACCGGCGTTTGCGGCCCAGCCGCGTGATCGCGGCCTCCAGGGTCCGGAGTTGCACGGTCGGATCGTTGTCCGGCCCGGCCCGGCGGTTGGTGAGCGGGGTCTTGAAGTAGAAGGCCAGCCACTCCAGCACGCCGGTCTCGCCGCGGCGCGCCGCGAGGTCGGCGAGCAGGACGAGATCCAGCGCGAGCGGAGCCGCGAGAATCGAGTCGCGGCACTGGAAATTGATCTTCAGCTGCATCGGGTAACCGAGCCAGCCGAACAGGTCGATGCTGTCCCAGGCCTCCTTGTTGTCCCCGCGCGGGCCGAAATAGTTGATCTTCACCAGGTGTTCGATCCGGCCGTAAAGCGCCGGGTAGGTCTGCGCCGGGCAGATGTCGTCGAGCACGGTGGTCTTGCTGATGCGCTTCGCCTCGAAGGCCTGCGGATCCTCGAGCACGAGGCCGTCGCGGTTGCCGAGGATGTTTGTGCTGAACCAGCCCGTCAGCCCGAGCAGCCGCATGCGCAACGCCGCGCCCACGATCGTCTTCATGTAGGTCTGGCCCGACTTGAAATCCGAGCCCGCCAGCGGCACGCGGCGGCGGCGCGCCAGTTCCTGCAGCGCCCGCGTTTGCACGATGGTGTTGGGCGTGCCGTTGATGAAGGGGACCCCTTCGCACAGCGCCGCGTAGGCGTAGAGTTGCGAGGGCGCGATCGCCGGGTCGTCGCGGTCGAGGCCCCGCTCAAAGGCCGCGAGCGAACGATGCACGGCCTGCGGCGCCTGGTAGACCTCCACCGACATGCAGCACAGCACGACGACGCGATCGCATCTGGCCTGCCGCCGGAAGCGGCGGATGTCGGCCTGCAGCGCTGCGACGTGGGCGCGCTTGCTGGTGCCCGGCTTGGCAAACCTCGGTTCGATGCGCGTCGTGAAATGCGGGTCGGCCACGCCGGGGAACGATTGCACCGAGCGGAGAAATTTCCGGTGCCTGGCCAGGTCGGCGGGCGAGAGCACGGCGGCGCGCGCGGCCGCCTGGTAGGCGTTGGCCTCGAGCAGATCCCAGCCGCCAAAGACCAGGCCGCCCAACGGCGCGAGGTCGACGATTTCGCGGATGAGCCGCGAGGGTGTGCCGGCCGGCGCGACCAGCGGGAGCCGGCCGATTTGCGTGAGCGAGCCAATGCCGGGCGTCAGTCCGCGGCGCACGGCCTCCACCCCGGCGTAAAGTGTCGTCGCCACGGCGCCCATGCCCACGGTCAGGATTCCCAAGCGGTCGGAGCTTTGCATGTAAGGACAGAGGGAAATGGGATTGGCGGAGCGACGCAACACCGATGCTCGCACCCGCGGGGTCGGTGCGCATCTCAGTTTCTTGCCTTTTGTCGCTGCCGCTTGCGACAAGCCGGGGCGTGTGTGCAAACCAACAAATATCCATTTCCTGTCATTCCGAACGAAGTGAGGAATCTCGACGTTCGTTGGTGATATCGCTCTCGCTGCGGGAGATTCCTCACTCCGTTCGGAATGACGGGCGGGTTTGAATACACGCCTGTGAGCGGCGCCGCGGGGCCGGGCCCGGCGCACCCCGGGCGGTGGGTTGGACGACGACACTTGCGTTATCCCGTCCCGTTTTTTAAATGGGATGATTCCGCCTGCATGGATCCCGCTGAAAATCATTTCCCGTCCTCCTCGCTTCCTCCCGTCCTCCCGCACGAGCCGGAGATCGCGGCTGACCTGGAGCTCGGGCCGGAAATCACCGCGGTCGGACCCTATCAACCGCGGGCCGGCGGGCCGGGCGTGATCCTGCTGACGGGCGCGACGGGTTTCCTCGGTTCCTACCTGCTGCGCGACCTGCTGGCGCACACCACGGCCACGGTGGTCTGCCTCGTGCGGGCGAAGTCGGCGGAGTCGGCACGCGCGCGCGTCGAGGAGAACCTGCACCGCTACGGCCTGGCCCCCTCGGCCGCGCAATGGTCGCGCGTCGAGACCTTGGCGGGCGACCTGACGAGGGAACGGTTGGGCCTCACCGAGGCGGCCTACGCCGGTCTTGCGACGCGGGTCGACACCGTGATCCACGGCGCGGCGACCGTGAATTTCTACCAGCCCTACCGGCAGTTGCGCGCCACCAATGTCGGCGGGGTCCGCGAAATCCTCCGCTTTGCCGTGGCGGCTAGGACGAAGGCCCTGCACTACGTCTCCTCCACGGGCGTGTTTGACTCCGAGGCCTATCGCGGCCTGGTCGTGACGGAGGCCGATGTGCCCGCCCACTGCCACGGCAGCGTGATGGGCTACACGCAGACCAAGTGGGTGGCGGAGCAGCTCGTGCTGCAGGCGCGCGTGCGCGGCATCCCGGCGTCCGTCTACCGCCCGCCGTTCATCATGGCCGACAGCCGCTCCGGGGTTGTCGACGCGGAGAATCTCATCGTCAAGATGCTCATCGGCTGCATCCAGGGCGGCTACTGGCCCGGCCAGCACACCGACGTGGAAATGGTGCCGGTGGATGCCCTGAGCCGCGCGATCGTGCATTTCGCGTGCGACCCGGTCCACCACAGCCGGACCTTTCACCTCACCAGTCCCCGGCGGATGCAATGGGCCGACATCGGCGAGGCCGCCCGGAGCTATGGTTATCCGCTCACGCTGGTGCCCTACGGGGAATGGACGCAACGCCTGGCCGAATTCGGCCGGCGCAAGCACAACGCGCTGCGCCCGCTCCTGCGGTTCTACACCAAGGTGACCTCGCCCGCCGGCGCGCCGGTGCCGGAAATCTTCGCCCGCGTGCCGCGGCCGGTCTTTGATTCCGCCGCCACCCAGGAAGCCCTGGCCGCGGGCGGCCTCGTGCCGACGCCCATGACCGACGCTTCCATCGCCACCATGCTCGGTTTCTTTGTGCGGCAAGGCTGGCTGCTCTCCCCGGCGGAGCTCCGCGCGGAAAACGAAAGCCGGGCGGCGAAACGCGGCGGTTCGCGTCCGCCGCATGCCGCGTGCGTCCCGCATGCCTAGGGAAAGATTACGCGCCTTGCTCGCCGGGCTGGCGTCCGGCCGCCGGGCCGCGGCGGACGATCCCTTCACGGACTGGGATTCCATCGCAAAGCTCGAGGGCATGCTCGCGATCGAGGCGGCCTTCGGCATCCAGCTGCCCGACGAGGCGCTGGGCGGCGTGCGGACCTTTGAAGAACTGGCCGCGCTGGTGGAGCGGGCCTGCGCCGACCGGCCGGCGACACCGCCGGCCGGCGGGACTCCCGCGTGGCTGACGCCGCCGCTGCCTCCCGCACCCGTGGCGCGGTGGGGCCGGCCCTGCTCCGGACTGCTCACGGCCTGGATGCGGCTCTGGTTCCGCCTGCGCGTGACCGGCCGCGAGCACCTCATGGCCTCCGGACCCTGCCTGCTCTGCGCCAACCACAGCAGCCACCTGGACGGTCCCGCTCTGCTCGCCGCCGCCGGGCCGGCCCGCGACCGCGTCGTCTTCGCCGCGGCGAAGGATTATTTTTTCACGCGCCCGCGGCTGGCCGCGTGGTCCGCGCGCGCGCTGCCCATGATCCCGTGGGAACGCGGCGGCGACCTCGCGGCGATGCGCGAGAACCTCCGCCACCTGGCCGCGTGCCGCGCGGCCGGCCGCATCGTGGTGTTTTTCCCCGAGGGCGGGCGCAGCCGGGACGGCACGCTGCAGCCGTTCAAGGAGGGACTGGCCTTCTTCGCCGAGCAGCTCGGCCTGCCGGTCGTGCCGGCGTGGATCGGCGGCACACACCGCGCGCTGCCGAAGGGCGCGTCGTTCCCGCGGCCTGGCCGGCTGACGGTGGCGTTCGGTCCGCCCGTGCAGTGGGCGGGGGAGGGAGCCGCCCTCGGCGCGACCGTGCGCCGGCGGATGCTGGCGCTGGGGGAGACCGCGCCATGAAGCCGGTCGTCGCCGCGTTCGACTTCGACGGCACGCTCGGCGAGGGCGTGAGCGGGCTGCGGTTCTTCCACCAGCTCGTCGGCACGCCGCGCTATGCGTGGTTCTGGGTGCGGCACCTGCCGTCGCTGTTCCTCTACGGCCGGCGCTGGCGGCACGAGGAGAGTCTCGACCGGATCAACCGCCACATCTTCACGGGCCGTCCGGCGACGGAGGTCGCTGCCGCGGCGGAGCATTTCTGGCGGCACACGCTGCCGCGGCACCTCGTGCCGGCAGGCATGGCGCGGCTGCACGCGCACCTGCAGCGCGGCGACCGCTGCGTCATCGTCAGCCGCGGCTACGAGGTTTATCTCCAGCCGTGGGCGCGGAGCCTGGGCATCGCCGATGTCATCGCGACGCGCCTGGAAACCGGGCCCGACGGCCGGCTGACGGGCGCGATGCCCGAACCGAGCTGCGACGGCGTGCACAAGCCCGTGCGGCTGCAGCGCCTGCTCGGTCCGCGGGAGGGTTATGAATTGCACGCTTATGGCGACGGGCCGGGCGATTTTGCGTTGCTCGCGGCGGCGGACTGCGCGTTTGTCCGGGTGGGGCGCGCCTTCCACCCGTGGCGGCCCGCCTCCTGACGACCATGCAAATGATGACCTTCACCGGCTGGGGTGACCCGCAAAAGGCGACCGACACCTCGCGCCTGACGAAGCTGTGGCCGTTCATCCATCGCCTCACCGGCCTGAGCCCGGAGCACACCACCCCGGTGGCCAACCCCGACGACATCGTGCTGCCGCCCACGCGCGCGGACGCCGCGCTGCTGGCCGCGCTCCAGGGTGCGGTGGGTGCGGCGCACGTCGCCACCGACCAGCGCAACCGCGTGCTCCACGCCTACGGGAAGAGCTTCCGCGATTTATTGCGCGCCCGGCGCGGCGAGGTCACGCGTGCGCCGGACGCCGTCGTGTTCCCCGGGGCGCACGCCGAGGTTGTGCAACTGCTGGTGGTCGCCCGCGCCCACGGGGCGAAAATCATCCCTTTCGGTGGCGGCACCAACATCGTCGGCGGGGTCGAGGCCAGCCCCGCGATCACGGCGCCGGTGATCACCGTCAGTCTGCGCCGGATGAACCGCCTGCTGGCGCTCGACGAGGTCTCGGGCGTGGCGACACTGGAGACCGGCGCGCTTGGCCCGGAGCTCGAGGCGGCGCTCAACGCCCGCGGCTTCACGCTCGGGCATTTTCCCGACTCGTTCGAGTTCTCCACGCTGGGCGGCTGGCTGGCGATGCGGGCGGCCGGCATGCAGTCCGACGCCCGCGGCAAGATCGAGGACATGGTGGTCGCGCTGAAGGTCGTCACGCCGGCCGGCACCCTCGTGACGCCGGTCGTGCCCAAGGCCGCCGCCGGGCCCGATCTCAACCAGGTCATCGTCGGCTCCGAGGGGGCGCTCGGCCTCATCACCGAGGCCACGATGCGCGTCTACCGGCAGCAGCCGCGCGCCTATCGCGGCGTGCTCATGCCGGATTTCAAGACCGGGTTGGAATTCATGCGCCGCTGCTGGGCGGAGGGCCTCGTCCCCGCGACGATGCGGCTGTCCAACCCCGAGGAGACGGAATTCGGGATGTGTCTCAAGCCGCCCTCCACCGGCCTGAAACACTGGCTCACGCAGGCGGCCGGCTGGTGGCTGCGCCATGGGCGCGGCTTCCGGCTGGAGCAGGCGTGCCTGCTCATCCTCGGTTGGGAGGGATCGCCGGCGGAGATCGACCGCCAGCGGCGCGCCGTGCTGCGGCTCGTGCGCTCGCTCAACGGCTTCGACGCCGGCGCGCGCGTGGGCGACGCCTGGTATAAGCGCAAATACGACTATCCCTACCTGCGCGATCTCGTGATGAAACACGGCGGCATGGTCGACGTCACCGAGTCCTCCGTCCTGTGGAAGGACGCGCTGGCGGTCTACGAAAAGATCCACGCCGCCTTGCACGACGAGCTCCGGCGCGGGGAGTTTCCCGGCTACGTGGGCTGCCACCTGTCGCATTCCTACCCGACGGGCGTGTGCCTGTATTTCACCTTTGCCGCTGCGTGCGACCCGGCCGATCCGCTCGGCCATTACCTGCGCGCGAAGCGCCTCGTGATGGACCTCCTCCTCGACGCCGGCGCCGCGCTTTCGCACCACCATTCCATCGGTTACGAACACCTGCCCTGGCTCGCGCGTTCCGCGGGCGCGACCGGGCTGCACACCCTGCGCGGGCTGAAGGCGACGCTCGATCCCGACAACCTCTGCAATCCCGGCAAGCTCGTGCCGACGGCCGACTCCGCCCTCGCGCATTATTGGCCGGGCGTGGACGCCGGCGCCGGACCGGCGCGATGATCCCGCGCAAACAACTCGACGCGAGCCCCGGCGACATCGCCGCCGGACTGCTGGCCTGCGCCGGACCGGCCTCCGCCCCGCCCGAACGGGACCGCGCCGGCCGGCCGCTGCTCTGCGCGCGACCGGACAGCCTCGTGTGCCTGTCGGTGCGCAGCGGCTTCGACCTGTTGCTCGGCGAACTCGCGTGGCCCGCCGGCGACGAGGTGCTGGTGACGGCGATCACGATCCCCGACATGAGCCGCATCCTGCGCGAACACGGCCTGCAGCCCGTGCCGGTCGACCTCGATCCCGCGACGCTCGCGCCGGACGAAGCCGCGCTGGAGCGGGCCGTCACGCCGCGCACGCGCGCCATCCTCGTGGCGCACCTCTTCGGCGCGCGCCTGCCGCTGGACCGGCTCGTCGCCTGGGCGCACGGCCGCGGGCTGCTGGTGCTGGAGGATTGCGCGCAGGCGTTCAACGCCGACGGCTTCGACGGCCACGCGGCAAGCGACGTGCGGATGTTCAGTTTCGGCACGATCAAGACCGCGACGGCCTTCGGTGGCGGCGTCATGCTGGTGCGGGACGCGGCGTTGCGCGCGCGCTTGGCGGAGCGCCACGCCCGCTGGCCGGTGCAGCGCACGGGGGCCTACGCGCAAAAGCTGCTGAAGTTCGGCGCGTTCCTCCTCGTGCAGCATCCGTGGGCCTACGGCCTGTTGTTCCGCGTCATCCGCTGGTCCGGCCGCGATCCGGACGCCGTGGTCATGGCCATGGGGCGGGGCTTCGCCGGCGCGGATTTCTTCGCCCGGCTGCGCCACCAGCCCTGCGCGGCGCTGCGATGGCTGCTGGCCCGCCGGCTGGCCGCGGCCGATCCGGTCCGCGTGCAACAACGGGCCGCCGCGGGCGAGTTCGTGCTGGCGCGGCTGGCTGCGGCGCGGCCGCTCGGGGCGCGGGCGGAACACTGCACGCACTGGCTTTTTCCGCTGTGCGTCAAAAACGCCGACGCCCTGCTGCCCGTGCTCGCCCGCGCCGGGTTCGACGCCACGCGGGCCAGTTCCAGCCTGCACGCGCTGCCCGACGGCGGCGGCGGCCGGGCCCCGCGCGCGCAGGCGGCGATGGCCGGGGTGATCTACGTGCCGGTCTATGCGGCGATGGGGGAACACCGGCTCGCGGAACTCGCCGCGCTGCTCAACGCCCGGGCGGAGCCGGCGGAGTGACGCCGCGCTTCTCCGCGATCAGCGCGGCGAGGCGGTGCACGGTCCACGGCTCGAAGAAGTCCTCGTAGTCGAGTTTCACGCCGAACTTTTCCTCGAGCAGGCACTGCAGCTCGACCGCGCGCAGCGAGCTCATGCCCTGCGCCAGAAGCGGGGCGGTGGGATCGAGCGCCGCCGGCGCCAGCGCCAGCACTTGCGCGATGCCCGCGTGCAGGCGGGCGAGTTCCTCTGCGGCCAGCGGCGTGTTGTTCGCGGGTGCTGGCGCGGCCGGGATCTGTCCGCCAGCCGCGCCGGTCGTGAGGTAGGCGTCGAGCCGGCCGGCGAGGAAGAGTTCGCGGCAGAGGCGGCGCTGGATCTTGCCGCTGCTCGTCTTGGGCAGGCTGGCGAAGCGCACGAGGGCGCAATGCGTCACGGCGAGCTGGTGTTCCCCGCTGATGGCGGTCCGCAACGCCGCGGCCACGGCGGCGAAGTCGGCGTCGCGGTGGGCCAGGTTGATCTCATGCACGACGGCGAGCGACTCACCGTCCCCGCCGGTGACGGCGAAGGCCGCGCCCGCCGCCTCGGCGAGCGCCGGGTGCGCGGACCGGGCGGTGAGCTCGATGTCCTGCGGGTAATGATTGGTGCCGCCGATGATGATGAGATCCTTGTGCCGGCCGGTGATGAAAAGCTGGCCGTCGTGGAGAAAGCCGAGGTCGCCGGTGCGGAGAAACGGTCCCGCGCCGTCGGGCACGGTGTGCGCCCGGAAGGTATCCCGGGTGGCCTCGGGATTGGCCCAGTAGCCGCGCGCGATGCTCGGGCCGGCGACCCAGATTTCGCCGACGCCGTCCGCCGCGCAGGGGCGGCGCGTGTCCGGATCGACGATCAGCACCTGTTGCCCGCCGAGGATGGTGCCGGAACCGGCAAGCCGCACCGCCGGCGCCGAACCGGCCGGCGGCTGGACGCGGTGATGCAGCAACGCCGCGCGATCGAAGCCGGCGACCGTGGCGCCGCGGCCGCGCGGTTGCGCGCTGACCGCGAGGGTGGCCTCGGCGAGTCCGTAGCCCGGGCACATCGCCTCGGCCGCGAAGCCGCAGGGCGCGAAGGTGCGCGCGAAGGTCTCCAGCGTGCCGGGCCGGATCGGCTCCGCGCCGTTGAAGGCGGTTTTCCAGCAGCTCAGGTCGAGCGCGGCGATGACCTCGGGCGTGGCGCGGGCGGCGCACAGGTCATAGGCGAAATTGGGCGCGGCCGACGAGGTCGCGCGGAAATGCGAGATCGCACGCAGCCAGCCCAGCGGGTCGCCGAGAAACGTCTGGGGCGTCATCATCACCTCCGTCACCCCGTGGTCCACGGCGGCGAGCAGGTTGCCGATCAGCCCGAGATCATGGAAGGGCGGCAGCCAGCTCAGGCCGAGCACGTCGGCCGCGTTCATGCCGAAGGGCTCCGCGATCAGCGCGATGTTGTGCTCCAGGCTGCCGTGGGTGACGACGACGCCCTTGGGTTCGGCGGTGGAGCCGGAGGTGTATTGGAGAAAGGCCGGCGTGTCCGCGTCGACGTAGGCCGGCGGCCAGTCAACGGGTGCGCCTTCTTCGCCGGCGGGCTCCAGCCAGGTGAGATCGAGCTCGGCGAGCAGGGCCGGCGCGAGCGTGGTCTCGATCTGGCGGCGCACGTCGGCGCCCGCGAGCGCGAAGCGGGCGGCGGCATTGCGAGCGATCGCGGCAAAACGCTCGGGCGGGCGGTTCCGGCGCGGCGGGTAGAGGGGCACGGCGATGGCGCCGGCGTAAAGGCAGCCGAGGAAGCCCGCGATGTAGTCGGCGCCCGGCGGCAGCACGAGCAGCACGCGGTTGCCCTCGGCGTGGCGGTTGCGCAGCGCCTGCGCGATTCGCAGCGCTTGCAGACGCAGCGCCGCGTAGGTCAGGTCGTCGGTCGAGAAATCCGGGCCGCGGATGAAACGGAAGGCCGCGGCCGCCGGCTTCTCGCGGGCGTGCCGGTCGAGCTGGTGCATCAGGGTGCGCGGCACGCGCGGAGACGGAAGACGATGGGCCACGGACCAAGAGAAGAGCGAGCTCATCCGCGGATTCGAGGCAAAAGTGCGAGGACGTGTATTCAAACCCGCCCGTCATTCCGAACGAAGTGAGGAATCTCGACATTCGTTCGTGATATCGCCCTCGCTGCGGGAGATTCCACACTTCGTTCGGAATGACCGGAAAGGGGCATGGGTTGGTTTGAATGCACCACCCAAACCCCGGAGCGGACGGATTAACGCTGGAGTTTTTTTTCAACCGACGCAGTCTGCCCAAAATGGCCATTACGGTGAAAATTTCATGAGCGAGATATTTGAAAAGACCCCTGAACAGCGGTTGCGGGAAAAGCTGGAGGCTTTCCCGCCGGAATTCCAAGAGCTGGTGCTCGCCTACCGGACCACCCCCACGCCCGAAGCGCTCGAGCAGATCGTCCTCGGCGTGATCGCCTACCATGGCGGCGAGAACTTCGTGACCAAACGGGCGGAGAAGGGCGACGCCGTGCTCCTGGTCGAGGATCTCGGGTTCGACTCGCTCGCGCTCGTGGAAATTTCGTTCCAGGCGGAGGAATTCGTTGGCTTCATCATCCAGATCCAGGATTTCGCGGAGATCAAGACGCTCGCCGACCTGCAGGCTTTCCTGCGGAAGAAGATATTTCCGGTCGCGGTGACCGCCGGCTGACCCCGTTCCTCATGGCGCAACGGCATCGTGTGGCGGTCACCGGGCTCGGCTTCATCACGAGCATCGGCAATGACGCGGCCGCCGTCGAGGCGAGCCTGCGCGGCCTGCGTTCCGGCATCGAGGCCTACGACTTCGCCGACCCCGGCCGGGAGGTGGCGGTCAAGGTGGCGGGCACGATCAAGGATTTCGACACCCGCTCGCCCTTCTGGAGCAAGTGGCGGTATCCCGCGCGCTACAAGTTCGCCCCGGCGGCGCTGCGCTCGCTCCCGCCGCACGGGCTCTTCGCGCTGTGCGCCATGGAGCAGGCCTTGGCCGATGCGCAACTGCCGCCCGCCCTCGTCCAGGCGGACGACACCGCGTTGTTCAGCTGCTCGGCCGGCTCGCCCTTCCTGATGCGGCATTACCTCAACACCCTGCACGACGCGCCCGACATGCGCGGCAGTCCGATGGGGGTGGTGAGTTCGATCAGCGGCACGCTCAATTTCAACCTCGGCACGCACTACCGCATCCGTGGCGGCAACTGCGGCTTCGTCTCCGCCTGCGCCTCGTCGAGCCATGCGCTCGGTTACGCGTGCGACGAGATCGCCAGCGGGCGCTTCAGCCGCGTGCTCGTCGTCGGCGCGGAGGAGCCGAACACGGACGCGCTGCTCCCTTTCATGAGCATGAAGGCGCTCTCCACCTGCGCCGATCCGGCGGTCGCCTCGCGGCCGTTCGATTGCCGGCGCGACGGCTTCGTCGGCAGCGGCGGGGCGGTGGTGATGATCGTCGAATCGGCCGCCGCCGCGGCCGCGCGCGGCGTGCCCGTCTATGCGGAGCTCCTCGGGTGGGGCCAGTCGGCGGACGGCTTCAACGTCGCGCTGCCGCAGCCCGAGGGGGAGGGCCTGGTGCGCGCGATCCACCGCACGCTGCGGGCCTGCGACCTCGCGCCGGGCGACATCGGCTACATCAACGCCCACGCAACCTCGACGCCGCCGGGCGACCGGGCCGAGGCGCTCGCGTTGCGGGAGGTGTTCACCCGGACCGGCGCGCATCCGCTCGTCAGCAGCACGAAGGGCCTGACCGGCCACCCGCTCTCGATGTCGGGCGTGATGGAGGCGGCGTTCTGCGCGCTCGCGCTGCGCCACGGTTTCGTGCCGGGCAACGCCAACCTCACCGAGCCCGACCCGGCCTGCGACGGACTCGACCTGCCGCGCGCCACCCTCGCGCAGGCGCCGGGCCTCACGCTGAGCAACAGCTGCGGCTTTGGCGGCAGCAACGTCGTGCTCGCCTTCGCGCCCTGGCTGCCATGAACCCGCCGGCCGGTGCCGTCAGCGTCCGCGAAATCGACCTCGCCCACCGGCGCGACGTCGCGCGCTTCATCGAGTTCCCGTTCCGGCTTTATCGCGCCGCGCCGTTGTGGACGCCTCCGCTCCGGCTCGAGATGGCCGAGCTGATGGATCCGAAGAAAAACGGATTCTTCGTCCACTCGACCGGCGGCTTTTTCCTCGCGGAGCGAGGCGGCGCCGTCGTCGGCCGCATCGCCGCGCTCCGCCAGCGTTTCTACAACGAGGCGCACCAGAACGACACCGCGTTCTTCTACTGGTTCGAGTCGGTCGACGACCAGGATGTCGCCAACGCCCTGTTCGGTGCGGCGGAGGCGTGGGCTCGCGCGCGCGGGCTGCGCCGGATGATCGGCCCGGTCGGCTTCACGCAGCCCGATCCGCCGGGCATCCTCGTGCGCGGGTTCGAGCACGAGGGCACGATGAACGTGCCGTGGCATTTTCCCTACTACGAGCGGCTCGTCACAGCCGCGGGCTGGGTCCAGCACACCGATTATCTTTCGGGTTACCTCGACCGCAGCATGACCTTTCCGGCCGAACTCGTCACCCACGGGACGGCGGCGGCGGCGCGCGGCGGCTACACGGTCAAACAGTTCAAGGATCGCGCCGAGATGCGGGCGTGGGTGCCGAAGTTCTTCCGCACCTACCTCGATTCCTTCGCCAGCGTGCCGGATTTCTTCGCCATGAGTTCGCGCGAGTTCGAGTCGCTCGTGGAGAAGATGCTCCTGGTCGCCGATCCCGCCGTGATCAAGCTGGTGCTGCAGGGCGAGGCGGTCCTCGGATTCCTGCTCTCGTTCCGCGACATCACGCCCGGCCTGCGCCGCAGCCGCGGCCGCCTGCTGCCGTTCGGCTGGTGGCACCTGTTGCGCAGCCGCGCGACGTCGCGCCAGTGCAATGTCATCGCGCTCGGCGTGCTGCCCGGCCTGCAGCGGGGCGGGGCGAACCTCGCGCTCATCACCGAATTGCTGACGACCCTGCGCGACTCCGCCTACGAGCGCGTCGAGATCGTGCAGATCGTCGGCGGCAACCTGAACACCCACGGCGACATGACCCGGCTCGGCGCCCGGTGGGACAAATGCCACCGCGTCTACCGGCGCGAATTCGCCCGCGGCCCCGCCGCGGGCCGCCCCGCATGAGCTCCGCCGGCGGATTTCCCGCGAACTTCAGCGCGGACGTGGAGCAGGATTGTCCGCCCTACCTCGCGACGACGCGCGGCATGACCGAGGGCCTGCCACGGTTGCTCGACCTGCTCGGCGAGCTGCGTGTGCGCGGCACGTTTTTCACCACGGGCGAGATGGCGCGCCGCTTTCCCAACCTTATCCAACGCCTGGTGGCGGAAGGCCACGAACTGGGGTGTCATGGCGACCAGCACCGTGATTTCACGACGCTGGACGCCGCGGAAACCGACGCCGAGCTAGGCGCGGCGCTCGCGACCCTCCGCGCCTTTGCCCCGGTGGTGAGTTTTCGCGCGCCCTACCTGCGTTTTCCCGCCGCCCGCCTGCCGCAACTGGTGGCGCACGGCGTGCGCTTCGATTCCTCGCTCGCCCGCTACAAGTTTGGACCGCACCACCGTCCAGGCGCATGTCCGGCGGGGCTCGTGCGCGTGCCGGTGTCGGCGACCTCGTCCGTGTTGCGCCTGCCGGCCGGGCTCCGCCAGCCGTGGCTCGGCGCGCTGGCCGCGCCGCGGCTGATCTTCGTGCATCCGTGGGAAGCGGTGGATTTCCGGCGTTCGTCGCTGCGCCTCGACTGCCGCTTCCGCACGGGGGCGCCGGCGCTGGCGGCGTGGCGTGCCGTGCTGACGGAAATGCAGGCCGAAGGGGCAAAATTTTTGCGGCTGGACGAACTGGGCGCGGCGCGTTCCTGAAATCATGCCGGGTTGGGCAATCGGCCATTGACCGTTTTTGCGGCGCGTTTCACATTGCCCATGATAGCGGCCTCTCCCGCCGCCGTCCCTCACACCTCCTCGCTGCATGACACTCTTCCGCGCTTCAGGTTCTGGCTGCGTCATTCTTGGGCTGCTGGCCCTCCTCGGGGTGTCCGCCCGCGCCGCGGAAGCGGCCGAGACCCCGCTCCCCGCGACCCTCTCGCTCGGCGACGCCATCCAGGCCACGCTCGCCCGGCAACCCGGCGTGGAAATCAGCCGTCAGCAGGTGTTGCAACGCCAGGGCAACCTGCAGAGCACCAGCGGCCGGTTCGACTGGACGCTCGGCAGCTTTTATTCGCAGGAACTCTCGCGGATCCCCACGGGTTCCCCGTTCCCGCTGCCGGGGGTGCAACGCCGGGAGATTTCCATCTACGGCGCCGGCGCCACGAAACAGCTGCGCAGCGGCATCACGCTCACGCCGCAGCTGACGGTGGTGGACGCGAAGGACAACCTTTCCAGCCCCAGCCCCATCAGCCAGTCCGACCTTTCGCTCACCATCACCGTGCCGCTGCTGCGCGGACTGGGCATCAAGACCGCCGGTGCGCAGGAGGCCGCCGCCCGCGTCGCGGCCGAGGCCCAGCAGCAGCTTTCGCGCTACCAGCTTGAGCAGATCGTCTACCAGACCGCGTCCGCCTACTGGAACTGCCTCGCGGCGCAGCGCAACCGCGACATCCTCCACGACAGCGCCACGCGCGCCGAGCGGATCCTCGCCATGGTTGAAATTCTCGCCAAGGGCGGCGAGATCGACAGCGCCACGCGCGACCAGGCCCGCGCGCTCGTGGCCAGCCGCCTGGCCCAGCGGGAGGACGGCGCGTTGACCTATTTCCAGAGCCGGCAGTCCCTCGGGCTGGCGATGGGCCTCACCGCGACCCAGCTGAGCGGCACCCCCGATGTGGCGGGAGAGTTTCCCTCCACCATCGCCCCGGATGTCCTCCGCCCGGCCATGGACGACAAATACGTGAGCGAGGCGCTCGCCCGGCGCGGCGACTACCTGGCCGCCAGCCTGAGCGTCGACGCCCAGCAGGTCCTGCTGGACGAGGCGAAGGGCAACCTCAAGCCGCGCCTCGATTTCGAGCTGAAGGTGGGTTACGCGGGCGACGACCGCCGCGCGGACCGTTTCCGCCCCGCCTACGCGCTCAGCAACGACCTCACCGGCGTCAACGCCCTCGGCGCGCTCACGCTGGAGTGGCCGGTCCGCAACAACGTCGCGCGCGGCGCCCTCGTCACCCAGCGCGCGCGCGCCGACGAGGCGAAGCTCACCGCCACCCAGGCCGCGAGCAACATCGCGGCCGGCGTGCTCGTGTCCCTCGAGACCTTGCGCAAGACCCTCGCCCAATACGAGCTCAGCGCCCAGGCCGTCGAGACCTACCGGAAGGCCGTCGGCCAGACCGGGGAGAAGATGAAGGCCGGCGAGGCCTCGTTGAACGAACTGATCGACGTCGAGGACCGCTACGCCGAGGCCCGGCGCGCCCAGATCGACATCCTGCGCCGCTACGCCGTCACCCTCGCCCAGCTGCGCCTCGCCACCGGAACCCTCTCCGTGGCGGACGGGGGACGCGCCGTCTTCGAGGTCTCCACTCTCACCGCCGTGCCCTTCACCCCCTGACCGTCTTTCGCGCCATGAAAAAATCCCTCCCTCTCCGTGCCGTTGTCCTGCTGGTCGCGCTGGTCGTGACCGGCGCCCGGCTTGACGCCAAAGTCGGCGCGCTGGGCCGCATCATCCCCGCCGGCGACGTCCTCAACCTGCCCGGCGCCGGCGACATCGTCACCGCCGTCCTCGTGAAGGAAGGCGACGTCGTCGAGGCCGGCGCGCCGCTCATCACCTTCCGCAGCCGCGAGGCGGCGCAGAACGACGTGAAGATGGCCGAGCTTTCGCTGCAGGAGGCGCGCGACCTGGCGCAGCTCTCCCTCGACGCCCTCGCCCTGAAGGTCGAGATCGCCCGGCGCGACTACGAGTTCGCCCAGCTCCGCTACGAGCGTTTCAGCAAGCTCGGCGGCGAGGATCTCTCGGCCCAGCAGATGGAGGTGCGCGCCTACCAGGCCAAGAACGCCGAGCTCGCCTACCAGGCGGCGCAGAAGGATCTCACCCGCGCCCGGGAGGACCGCACCATCAAGCAGGCGCGCGCCGAGGCCCAGCTGGCCGTGGCGCAGGACAAGCTCGCCCGCGCCACCCTGACCGCCCCGGCGCGTCTCACCGTCGTCAAGATCAGCGCCGTGCCCGGCGCCGTGCCCGGCGGCGCCGCCATCACCCTCGCCAATCTCGCGGAGATGCACGTGGTCGCCGAGGTCTTCGCCGGCGACCTGCCCAGCCTGAAGCCCGGCGCCGAGGCCACGGTCACGAGCAACGCCCTGCCCGGTCCGGTCAAGGCCCGCGTGCTGACCATCGGCCGCCTCATCAACGGCCGCGCCAAGGTCGCCGAGGTCCTCCTGCGCCTCGACGATCCCACGGCCGCCGCGCAGCTCATCAATCTCGAGGTCAACGTCTCGATCGAGAACTGACCGTGTCGCCCTCCCTCCCGTCCGTCCCCGGCCCATGAGGATATTCCTCGCCTGGCACAACACCCTGCAGAACAAGAAGCGCTCGGGCGCCGCGGTGGCCGGCATCACCTTCGCCGTGCTGCTCGTGTTCATGCAGCTCGGCTTTCTCCAGACCGCGAAGACGAACTCGACCATCGTCTACAACTATTTCCAGTTCGACCTCATCATCGTCTCCACCCGGTTCGAGGCGCTGGAAGCCGCCGATTATTTCGACAGCTCGCGCCTCCTGCAGGCCCGCGTGGTGCCCGGCGTGCGCGACGTCTCCACCCTCGACGTCAGCCGCGGCCGCTGGCGCGACCCCGAGAACAACAACCTCGGCTCGTCCTGCATGATGCTCGGCTTCGACCTGAACCCCGCCTTCGTGCCCGCGGAACACCGGGCGCTGCTGCCGGCCCTGACGCCGCGCGACACCGTGATGCTCGACCGTTTCTCCCACCCCGATTACGGTTCCCAGCGGATCGGGCGGGAGGCCACGCTGGAGAACCGCCCGGTCACCCTGGCCGCGCTCTACGAGATGGGCGTCGGTTTCCAGGCCGAGGGCACCATCATCACCAGCCTCGACACCTACCTCACCATCCGCCGCCAGCAGGCCCGGCACGTCATCTTCGGCCTCGTGCAGATCACGCCCGACAGCAACCCGGCCGAGGTGAAGCAGCGTCTCATGGCCGCGCTGCCCGACGACGTGATCGTGTTCACCAAGGACGAGCTCGTGTTCCGCGAGCGCAACTATTACGTCAATGTGAAGCCCATCGGCATCATGTTCCGCGCGGGCGCCTTCGTGGCCTTCTGCGTCGGCGGGGTCATCCTCTACCAGGTGCTCGCCAGCGAGATTTCCAACCGCCTGCGCGAACTCGCCACGCTCAAGGCCGTCGGGTTCACGGATTTCTACGTCTACGGCGTCGGCATCCAGCAGGCGCTGCTCTTCGCGGCGATGAGCTACGGCCCGGCCTTTGTCTTCAGCCTGATCACCTTCCGGCTCGTGTATTGGGCGAGCCACATCCCGATGTTCATGACCTGGTCGCTGGCCCTGACCGTGCTGGGACTCTCCGTCGCCATGACCACGGTCTCCAGCGTGCTCGCGCTGCAAAAGGTCAAGCGCGCCGATCCGGCGGACCTCTTCTGACATGCAGCTGGCCCACCGCATTCCCGTCGCCTGGTGCATGCTCGTGCACCGCAAGGGCCGCTTCCTGCTCTCGATGCTCGGCATCGCGTTCTCCGTGGTGATCATGTTCATGGAGATCGGCTTCTTCAACGGCATCAACGACAGCCAGGCGCGCATGGCCTCCTTCATCGACGCCGACCTGGTGCTCATGCACAAGGGCCGCTACAGCCTGCTCGAGGGCGACCGCCTCAACCGCATCCGCATGCAGCAGGCCCTGGCCTTCGACGAGGTCACCGCCGCCGCCCCGCTCTACGAGGGCAACCAGCTCGTCATCAATCCCGACACCGGCATGGCGCAGGCCATCTCCGTGCTCGCCTTCCCGCCGGGCTCCCGGCCGCTCAAGCTCGAAGACATGGGCGAGCTCAGCGCCCGGCTCGGCATCAAGGGCACGGTGCTCTTCGACCGCCTGTCCCGCGATCTCTACGGCCGTGTCGTCCCCGGCACCCTCCTCACCATCGGCGACACGCCCCACCAGGTCGTCGGCCTCGTGGCCATGGGCCCGAGCATCCGCTCCGACGGTTACCTCCTGATGGGGGACCAGACGTGGAACGACTCCAAGGCCGCCGCCGACCTGCTCTCGATGGCCCTGCTCAAGGTGCGGCCCGGCACCGACCTCGAGGCGCTCCGGCAGAAGCTCCTCGCCAAGCTCGGGGACGAAGCCCTCGTGATGACCCCCGAGGAAGTGCGGCAGCGCGAGGTGGACTTCACCGCCAGCGCGACGCCGGCGGGCGGGGTTTTCGCCATCGGCCTCGTGATCGGCTTCCTGATCGGCCTGATCATCTGCTACCAGATTCTCTTCAATGAGATCAGCGACAACATGCCGCAATACGCCACCGTGAAGGCCGTGGGCTTTTCCCGGGGCTACCTCGTCAGCCTCGTGATGCAGCAGGCCGTGCTGCTGGCGGTGTTCGGTTTCATCCCCGGCCTCGCCGGCGGCGCCTTGCTCTATTACGTCATCGAGTCCTCCACGAGCATCCTGATGTTCATCTCGGTGCCGCGCGCGCTCCTCATCTTCGTCCTCACGCTCATCATGTGCGCGGTCTCCGGCCTCCTCGCGGTCCAAAAAGTGCTCCGCGCCGATCCCGCGGATGTATTCTAACCCATCTCTCCCGCCACCATGAACGCCTCCACCCCCGTCCCTCCCGCCCGCCGCGACACCGCCGCTCCCTTCTCCGTGGACCGTTCCCAGCTGACTCCCGCCATCGAGATCCAGGGCGTGAACCATTTCTACGGCGAGGGCGAAGGCCGCAAGCAGGTCATCTTCGACAACCATCTCACCATCTATCCCGGCGAGATCGTCATCATGACCGGCCCCTCCGGCTCCGGCAAGACGACCCTGCTCACCCTGATCGGCGCGCTGCGCTCCCTGCAGGAAGGCAGCCTGAAGGTCCTCGGCCGGGAACTCCACGGCCTCAGCACCGCCGAGCAGGTGAAGGTGCGCCGCAACATCGGCTTCATCTTCCAGGCGCACAATCTCTTCGACTCGCTCACCGCCTACCAGAATGTCCGGCTGACCACCGAGCTGCACGACTACACGCCGCAGCAGCGCCATGAGCTGCCGGTGAACATGCTCACCGAGCTCGGCCTCAAGGAACGCCTCCACTACAAGCCCGCCAACCTCTCCGGCGGCCAGCGCCAGCGCGTCGCCATCGGCCGCGCCCTCGTCAACTCGCCCAAGCTCGTCCTCGCCGACGAGCCCACCGCCGCGCTCGACAAGGACACCGGCCGCCAGGTCGTGAACCACCTCCAGCAGATGGCCAAGACGCAGGGCTCGGCCATCATGATCGTCACGCACGACAACCGCATCCTCGACGTCGCCGACCGCATCGTGAACATGGTGGACGGTTACATCGTCTCGAACATCGAGGTCGCCGAGAACATCGCCATCGCGAAGTTCCTCAGCAAGTGCTCCGTCTTCGACGGCGCCGCCCCGAACCTGCTCAGCGACATCGCCGCCAAGATGAAGCGGGAGAAACATGCCGCCGGCGCCACCATCATCCGGCAGGGCGACCTGGGCGACAAGTTCTACGTCGTCCGCAACGGCTCCGTCGAGGTCAGCAAGACGAAGGACGGCCGCTCCGACACGATGGTGAACCTCGGGCCCGGCGCGTTCTTCGGCGAGCTGGCCCTCCTGCGCGACGAGCCCCGCGCCGCCACCGTCATCGCCACCGAGCCCGTCGAGCTGCTCACGCTTTCGAAGGAAATCTTCCTGCAGGTGCGCCAGAACCTCGGCACCTTCGAGGAGCAGCTCCGCAAGGCGACCTTCGGCCGGTAGGCGCCAACTCCCTACCGCCCGCCCGTCGCCGCCTGCTGCGCCCGCCACGACACGCCGAAGTCGCCCCCGGGCGCGCCGCCGTTCCGCTGCAGGAAACCGAACAGCTGCACCGTCACGAAAAGATTCAGCACCAGCGCGGCCAGCAGAAGGCCTTCGTTCCACCCGCGGCGGCGCGGGTCGGCCGTCTCCGCCGCCGCGGCCGGCCAGAGGTAGGCGAGCGGGAAAGTGATCAGCAGGTAGTGACGGAACACGTTGAAATCCGGCAGCGACAGCAACACCCCGTAGGACACCAGCGTCGCGCGGACGAGAAACGTCGTCTCGGAGGCGCCGGCGCCCCCCACGGCGGCGAGCCAGGCGCGCCAACCGCGGCCGGCCGGCCGGCCCGCCAGTCCCGTTCGGACCACCTGCGTCAGGAAATAAAGCAGAATCGCCGCCAGCCCCAGCTCCGCCAGCCCCACCAGCCACGTGTCGTGGCCGCCCCACGTTGGACGGCGCATCAGGGCGGACCAATCCGTCCCGAGGTTGTGCCGCAGCCCCAGCCCGAAGGCTTCCGTGATCCAGAGCCACCAGAAATCCACGCTGAAAAAATGGAACAGGCGGAGCACGGTCCCGGAATGGTGCGGATCGAGCAGGACGGCTTGCAGCCACGGCACGGTGGAAAGGCCGCCCAGCAGAACGCCGGCCAGCCAGCCCCGCCAGTGCATCGAGTCGCGCCAGAAGACCAGCGTCCACAGCGTGAGCGCGGCGAAGAAGATGAAGCCCGTCATGTGGATCTGTCCCGCCACCAGTGCCAGCGCCGCCCACAGCAGCGCGCCGCCGAACGTCCGGCGCCCGGTCCAGGCCGCCAGCATCAGCAAGGCGAACAGAGGCAGCAGGCTCTGCGCCCAGATTTTCCGCTGCACCAGGATGGCGGTGGGCGCCAGCGCCGCCAGGCTCACCGTCCACAGCCAGACGCGCCGTCCGGCGCCGGCGCCGCGCCAGGCGAAGACCGCGAGCGCGACCAGCCCCAGGCAGTTCAACGCCGCCACGGTGCGGGCGAGCGCGACCGGCGTGTCGGCACCGCTCAGCCGCGCGAGGCCGGCGAAGCTCCAGACGCTCAGCGCGGGATTGGGCACGCCGCCCGCGCCGGAAGGCATGCCGAGCGCCGGCCACGGCTCGCTCACCCCCGCCCGCTGCGAGCGCTCGAACATGTATTGCTCGTCCGCCTTGTATTCCATCACCCCCGGCCAGGCCAGCCGCAGGACGCAGCCCGCCAGCACGGCGGCGCAAGCGATGACGAGCAGCGTCCGGTCGGAGAAAGTCATGGCATCAGTCACGCATCGCGGCCGGCCAGTGCAACTTTTGCCCGCCGCCACATCAACCGCAAAACCAACCGGTGGAACACTCCGGACGCGTTTCAGGATGCGCGCATCGAAAGGTGAAACACCGTTGCTCCGGACGGGTTGTTGGGCGTGCGTGCGCCGGAAAATCCCCGGCGATTGCATGAAGAGGGATGGCGCGACATGCCTTGCCGAAGCCTGGTGAAGGCGGGAGCAACAGGGTGGATTGCCTCGGCATTGTGGAGTTTGAAATATCCGGGATCGGAAGGGTTTTGAAAGCCGCTTGTCATTCCGAACGAAGCGAGGAATCTCTCGCGGCGAAAGCTCAGGGCCGATGGCCGAACTGCTCAAGCTCAGGGGTAAATGTAAAGCCCCCTCGGATTGCTCCAATATCGGACGGGGCGCCACCGCGGTGGCCTCTCTGTCCATGTCGGCAAACCGCGCCGGCTCGCCGGCGATGGCTCCGGCCCTGCCGGCGGCTGAGAACCAGTGTCTGGAACAGGTGGCCGAACAAATCCGTCAGCGGAGGGAAGCGCGGCGGAAAACGAGGTAAGAGCCTGTCCGAAGATCGATCCAGCGGCGGCTTGATAGGTGGGTCGGGGGTTGATCCCCGTTGGTCTTCGGGTGGGCGGGCACGTCCCTGTGCCCGCTTTGGGTAACGCTCGCACCTCGCGTGATCCCTGCCGGCAGAGGGACCTGCCGGACCACCCTCTTTTCATGTCCACAACAAAACCTCAGGAGCCGGCCTTCGCGTTCCAGAACCTTTTTGACCTCCTCCCGGTGGGCCTTGGGGAAACGCTCCACTTGTTGCAGGGCGGCGGGCGCTGTCGTGGCGGGATTGGGCCCTGCCCGGCTCATTTCGAGGGTTTCCGACCGGCGCGTGAGCGCAGACACAACGAGGTCCGGCGGGCTGGCGTGCGGGGAGGAGGGGAAATGCAATTGAAGCCGAGGCGTTGGGCTTGATGCGTGAGTAGTTGCGAACTGTGCAGGTCGAGCTTGTGCATGAGGTTGGCCCGGTGACGCTTGGCGGTGCTGCGGATGATGCCGAAGTGTGCCCCGACGTCGTCGTCGTCCATGGAGTGAGCGATGCACCGCAGCACGGCCACCTGCCGTGGCGTGAGCAGTTTGGTGAAGCTGCGCGGATCCTGGCGGCTTTGCATGGCGAGCTCCGTGTAGCGCGGGCACAGGTAGCGGTGGCCGGCCCGCACCGCCGCCATCGCGGCGGCGATCCCCCCGAACGAAGCGCTCGCCTCTTCGGCTATGCCCGACAGTTCGAGTCGGGAGACAAAGTGGACGAGGTATTCGTTCAACAGCGGCACGAGGAGGATGAGTCGGGCGCGGGGCAGCACGCGTCGCAGGTGGACCAGGGTCTCGGGCAGCCGTTCCGTCAGACCAGCGAGGATGAGGTCCGGTTCAGCCGCGGTGAGTTGCGGGAGGGCCGACTCCGGTGAGCTGGCGCGCACGACCACCGCGCATCCCCACAGGTTCGCGCAGCTCAGGTGCAGCAAGTCCGTCAGCAGGGGATTGGGATGAGTGAGCGCAACGCGGGCGGACATGAGCAACCCGGCATCTGCCGGGGGCGGCAAAGGCGGAGGAAACGACGGGGTGGGGACGGGGGTCGCCATCGGAGGGATATCCGCGGTGAGCAGACATGGCCCCGTCGTGCAACACAGCTGGCTACACCCAAAGGTGTAGTCTGAGTGCTTTCAAGTCCGCCGTCGGGCGCTTGGGCTGTTCTCTGTCATATCCACCCCTTGCCTATGAAAATTTCCCGTCTGGTTTCACTCGGTTTTGGCCTGCTCTTTTGCGTGGGGCTCTCGCTCCAGGCGCAGTCCGTGAATCCGCCCGGCAATCCTGGGAACGTGGACAGCGAATGGCGCTCCCTGAATGGCCGGGCGCTTCCGCCCTCGGCCCGCGCGCCGGCTGGCACCGCGCCGCGCGGTGCGGCGCAGCAGGCGCAGGAACGGCAGGAGCAGTTGACTCACTTCCTCGCCATCGCCGAGGAAGCGCGGATTTTTGGCCGCGATCACGCCGATCACGCCCAGGTTGCGCAGGTGCTTGAGGCCAAGAGTTTGCTGAAAGCCGCTTTTCTGGGAGACGATTCACGGGAGGCACGCCGGCAGGCCTTGGTTAGCGAAATTGAGGGCGACAAAACGCTGCCGACCAAGGACCGCTTTGAGGTGGTGGCCATGGCGGAACATCTGCTGCTGCGGGAACTGGCCAAGGATGCCCTGCAGGCGCGCCTGACGCGGGAGGAGTCGGCCCGGTATTTGATGAAGGAATTTCCCGAAGAGCGCGGGGGCTACGCCGCGCTCCTCGGCGCGGCCGATATCGCGGGCGATCGTGCCCAGGTCTTGGCGGTGGCGCGGGAGGTCTTGGATTCACCTGCACCCTTCGCGGCCAAGGCGGAGGCGCGTGTGCTGACCGGCCGCTACGAGCTCATCGGCAAGTCCCTGGCGGACGTGGCGAACACTGCGCTCGGCCGAGACAACTGGTTTGAAAAGACCCGCGGTCGCCAGGTGCTGCTCTACACCTGGGCCACTTGGAGCCAGCGCAGCATTGCCTACGCGAAGGAGCTGGGCGTCCGCGTGCCGCCCGGCGTGCTCATCATCGGCTACAACCTCGACCGCGATGCGGCGGGCGCCCGAGCTGTCGCGGCGAGGGAAGCGCTGCCGGGCGAACACTATTACAACGCCGGCGGCGTTGGGGCTTGGCCGGCGCTGTTGCTCAAACTGAACAGTGCGCCGCTGGTCTATGTCACGGATGAGAAGGGACTCATCCGCGAGGTGGCGGCCCAGCGTAGCAAAATCGAAACCCTGTTCCCAGCGGTCTCTGGCCGTTGAACCCGCCTCCCGGCGATTCCCATGAAAAAGCACAGCCTCGTTCTTGTTCTTTCGATCACCGCCCTGCTTCTGCCGCTATGGGCGGTGGATGTCTGGTTCTCCGCCGCGCCGGGCAGCGCGGGCAATGGTGCCGGCTATTATATCGAAGCCACTTCCGTGACGTATTCCCCGGAGGGGAGCGACCTCTGGCTTTACAAGAACGGTTCCTACGCCGCAGGCAGCAGCGGCTACGGCGGGGGTTATCTTTCCGCCGGCACCACCCAGGCCGATGGCGGGCCCCAGACCATCGAATATTATGCCGAGGCGTGGGACTGGTATTACTACGAATCAGCCTCCGCTTGGCATTATATCACCATCGATCCGCCCGCCAACACCCCGCCGTTCGGGGTGTGCGATTACGCGCATGCTGCGGTGCCCGCCGGGGGGAACATGTATGCCGCGGGCTGGGCGGTGGACAACGAGGTGGGCGCACCGGTAGTCCGCGTCGATATTCTGATCGATGGCAACGACGTGGCCGATGCGGACAACGGTGGTGACCGGTGGGACGTGGCGGATGCGTTCGGGCGGCCCGATTACCGCTATTCCGGCTGGGGCATCAACTACAACGTTGGAAGTCTGGGCGTTGGCACCCACACGCTTGAGTTTCGCGCCTGGGACAATGAGGGGGCCTCGGGCACGTTTGGCTACCGGACCTTCGAAGTCACCAACAGCTCGCCCGACATCACACTGCTGGCCCCGGCGGCCCAGGTGGTCGCTTTGGGCGCGACGTTGACCATCACCAGCCACGCCACCGATCCGGATGGCGACATCACCTGGCACAATCTCGATATCCAGCGGCCGAACGGCACCTGGAACTTCCAAGGAGGCTTCGCCTCCGGTGAGCCCTATTCCGGCGGCCCGGTCGGCAGCGGGGGCGATTCCACCCGCAGCGCCACCTTCACCTTCGACGAGATCGGCACCTGGTATGTGCGCTCCTGGGTCAGCGACTCCGCCGGACAGAACCTGCATTCCGCCACCGTGGCGATCACGGTCGTGGATAATGTTCCACCATCGATCCCCAGCGGGTTGTTTGCCACCTCGATTACGACCAACTCCTTCACCTTAAACTGGCAGGCCTCTACGGACAACGTGGGTATGGCCTACCACCACGTCTACCGGAACGGCACCTACATCGGCAGCACTAACGGGACACAGACTTCACTGCCGATTTCTAGCCTGACGAGCGGCACCACTTACAACATGACCGTGCAGGCGCAGGACTTGGCTGGCAACCAGTCCGCGCAGAGCGTCGTGCTGCCGGTCACTACCACGGTGGTGCCATCTCCGCCTACCGTTCCCACCGGGCTGACGGTCAGCAATCTGGCGGCCACCTCATTCACGCTCAACTGGAACGCCTCCACCGACAACATCGGCGTGACGCAATACGAAGTTTACAAGAATGGCGTGCTTTACGGGGCCACCGCTTCGACCTCGCTCAACATCACCAACCTGTCCACGGGCACCGCCCACACGATGACCGTGCGGGCCCGGGATGCGGAGGGCAGTTGGTCGGCGCTCAGTGCCGGGCTGTCGGTGGCGATGGCCGCCAGCGACACCAATGGCAACGGGGTGGCCGATTGGCTGGAGGGCAGCCTGACCAGCTATGACGCCAGTTTCAGCACCAACGCCACCGCCGACACGCTCAGTGGCACCCCTGCCGGCGCCGGCGCGGGCGCGACCAAGCTGACCGTGCTCCAACCCGGAAAATAATCATCATGAGAAAACGTCTTTTTATTCTTCGATTCCTGATTGCTGGCATTGGCGGCCTGGGCGCGTTGCGGGCGCAAACCCCGGCGACGAACGAACCGCCGCCGGATCTGGCGAAACCCGCGGCGGAGGCGGCCACGCTGCGCCGGCAGGCCTATGCCCTGCACAAGCTCGCCGCAGGGGGCGACAAGCAGGCGGCGGCGGTCCTGGCCGCGTGGAAGCGGCAGGGCGTCGGCAATTCCCGGCTCTATGTCAACGTGGCCAAACTGGAGAAGCTTGCCGCCGAGCGGAACGATCCGGAAATGTGGGCCCGGCTCGGCCTGGCCTATCTGCGGGGCGAGGGCGGCGTGTCACCCGATGCGCCGCGCGGAATCGCCCTGTTGGAAAAGGCTTCGGACGCCGGCAACAACTCCGCGACACTCAACCTGGGGTTGTTGTATTTTCTGGCCCAGGAGACGACCGAGGTGCCGCGTGATCCGGAAAAGGCCAAGGGTTACTTCCAACTGCTGGCGCAACGCGGCGATCCGCGCGGGACGATGGAAATCGGCTGGATTTATCGCGACGTGGACAAGGATCCCGCCCGGGCCGCCGAGTCGTTTGAGATGGCCGGCCGGGCCGGAATAGTCGAAGGCTACAAAAAGGCGGGACAGATCCTGCGCTTTCACCCGGAGGCCCCCATTGAACAGCGGCGACACGGTCTGGAACTGCTGCAAAAGGCCTCGGATTCGAACGATCTGGAGGCCACGCTTGTGGTCGGGCTGGCCTATCTGGGAGGCGCGCCCGAAGCACCGCAGGATCCGACGGTGGCGGCGCGCCATCTCACTCGTGTGCTCGAGTCGTGTTATCCCTCGCTGCACAACCGCCTGTTGGACGCGCTCTACGGTCTCCAGCCGGGAGCCAAGGGCGGTGGCCCCACCCCGGCGGCCCTCGCGGCCCGGCAGCAGGGCCTGCGCCAGATCGAGCATCGCCGCGCGGCCGATCCGGCGGTGGAAAAATTCCTGAAACGGCTGGAGACGGCGCGGAAGAACCGCCCGTCCATCCAATGAAACGGTTCGACCCCCTTCTTCCGATGTTCTTCCTCAATTTCTCCTGCAAGACCCTGCGCCGGCTGGCGCCGTTCGTGCTGACCGCGGTTTGCGTCAGCCTGCCCCTCGTGCTCCGGGCCGAGTCGGAATACCCGCTGACCCGCCTGGGCATTGAGGGCTATGTCGCCAACGGCTCGCTCACGCTGACGTTGAGCGACGGAGTAGTAAGCCCGGTGACGCTGGCCTCGCACACTTGGACCAACAACGCCCCGGCGACGACGGGATCCAAGATGCTGGTCCGCCTCCTGCCCGAGCTGAACTATTACCTGAAAGCCGTCCGGCCCGGCACCACATCGAGCACCCCGGTCGCCGACCGGGCGGTCGAACTGATGTTCGACATTCCCCAAGGTTACCAATTGCTGGTCGATGCCCGCCCGCAGGAAACACTGAAGGAGACGTTGTTCGACAACGGCACCCAGGTCTGGGCGCTGCGCCTCGTGGACCAGGGCCGGGGCGCCATCCAGACCGGCGGACACCTGCCGCCCTATGTGGGCGAAAATCACCTGATGGACATCTACCTGGGTTTCCATGAGGGCGGGGACAACGGTTGGATCCGCCTGAAAAAACCCGTCTACAACGGCAGCGGGGTGATCACGGTGGATCGTTCGCTCGTGGATGTCCGCCGCGAGTTCCTCGACGTGACTGTGGCGGAAAGCGCGCCGGGTTACACCAGCGCCATTCAGGGTCCCGATATGCGGGTGGCGCTGACGGATCTGGCCGGCGGCGGTTTCAAGATGGAATTTTTCGGTCCCGATCCCACGACGGGGACGGAGACCCTCAAGACCACCTACAACATCACCCGGGTGGCCGGCAGCGGAGCGGCCAATCCCGACACCCTCCGCGTCGTGAAGACCGGCGGCATCCAGCAGGACTATGTCACGTATCAGGCGGTCGGCGCGGAGGCGGACACGACCGGCCAGACCTGGACCATCACGCAGGGGCAGGTGCAGGCGGGAAGTGACATCGAGTGGCGGCGCAAACAGATCAAGCGCTGGACCTCCGCCGCCGGCACCACCATCGATGGCATCACCTGGCACCTCAAGGAGGAGGAGACCCACTTCAGCCGCCACGCGCGGGATGGATCGGGCTATCCCACCGGCAGCCAGGACACCGATGCCTGGAGCGTGCGTTACTTCAAGCAGCTGGCCTACGACGCGAGCCTCAATCCGGCCCAACTCGGTGGCGAAAACACCCAATACCTGCTCATTCGCCACGAGACCGCCGGCGACGCCAATCTCACGAACCCCCTGCTGCGCAAGACGGACTTCACCTACTACGAAACCCTCGCCGACGGCCTGGGTTGCTACGGCAAGCTTCGCAGCCGGCGCGGCGCGGCCGGGGACTGGATCTACTTCGTCTACGACGAGACCGCCGCCTCCCGCGGGGCCGTGAAAACCATCTGGTCCCCCGTGGACGACTACGCGCTGCCGGCCACCGGCGCCCCCGCCGCCACGGATTCCATGGTGAAGAACATCGCCTACGGCACCTGGGACGGCAGCACCGGCGGCTACAAGCGCGTGCCCAACGACATCATCGTCAAACGAAAGGACGTGCAGCTGAGTCATTCCACCATCGACCCCGTGCTCGGCTACGCGCCCGGCTCGCCCACCGGAGCGACCGATCCGAAGGACATGCTCACCATCACCTCGAAGGATTACTCGGACGCCACGAATTATCTCCAGCACACCGAAAAGATCTACAGCCCGTTCGCCGCGGCCAACCTCATCGGCCGCCCGATCGAGCTGACCTCCAGCGACGGCACCCAGCAGGTCTTCGACTACACGCCCTGCACCTATGCCTACACCGCCCAGGATCCCGTAGGCACGATCACGACGACCGGCACCGGGCACCAGCATCTGCGCGTCGGCCGGTATACCAAGCGCAAGAGCGGCACGGCCTATGTCTTTGTCCCCAACCAGTCCACCCGGGTGGCGGAGGTCCAGGACATCGACGGCCGGACTCTCTTCCAGAAAAACTACGTCGTGACGGATGCCATCGGCACGGTCGGCGACATCGTTTCGTGGCGCCGGCTCGATTATGACGCCGCCGGCCAGAACAAGCTGGTCACCACCAGCGCCGGCACCACCCTCTCCAATCTCTGGGATGCCAACGGCCGCCTCCAGTCCACCACCGACGAACTGGGGCAGACCACCGGCTATCTCTACGATTACATGGGTCGCACCACCCGGGTGACGACCGCCGGGGTGACCAGCCTCACGGTCACGGAACTCGCGAATCCATTGACCGAAAGCGACCGCCGCCTGGACACGGTCTACGACGGCCTCGGGCGTCCGCTGCTGACCACGGTCTCGGCGGTGGGCGGCACGGAGACGATCAACGAGACCCTGAGCTATTTCCCGAACGGCCGGCTCAAGGAGAAGACCGCCGCCTGCTGCGCCACCACGACCTATGGCTACCCGATGAGCACCGGGGAAATCCAGGGGATCGTGACGGGTGCCGCCGGCGCGGCCGGCGTGCTCACCACCGAGCCCACCGGCGCGAAGGAGCTGCGCACCTTCCGGCGCGACGGCTCGCCCTATCAGCTCTGGCGCACCGATCCGGCCTCCGGCGGCTGGGTGCAACTCTCGACCTCCACCGCGGCCGTGACCGATGGCAAGCTGGTCACCACCCAATATGCCGGCTCCGCCAGCGCCGCCGCCTGGCAGCAGAGCACGCTCGACTGGCTGGGCCGGCCGGTGGGCGGCGCCCAGTCTGCCTTCCTCCAAAGCGGCGACACCGGCTCCTCCGCCGCCACCACCACACTCACCTATGCCACCGCCACCGGCCGTCTGCTCAAGTCCCACGCCAACACCGGCCGCGCGGATATGCTCTACGATTACGACGACCTCGCCGGGCGCGTGCGCTCCGCCCTCGACATGAGCGGCAACGCCGCCATCGAGACCGCCGCCAACGCCAATCCCGCCCTCTCCGACCGGGTCACCGACCAGACCACCGTGCTCGAATTGTCCGGGGGCCAGTGGTGGTCCAAGACCACCACCCAGGTTTATCTGCCCGATGGCACCGCCAAGCTCACCGGCACCCGCAAGGTCCGCCTGAGCGGTTACGCCACCGTGTCCGGCGTCACGACCATGCACGAGGAGATTGCCACCGACATCAGCGGCCGCTCCGTCACCACCGTCACCACGCTCACACCCGGCCAGCGCAAGGCCAAGACCACCGTCACCGACAGCCTCACCGGCATCAGCACGCACCAGGTCGTGGTCAACGGCCTCCCGCGCGCCGCGTCGTTGCCCGCGCCGTCCACCGGCTGGGTCACCCACGCCTATGACGGCCTCGGCCGGCTCACCTCCACCGTGCACCCCCACGAGGGCACGACCCACACCGGCTACGTCACCGGCAGCACCAAGCCGGCGTGGCAGATCCTCGCCGGCAAGACGAAGACCACCTACGAGTATTTTTCGTCGACGGCCGCCGCCGGCGCCCGCACGCAGGTGCAGCACCTGAAGACCTGGCTCTACGTCAGTGGCAGCCAGTCCGTCCCCGCCAGCTACGGCACGTTGCAGGCCACGCAGACCTTCACCTACAACGCCGCCGGGCTGGTCTACTCCGTTTCCGGCGACGGCGTGCATGGCGCCGGCTACGCCTATGACTCCTTCGGCCGCCGCACGCTCCAGACCTCGTCCAACCAGACCGGAGCGGACGCCGTCAAGACCACCTGGGTCTACGATGCCGCCTCCGGGTTGTTGAAGGAAAAGCGCTATTACGAAAACGCGACCACCTACAAGGCCTGGGCCTACACCTACGACCGGGCCGGGGCGGTGAAGATCGCCACCGATCCCCGCCACACCGTAGGCGTGCCCTACCTCACCACCTACGGTTACAACGCCGCCGGGGAGAACACGACCGTGGATTACGCCGGCGACACCGCCGCCGAGGTCAGCACCGCCTTCGACCGGCTCGGCCGGCCCTCGACCATCGCCGACGAGACGATGGGCACGCGCACCTTCGCCTACCGCGACAGCGGCGCCACCGCCGACCTGCAGCCGGGCGGCGTCACGTTCACGTCGGACTACTACGGCCCCGCCGTGAAATCCATGCAGCTGCTCTACCACGAGGCGGCGGGCGACCACCGGCCGGCCGGCCTCGTCCTCAAGAATGCCGCCGGCGCGGAAGTCTACCGCGCCGCCTACGGCTACCAAGGAGGCACGGGGCTGCTGAGCAGCCTCACGACCTCGGCCTTCGGCCCGGCCGCGGCCAACCGCACCTTCAGCTACGGCTACGGCTCGGCGAGCAATCCGTGGGCGATCGCGGCGCAGACGACGGCGCTGACCACCGCCAGCGGCTACTACCGGCACGACTACCATTACGATGAACTCGGGCGGCTCGACGCCGTCGGCGCCGGCACCCGCACCACGGCGTCCGTCTCGCTCTTCGCCAGCACCAGCACCGGCTACGCCACCACGACGGCCGCCGAGACCCTTTACGGGCACTATTACTACGCGCGGAACACCCTCGGGCAGATCCAGCACGAGGAGCGCCGCGGGCAGCTCTTCGCCGGCTTCGCGGGCACGGATGCCTACAGCGGGCTGGCCACCAGCTACGGCTACGACGCCAAGGGGCAGCTGACCGCGGCCACCAGCCGGCGGCTGACGGCCGCGACCTACGGCAGTGCCGCCGGGTATCAGGCGACGAGCCTGCCCGGCCTGAGCCAGGCCTACGAATACGACGCCTCGGGGAACCTGACGAAGCGGAACGTGACGGTGGACCTGGCGGCGACGCCGACGCAGTCCGGGACGACGTTCACGCCCAACGCGCTCAACCAGGTGGGCAGCCGGGCGACACCCGGGCTGCTGGCCATCTTCGGCACGGCCGATCCGGCGGCGAAGCTCGCGGTCGCGGCCGGCGGGCAGAGCGCGGCCGGTGCGGCCTTGCGCGTGGCCCCGTTCTATTTCCGGGGCGTGGGCGTGGACAACAGCGCCAATCCGCTCGACCTGGCGGCCACGATCGTGGCGCAGGCGCCGGCCGGCCCGCCGTATGCGACGAGCACCGCGGAGCGCGCCGGGCGCCTGGAGAAGGCCGCCGACAGCACCTTCCTCTATGATGCCGCGGGGAACCTGTTGCAGGACGCCGGGCACACCTACACCTGGGACAAGCTCGGGCGGCTGGCCAGCGCGGCGGTGAAAGGAGCGTTGCCCGGGGGGAGCCTGGTGACGACGGAGACGCAGCACTACCGTTACGGCCCCGGGGGGATGCGCACGGAGAAGCTCCGGGTGGACGGGCAGGGGACGGTGCTGTCGCGGGTGCGGTATGTGTATGCCGGCATGGATGTGATTGCCGAGGTGCCGGTGACCCTGAATGCTCAGGGCGTGATCACGGCCGCCGAGCTCCAGAAATCCTACGTGTGGCGGCCCGGCGGGCTGGGCCACGCCGGGCGGCTGCTGCAACTGGCCAACCACGTCAACGGCCGGGTGGCGCTCGCCGGCTACGACGGCCGGGGCAACCTGACCACGTGGACCGACGGGGCCAGCGGCGCGCTCCTCGGCGGTCGCGACTACAATCCCTGGGGCGACGCCTGGGTCGAGCAGTGGAAGGACGAGACGGCGAAGGTTTCCTTCGGCGGCGCGGGCTTCGGCTACTCCACCGAATACAAGGACGAGACCGGGTTGATCTATTACGGCTTCAGGTATTATTCGCCGGACTTGGGTCGGTTCCTCTCGCGTGACCCGCTGGGCGAGTCGGCCTCGGGCGTGAACCTCTACGCTTTCTGCGACAACGACCCGGTCAATAGAAGGGAGTTCTTCGGCCTGTGCAGCTACGAGGACGGCGGCGACGGGCAGCGCAGCGGCTTCTTCGGCTGGCTCGGGGGCGCCCTTTCCGGACTGGGCAATCTGGTCGGAGGACTGATCGGAGGACTGGTCGACATGGTTCTCGATGGGGTCGGGACCGTGGCCGGCGCGATCTTCGGCGACACGGTGGGGGACTTCTTCGACGACCTGGGCGACCGGGTGGAGGATATCTTCACCGGCACCAACCGCACGAGCTCGATTCCGGGCGACGGCATCGAGCCGGGCACGGCCCTGCCGCTGGACAAAGTCGTGGTGACCGGTTCCCAGACGGCACCGCCGCCCGTCGCTGCACCCACAGGCATATTCACGATCCCGACGACCGTGATATTTACGGTGAATTTTGATCCGCCGGCCACAGCGGGCCAAGAAGCCCCAAACAATCCAGAGGATAAGTGGAAGGCTTATTCAGATTGCATGGATAAAGCCAATGCCGACTACAAATCGCAGATGGACGCAACGAGGGAAAATTTCACTGATATCTCCATTGGTTTGAGTGGCTCGTATTTTGCAGGTGATAGCGCGAGATGGGCACAATTCGGGATAGATGCGACTATCGGAGGCACAGTGAATGTTGGTGGGGCGCTAATGGGAGCTGGATTAGTGGTTGCCGCGCGCACATTTTTTACCTCGCTACCTGTCCTCTATACCGCTGGTGAAGTCGCTTGGATTGAGGGCACGGCTTCAGTTGGGGGTGCCGTAGCATTCAATGCCGGCATTGATGCGGGGCGCGGCAATCAGGATTCCTACCTAAATGGCGCGGTTTCGCTCACGAGTAACGTGGCCGATCTAAGAACGCATAGTTCTGGACCGTTAGGTATGAGCGGGACGGTTATTGTCGCCGGGCATGAATCAGGCGCATTTTCAAGCGTGGCATTCGAGCAATACATGGCGGCACGAGAGCACCACTCGACACAGCAACAGCAAGCTTTTGAGCGAGTTTTACAGAACTACGAGACGGCTAGCGCGGCTTGTGGTGGTCTGCTAAAATAACAAATGATATTCATGGAACACGAACTGCCAACCCCCATGCGCTATATTAACAGCCACTTCACTGGACGGCCGCTGCACACATACTTGTGGTTCCTGTGGCTTACAGCTTGCTGGACCATTGTGCTTGCTGTGATTTCTGCTGAACCTGGGCGTTACACGGTGAAAGCGAAGGTGTTCTCGGTAATGGGGGCTTGTTCGTTTATCCTTTTTCTAATTCGGCTCCTTATGCTTTTAGCTAAAACGGAAGATCGAAAATGGCTATTTTCAGTCTATCGCGCAGAAGAGAAAAAAGCTGCGCGTCTCGACGCCCGTATAATCGTTCACTTGGCTCCGATTTTGGGTTTTATCGTCCTCGTCGAGTATTGGCTCATTCAAGACTGGCAACCGGAATGAAGAGGAGACGGATCAGCTGATGGGGTCAGCCCCTAACTTTTGTGGTGATTAGCGCCAAAACCTCCGCCGCGTCCGCCCGTTCGCCCAATTTCAGTTCCCCGACGTAACCCATTACGATGAACTCGGGCGGCTCGACGCCGTCGGCGCCGGCACCCGCACCACGGCGTCCGTCTCGCTCTTCGCCAGCACCAGCACCGGCTACGCCACCACGACGGCCGCCGAGACCCTTTACGGGCACTATTACTACGCGCGGAACACCCTCGGGCAGATAAGAGAACCCCACAAGCCAACCAAAGCACGGTGAGGACCAGCGTGCCAAAAGAATGAAATAATCGTCACTGGGCACCTTCTCGGTTATGAACCTCCTGAAGCGGAGCAAAGTTCACCTACTCAAACTAAACACCCCAGTGACTTGCCCTCCTCGTGCCACGTTCCTTGGTCAACCCAGGGAGACCCACGGTCGCTTTAATCCGTGATGCCTCCGTGTCGAACTGAAGTAGGGATGCGAGTGCCCAAGCTATGTCGGCGTGAGCAGACCACGCCCGCCGCATACCGTTCAACGGACCAGACTGCATGAATTCAGGTAGCGGTGGACATCTTCGAAATGGATGGGAGCGGATTTATGCCCCGGCACGAGGCGTCGCTGATATCCCGTCGGGGCATAAAGCCCCTCCCACATTCCGGCAGCAGGACCGGAACGGCAGGTCGGCAGGAAATTGAGATGCGCGTGCAGCGCTGCGGGCCGGAATTGACAACGTTCCGCCGCCTCGGCACCGCATACCGGTGCGTTTGCTCCTGCACAGTCTGCCTGGCCGGATCAACCTGGTCGTTCTCGGCATCGTCATCCTGGCCGCGACTTTCTGGTTCACGGACCAGTCGACGAACCGGCACCCGCCGGCGCCCGCCATCGACCGGGCGGCCCTGATCGCCGCCCACCGCTCGGCCCCGCCGCGGCCGAAGCTTTACGTCCTGATCCTCGACTCCCTGCGCCACGCCACGGCCATGAACGAGGGCCTGATGCCCCACCTGGCCGCCCTCCGGCGGGAAGGGGTGCAGGCCAAGGTGCTGTCGGGGTTCAACTCCAGCAGCGCCGCCGCCCTGCGCGACGCCTTCACCGGGCGCGAAAACGCCGCGGTGCTCGCCCTCGTCTCCACCTTTCTCAAGACCGATGCGAACGTGGAATCGATCTTCCACCAGATGGCCCGGGCCGGTCTGACCAGCACGGCGCACTCCATGGGATTCTTCCGGCAGTTCGGCGCCGGCATCACCGACGAGTTCGAACTGCCCTACCGCGCCCCGCGCGAGGCGGAGGAGGCCAGCCTGCTCGCGGCCGCGGCGAAACTCGCCGGCGGGGACTACGATGTCGCCATCGGGCATCTCAATTACACCGACTACGCCGCGCACGACTTCGGCATTTCCCGGCCCGAATACCGCGAGGCCTTTCGCCGCGCGGACGCCTTCATCCCGCGGCTGCGCGCCCAGCTGCCGCCGGACACCACCTTCGTGGTGATGGGCGATCACGGGCATGACGAGACGGGCAAGCACGGCTTCGGCATGGATGTGCCCACCTTCACCGTCTACGTCGGGCCGACCTTCCGCCGCGGTCTCGACCTCGGCACCATCAAGCTGACCAGCCACCGCTACCTGATGAGCCAGGCCCTCGATCTCGCGGTGACGGGCGACAGTTACTCGGGCGAGCTGCTGCCGCAGGCGCTCCGGCTCGGCCACGATCGCGTGCAATGGCTGCTCGCCCACGTCCAGGCGTCGCGCGGGGTTTCGTCCCGCTGGGCCGCCGGGTTCATCTGGGTCTATCTCAGCCTGCTGGCCGCGCTTTGGTTCAACCTGCTGGCCCGCGGACACAGCCCGCTGGAATTCACCCCGGGCCGGTGCGCCGCCCTCTGGCTGGGGATCCCGCCGCTTTTGCTCACCGGCTTCTGGCAAACCGTCCTGGGGTGCCTGGTGCTGGGCGGGCTTTTGTTCGTGCTGGGTCGCGGCGTGCCGCCGAACCGGCTGGTCCGCTGGATCGGCCTGCCGACGGTGGCGGGTCTGGCCTTTCTGGGTTGGGGCCGCGTCCTCGTGGCCGTGCACCCGGCGATGCAGCAGGTTTCCTACGGCACCCTCGGTTTGATCTGGATCGCCGTGGCCCTCGGGGGCGCCCTCGTGGTCACCCGGGCGCGGCGGGCCCTCGTGATGGGCACGGTGGCGGCCCCGGCGCTGTTGCTGCTGGCGGGAACCAACGAGCGCCATGGTTTCCCGGGCACCCTCGCGCCGCTGCTCGCCTGCTGGCTGGTGTTCTTTGCGGTTTCGCTGTGGCGGGACGGCGTGTTCGCCCGCCGGGAGGCCGTGGGAAAAATCATCTTCGCCGCCGCGGGTCTTTTTCTGCTGCTCCAGCCGTTCGCGGCCCCCGGGGCCGGCAGCGGACCGCTCGGGCGGTGGCAGTCGCTGGTGCCGGGCCTTGATGCCGACAACTTCGTCTACCTCGGCGTGCTCGCGATCTTTGCCAAGGCCGTGATCTTCTTTCCCCGCTGGCCCGGCATTCCGCGCCTGCTGCTGGGCGCGGGCCTGATCCTCCTGCTGGTGCTGCTCGAGAGCCGGAGCTTCGGCACCGACGCCTACACCATGATTGCGATGATCCTCGCCGCGCTGGCCGGCTGGCTCGTGCTCGGCGTCCGGCTCGGCCGGCCGGAGGGACGGATGCTCGGCCTGACGTTCCTGTTCCTGCTCTACTATTACTGGACGGCGCTGACCCCGCGCAATTTCCTGGAGATCGGCTGCATGATCGGCGCGCTCACGCTGTGCGCGCGGGCCGCGGCCTGGTTTCCCCAGCGCGAGAACCTCCGGGCCGATTACCTGATGTTCGCCGGGTGCGGCCTGCTGATCACGGGGTGGGCCTGCATGCGCTGGACGACGCGGGACCTCGAGTGGCACGCCGCCTACGAGTTCTTTTCCGCCCCGACCGTCGAACATTGGGTGGCGGTGCTGGCGGTCTGGATCGTGTTCAAATGTCTCCTGGCCTGGCTGATCGTGCTCCGTTGCCTGCGCGATGAACTCGGGCCGCTCGTGCGGCTGCCGGCGAACGCCCTGCTGCTGCTCTATTCCGTCAAGCTGGCCGGCTCGCTCCTGCTCAACGCGGGGCTGGGGGGCGTCGACACGCTGAACCAGAGTTATCTCGAGGCCGCCTGTGTCAGCGGCGTCCTGGCGGTGCTGTTCCTCGGGATTTTTCTGTTGCCCGGCGCCTGGCCCGCTCCGGTCCGGCGTGCGCCCGCATGAACCCGCCGGATCCGTCCGCCAGGTGGTCGAGGCCGCCTGACCGTCGCATCCGCCTGGCGGCCGCCGGGCTGCTGGGCCTGGTCGCCATGCTGGTGTTTTGGTCGCACACGACCTGGGGGCCGCACTACGTTCGCGGCAAGGCCGGCGACCTGGCCGGGCCGCTGGAGGGCGCGCGGCGAATCCTGCAGGGCCGGCACGACATCTACGCCGAGCCGTATGCGCCGTATGCCTCGCGTTACGCGCTCTCCTATCCGCTCACGACTTCGTTTCTCGTGCTGCCGCTGGCCCCGCTGCCGCCCCGCACCGCGGCCCTGCTCTTCGTCGGGGTGACCACCGCCGTCGCCGCCTTTGTCCTCTCGCGGCGCGGACTCGACCAGCTCCTGCTGTTCGCCTCGGCCCCCGCGTTCTTCGCGTGGTGCTGGGCGCAGTGGTCGCCGCTGCTGCTGATCCAGGGGGTCGCGGCGTGGACGGTGATCTTCGGCATCGGCAAGCCGCAGATGGGCGCCGTGATGTTTGCCTTCCGTCCGAGCTGGCGCGGCGCCGCGTTCGCCGCCCTGGCCGCGCTGGCGACCCTCGCGTGGTCCCCGACCTGGCCGCTCGACTGGCTGCGCGGCTCCTGGCACGCGCCGGACGAGGTTCGCGAGCACGTCGGCGCGTTGTTCGCCCCGGGCGGCGTGTTGTTGCTGCTGGCGGCCTGGAAGTGGCGCGATCCCCGCGCGCGGCTGCTGCTCGCACTCACCATCATCCCGAACCGGCTCTGGTTCTACGACCAGCTGGCGCTGGGGCTCGTGCCGGAAACCACCCGGCGCCGGATCATCTGGGTGCTGTGTTCCTGGCTCGCCGCGGGCGGCTGGGCGGTGGCGCGGCAGGTGACCGGCGGCGAGGCGCGTTTTGCCCTGGAAGCCTTGTTGGTGGGCCTGGTCTACGGTCCGGCGCTGTTCTTTGTCCTGAAGCCGGTCACCGCGCCGCCGCCGGCGGCGGCGGCAACGGGGTGAGTGCCGTCCCGCGCCACACGCGGTTCTGCTCGATGAGATAGGACCAGGTGTTCATGTTTTCCCAGAGCCGCCGCACGTCGTCGGCTGTGAAGGGCGACCCGGCGAGCCCGGGCCGGACGCTGGCGACCGGGGCGAAGGCCGGCATCGTCCAGCAGCTCTCCGGGTGATCGCGCCGCACGAAGAGCGACCAGCCGTCGCGATCCAGCCGGTAGCCCTGCCCGCTGATGGCGATGGCGTGGCGTTGCGTCGCGGGGATGTCCGCGAAGAGATTTTGCCCCGTTGTGACCGTGGGGCCGCGGTCGTCGACGAGGTCGAGCAGGGTCGGCATCAGGTCGGGGTGGCTGGCGGGAAACGTCTCCACCCGTGGCGGGCCGATGAGCACGGCGGGCCCGGCGATGAGCGCGGCGGTCCAGACGACGGCGTTGTTCGGCAGGCCGCGCATCTCCGGCGGCACCACGTCGCCCGCCACGTCGCTGTGGTCGCCGACGACCACGATGAGCCGCGGCCGCGCCGGCCGGCGCGCGTCGAGGAAATCGAGCACGCGCCCGATCTGGGTGTCGAGGTTGCGCAGGACGAGCCGGTAGCGGCGGCGGGTGTCCGGCTCGGCCTTGATGGCACGCGCGGTTTCGGCGGGAAGGTTGGTCTCCCCGTCGATCACGTAGGGCTCATGGGTGCCGGCGGTCGCGACGTAGGCGAAGAACGGCTGCCCCGGCCGCGTGCGGTCATGGACCTGCGCGGTCTCGATGAACCGGTCCATCATCACGTCGTCGGCCAGCGGCCGGGTGATCACGAAGTTGCCCGCGGGCGCCGGGTAGACGAGCCGGTCGAACCATTTGTTCGCCCAGAAGAGCTGGTTGTCGAAACTCGGATTGGTGCCCCACAGGGCCAGGGTGGTGTAGCCGGTCCGCCGCAGCCGGGCGGGCAGCGCGTCGAACTCCGACCCCGTGAAACTCGAGATGATGAAGCTGCCGCGGTGGTCCAGCACGCCGCCGATGATGCCGAAGAAACCGCGCGGACTCGGGTTGCCGCTGGCGAGATAATGGGAAAACACGACCCCGCTCCGTGCCAGTTGGTCGAGCCGCGGGGTGGGGGTGGTCTCGTCCGGGGCGTAGTTGCCCGGCACATAGCCGAGCTCGGCGCCCCGCAGCGATTCGATCGCGAAGATGATGATGTCCGGCCGGTCCGGTTCCGACGGTTCCGCCCGGTGGCGGTTGCGCTCCGCCGGCGCGGCGCGCAGCAGCGGCAGGTGCGGATCGAGCCAGCGGCTCGCGCCGGCCGGATCGAGCGCGGCGCGCAACTGCGCGACCGCCTGCGCCTCGTCCGCCGGGGCGGGGACCTCGCTCGGATAAAGCCAGTGGTAGGCGAAGACCAGTTCCGGCGGGCGCAACACCTCGCGCTGGTGGCCGTGCGCGAGCTGGATCGGGATGCGACACAGCGCCGCGAGGACGAGGAGGCCGCCGATCAGCCGCCAGCCGGGTTCGCGCCAGCCCAGGTTGTGCCGGGCGGCCAGGACGCTGCGCCCGACCAGCAGCCACGGCACACCCATGAGCAAAAAGGCGGAGGTCAGGTAGACGGGATGAAACAGCAGCGGGGAATAAATCTCATTGGCTGCCATGTGCCCGCCCACGTAGGTGCCGGCGATCATCGGGGTGAAACGCTGGCCGATGAACCACTGCAACCCGAGGTCGACCTGGCCGAGGACGATGCCGCCCAGCGCCAGCAGCACGCCCGTGACCGTGAAGACCGGCCGGACCCGCGGGAGCAGCTTCCAGAGCAACAGCAGGATCCCGGAAGTCGTGAGCACGACGGCGCCGTGGTAGGGCAGCGCGACGATCAGCGAGTTCAGCGGGGAGGCGGAGATGGCGTTGCCGTTCTGGTCGGCCGCGCAGAAATACCACACCAGCCCGATCGTTCGCGCCGCGATCCACGAACCGCAGGCCACCACCAAAGGGTGCCACCGGGGACGCGGAAAGGGAGCGGCAGGGGAGGGCATTTAAAAGTTGGCCAACCAAAGCGGAGCCGCTGGACTCGCGCCAGCATGCATTTGTCGCCACCGCCGGTCAGGGCCAACAAGGGTGAATCCGGGGCCGCCCATGGGTGAGGGTTTCCCGCCGCCGTCGCGCCGCCGCTGGATCTGGTGGCTGGCCTGGGCCGCCGCCACCGCGGCCCTGCTCCTCTGGGCGCGGACCCTCGACCTGCGGGCCGTGCTCGCGCCGCTCGCCGCCGCTCAACCCGGCTGGCTGGTGGCGGCCGGGCTCGCCAATTTCGCCGTGCTGCCGTTGCTGACGGAACAGTGGTCTCGCCTGCTGCCCGCGACCCGGCCGGTGCGGTGGGGCGTGTTGTGGGAATGCGTCACACTCGCGGTGGCCGGCATGAACACCCTGCCCTTCGGCGGCGGGCACGCGCTCGGCGTCGGCCTGCTCGCGACCCGCGGCGCCGCGGGCATGGAGGGGGCGCTCGCGCTCATGGCGCTCGAGCAATTCTGCGAAGGGGTCGCGAAATTCGGGCTGTTGCTGCTCGCGCTGGCGGTGGCGCCGCTGCCGCCCGGCTTGCAAAGCGCCGCGTGGATGCTGGGGGCCGGGCTGGTGGCCGGGGCGGCGGCGCTTTTCTGGCTGGCGCACCGGCCCGCTGCCGGAGGCTGGCGCGCCCGGGTGGGCCGTTACTTCGAGGTGATGGGCCGGCCGCGCGTGCTCGTCACCGCCCTGGCGCTCGGCGCGGCGATGAAACTGGTGCAGCTCGGCGCGATCTGGGCCGTGCAGCGCAGCCTCGGCGTGGAATTGCCGGTGGGCTCGCTCGCGCTGGTGCTCGCGGCCGTGAGCTTCGCCACGATGGTGGCCGTGGCCCCGGGCAATCTGGTCGTCTACGAGGCGGCGGCCTTCGCGGCCTACCGCTGGCTCGGGGTGCCGCCGGCCGAGGCCATGGCGCTCGCGCTCGTGCAGCATGCGTGCTTCCTCGTGCCGATGATCGCCCCCGGCTACGCGCTCACGGCGTGGCGGGGACTGACGAAGACGGTTTAGAGCAAACTGTCACTTAACGTCTTCAGTGTTCTGCGTATTGTGTGCCGGGCCTGTCCGGAAGTTTGCTGATTTCCCCGATGCGCCGCCCCGCTACCCAGTTCCCTATGGTCTTGTCGTTCGGAGAGATCCTTTGGGATGTTGTTGGCGACCGGGAAATGATCGGCGGCGCACCGTTTAACGTGGCAGCCCACTTGGCCCGGCTTGGCCTCCGGTCTTTCATTTATTCGCGGGTGGGTGGCGATCTTCGCGGGATCCGGGCGCGACATCATGTTGCTCGGCTGAAGGTCGATGATCGGTGGCTGCAGCAGGACAACCGGCGTCCGACCGGTTGGGTGGACGTCACGTTGGATCAATCCGGGCAGCCGACTTTCCAAATCGGGCCGGACGCGGCGTGGGACGCTATTGAGGCACCAATGGCGACGGCGGTGGATGGACTAAGGGCGGAAAAGATTGCTGCAATCGTGTGTGGGACGCTGGCGCAGCGAACCGCCGCGAGCCGTCAGGCGCTGGCGGCTATCCGCGCGGCTTTGCCGGGGGTGCCGGTTTTCTACGACGTTAACCTGCGGGGCCGTGAGACGCCGCTCGAGCGGGTGCGAGAGACGATGCCCGGCGTGACCATCCTGAAGATCAATCGGGAAGAGGCGGAAGCTGTCTCGCAAGGTGTGTTCGGACGCGCGTGGGCGCCCCAGGAGCTTTTTGCGGGGCTGCGCGACCGCTACGGGGTCAGCCTGATGCTATGCACGCTCGGGGCGGAGGGATGTGCGGTCTTCGCGGATGGCGTTGCGTTCACCCGCCGGGCCGAACCGGTCGAGGTCGCCAGTGCCGTGGGCGCGGGCGATGCGTTTTCAGCGGCCTTCCTGGCCAGCTGGGTGAAAGGCCTGGCGCTGGAGACGGCGGCGGCCAATGCGAACACGCTCGGAGGCTTTGTTGCGGCGAGCCCGGAAACCGTCCCTGATTATCCCACGGAATTGCTGGCGCGGTTGCCAGGCCTGCGATGAGATGCTGCGTCCCAACCTTGTCCCCGAGTTTCCCTTGAAGCAAACGATCACCCCGGCCACCCGCATGCAGCAGCGTGTGCCTCAACGAAGGGAGCAATGAACCCCACGGTCACCGACCGCATCCCCTGGAGCCAGCGTTGGAAACAGTATCGGTGGCTGATCGTCGGGTTGCTGTTCGCCACGGCGATCATCAACAACCTCGACCGGCAGACGCTGTCCGTGTTGGCGCCGACGCTGCGGAAGACCCTCGGGATCGACTCGGTCCAGTATTCCTATATTATCTCATCTTTTCTGGCCGCCTACACGATCGGTTATCTTTTTGCCGGCACGGTGCTGGACCGGCTGGGGGTGAAGATCGGGCTGGGCATGGCGATGGCATTCTGGTCGCTGGCCAACGGCCTGCATGTCCTGGCCATGGGCTGGCTCGGACTCGTCGTGATGCGCTTTCTGCTCGGGTTGGGGGAGTCATTCAATTCTCCGGCGGCAGTGAAGGCGATCGCGGAGTGGGTGCCCTCGCGCGAGCGCGGCCTGTGCATCGCCATCTACAACAACGGATTTGTCGTCGGCTCGATCCTGGCCCCGCCGCTGGTGTCGTTCATTGCCCTGCACTTCGGATGGCGCTGGAGCTTCGTGGTGACGGCGGTGTTGGGGGCGGTGCTGCTCTTTTTTTGGTGGAAATACTACGATTCCCCCGAGCGCAGTGTCCGCGTCAGCGAACGCGAGCGGGCTCACATTCTGGCGAACCGTCCCGCGGAAGCGGCAGGGGAGGTGCCGTCAATCTGGCGACTGATGTGTCATCCCGTGTGCGCTGCGTTCATTGCAAGCCGGTTTCTCACGGATTGTTTTTCGTATTTCTTCAATTTTTGGCTGCCGGATTACTTTCAGACCGCGCGGGGCTTCTCGCTCGCGCTGCTGGGGCTCGTGGGCTGGATTCCCTACCTGCTGGCGGACATTGGCGGCCCGGTGGGCGGGGCATTGTCGGACTGGCTCGTGCGGCGCGGTTGGGACCCGCTGCGGGCCCGGCTGAGGCTAATGCTTTTATCCGCAGCGCTCATGCCGCTCGGCATTGTCGCGGTGCGCACCGACAACGCCTGGTTTTCGCTCGGCTTGCTCTCGATCATGTATGCGGCGCAGATGTGCTGGATGGTCAACCAGCTCTCGATCCTTTCGGAGAGTTTCCCGCGCAAGGTCGTCGCCACGGTCATCGCCGCCACGGCCATCGGCGGCGGGATCGGCGGCATCCTGGCGACGGTGCTCACCGGCCGGGCGGTGGCGAGTTATGGCTATGTCCCGGTCTTCACGGCCATGAGCGTGCTGCATGTGACCGCTTACGCCGTGGTGGCTTGGACGATGCGCCCGGCCAGGGATCCGGTTTCCGGTCGGCGGTTGTGATCAGGATGCGCCGCGCAATCGCTGCCGGCCACCGCGGGTTGTGTGACATTCGCGTTAACGCGGTCCGTGCTTAACGTATTCAGTTATGCGCAGATTGTTAAAGGACGGTTGGCTTTTAAATCTGATGGGCAGCATCGCCGAGCCTAACGAGCGATGTGCGACGATTCAAACTTCGTCGCGTCACCCCACTCAAACCCCTCAACGTTTATGTTCAAGTCCTCGTCGTCCTTCCGGATGCTCTCCGGTGTCACGTTTGCCTTGGCTGGATTTCTCACCGGTTTCGCGCAAGCCAACGTTCCGTCGCCCCGTTCGGACGAACCCGGCGAGGTGGTGCAGCTGGAGGCGATTCAGGTCACCGGGACGGCGTTGCGCAGCCAGGAAGAGGTGGAGAACCGCCGGGT
>Ga0255338_1000374_pt1 | contig 158715 bp, 151 predicted proteins | sample MeOH1_35cm_T4_19_FD_203715 | JGI IMG/M metagenome (GOLD analysis project Ga0255338, IMG submission 203715) | Sandy soil microbial communities from University of British Columbia, Vancouver, Canada - MeOH1_35cm_T4_195 | ecosystem: Engineered > Artificial ecosystem > Sand microcosm >...
GCCCTGGTAGCATCATGCAGTAGTTGAGTGCATGCAGGAAGCGTCGCTCTGAAATCCAGCGCATACGCTCGACTAAATCCTGATGCATGATGGCAATTTGGCCGGCTGGTCCGCCGAAACTGATAAAACCCAATTTTAGCCAATACCAGAATGCTTGCGAGAACGTGACTTGTTCGGGGGGTGTATCGTTAGGATATTGTTGTTTTGGTACGTCCATTAACTCTCCTTGGAATTATCCAATATAGGAGCAGTACTTGGACGAAAGCCGTCTTGAAGCGGGGAGGCTGCTTTATCCCCAATTGCAGCTATTGTCTACATATCGGCAATGAAAATCAATAGGTGATGACACAAACTATTAGGAATTTTTACCACCGATGCATTCATAAAACAAGTAAAGAAACAGCTAATGTTTAACAAGAATCCCGGCAATCAGTTCGTAAGTAGTTGATAGAACACTCATTGGAATTTTAAGATCACATAACGATCGTCTAAAATATAGCTGTATTGCAGTTGTAATTGTATGTGCAGAATTTAGTTTCTATAAGCTGCGCGCTACATAACAAAAAGGCAGCTTCACTCAAACGGCCCCCTTGCAATACCAATCCGTAGCAAAGTAACTGGTAGCACCTCAGTAACACCTCAATCAAATTTCATTTAAGCGTAGCAATCAGACAGGAACACTTGCACCTGTCTGCTTTTGCTCGTCCTGAGAAAGGAGAAATATATGTGTAATACCCGTAACACAAGTAAAACTGAATCGGTCAGGCTGTTTCATTTGGGTCAGATCGTTGCCACACCCGGTGCATTAGAAACATTGGAGCATACGGCCATTAATTCAATGGATCTCATACAGCGTCATCAATCAGGTGATTGGGGCAATGTGCCACCCAGTGATGCAGAAGAAAACATACATTCAATTGAAAATGGCTGGCGCATCTTATCGAGCTATGCCATCAGCGATGATCAGAATATTTGGATCATTACCGAAGCCGATCGTAGCGTCACCACATTGCTGCTACCAGAGGAGTACTGAAGTAGTTCACCGATTTAACTGTTGGGTCAACACATAACAACAAGCTCTTTTCGGGTGTTATGGGAGCAAAATAAATGAAAAAACCCAACCACTAGCCTGCTAGCAAACCCAATGCTGGCAGGCTTTTTTATTTGTTTTCAACTAGCGATAACTGATCATTATGACGATCGTGATGAATGCGTTATCAACTACTTATGGAGAAACATCATGCCATTAATTGAAAGACCATCCGCTCCACTCACCGATGCCGTGGTGCAAATAATAGGGAAAGACAGCAATGCGTTTGTAATCCTTGGATATGTCCGCCGCTGCATTCTCAGTAGTAACCATCCTGAACTGGCGGATGACTTTATGCGTGAAGCAACTGCGGGTGACTACAACCATCTGCTGATTACCTGTATGCGCTATGTCACCATTAAATAGAGAGCACTTTGATGAAAAACAAACCAACCCTCACAAGTAGCGGAACCCGTAAAAAAGTCCGTGAATATCTGGCAGCCACACAAGCAAAGAACACTCAACTGGCCTATCAGAACGATTTGGCTCGTTTTCTGCGTAGTGGCGGCAAAATTCCAGCCACACCCAGTAGCGTTGCATCTTATCTGGCTATCTATGCCCAAACGTTGTCGATTGCTACTTTGAATCGTCGTGTTGTGGCTATAGGGCGTGCACATACTGACAAGGGACTGGTATCTCCGACTCAATCCACGTTGGTGACAAATACACTGCGCGGGATTCGGCGTATCAATGGCAGTGCACAGCGCCGAGTAACTCCGTTGTTAAAAACGGACATGGTTAATATCACCAAAAAACTCCCTGGATTAACAGGGTTGCGTGATAAAGCATTACTACTGATTGGCTTTGCCGGTGCATTTCGCCGCTCTGAACTGGTGGCCATACAGATGGAAGATATTCGGTTCGTACCAGAAGACGTGGTGATTCGTGTCTGTCGAAGTAAAACCGATCAGACTGGGTTGGGACGAAATGTGGCCATACCAACTGTTAAAGGCCGCCATTGTCCAATCCGCGCTTTAAAAGCCTGGCTGGAAAAATCACGTATCAAAACTGGAACAATCTTTCGCCGCATGAATCGCTTTGATCAGCTTATGGAACAGGGATTATGTGCGCCCTCGGTAGCCTTGATTATCAAACAACGTGTTGCCGATGCGGGTTTTAATCCAAAACTGTATTCAGGGCATAGCTTACGTGCGGGTCTAGTTACCAGTGCAGCCAAAGCCGGAGTCAGTTCCTGGAAAATCCGTCAGCAAACTGCGCATAAGTCGGATGTGATGTTGCAGCGTTATATCCGCGACAGTCAGTTGTTTGTGAATAATGCGGTCAGCCAAATCTGGTGACCAGAATGTCTGATGAGGAATGTGTGATGCCCATTAGGCAAAGCAGTATTGATGGATTGTGTGGCGTGTATTCAGTGATGAATGCAACCGAGATCGTAATTGGTAAATTTCATTACGATCGGAAGCTTAAGCGTAAAGCCAGCCAGCGAAGAGTTTTGTTTAGAAACTTGATTGGATATTTGGCCAAGCATGACCTGCTCGAAGAAACATTGATTTGTGGATTTGATGATATTGATGCCAAGGGTGGATTGATTGATATCGCCATCAAATCCGTCAAAAAGTACCAGAAGCGCAAACTACGCAAACAAATCGCATTCGATACCGATAATGTGACACTGGATCAATACTGGGAAAAACTGACTGAGCACCTAAGCCAATCGGACTCGGCAGTCATTATCAGCCTGAGCGGCCGCATTAAGCACTGGACTTGCGTTAGACAAATTACACCCAATACGCTGATTCTATCCGACTCATCGGGTATCCGAAGAATTGCCAGGGATCGCTGTACCAGTGAAATGGAAAGCCGGGATATGTATACGTTATGGCCGACTTTGACTTATTTGTTGTCGCTGGAAGAAAGTAATTAGCGGATTAGAGTTCCCTGTTATTTTTAGAAAAAATCCGGAAAAAAATTGAATTTGTATTTGTTAATAAATTGTACTATTGGAAGAACACATTCTAAGGTATAACCAACGAGATCGTGAATTTTTGGAAATGAGAAAATATTAACGAGTTTTTTTGAATTATTGAGGCACACATCTAGGATGCATGATTTTTCAAAAATACACTCCTTCAATGATGGTCAACGTTACTCATTTGAAGAACTTGTTTGTCAACTTGCCCGATTAGAAATTTTACCTGAGAACTCAGTCTTTAAAAGGGTTGAGGGTGCAGGAGGAGATGGAGGTGTCGAAGCTTATTGGACAAAGCCCAATGGAAAGAAAATAGGGTATCAAGCAAAATATTTCCTTCGCTGCGGGGATATCGATTGGATTCAGATCGATAAATCTGTAACTCAAGCGCTGACCTCCCATACTGAGTTGGAATGCTATGTGGTTGCATTACCGTGCGATCTAACCGATAGATCCGGAAAAAGCAACACGGACAGACGGGCTGGGAGCATTGGGATTCGCGCGTGAAGAAATGGAAAGCAGAAGCTGCTTCAGTCGGCATCAATGATATCGCATTTAAAGTATGGACAAAGAGCGAACTTACCGCTCTGTTGATCAACCAAAGCGCAGTAGGCCTTAGAGAATTCTTTTCCGGGAACGTACAGCTATCTATCCAATGGTTTTACGACAAAATCCAAGAGGCTATTTATGTACTCGACGAAAGGTTTCACCCGGAAGATCATGTAGATGTGCATATTGAGAGATTGTTTTCGGTAATCTCACGCACCCCGTCTTATCGAGAAGAACTTCTAAAAGCGATTCATGCGATCAAAAAATGTGGAGTGCCCGGCAAGCAACTATCAGCACTCAAACAGAAACCTCAGGAGCAACTTTTCGATGAGCTACAAAAGCAATTCGTAGAACTCCTTGGAATTGATATTCAAATTAACCGTGATTCACAGCATGATTGGGATGTGAAAATCTGGTGCAATCTGGCAGATAAACTTCTAGTTGCAAATCGTAAGCTTCATCAGTGGTATCAGGATTATGACAGCTCACTAAGCAAAGAAAGTCATGAGAAATATGGTTTGTGGCAACTCATTCAGAAAAGTAGAGAGCTTGATGATGCTACTAGTCAATTGACAATGTTTCTTCATTCACCGTATATGAATGCAGAAAAGGAAGGTTTAGCTTTCATTCGCGGAAATGCGGGTTCTGGCAAGAGCCATTTGCTGGCCAAATGCGCAGACAACGCGATCAGGCATGGTCAACCAGCAATTCTCCTTCTAGGTCAGCGGTTAAATGATAGCGAAATATGGACCCAAATTTCCCAAACCTTGGGGTTGACGTTGCGATCTGCAGATCAAATATTGGGCGCGCTGGACGCGGCTGGCAAATTAGCTGGCGTCCGAACATTATTGTTAATTGACGCAATCAATGAGGGTACAGGAAGCAGATACTGGTACCACGAAATAGCCAGCTTGATTCGCAAGGTTAAGGGATTCACGCATGTCTGCTGTATCATATCCTGCAGGTCAGAGTACTTCGAGTTAGCGGTTCCAGACTCTATCTCAAGACTTTATCCGATCTTCGATATTCGAGGTTTTGAGACCCCTGAAGAACAACTGAATGCCGCTCGAGTTTATTTAGATCGACGTGGCATCGCTCGTCCAAGCACTCCATGGCTTTCTCCTGAGTTTGTCAATCCGTTGTTCCTTCGATCAGTTTGCCTTTCGTTGGAGCGGGACAAAAGATCAGAATTTCCACCGGGATTGACAGGCACGAAGAAGATACTTGAGTATTACCTTGAAAGTATTGGGCGTGACATAACTGAAAAGGAAGGCAGTACTGTTTCCCTTGTGTCCAAGCTCGGAAGGGCGATGCTAGACATTGCTGGGAAGATGCTTGAGAGGAGAAAAGACTTCCTGGATCTCGACATTTGCAGCGATGCAATCGTTGCTCACTTTCGCAACATTAATCCGAAAACTGAGCCTGATTGGCTTTCAGTTTTCCTAAACAACGGACTTTTGCGAAAGGATCCCAATCCATCAAGCGGAGATGATTTTGCAGACGATGACGTCGTTCGATTCAGCTTTCAACGCTTCCAAGATTTCCTTATGGCAGAGCAAGTGCTCTTAAAGGTAGGTCGAGAAGGTAGATGGTTTGTTTGAGGAAAATGGACCATTGGGATTCTGCATTGAAGGAGATCAATTCGCATGGGAATGGCGGGGGCTTTTGGATGCATTGGCAGTTGCTTTGCCTGAGAAGCTTAAAACGGAACTGGTTGATGCTCTTCCAGGCGGTGCAGAAAAATGGTGGAAGAATTGGGCCATTCACGAAGCTTTTGCTGAAAGTGTGAAGTGGCGAGCACACTCTGCATTCACTGCACGGACGCTGGAGTTGCTTAACGATCTCAGATATGGGAATCCAGAACCACACGAACTACTTTTACAGGTGGTGGTTTCCGCTGATCATCCGTGGAATGCAGAACTACTGCATAGAAACCTAGAGAAGCAAAATCTGCCTGATCACGATGCTTTCTGGACGGTATGGGTTAATTCGCAATCCGCTGATACCGATTCCAGTGTTGGGGGTATTGATTGAATGGTGCCGGATTGGGCAAGCACCACATACCAATCCTGAAAATCAGTTTCTTGCCGCATTGGTTCTTTGCTGGCTCTTCACATCCACTAATAGAGCAATTCGCGACAAATCGACTAAAGCATTGACTAATATTTTTTTGAAAAACGAGGATATATTTCCAAAACTTTTGAAAAGATTCGTTAACGTAGACGATTTGTATATCCTTGAGAGATTACTAGCTGCTGCATATGCTTCTTGTTGTCTCATGCCAGGGCCGGAGCGATTGAGAAAATATTCGAATGCAGCCTTTGAACATATTTTTAAGGATGGTTGCCCGCCATTCGGTATCTTGTTGCGCGACTATGCATTGGGTATTGTTGAGCTTGCATCTTATCGCTCTGTGCTGTGGAGCACGGTCAACTTAGAACTTTGCAAGCCGCCATACAAGTCGCCAAAATTACGTTTGACTGTTTCTGATGAACAGCTCAACAATATTGCGAAAAAAGCTGGGGGTGAAGAAATCGTTCGCTCTGCCACGGGTTGGGCATTTTCTCCGCATTCCTTTGGATAAGAACGTTCTTTTATCTGATGAGCAAAAAACCCGGGCATTTGAAAGTGAAGTTGTAGGTCATTGCCGCGAACGAATACAGGCATTTGAGAGACTGGAAGAAACAGCGAATCCGTACACTTACGGTATAGCATCTCTAGGTTTCGATACAAAGCCGAAACAGCTAACTAAGGAACAAATTAATAAGTGGCGAGACGATCTGGCTCTTGCTGAAAATTCCTTTCTCAAGCTTTTGTCCAATGAGGAAGCAAGTCGATTTCGCTCTGATGCCGCTCCGTATCTCTATGAGCGCAAGCATAGTCGTGAAGGGAAAAAATTCGACCTAAATGCGATAAAGTGTTGGATTGCAAAGCGTGCTTATGACTATGGCTGGACACGAAAAAGATTTAAGAATGATAATTCCCATATGGGACGCTATTCTCGCGACCGACCAAGTATTGAGCGTATCAGTAAGAAATATCAATGGCTTGCACTTGCCGAGCTTTTAAGCAGGTTGGCAGATAACTACTGGATGGAAGGAGAGTATAGAAGCCTTCCTAAACCCTATGGCAGCCCACTCGATATAGGTTTCGAGCGTGACATTGATCCAACAATTATCGAAGATAAACCGAACCATTCGTCTGTTTCACAGACTCCGAATAATTAGGCTTTCGAACCTTGGATTAATTTAGATCAGATTGATGAAGATCGATTAGTTTTTTGGCCCTTTGAGAAAGATCCTGCTACGAATCTTAACGCATTGCCTTTTAGGATTGACTCTAATGGAGTGAAATGGTTAGTTTTGTATGAGCACCAATCGAAAACGGAGAAATATGATGGGGATAGTGTTGGTGAGCACGGTTTACGTATGCAGGAATTTCGATTTCTCGCGACTGTTATGGTGAAGACCATCAATGCAAAGGAAATTGCGGAAAAGTTTAGAACAAAAAAGGAAGTCGATTTAATGCATTGGGCTATATGGGACGTGACCGATGCGGCTTTCTTTCATGAAGCACCATGGCGGTTATACATGGAACCAGGAAAAATGGCTTCTTGATAGCTGGAGACTGCCTACTGGCGTTAGTTGCGCTCAAATGACAATAAATTATGTTTGGGAGTCGCATTTGGATGCCGCCCTGCCAAGTGGATATTCAAGTCACCTACCAATCCCTTGGCTTGCTCAGGAGCTTAATTTGAATGCGGATCCTGCAAACACAGGAGTATGGCGCAATCAAAAAGGTGAAATTGTTTTTCACGAATTTAAAGGCGACGAAGGTGGTGCAGTTTGTCTTTTAAGAATGGATAAGGCAGAGGAAGTTATTGGCGACGAATACACATTACTAACTGTTTTTATTGCTGAAAGAAATGCATGGCCTGGCGGGAGCAATTCGTGTGCCGCTTGGCGTCGCTCCGAGGGAGTCTGCTGGAAGGATAATCAGAAAATGAAGGCATTAACTTGGTATGGCGATAGTCGTAACGATCTGTCTAACAAAAAACAGCATAGCAAATCATAGGCGCTAGTTTTCATTATCACCGGCAAGTTTCTGCTAACAATTCCAAAGTTCTCCGCTCCAGAGCGCTATACCACAACCGATATTTATCCTTGATACCCTCCCAGCGTTTACCATATTCGCACCAGTAATCTTTTCTAGGGGGGCAACCATTCATGCGGTGCCTGATCTGATTTCGATTGGTTGGCAGCATCATCCACCACCAGAAGATTCTCGAAATCATTGGCAAATACACGTCGTTGATCCCGCGTCCACTTATCCGCACCGTGCCGGTGCGCATGAGCTAACGGTACAATGTGATCAATATCGACATCTGAGGCACTTATAACCGAAGCCCTTTAAAAGCTAATTAAAAGGCCTATGAACTATATATGTTTTCCGTATATGCTTGATACTCTCAACAGAATAATCATATTCTGTTATCTGGGATGAAGTAGTTCTCGGAGCTTATCCTCATGCATTGCTACAGCCCATTGTGTATTTGTTGTCTGGTTTTATTCAATCTTGACAAATTTCTCTAGGAATTCCTCCCCAGTTCCACTCCATTCTTCAATTTTTGTATGCTCTTCCGTAGTGCATGACACCAAACTAATATTATTTTCTTGGAAATCTACATGTGCTATTTTCCATATTACCCCTCCATGTTTCTTGGTATACCTATCTCTAGATGAAATAACTGTTTTTTCTAGCCATGCTGACTGATCGTTATAATTATTCATATCTTCATCTCCTTGTTTTTAATTTGCTGTGGTTTTTCATTTATATATTTTTTCTGGCGCTTTCTATCTACTGTGGTTTTTGCTGCGTATTTGAATTCGTATATGGGCTCATATCGAGTCTGCCTAATGAACATTTTAATTCCGAACGTTAAACATCATAACCAAATGAAAGATGATAACTAATATTTTCTGCGTATTTTCTCGTGCTTCATTCGTACTACTGAAAATAGTATAGAGGCATATAGATTAACCTAAATTCCTCAGTTGAAGACTCTTAAATCGTTCAAGAACCCTACTGATTAGGGTTCTTTGAAAGATACATGGCATCACCAATCAGGTGAGATTTTAGTGAAATAATAAAAATATGCTGAAAGTGTTGTTACGCCTTGCTCTCAGCTTGTTTGCTGTAACTGAGGAGCAGTTAACATTTGATAGTGCTAGATTACAGCCATTTTCATCCTAAATTCTAACTGAGGAAATTAGGATCAGCATTTCTTGCCGTGTGTTCTGACAATCACCATCGGCGTCTATCCAATACGGCCAATCTTTGCGATCATATGAGCTGACCTGAGTAGGAGCAGTATACTCACCCCATATAATAATGGGTCTTAGGAAGTTAAAGCGAGTTTAAATGCAATATTCGAATATCGCGTAGTAGAGATTATCACATCGGTGGTTAAAGAAATCAGTTTCTCTTGTGTAGAAATACAGGCATTTCACCACCCAAGAAACAAAAACGGGAGCCTAAGCCCCCCGCTCTGGATTAACCAAAGTTTAATTAAACTGCTGATTCTTTTCTGCGAGGTGCCATGAAACCCAGCAAGCCTAAACCTGTCAGCAGCATGGCGTAGGTTGCGGGTTCTGGAATAGCTGTCATCAAAGTATAGTTGTCAGTTGAATCAAAGCGAGTGAATCCGATATGTACAGAGTGTGGGCCGGTCAAACTCAGAGTGTCTAAACTAGAAACATGCGGAGAGAAGTATCCGGATGAGTTAAATGAAGTTAGAAACAGTGGGGGAACTGACGAAGATCCGAAAGTTAAATCAAATTTAAAACCATCAGGAGCTGTCGTAGCTAAATTTCCCCCATTCGGTACTTCTGGATTGAAGTGAGTGATTTCTTCCCAGTACAATTTCACACCATTATCAAAAATATCGATTGTAATGTTCCAAACCTGAGAGAGCATACTGTTAAAAGCCCATGCTCCCGAAAACTCAACGCCAGATCCAACTGTTTGGGAACCAAAATCAATCGGAGAAGAAGAAGGGCCTTGAAAAACGACTGAGACCGTATCACCATTGAAGCCAGCATGAGTAGTAATGGGAAGAAAAGACGTAAAAATCAATAAGGTAACAGAAACAAGAGTTGCTTTGCGATTCATTTTGTCCTCCAAGGCAGTTAATATTTATACCTAATAAACTAGGATTTTTATTTCCCCGATCAATAACTTGATGCCTATGATTAAGGGATACAGATTGTCATTAAAGTGAAGCCGGTATAAGCCTAAGCCCATTTAGATTAATTTCAGTTGATTAACTGCATTTCTCCACGTAGATGAGCAGGCACTTGGTCAACAAACATGACCATGATACCTTCGTCAGTTGACTTGTTATTGTGAGAGGTATGTGCTGAAGCAGCTAACGTTAGGTTGATTTCATTGGTATCCAGTGTCCACATAGCTCCAGTCGCTGGATCAATAATGAGATATCCCAGCAAGCCTCCGAATACTAGGTTGCCACCGATATACCAACCATTTACCTTCGTGTCTACGATGATGGTTTGCTCAGCATGTCCTTCTTTTTTGATATTTACAGAATACTTCTTGCCTCTGAAAAAGCCTCTCTTTTTCTCCAAAGGCAATGAAGTAGGTGTTTTTCCTTCAAATACTTTGATACCCGATTCATCAGTAATTACAACATTTGCTTGATCAGGTGCACTTCTAACATTTAAAGTTTCAGAAGCGCTTTGACCCATAATAGTGGCGCACCCTGTAAGCATGCCTAGAAACACAGCAGAAGCAATTTTCAAGATAATATTTTTCATTTTTATTTCTCCCTCCTCTTTTTTATTGGAAATCGAATCACTTTGAGAGGAAAAACAAAGGGATTCGATTGATAAAAGTTACAAACTTACAGAGCATCAATGCTTCATTTTTCCTAACAGCAGCGGCTGATTTTTCCATTACCGCCGTAACGTGTTTCCTGACGTTCCCTGAAAAATTCCGTGTAAGACATAAAGGATTGATCCGGATGTGCATGCTTCATGTGATCGACATACGTGCTGTATTCAGGAACACCAACCATTAATCGCAAACTCTGTGAGAGTTGACGCAGTGTTTTAGTAATTTTGTTGGCCATAATTTGTTTCTCCAGTATTTATTTTTCGGTTGTCGCGTGGGTGGGTAATAATTCAAAGGGTGCCTCTTTGGCCGTTGGATGACTGTTGACGCGTGCTTGCAGTCCGGTCTTAATTCCAAAGAAAAGCATGCTGATGAGTACCGCCATGAACAGGCCAGCCAGCGATGCATTTACATAGTCGTTAAAAATAACCTGCTGCATTTGCTCAATTGATTTAGCTGGTGCCAAGATGATGCATTCTTCAATGGCATCCTTATATTGGTTCGCATGCGCTAAGAAACCGATACGCGGATTTGCATCAAAAATCTTCTGCCAAGCGGCTGTGAGCGTACAAATGATGACCCAGATGGCTGGGATGATAGTGATCCAGGCAAAGCGATCCTGCTTCATCTTAAACAGCACGCAGGTCGCAAGTATGAGTGCAATACCTGCTAACATCTGGTTTGAAATACCAAACAACGGCCACAATGTATTGATGCCACCCAATGGATCAACAACACCCTGGTAGAGAAAGTACCCCCAGCCAGCCACGCAAAATCCGGTAGCAATTAAACTGGCAACCAATGAATCGGTGCGTTTCATCGCGGGGATGAATGTACCCAGCAAGTCCTGCAACATGAAACGCCCGGCACGCGTTCCCGCATCAACAGCAGTCAAGATAAACAGCGCTTCAAACAGAATCGCAAAGTGATACCAGAAAGCCATCATCGCGGTGCCGCCGGTAAATTCCGACAGAATTTGCGCCATACCGACTGCCAGTGTTGGTGCGCCACCGGTTCGTGAAATGATGCTATGTTCGCCGACATTCTGCGCTGTTTGCGTAATCATCTCCGGCGTAACATAAAAGCCCCATTGTGAGATGGTTTGCGCAGCCGATTCTGCTGTGGTGCCAATGATTGCTGCGGGACTATTCATGGCAAAATAGATGCCTGGTTCAAGCGTGGATGCAGCGACCAGTGCCATAATCGCGACAAATGATTCCATCAACATCGCGCCATAACCAATGAAACGCGCATCGGTTTCGTTTTGAATCATTTTAGGTGTGGTGCCGGAAGCGATCAGTGAATGAAAACCGGATATCGCACCGCAAGCAATAGTAATGAATAGGAAAGGAAACAGACTTCCTGACCATACCGGGCCGGAACCATCGACAAACTGAGTAAAAGCCGGCATCTTAAGTTGTGGCGAAACAAAGATGACACCAATGGCTAAGCCAACAATCGTACCAATCTTCAGAAAAGTTGATAAATAATCGCGGGGTGCAAGTAACAACCATACCGGTAACACGGAAGCAATAAATCCATAAGCGATGAGCAGCCAAGTCAATTGTTCGCCGGTCAGGGTAAAAATAGCCGCTAGGTCAGGAATTTCTTGTACGTACTGTCCGCCAACTATCGACAACATCAGTAATACAAAGCCGATCAATGAAACTTCACCAATGGCACCTGGACGAAGATAACGCGCATAAATCCCCATGAACAAGGCGATAGGAATGGTAGCTGCAACGGTAAATGTTCCCCAGGGAGATTCAGCCAACGCTTTAACCACGATCAAGGACAATACCGCGAGCAAGATCAGCATGATGAAGAATGTGCCAAACATAGCGATCATGCCGGGTAACTGCCCAAGTTCGGATTTGATCAAATCGCCGAGTGAACGGGCATCTCGTCTAGTAGATATGAATAACACGATGAAATCCTGTACTGCCCCGGCAAACACAACGCCAGCTAAGAGCCATAACATACCCGGCATGTAACCCATTTGCGCAGCCAGAATCGGCCCCACAAGTGGTCCTGCTCCTGCGATCGCAGCGAAATGATGTCCAAATAAAACATACTTATTAGTCGGCACATGATCCAACCCATCATTGTGTTTGTACGCCGGTGTCATGCGCGTTGAATCTAATTTCAATACTCGATTCGCTATGAATAGGCTATAAAAACGATAGGCGATGATATAAACGCAAACCGCCGCAATGACTATCCAGATAGCTCCGATGGGCTCACCGTGGTGCAGTGCAATGACACCCAAGGCAAAAGCACCGGTGAGAGAAAACAGCAGCCAGCCAAGTTTATTGCTAAGAGTGTTCATCATTTCCTCCTGAATTGATTCCATATCTCATTATTTTTCTCCTAAGTTGACCTGGTATCCTCATTGCAAACATCAAACTCGCGCTGAGGCATTGAGGCATTGAGGTCGTGTGATCGCAGTATCGAGCAATGGAATTGTTTGCACATCATCTAAGAGTGGAGATCATCTACACATTTTGTGGATGTCAACATTGAGCAAGCGATGTAGACTGGCTATATGAAATTACGACACAAGATTATTTGGTTTGCTTTGACGCCACTCGTTTTGGCGCTTAGTGCGATTGCATTGACGGTGTATTACCGGGCGGATTTATTGGAACAACAGCAACGCGAATCCATCGAACGTGCTTACAGAGATAGCAAAGATGCTGAATTAAAGAATTACAGTACACTCGCAGAACAATCCATTGCGCATCTCTATGGTTCGGGCTGGACAGATACGGCCACTTTGGAAGAAGCAAAAACTATTCTACAAAGCTTAAGCTACGGGCCGGATGGTTACTTTTTCTTATTTGATCTGCAGGGAACTTTCCTCATGCACCCACGCCAACCTGAACTGGTGGGGCAGAATTTATGGCACCTAAGAGATACGAATGGCGATCCCTCGATACAGAAGCTAATCAGTCGCGCACTCGAAGGAGGGGGGCTAGTAGATTATATGTGGCAGAAGCCAACTAATAATTCGGATGTTCCTGTGCCTAAGCGCGCTTATGTATTTGTTCTGAAAAACTGGGGCTGGGTATTGGGTACTGGCGTTTATTTGGATGATATTGATGTTGCATTGGCTGAACTTGATAAACAGGCGTCTCGGAATATCCTAGATACAATGCTCTGGATTATCGTAATTTCATCTTTGAGCGTAATTGCAATAATCTCTGGCTTGATGTGGAGTATCAGAGGACGCAGTGTAGTGGATGCACAGCTTAGCGCGTTAACACAGCGGATTATCAAGACGCAAGAGGATGAACGATCGCGAATAGCCAATGCGTTACATGATTCTATTAAACCCATGCTGGTAGCTACCAAGATGAAAATTGAAGTCGGTATCCACAGATTGAATGAACTTTCACACCAATCAATGGCATCACCCATTTCATTCAGACAAGCTACCGAAATAGTGGACGATACGTTACTGGAAATTAATCATATAATTCATGATATTCGTCCCTATAATCTCGAATCTTTGGGGCTAGAGAGTGCGCTACGCCTATGCGCGCATCACTTTGACAGCGATGCTTTGCCGGTTGAATTTAATAAGTTTGGAGAGACAGAAGGGCTTACCAGAGCTGCCGAAGAAGCTTTATTCCGCGTTGCACATGAAGCCATCGCTAATGCGATAAACCACTCCTCTGCCAGGCAGGTATCCATGCGATTGGAAGGTGACTCGTGCTGTGTAACACTGACAATCCACGACAATGGTCACGGATTTGAGGTGAATCATGTCAACGCAGATCCAAATCGAGGATTGGGTCTGCGCAATATGAAAGAACGAATTGAAGCAGAAGGTGGGAGGTTTTGCTTAACTTCATCACCAGGCGGCACTACGATAATCGCTACATTTTCCCTTCGGTGATCTATGGATTCTATTATTATGATAAGTACCGTACGCGCCAACACAATGATCGTTGAAGATCATGATCTAATGGCTTTTGGTATTTGTGAATTCCTGGAAACCATACCTATCGTTCAAGTAGTGGCCAAGGCGAGAAATGCGGATGAAGCTCAGATCGCTGCAAGAAGCAAAAAAATTGATCTCGTAATAATGGATATTCGTTTAGGTACTGGCCTCAATGGTATTAGCCTTGCAGCAGAATTAATGAAAGGGTATCCAGACTTAGCTATTCTGATATATAGCTCGGATAGCAATGAAGAACTTGTAAGGCGAGCGAATGATGCTGGGGTGCGCGGTTATGTTCCCAAAGGCGCGGGAATAGAGAAATTCAAAAAAGCGATAGAAATTATCATAGCAGGCGGATCGTATATTGATCCAAGCTTACCAAAACCACAACGAGAGATAGAGCCTTTAACGCCTACAGAAAATAAAGTATTAAAATTAATCGCTGAAGATAAAGAAGATCAAGAAATTAGCCAGTTACTTAAAATAACTCTGGCTACTGTAAGAACGCATCGCGGTCATATCATGGCGAAGCGCAATATTAAAAATGCAGTCGAGCTTTATCGTTATGCTAAAAAGATTTTCCCAAATTTAAACAACCCTGAGCCATTCAATTAACTTGTGGCAGCGTTTCTCGAGCTTAAAACTAATCTGTTGAATTAAAATAAACATGAGTCACCCTCTATTCATATACGTTGATATTGATGACGCCATTGTTCGTAGTGTTGGAGCTCTGGCGGTGCGGAATATGCACGAAACAGCGCCAAAGAATTTGGTATCGAGGATTGTTTTTCTTATTTCTTGCCGAAACCAAACGCCATTCTTGATGATCAAGATATCTGTGATTGGCGGCGCTTTATTTGGGTTCACCCTTTAAATTCCAGTAATCTTTCACTTAAACATTATTTTGAAAGGATTGAGGGAAAACAGAAAACTTAGCATCGTTCTTGATATTTTGACTGCTTATTAAAATTACTTAAAGCTTCTTGATGAAAAGCTATCCAGGCAGATTGATCACTTTGAATCAACATTCCATCGAAATCGTCAGCCAGCTTGCAAACCATCTCTATTGCACGAATAAGTGACATACCAGCAAAACGTTCGCTTAATCGAATATCCTGCATTGATGTAAAAAATAGAGCTAATCGTTGCCCATTCAAATTTGCAAAGGATATTCTCAGCAGAATATCAGAGGATGCCGTCGTTGGGCCATCTTCTAACTGTACTCCATCGGCACCTATCGAGAAAAATACCTCGGTACTGCCAAAATCACGTAAGAAATTCTCGCCATCATCTTGATTCCCATCCCCGACAGCAATGATGTATTCATTCAGTGTCATATCTTTCTGAAACCCATAAAGCAAATCGAAACTGGATTTTGAATAAATAAAGAGAAAAAGACATCAATAAATTGCTGAGGGACTCTATATTAATAGTGGATTTTAACCAAATAATTTGTCAAACCTGCAATCCATGTGGCTAATTCCAGTTTGTTAGAAGATGGATGGTATATTAGTAATGTTTACCCTGAATCAGTGTTGTGGTTCAATAAAGCCGGATACCTTGTTAAGGTAGTTGAACTACTAACTGTCGAGGTGAAAGATGAAAGAATCAGGAAAGCGAAGACTGTATCCAGAGCAATTCAAAAAGGAAGCAGTATCATTGGTAACAGGGCACGGTTACAGTATTGTGCAAGCAGCCCAAGTGGTTGGTACCAGTGAGAAGAATTTGCAACGATGGGTCAAGCAACAAGCGCAAGAAAAAAGTGGTGAACGTTTGGATGCTGATGAACGAGCGGAACTGCAACACCTGAGACGAGAAGTAAAAACACTGCGCATGGAGAAAGAAATTCTAAAAAAGGCCAATGTAGATTCAACAAATGAAGCTAACGACAATACGCCCTACGTCGATCGGTTGATCAAGGCCAGAAACAATTTAAGGCATGAAACGCAGAAACTGGGCGGCAATAATGTGCATATCATTCGTTCCAACAATACCGGCAAGTATGAGATTCCCGGGATGGACAAGGAAATCATACTGATCGGAAATGTCTATCGCTGCGAATAAACCGGAAAGCAATTTGTATGCGTTCTGCGCAACCGCATTCACGGCATATTCACCCTCTCGCAGCTTGTTCAGTCGCTTGTCTTACCTTGATAATCGGTCAGTATTCCGACGATGATAATTACCACCCCCGTTCCGATATAAAAATTCCTCGCGATTTCATCGGCAGCAAAACCCAGGATAAAAGGCACTGCAATCAGCGCAGGACCAACCACCCGCTCAATCCAGCCATGCACAGGAAATGGAATGATCTTGACGATCCCGAAAGGAAAATCAGAAGCCAATGTGACAAGCAGATGAATGGCGGCCAGACAGTACGCCAGCAAAGCCGGTATTTGATTTAGCCCGAACAGGGTTGGGGCAAGTAAAAATAGAATGACGGTCAGAAAATCAAGATAACCGTGCATGCGTGGTGAAATTACTTTCATGTTAACGCTCCTGTATTAATTGTGGTCACCCCGATGGATTACCATGCCAAACATTAATACAGCACTATCACATTGTCTGTTAGCTACAAAACAAAACCACTCCGAGTGATATCAGTTATTTTGCATGACAAAACGCAATAAGCGCAGCATCATTAATGCAAATCTGGTCACGCGTGTAGTCCAGCATGCCGCGGCTTCTGAAATCGTTCAGAATTGTGCTCACCACCGGACGGCTGGCACCGATCAAATCTGCCACATCCTGTTGCGTTAAATGAATTTCCAATGCATAACCATGCGTGCAGCGTATGCCAAACATCTCGGCCAGCTCCAGTAACGCGACTGCAAGGCGCATCTCAACCGTCTGCGTCAGGATAGTCCTGAGTTTACGCTCGATTTTTTGTTTACGGGCATAGATTTCCTCAAAAACATACCATACCAGCTCCGCATGCTGCGATAACAGTGCTTTGAAATCTTGATATGCCAAGTGGTAAAAATCAACTTCTCCTAATGCTTGTGCGGTCTCTTCCATCGCATGATGCGCAGCATGTTCTCCCAAGAAACCAATCACATCGCCTTTCCTGAGCAGCGCGATGGTAATTTCGGTTCCTTGAGATGTCAGGTGCGAGAGCTTCACGATGCCGCCTTTTATCCAGAAAACATTGGCACAATGATCACCTTGACGATAGAGGAAATCTTTGTTTGCAGCATTAATTTCCTGAATCGAAGGGAAATCTTTTTTAATTGCTCGAAATCGCTTTCGAATAGCGTATCAATGGTTTTATCAGAAGACATCAATCAGATCCTGATGTGTCGGCACACCGTCACTCGCGTCCGAAACGGGATGCGCTCAATTTCACATCGGCACGTGCCCAGGCCTGTTCAAAACGCGCTGTAATGACTGCCGCCTGATCATCCTTCTTTTGTGCGCGCAATGCCTGCGCTAAGCCGTAAAGCGCCCATCCGTTATTGCGATTGCGCCGCAAATCTTCCCAATACACCGTCTCTGCTTCGCCTGGCCGACTTGATTTCAGCAGAATAACGCCCAATGCCAGCCGTGGTGGCAAGTGAAATTCCAATGGTTCCGTATACACCAGGGCGTCTTCCAGACGAACTGCATTTTCAAGGTGTGCAATGGCTTGATCGAACTGTCCACGCGCAGCAGCAATCTCGCCTGTGAGTACCTCAGGCGCTGCGCTCAGCACGGTTTTGGTGGTGTTTTTCGAGAGCAGAGGACCATCCAGCAGCGGGTCTTTCATGATCCTGCGCAATGCTGCCAGTTCCTGCTCGGCTTGTTGCAATTGTTCTGTCGCGACAAATGCAAGGCCGCGCACATAATGCCAGCCTCCTGTTAAAAATAGATTGGTCGATGGCGGTGCAGGCTCTGCAAGAATTTCCTGCCAATGACCAAACCTCGCAAGTGCCCAATAAGGAGTAATACGGAAGACTGCTGTCAATGGTATTGCCTTCAGCACTGCATCATCAATTTTACTGGCAACTTCGCGTGCAGATTGGATGGCAATCTTGCTTTGACCATCCACGGTAGCTGCAAACCAAAGAAAATGGATGTTGTGCGGGTAGTACACCATCGGATACAAACCTTGTGCGTGGCACTGCGTGATGTAATCTTCATCCGCCGCGATTGCAAGCTGATTACTCTTCATTGAATCGGCATACCGGCCTACGCGCTGATAAATATGCGATGACATGTGTATCAAGTGTCCCGCTGCAGGCATCAGCGTCAATAGTGTATCGGCTGCTTTTTCTGCTCGCTCGGGCGTACTTGTCGGCTCTATCAGGTGGATATACATATGCAGAGCACCCGGGTGTTTTGGATTGTGCCGCAACACTTCTTCGGTCAGCGCGACGATTTCGGCTGTCCCCTCATACGGCTGACCATCCAGCATCCAGTAGCCCCAAGGTCGCAGATCCATCATGGATTCCACATACAGCATCGCAATATCCGCATCATCCGGAAAACGTTGATGTGCTTCCCGCATGGCTTCCGCGTAAGCCTTATTATTCGCCTCCCGTTGCTCAGCCTGCCCCGAATAACGTTTCTCAAGCGCATTGATCAGTGCTTGTTCCTTCGGTGGCGCATTCGTCATCAATGACTTGGCCCGCTGTACGATCTCCAACGCCTGAGGCTCTTCGTTCGGTTCCATCATGGCGTTGATGTTGGGGCCCAGCACCAGCGCCTGCCCCCAATAAGCCATTGCAAGGCCGGGATCCAACCGCGCCGCCTCGCGGAATGCCCGACGTGCCTCGGCATGATTGAATGCGTAGGCGAGATTGAGACCCTGGTTGATGTATTGCTGCGCTAACGGATTGCGTGTGCTGACGGGAAACGTATGTTTCCCTAAGTTGTGCAACTTGGGTGCAAGCTGGCCATCCGGGCCTGGCTTCTGCCCCCCGTCCGATTGCACGTAATGCTTATGGCCACCTCCCGACTCTACGGGAGCTTCATGTTTTTTAGTCGCGCTTGCCGCTGCATTCTCAGCAAAAGACTCAAAGGTACTCGCGACAGTCAGAATTAGAGTTAATATCGTGGATCGAATGACGTAGGATTGCATGGACATTACCTCCTTTAAAAATGCTCATTTTCATGAGCGATCGTAATCTTCCTGTTCTACTCAGCTGTGGTTGGATCGATCACGGATTTGATTCGTGCAACACGATTAGCGGGAAATTCACCTTGCTCGGCATGTGCTCTGATGGTCGCTTCGTCGGGCGCGATGTAGATGCAATAGACTTTATCATCCGTCACATAGCTTTCCAGCCACTGGATTCGTGGCCCCATGCTTTTCAGTACACCGCATGATTTCTGCGAAATGGCTTGCAAGTCTTGTTGTGTCAGTGAACCTGCGCTGGGAATTTCCCGTTCGATGATATATTTTGGCATTTTATCTCCTGTAGAATGAAATTAAATAAATATGACCGGTCGTATTTATTTAAGTAAAAAAAATTAGGCCCTGAAATAATCCCCCAGCAAATCCTGACAGCACTGCTTAATCGGAGCGGATGATTTTTCTATCTTCATTCGCAATAAAGCACCTTGCCAAGTATTCACCAGCAAATCAGCCATTTCTCCAGCTGATTTATCCAATCTTACCGTACCTTGCTGCTGCGCTTTAACCAACCCCGATTGCAATAAATCCCGATAACGCTTAACCGCGGATTGAAGCGATCTCTGGCAAATTTCACTGGTATCACCTATTTCTCCCATGAAATTACCCAGCAAGCAGCCACCTTTAAACTCATTCTTTTCAAGTTCTACAATGAGTTCATCAAAATAGCATCTGATTGCACTGAGTGCATCAGCACCAGAGTTATCCAAATGGGCTGTTAATTGCATAATAAATGGCTCAGTGTAGTGTTGAATGACATCAGCACCAAAATCCTCTTTGCTGCCAAAGTAATTGTAAAAAGAACCCTTGGGAACGTTTACCGCATCCAAAATTTTCTGTAACCCTGTGCCATGATAGCCTTGTCCCATGAATAGAGTAACACCTTGGTTTAACAGATTTTCTCGATTGAATTCTTTTTTGGTTGATTTAGACATATGTTTATAATACGACCGGTTGTCTTTAATGTCAAACAAGAAAAAATGTACCCCGATTACGTTCATGAAATCGCACCTTATAGCGTGCGATCAAATAGTGTGGAACCTGAGTTCAGGTTGTCATGAATCAATGATCATTTTGCTGCAGAAAATTCATCAACCAGATGTTTTACGCGCACGCAGTGGCTACCCTGCCAGTAAATCCGGTTACATTCCGAGCACAACAGAAATCTATCGTAATGCTGCTTGGTCAATGGTTCCAGTCGATGCTCTATTTTTTGCTTTTTGGTTTCCACTAATTGTCCATTGCAGTACGTGCAACGTGTTAATGGCTTTAACAAAGCATATAAATCAAATCGTTTCAAAACTTCTTGCGTCTGAATTTTAGGTAGACTGCCCGGACAATGTTTGAATTTCTTCCTGCATACGACAGTGTTGGTAGATGGTAACAATGCGCTTTTCGAAATCCACACCAGATTCAATAGTTCCCAGCACTTCATCGCTAGCACCGAAAACACCTTCAAATAGTTTAAATTTTTCTGCCAATAATTCGAAAACACGCTTGTCCGCAGCATTCTTGCTGTTAAGGAAATTCACGACCACTACGTCGTGCTTTTGCCCATAACGATGACAACGCCCGATGCGTTGTGGATTCCATGGCAGATCATAGTTGACTACCAGTGAGCAGAATTGAAGGTTGATACCCTCGGCACCTGCTTCAGTAGCGATCATGATGCGTCCTTCTTCGTGAAAATAATCTACTAGTGCCGTGCGCGACCCTGTTACTCGGTCGGTACCTTGGTGAAGATCAAGCCACTGATTGTAGATAACTTTGGATTGATCATCGGTATCCCTCTACATCAGCCGTGCCGCAGAGAAGCTGCGTAGGCAACAATCGTATGCCGAATCGGTGCATGTCAGCATCCGCACCAGCCCGTTCAATGAAAAAGTGCCGCATTATGCCAATGGCATGACGATTGCACTGCCAAGACAAACGGACGACACGAGATTCCTGACCAAGGTAGCGATATGGGGATTACGCAGAATTTACCGTCGTGGCTACCAATATCAAAAAGCGGGGGTGATGTTGTCTGAACTGGTGTCTAGGCAATACCGGCAACTGGATCTCTTCGGTTCGATATCGACAGTCGATACAAAATCCAGCAAATTGATGAGCGTCATGGATCAGATCAATGCTCGTATGGGTAGGGGAACGATTAAACTCGCATCCGAGGGATTCAAGCAGCCCTGGAAAATGAAGCAGGGAAACAAAAGCCCCAACTATACGACGAATTGGGATGAGCTGATTTGTGTTATGAATTGATTAGCGCTTGTCGCGAGTACATCATTCTGAAAAAGATACTCAATGCGATATTCTCAACGCGGATTAACTATGGAAGCTACGAATCGCTAGGGAAAAGTTTTTCTTCTAATGTTTTACCGTGGTTTAGCTGTCGATATTGCCAGCGATTGGCACGGATACAATGCATGAGTTGCAAATCCATGCTGGGTTGCAGGTCTGGATTGTATTCCACTATAAACTCATTTTTTTGTGGATTGGTGACCTGTAAGACACCTTCAAGAGCGCTGAATTTAGCAATTACCTCCGATGCCGGACAGTTTTCCATTTGTAGGGTGATAAATCGCGAGGTAACTTGTTTTTCGTTAACTCTTGGTTTCTCGGTTTGCAGAATGCCGTTTTCCAATAACAAAATTTCTTGGCACAACCGGTCAAGTTCGATCAAATTGTGGGAACTGATGATGAAGGTTGTTTCTGACGATTGTTCTGCAATAATTGATCGCACGGTTCGGGCATTGACAGGATCAAGTCCGGCAGTCGGTTCATCCAATAAGATCAATGCAGGTTTGCCAATCAGCGCTTGAACGATCGTCGCCCGTTTAGCCATGCCATGACTGAGCGTCAGAGGTTTTTCATGTGCGGCATCTTTGAGTGCAAATATCTCTAAGACCCGACTGGCTTCCAGGTTTGCTTGTTGGGAAGAGAATCCTTGCAGGCGCGCATAAAAAACCAACTGCTCTATTAACGTGAAGCTCGGGTCTAGTCGGGCATCCTGGGGCAATGCCGATACTTTGCCAATGAGTTGCGCTGCACCAGGTGAGTGACCAAAGATCCGAACAATACCGGAAGTGGGATGCAAGAAACCAGACAAGATATTCAGTAAAGTGGTTTTTCCGGCTCCATTGGGTCCTACCAAGCCGATAGGCTCACCCGCATCCAGCTCAAAACTGACATCGGTGAGCGCAGCTTTGCCTGAATAAACATGGTTTAGCTGTTTGCATTGAATAATCCGTGAACTCACAATGCTTGCCTCAGCATTATCCAGCGCCCAATGGTTAACAAAAACAGACTCTGCAGGAGAGGGATGTATATCAATGACAGTGTTTGCCATCCTGGCAGTGGCGCCATATCAGATAATTGATAGCCAGGGATCAAACATTTTAGAAAAGCCAATGCAGGCAAATAGTAAGCCAAACTGTTGATAATTCCAGCCAGAAACATCCAGATCAAAATTGCCCACAGGATTGCTTGCCGGGCAGATTTAACTTTCGCGGATAAAGCGGCCATCATGGCTGAAAAAGGTAGAACGACCAAGATTAAGTTAATAACCAGGATTGGAAAATCCGGCAATGCAAAATAAAGAAGCGAGGTATCACGGGTCAGAGCAAGGATAAAGGTACTGAATGCGGCTGCACTGATCCATACTGCTTGAATCAGCATAGCGCCTACAAACCGGCCAAAGAATACACGATCACGGCTACTGCGTATGACAATAAAACGTAGCGTGCCGCGTTCTCGATCAGAACAGGTTTGATCGGCTGCGAGTAAGATACTCAACATCGGGAATATCATTAACGCAAAATGCCAAAATATACCAAATTCAGGGATGGGCCAGTGCTGTATTGAACCAAAGCCAATCAAATCAAAGAAGCTGAATTCTGCCTGTAATTCCTTTTCCTGAACCAACAGCTCCGCAGCAAATCGAATTGGATGTAGTAAAATGAAATACCAAACGACTACAAAGGTTACCAACGGCAATATACTTTTTCGGGTAGCAAAACCTCTTTTGAGTTCAAATGCACTGATGAGTGTCAGATGATTGAAGAAATTTGGCTGCATTTTTTATATTCCACTTGTAATCTAGTGCTTACCTTGATCGAGAATCCTGGGGATTTTACCTTGATGACACATTCCAAAATGAAATTATCTTTCCACTCAGGCAACGGGTGAGTATGGTTCGCGCTAAACCATAATTAACCATGTGAGATACTTGTACCAGTATCTATCAATTACTATCATCAACCAATTGAGAACGATTTATGACCACGCCTTATATGTACCAAACATCCGTACCGGTTTTCAAACAGCTATTGAACAGTTTAAGCGCCATTCTAACCAAGGCTGAAGCCTACGCAACCGAGAAAAAATTTGAGCCGGCAGTATTGCTGAATTCTCGGCTATATCCTGATATGTTTCCCTTAATCCGCCAGGTGCAAGTCGCTGCTGATTTTGCCAAGAGCGTGTCGGCAAGACTGGCGGGGGTTGAAGTGCCAGTGTATGAGGACACCGAACAGACCTTCGAAGATTTGCAAGCACGAATAAGTAAGACTTTATTATTTATCGAAAGCCTGGCGCCTGCACAATTTGAAGGCAGTGAAACGCGTGAAATCGTGTTACGCCCGGGAACACCAAAAGAGAAAAAGCTACTTGGCCACAATTATCTGACCAACTATGGTTTGCCGCAATTTTTCTTCCACGTCACCACTGCCTATGCGATTTTGCGCCATAATGGCTTGGAAGTTGGTAAGGGCGATTTTATGGGTACTTTTTAAGTCCTGCTATTATCTTTAGAAAGAGCCAGCAAGCGAAACTTTTTTGATGGGATCATTGATGGGAATTAATCTTTGATATGCTTCAATATCGCATGAATCCTAGGTCCGGGCGGTGGCATTCACAATCGATCTGTAACCATATGTAATTAATTATGATTAATTCCGTAATTAAAAAAGTTACTACGTTTCTTACCACATTTTTTTAATCGCTGCTCTGGTTTCAGGCAATATTCTTTCGTGTTTTTTATCATTTTTGGAAGTATACCCACCTCCGAAACTACCGCACATAAAAATCTGACTAAGCGAACGGTCTATGAGTATGAGACTGTAGAGTTTTGAGCCGCCCCCGGCACCGACTGGCAACAGGTAAATACAATGGTAAAAAGTGGATATCTGGCAATTGTCAGATAAGTAATTGAATGGTTCTGATTATTGATCTGTAACCTGTTGATAATATGATAGGTTAATTTTATCCCCCCCTATCTTATTTCGCGGTTTTGCAAACGAATGTAGGCAAACGGTCTAGAAGCATAAAGCTGTAGACATTTGAACAGCCCCCGGCTATGCAGTAGGCAGGTAATCACGGCATGATTCAGGTGCAATCAATACACGCTCATGAACGTAGTGAGCTTCAAGTAGCTGGTGATGCTGTTTGCAAACAAAACGGAATACCGGGCGTTTGTCGGTAGGTATCTTCAGCATCTCTATGTGCTTGCACCCCTGGCAGCTTGTGCCCTTGTTTGGTGATTGAGTGAATGGGTAAATGACACGATGCGGATCAATGCCGTGCTTATAGCAGAGTATCGCCCATGATCTGATTTGTTCTGATTGCGGAATAGTTTGAAGTTTCCAGATTTCTTCGAGTGTTTCTTCTTTGTTGACTGTTGTTTTATGGCAACAGGTTAATAGCAAGGTAACGGCAATCGGGTTTACAGGATACGTTTTTGCATCGCAATAATTATCTGAAGCCCCCCCTTCACCGGGCGAATTATTTTCCTGTTCTAACCCTATTCCCTTATTTTTAACTGGGGCGAGTGGGGCGAGTGGGGCAAGTGGGGCGGAATCGCTGGAATCGTTATGATCACTTGGTTGCAGCCGCCCCACTTTTACCAGATCATCATCAAAGGACTGGGGCGCCGCCCCACTTATTGGGATAATTCCGGTTTTATCAGAGTTATTATCTGCCCCAATCAATTCACCCCAATCAATCATTTTCATCGCCCCAGATTGTGGGCCGTATGTGGAATATACGCCTGCGGCCATCGCCCGGCAGATCCCTCTTTGTATCTAAACGACCCTTGTCACATTTCATAAAACCCCGGTCAACCAGCAATCGCGCGACAACCCGATAATCAAGTCCCTTGCATATTTCTGCCTTGAATACTTCCGGGTAGCAGAAATACTCAAGCTTCTCATCATCATTCTTTTCACGAAACCCCGCCTTATTCATTGTTTTTGGCGCGTGGTTATCATCAACGACCGACCGGGCAATATCGGCAAACCTTGATTCACCATGCAATTCCAGAAAGTATCGAACCTGATCAATCATATCCCGCCAGTTCTTATCGCCTTCCCCGCCAAATGCCTGTAGCCATGCCTTGAAGCAGGTGATAGCGGCTTGCATGGCTTCACCCGGCTGCCAGCCGGTAATACCCCAAGCGGTGGCTAATTCACCGGCTGCACCTGCAATGGCAAATCTTGCCGCCACGCGCTGCGCTTGTCCACTGGCTTCGCTGGTGAGCGTCGCTTTCTCAAACTTCAGCCGGGCATCAGCCAGTGAGTCACGCAAGCTTTCACGGTTCTTTAGCACGTGTTCAATGAAAGCGGGGAATGCCGTGCCGTAATATTTATTGACTGCGACGCCCAAAGCTTTGGCGAATTCGTACCCGTTTTCAAAACCGTGCAAATTCTCAAAACATCCCAGACCATGCCCGGAATCAGCGGGAATATCCGCCATACGCAATTCAGCCCCGGCAGGTGTTTTCTTGCCTACTTCTGCCACATGCTGACTTAAAGACAATTCACCAGCGGACAAGAAAAGCAGCCGCCACTTTGCCGTATTGCGTGCGCCGCCGTTTTGATTTGCCCTGACTTTGGCGGAACCATTGGCCAGCATATAGGCTGCTTCACCGGCAATTCTGGCATCGATCATCTTCAATTCATCCAAGGTCAAGATTGCGTCACAATGCGAAAGAGCGGTACTTTCCAGCCCGTTGTCAGTTGACCGCCACCGCTGCAAATACTCAGGACTGCCGCATACACTGCCAGCCATATACAAGGCGCTAGTCTTGCCGCTCGATGTCGTGCCCCGGTAATGGAAGCCGCCCGATTCCATTTCAATCAAATGCAGCAGGGGCGCAGCAAAAGCAACTGACACCGCAAAGGTCAAACGACTATTACCGACACACAAAGCCCCCACACGATCACGCCACTGCTTCAGGGTGCCACGTTGACGGAATAGACTGGAATCAGGCTTGCTATCACTGAATATCCACTCATCATCGGATTGACCAATGGAACCATCCGGCAACACAAAAACCAGGCCATCATTAACGCCATGCCAGCCGGTGCGATTGGTTGTCCGGGCGCGTTTCACAGGGTTCTGTGTTTGCAGGTACTCAATGACTAATTGCCGTGATTTGGGTGCAATGGTTAACCCTTCGGATAACAAGCGGCCTGATGCATCTTGCCCGTCACCATTAAAGCTACGTGCAGGAATAACCAACTGCTTAACCTTGTTATCTGGATCAGAAAAACGAACCAGCGTACCCCATTCCCTCGAATCCACATCACGCGCTAGTGCCAGCACCTCAAGCGGGGCGCATACCTTGCGGCGGCGTAATCGCCCGTCTTTGGTGGGTTCCGGAAAATACAGCCCATCATTGAACAATTCAAAGCCACGTTGCACGGCCTCCGTTTGCTGTTCATCCTTCGTGCTGGTTGGCTTTGTTTCCTTGGTATCAGCCGATACAAAAACATCTTCTCGCTTCAGCAACAGGGAAAAATGCTCAGCCTTCCAGCCATGTTCGACCAAATCAGCGGCATCGTCACCGATTGCCAATGGTTCGCCATCGCTTAATGCTGCGGTCCTGTCTTTGCCTTCACCGGGTGTCAGTGCCAGCCTTTCAACATCCAACACCCGAACCGAAAGCGCACCAGCAGCCGTCAATTGCTTCATTAAATCATTGGCGGCCTTCTTCCCGGCCAGATCGTTATCAGGAAATATGATGCAGTCACGGCCAGCCAGCGGGCTGTAATTCGATTTCGTAACGGCCTGGCTTCCACCTTGCCAGCATAGGATAGGGTGATCTGGCAGCAGCTTTTGCAGGGCTTCAGCCGCCTTCTCACCTTCAACAAACCAGCACTCAGCATCAGAGTATTGAAGCAATCCCGGCAGCCCATACAGTGGGCGCAAACCGGATGGAACCTTAAACCGCCATTCACGCTTGCCGTCTTTTTCCCAAAGCGTCAACGGTGAAAATTGTTTCTTCTCACCCTTGGGCTTGTCGTAGCGGTCATGATAAAAATTAACGCGGCCATCCTTATCATGGTATGGATAACGCTTTGACGGCTTCCCGTGTTTTGAGTGTGCAGCCGGTGGCTTGGGTGCATTGTCTGGAACCGGCATGACACACTGCCAGCCGTCACCATCACCGCCCGGATTCTTGGCACTGCTTGATTCTTTCTGGCCGGTTGGTGCCTTACCATTGCCGGGTTGTTTTGAATCGCTTCCGGCGCGTTTTGGCGTGCTGTTATCTTCGGAGGGAATCCCTAGAAAAACAGCCAGCCGTTCGGCTGCTTTTCCCTGGGGTTCATTTTCCAGATAGGCAACCAAAGAAACTAAATCCTTCCCTTTGGCACCACAGGCAAAATCACCCCATTCACCGGTGTTTAAATTGATTGAAAAGCTGCCCGGCTTGCTGTCGGATCTTTGTGGATTCAATGGCAAGTATTCATGGCCTTCACGTTTGCCACCGGGTAACCAGTGAGTCAGAACGCTATCAATGGCACCCAGTGCGATGGAAGCGACCTTCTTAATGTACGGGATCTTTGACAAGGTCGCCTCCATCATCAGGTGTTACAGCCTGTTCGATGCGTAAGTAAATAGTATTAATTTTTTCATATAACAAAAACAAGCGGTCATTCGCATGCTTCAACGTGTAAAAAAAACCATTAACCCATATTTTACAAAGCCAAATTTCATCATCGGAATCATCAACATTGCTTAAATGCATTCGCCCCATTCTTGAAGCAAAATCAATCATCTTCAAGGCATCGTCGATCATCTCGAAGATTTCACAACTTTCATCTTCATTTGATGCGTGTTCTAGTACTAAATGTCTGACCTCTTTTAGTTCTGAAATTATTGATTCAACTGTCAGAAAAATACCGAGCATTTGGTCTTTAGTAACACTTGCATCAGATCTGTCACCATCAGAATCTATTTCTGATGTTTCCGTCGAGCAATCAATGAATTCTATAGTGCATGAAACCCCCGAAGATTTTAGGCACGCTTTCCACAGCTCTTCCAGGCGTTTGGCGTTATGGGTTGGTGTGGTTTCTGATGCAGAGGATTGATTAACTGATGTCATGATTGATGCTCCTTTGTTCACGGTTTAATGAACCGCTCCCATACTCGTTGTACGGGGGGGCGGATAAGATGGGTTGGAAGACTGGAGTTGAGACCAGCGAGCCAGAAGGCTCCCCAAAATATCCACCCATAAAAAAACAAAGGGCAAATAAAATAAATGCCGGATACAAAAAAACCGCTCAGCGGCGGTATCCGCTCAACTAACAGGCTTCCAAACCCGGCCAATGATTCTGCATTGGCAAACAAAGAATAAGGCCAGAAGATTGTATTTGTCAATGGAAACATTATGCACGCCCTCCATTTACCCGACCTTCAAGCCATTTGAAAGCATCCATCACAAAGACATGCTTATTCCTTATGTGTCCTGGATGGTCAGCAAGCCAAGCTTGCAACCAGTCATGGGCTAAACCAGTACCGATAGGGTCAATCCTGCAAGCACACTTTGTCGCAATACCCCCTGATACTGCAATGATGCTTTCTCCATCTTGTGCAACAGTGTGAGCAGTCGGTTTCAGCGCATTTACTATATTTTCCAGTAATCGCAATTCTTCAATTTTTAACCTGCGGCAACTGCTTTCATGCCGATTCAGTGCGGTCACTATTGCGTGAGCAGCAACCAATACAGGGTGATTCTGCATGGCTCCAACCTTGTCTGAATAAGTTGCAAACCTTTCTTCACCTTCTTTTTGTAGCGCTACAAAAACAAATTCGGCTGCATTTCCCAGGTCTCGACCTGCTGCATCTTCAGGGTCGTCATACATGACCTCATCAGCCATATCATCAAGATTGATTTTTAGCTCGCTCATGCTCGCACCCCCGAATTCTTGCCGGACGCGCTGCCTTCAATTTGATTGAATATCCATGCCTGAATTTCGGATTCTCTCCAACGGCTGGCCGTGCCGATCTTCACTGGTTTTGGAAATTTATTCTCTTTGATTAATTGGTATAGGTACGAAGATTTGAAACCAGTTTGGAATTCGACTTCAGCAAGACATAAGAGCCGTTCAAGCTGTGATGGCGGCTGCCCATCTTTAGGGTGCAACAGGTGCTGCGGGGTTGATAGTGATTGATTCAATTGATTCTCCTTAACGTATGGATATGATTCCGTATCCCGTGGTGTGGAATACTTGTTAAGGAGCGTACATTCATGCAGTTTATTTGTATTGACGCGGAATATTGGTAGCTTGTGGCAATGCCCCTATGTGCACGTATTGACGCAAAGTCATTGAAATTCACGGCAATGAATTTTAATGTTAAGAACGATAGAATTTCTTTGCAGAATAATAATATTCATTAGCCAGCGTTTTCCCGATATTGAATTTTTTCCCCACTGTCTCAAACAGACAATCATCTATATTTAGATCAGGGTTCATTTTCAACATCGAAGTTACTTCATTCAGAACACCAATGCTGAGCATCCTCTTTTTCCTGATTGCTGCAAGTTGTGCCCCCTTGGGATATGGATTCCCAAATACTTTATCCCAGGATTTTCCCCGAGCATTATTCACTGCATCATAGGCAGTGCTATAAGCTTCAGCAGCCCACTCAGGTAATGGCAGATCATGGGTTGCACAAGTACGAATGGCTGTCATAAGAAAATATTTATCTTCTTTATACAATTCAGCATAGACATCAAGTTGATGCAATGCATGCCATTGATAGAAAGGTAAAGTTGGATCAGCATTCGATCGGGATGGATCAGCTTTCAAAGCTGCTTCATCGGCATTAATTGCTTCTTCTAGTGACCAATCTTTATTTACCATGACTTACACCCCCTCAAGTGCATCCTTCAAGATAGGTCACCCCAAGGCGGTGAAGGTTTCCGCTTTTCGCCTGGCCGGGCTATGGAGTGATTGAATTATTCTATACGGAAAACTCAGTTTTTCAAGTCACAAATTATGCAAATATTTAGGAATCTGAAACGGCGGTTTTGACTGCTTAAATATTAGGCAATCAATGAGAAATAGCAGGGGTACTTTTAGAAATGTGAGTAACTTTGTGAGTAACTACTCATTCTATAAAATATAGAATGGCGTGAATAAACGATTGCGTAAGATAATGTGAATGCTCTAAGAGCATCCGAACGGATAAAAGCGACAATATTTATGGATTTTTATCCACAGGTAAAGCAGCTTCACGCCGCGCAAGCCGGGCTTTTTTCGTGGGTGGTTCCAGAAGGGTGGCGGTCAAGTCATGCAATGTCAGCAATAGTTGAAGGTGTCGCTGTGCCCATACGGGCAGGGGAGCGGCGCCAGTCAGCCAATTGCTAACACTTACGGGAGTAACACCGGCTTCCATTGCAAAATCCGATTGCTTCCAATCCAGCCTGGCCAATCCTTTCCTGAATTCTTCTGGTGTCATAACCTGCCCTCGGGCGCATGAGAATAAATCAAAGCATAGCAAGTAATAATCATTAAAGCAACTTTAATAGAAAGTGGGTAATTATTATATAAAATTAAAGTAATTATAACGAAAAGTGGGGAATAGTTAAAAATGGCTATTTAACATAATGCTACTTATTGGCAATGCGGAAATATTTTGCTTAAAAGTGGGTTACTCAATAACAGAGCGGGTTCCAGCCGTGTTTTTTTATCGTAGAGTACAATTCGTATAATTATATTACTGCGGAATAATACAACGAAAAACCATTTGTGTATTTCCGCGACGGAAAACACCATTTTATTCCGCGTTTGTGGGTGGCAACAGGAATTTCCCGCGCTGCATTTTCGCTCTGAATTGATACCAATTATTTTAAAAGTAGACTGGATAATGAAACATAAAACCTTGGAATTATCCTAATAAGTGGGGCGGCGCCCCAGTCCTTTGATGATGATCTGTGAAAAGTGGGGCGGCTATAAACTAATGCTCATAAGGGTTTCGACAGTTCAGCCCCACTTGCCCCACTCGCCCCACTCGCCCCAGTCAAAAATAAGGGAATAGGGTTAGAACAGGAAATGACACTGCAAAAAATCAAACTGATTTACCGAATAATGGAATGACATCCGCTCCCTTTTCCAATGCTTCTATATGATCACTCCACCATGCCATCATTCTTTTTCGTTCTGGCAAATACTCAGCCCGATTATATGCGCCCCGTATTTTATTTTTTTCACCATGGTGAAGTTGTCGTTCAATGGCATCAGGAGTAAATAATCCAGATTCATTCAATGCAGTGGAAGCAACAGCCCGGAAGCCGTGTCCTGTCATCTTGCCTTTATATCCCATACGGTACAAGGCATAGAGTAATGTATTATTGCTGATAGGTTTGTTAGGGTTGCGCCCTGGCAATAGGTGGCGGCTATCCCCGGCAATGGTTTTCAATTCAGTGAGTATGCTCAGTGCTTGACGGGTGAGGGGCACTATATGGTCACCGGATTCCTTCTTCTTCATGCGCCCAGCAGGTACTGTCCATAGCGCATTGTTCAAATCAAACTCATCCCATAATGCCCCAATGAGTTCATTGGTACGTAAAAAGGTCAACGTCATCAATTGCAACGCAAGCTGTGTTTGTCTGTTGCCTATGTTTTCATAAGTGGCTATTGTTCGTAGCAATTCTGGAAGTTCTTCAGGTCTGATAGCCGCCTGGTTTTTCTTCTTGTGGGGTTTGAGTGCGCCCCGTAAGTCACCGGAAGGGTCACGCGTGCAACGGCCTGGCAACATGGTGGCTAAGCTATAACGGAATACCTGGCCACATACCCCAAGCACCCGATGCGCCAAATCATACGAGCCACGTTGTTCAATGATGCGGATCATGTTAAGCAGTTGTGGGGCCTCAATCGTGCTGATTGGGTACTTGCCTATATAAGGGAATACATTCATTTCCAGTCTACGCAATACATCCTTGGCGTGACTTTTTACCCAAGTATGAACTTGACTTCCATACCATTCACGGGCAACAGCTTCAAAGCTATTTGCTGCGGCCTCTTTGGATTTTTGCTTATTGATCTGTCGGTCATGGGATGGATCTATATTGCTTGCCAGCTTGACACGTTCAGCCTGTGCAAGTTGTCTTGCCTGCTTTAATCCCACTATAGGGTAAACGCCCAAGGATAAGGACTTCTCTTTGTCGTGGATCTTATAGCGCAGCCGCCAATACTTGCGGCCATCTTCATACACCCACAGATAAACCCCTTGACCATCATGTAGCTTGCGTATTTTTGAACCTTCAGCGGTTGCATTCTTGCAAGCTAAGTCTGTCAGCAATTCTTTAATAGCCATAATGTGGTAACTTTTAATGTGGTAGAAAAGTTACCACACAACTTACCACACTTTTACACCGGCTTCTAGCGGATTATTCTGGATTGCTGCGGAATGGGATTGCTTTGTAGCTTCTGTATTTATTGGGTTTTATGGATTGCTTTGGATTTGTGCGGAAGGGGAAATGGCGGAGGCGGTGAGATTCGAACTCACGGTAGAGTCACCCCTACGGCAGTTTTCAAGACTGCTGCCTTAAACCGCTCGGCCACACCTCCACAAACTGACAGTGCGAATAATACCTTTTAGTGATCTATTTGGCTACTAAATTACTCAGGGAATGGCGCGGCAGGTACTCTCTGTCAGGGGGTATCGAGGACTGTTACCGGATCGGGGTGAATCATAACCAGGACCTGTCGATTTAATGCTGATTTTCTCCAGAAATCTGTTGAGTCAGCTTGAGACATATAGCATACTTACCGCGCATTAATTTTTAGCGCAGGAAGACATTACTCCAGTTCTCCATCACATTCATACAGGCATCATTATTAATGTTTATCAGCGTTCTTGATCTTTTCAAAATCGGTATCGGTCCATCGAGTTCACATACCATGGGACCCATGGTTGCAGCCAAGGATTTTCGTGATCGTATACAGGATTTTGTTTCCAGTCATCCCATTCCATCATTCATGCAGGTTCGCTGTACCCTGCGCGGCTCCCTGGCATTCACAGGCAAAGGCCATGCAACGGATCGGGCAGTGACTCTCGGCATGCATGCCTATACGCCGCAGGGGTTGGCCGGGCAGAATGTGAATGAACTGATCCAGACACTCTGGCAACAGCAGACACTTCGGATCAATGAATCCGTATTACTTCATTTCAATCCGGCTGAGGATATTGTTTTTGATCGGGGAGAGCCATTGCCTGAGCATCCCAATGGCATGATCTTCCAGTTGCTGGATGACACCGGCAGAACCATATTGACGGAAACTTATTTTTCGATCGGTGGCGGTTTTATCAATACACTGTCCGAGATCGGTCAATTGGTCGCGCCGCTTAGAATGGAAGCAACCAGTTCCTGTGGTTTTCCGTTTGATTCAGCCAATCAGATGATGAAGATGTCTGCGGATAGCGGCCTGTCGATTGCTGCCATGAAACGCAGCAATGAATTGGAACGTATCAGCGAAACACAATTGAATGATGGGCTGGATGCTGTCTGGGATGCGATGTGCACTTGCCTTGAAAACGGTCTGGTAGCAGAAGGCCGGCTTCCCGGCGGACTGAATATTAAACGGCGTGCTCGCGCCCTGTATCAGCAGCTACAGGATAGCCCGCAGAAAGCAAATCTGAATGACTGGCTGTGCGCCTATGCCATGGCGGTCAATGAAGAGAATGCAGCGGGTCATATGGTGGTCACGGCACCGACCAATGGCGCAGCCGGTGTGATACCGGCAGTTATCTACTATGCGGTGAAACATGAAGGCGCAACATTGGAGCAGGTGCGCGATTTCCTGCTGGTGGCCGGCGCGATTGGCGGATTGATCAAACATAATAGTTCAATTTCCGGTGCTGAAGTGGGTTGCCAGGGTGAAGTCGGCTCTGCGTCTGCCATGGCGGCGGCAGGTTTATGCGCCATTAAGGGCGGTACGACCGAGCAAATTGAAAATGCGGCCGAGATTGCGCTGGAGCATCATCTGGGCATGACATGTGATCCGGTCGGCAGTCTGGTGCAGGTGCCATGTATTGAACGCAACGGATTCGGTGCCATCAAGGCTTATACCGCTGCATCATTGGCGATCCGGGGTGATGGTCAGCATTTCATGTCGCTGGATAATTGCATCGCTGCCATGAAGCAGACAGGATTGGAAATGTCTGTCAAATACAAGGAAACCTCGCTGGGCGGGCTGGCGGTCAGTGTGACCGAATGTTAGAGCATGACTGGCCAGTCATCACTTATCGCGATGTAGCTTGCTGACCACATGGCGCACGCCTCTCACGACAAAGAAAACACTGAGCACAACCACAGGAACAGCAATGCCGGTCAATAGTTCAACATTAATGTCCTGTCCTGATGCCTTGAGGGCTTTGAGTCCATAGCCCAGCAGGCCCAGCAAGTAATAACTCAGCACCACAACGGACAAACCTTCGACGGTTTCCTGCATGCGTAATTGCACGTGGGCGCGGCTATCCATGGATTTCAGCAGATCGCGGATCTGTGCTTCCATGGAAAGATCCACGCGCGTGCGCAATAAGGCCGATGCACGTCCCAGGCGCATCGACAGCGTTTCCAGTTTGGTATGCACCAGTTCGCAGGTTCCCATGGCCGATGACAATCTCTGAATCATGAATTCCTGTAACATCTGCAAGCCCTCGATCCGCTCTTCACGCAGTTCAGTAATGCGCAATTTCACAATATCGTAATAGGCTCTGGAGGCATTGAACCGGTGGCTGGTCTGTGCAGACAGGCGTTCGGTTTCCGCCGCCAGACGGGTGAGTTCGTCCAGTAATCGTTGTTCATCTTCGATACTGGTCAATTCAACATTGTTGGCAATCAGTGTCGCCAGGCGTTGATCAGCGCGTGCCAGTTGCGGAATGATCCTGCGGGTTATCGGTAATGGCAGCATAGCCAGCATGCGATAGGTTTCGATTTCAAGCAGGCGCTGGACCAGTCGCCCGACCTGACGGCTGCGCAGATTCTCGTCATGAATCAATATGCGGCCAAAGTTATCGTGATGGATCTGATTGTCGCTCCATACGCTGGCAGCGCCGCCTGCCACCTTGGAGCCTATGACCGTACCGGAAGCGAATACCGTGACCAACTCATGCAGGCTGCGCTTGGGTCGCGATCTGTCTTCCAGTGCGATATGCGTTGCAACCAGTAACTCACCCGGCAAACGAGCCAGCCATTCTGGCGGGACATACTGAATCGCGGGATGCTCAAACGGTATTTCAAAAGGCTTCGCGTGATACACGGTATACGTGGAATATTCGGTATGACGTTCCCATCTGAGGCGAAACTCTCCAAAATCAGCACTGAAATCATTTTCGTGCGAATTGGGGGGTGTAACGCCATAGCGCGTACATAATTCGCTCATCAGTTTACGTTCCTGGTCAACCCAGTGCCGTTCTGACATCAATACCAGATGGGATAACTGAACAGGTGGCGCCAGCAATTCATAAGCCACTGAATTCAGTTCGGTATGTAACTCTTGTCTTTCTGCATATTCCGGGATGTTCAGCAATTTCTCCTTAAGGAGATCTGGGGGTTCAGCCAGTGAAGGGGATGTGGTATGAGAGTCCATAATAATGACCTGATCAGGGTAAATGCAGCTTTTCAGAAATGTATGAAATTACCGGGCAGTGGTAGCATACCTAATTTTTATTACAAATATGTGAATCTTTTATGTGTAAGCTTTTTCTGATCAAAATTGCAAAAGCCAGATTCCCCAACAGAAGAATAAAATGCCGACCGTTTTTGAAAAATATTGCTGATGGATTGGCAGGATCTTTTCAATCAAAACCAGAACTGTAATCAATACCATCGCCAGCAGATTCATCACACCGACGGCGAACATGAGCGTCATCTGCGCCCAGCAGCAGCCGAGGCACATGCTGCCGTGCTTCAATCCCATCTGAAACGATCCACCTGCTCTATCACGCCACTCGGTTAACAAAAAACCCATGGGGGAGCGGCAATTTTGCAGGAAGCTGTCCTTCAGTGGCGTCAATTGATAAATGCCTGTCAGCATAAAAATAACCGCAGCCATTGTTTCACTTTGAGTATCCATCATCGGTGATAAAAAATGCAGTCCGTGCAACTGCCATTGCAATAGTGTCAGTGCGATGCTGAATACTAGCCATACCAGTAAATATGCGATTGAAAATAATGGCACGAATGGATAGATGGTTTGCTGGCGCTGCTGGCAGATTCTGGCATAGACCAGAATCATCGGTATGACCGATGGCAGCATCATGGCAGCCATCATCACCGCCCACATCAGGTAAACCAGACCAAAATCCATCCACTGCCAGGCAAATGTTTCGGATGGCGGCATCCACATTTCAGACATGGGCAGGGTTGTCATCTGCCAGTTTTGATGAAACAAATAAAACCAGGCGGCAGTAATTACTGCCAGCAAGGTACACCAAATGGCCAGTTGATTTTTAGACATTAATAATGTGGGCATGGACAATCCTTCCGGGAAGGATTGTCCATGCATAGAATATTTCAGATGCGTTGTTTAATCGATCAGGGTTGATACGCAAACGGTGAGTAATACCCATTGCGCTCGGTAAATTTCCAGGCCTTGCCATAATCGTGGTATTCATACTGGCTGGATTTTGCGACCACGGCCGGGTGGCTGGGCACGACACACAGCGGTGGATTATCAACCGTCGCATTGCCGCCCTTGATGCCCTGAATGCTCTCAATCGTAGCCTGTGCAATATCAGGAATGGTCAATTGCCGCGTGTTTCCCTGCTCCTGATAATCAATCCGAACCTTCTTGATACCCCAGACTTCGGTTACAAAGCTCATCAGGATGGCCGGGTGTCCACCCTGTTTTCCCGCGAAGATCTGTGTAATGGCATCGAACTGCGCATCGGTGGCGCGTTCATCGACATACAGTGCTGCCTGCCAGTTGCCGTCTTTCATGTGGCCCGGCGAATAGCAGGCCAAGGCAACATTCAGATTGTCCAGTTTTTCACCACTCAGGTGACCGGAATTAATATGCCATGCGACCAGTAGTTTGCAGTTTCCTTCAGAAGGCGGTTGCAGCCAGACACATGGACAGGCGGTTTCACAATTGCAGGCTTCAAAATAACTGCCCTGCAGGCTCCAATTATTTATTGTATTCATCCTATTTCCTGATAAATTAAAACGGCTCCTTGAAGGGCCGTAAATCCAGTTCATGGGTCCATGCACTACGGGGTTGCTGGTGAATGGCCCAATACGTTTGTGCAATGGCTTCCAGTTGCAGCAGACCATCCGTACCCTTGGCCTGAACATATGCCGGAAACTGATGGCGTGCACGATCACCATCAATCACACCATCAATCACCGTATGCACCACATGCACACCTTGCGGTGAGAATTCCCGCGCCAATCCCTGTGCCAATGCGCGCAATCCAGCCTTGGCCGATGCAAATGCCGTAAAAGGCGGCTTGGCTCTTAATGAACCGGTTGCGCCGGTAAAAAACACGGTTCCCTGCTGCTGTGCCTGCATGATGGCCATGAGCTCCCTGGCGAACAGGAATGCACCTAAACAGTTCTGCTGCCACAAAGTGGTGAATGTTTTCACGTCTGTCCCCAAAAATGGGGCGGAAATATTACTGTCTACATTATAGGCAGCAACCTGGATGATATCGCCGCATTCGCGCACTATGCCGAAACATCGCGCCACATCCTGCTCAATCGTTATATCCGCGACAACAGGCGTTGCCGTTCCTCCTGCGTTTTGAATCAACCGCACGATGTGATCCAGTTTTTCTTTGCTGCGGCCCACCATAAAAACATGCAGGCCTTTCTCGGCAAAACATAGGGCCAATGTAGCACCCAATCCACGCTCAGGTCCAACGCCGGCGACGATTGCCGAACCCGGCTGGTTCACCATTATATTTTACCGAAGATTAATGAAAAATTATTGCTGGGCATGTCGATCTTTTCCTTTAATTCCAGTCCATGATTGGCAGCCGCTTTTTTCAGATCGGCAATATCCTTCAAACCCCATTCGGGCACGCCCACAGAACTCAAGGTTTCATGGAAGGATTTATTGGAATCGGTGGAAAATTGCCCTTCGATCTGGAAAGGACCGTAGATCAGCAGGAATCCATTGTCCTTAAGCAAATGTGCGGCACATTTCATCATGCCATCGGCAATCGAGATCGGTGCCACCTGAAAAATATTAATACAGAAAATGGTTGCAAATGACTTCTCGGGACCCGGATTAAACCAGGTTTTCGGATCAGTCAGATCCAGATGTACGGGATCTGCAATATTATTGTTGCCCAGATTACCAGTTAACTTTTTGATGTTGTCAAAAACCTCGACATCCTTATCGGTCGGATGAAAATGCAGATGCTCAAAATGCGGCGCGAAAAAATTAATGTGCATGCCGCTGCCACTGGCCATTTCCAGAATGCGTTCCGGATCTTTCGGTAATTTGTTTTTCAGCACGCCCAGTATGGGCTCGCGATTGCGTCCCCCGGCCCAGGCAACATATTCACTGAGCGGGTGGGGATCTAAAGGAGGTATTTCCTGATTCATGCAGTGCTCCTTGTTCGGGTGTTTATTGAAATAAATTGCAAATATGCTAATGTACAATAAGGCAGTATAACAGTTCTATCCGTTGTGGCTAACTGGGGAATCCTGAGTTAATCAAACTGAAAATTAAGTAGCGAAGGTACTTCCCAGCTATAGGAATGTATTGATGCACCAGAGTCGTATCAATACGATCCACTACGGATAGCCAGTGATTTTTTTCAACGACTTCTGTATGATCAATGCTTGATTATTAAGGAATTACGTTATGGATCAACAAACTTTCCTTTCCACGCTTAGTCAATCAACCAAATATTTACAGGAAAACTTATGGGCGCTATTTTCTTCTATCTTTTTATTTATTTTATATCCTATTACGGGCTGAATGCTGTCAACATGCTGACAGTCCGTCCGCTGATTACCAACCGGTATATGGCTGCCCTGTTTCCTGTTGTGGGAGTTGCGCTGACCCATGTCTACATGATACTGAACAGCCCGCCACCAGCCAGCATGCAGATTACCGTTGAATCGGCGATACTCTCTAACGTTGTAATACCGATTGTTTTTGTAGTGGTCGGTGCAGTATATCTGATGTGGAACAGTAAAGATCCCAATGCGTCACAAGACGATAATGAATCAACCGGCAATAAGGAATCGGAAGAGACTGATAGTGCCGCTGTACTGGTAAAAGAAGAAACTCAGAGTGGGAAAGATTCAAATGCTGATAATCATACGGCGATCCATGAGATCAAGGAAAACAGGGACAAAGATATTAAAGGTGATTGATCTTTAGAACGTATTTGAGTTTCACCGGATTAAACTGTTACCGACCCAAATCATACGCTCCAGATAAGACACAGAAAGATTGCATGTACTAAAGTCCAGTTGTTTCCGATAGTTATCTTGTTAAGCTAAGACTGTAAGATCAGTTTTATTGTACGACTTCACAGTACATGACTGGTTACATAGCATAGTGATGAGAGGAAATGAATATGGGACTTACTGTACAGATCTATCAGGCTGCGCACCAGTATGGGTTGGATAACATGGACGTCAGCGCGTTATATAAGACCCTTAATAACGCCATTCTGGGCAAGGAAACAAGCGCGACTAATAGCTGGATTGGAAGCCTGCTGCCAGGTCAGACTGGAGAAGTCACCGCAACCTATGCGAATGGGTTTACCGTCAAGCGCTCTGTAGAAAATATCGATGGCGTAATCGGAAAAATTACGATTGTCTCGGTTTATAAAACGGATACCAATGCACTTTTATTGCAAACAAGTGGTGATATTTTATTTCCATTTCCGATTGTTGGCGCTGCATTGGATAATCAGAGTGTTTATTCGACTGATGATATTTTAGTTGGAAATGAGTTTAACAACGCATTGCGTGGCTACGCCGGGAATGATGCGATCAATGGGTACGGAGGTATTGATACCGCTTACTTCTCTGGATTTCGAGAAGATTACAGTATTTCCGCCATAACCAATAATCTGATAGCCGTTACTGGGGCCGATGGCTCCGATAAACTGGCTAACATCGAACGAATCCGATTTGACGATAAGAAAGTAGCTTTTGATTTGAGCGGTAATGCCGGTACTGTTGCAAAGACTGTCGGTGCAGTCTTTGGAAAGGATTCTTTAAGTATTCATTCAGAAATCGGAGTTTTTCTCGCATTACTGGATAGTGGACTTGATTATTCAAATCTCATGCAGTTGGCGTTGACTACAAAACTTGGAGCTGGTTTTTCCAACAGTGATGAAGTCAAGCTACTCTACCAGAATCTGCTGGGAAACCAGCCATCGGATGCTGAAACCAAATATTGGACCGATAGAATCGATTCAGGAGAGTTTACGCAGATTTCATTGGCGCTGATGGCTGCGGAAACAAGTATCAATAACCAGAATATTAAGTTCGAGAAACTGATTAAAACCGGTCTTGAGTATGCTAATACAAACTCTGCAATTGTATTAAGCGGTCAAAATGATATTGATGGCCTGCTGGGTAGCTATAAATGGGGCGATGGCGTAGGTTTCGGTACTGGCATTAATTACAGTTTCCGTACCGATGCTTCGGAATATTCCACCGATAGTGACGTAGGCTATGGGCCAATCGATGGATCGGGTGAACCTTGGCAAGCAGGTTGGAAAATACTGACTGCAACACAGATGGATGGTATCCGGTCATCTGTAGCGGCCTGGGCTGAAGTTGCGAATGTACGGTTCGAGGAAATTACGGATAGCGCTACCGTATCGGGTGATGTTCGATTCTCTGCGTTAACCGGGATTACTGATTCCAAGACCTACCTGCCGGATCTGACGCCACGTGGCGGTGATGTATGGCTGGCCGCAGCCGATAATCTGTCGACAACGTCCAAAGGAACTTATGGATATACGGCATTCTTGCGTGAAACCGGGCACGCATTGGGCCTGGATAATCCCCATGAAGGTCAGGTGATCGCTGACCCGGCAATCGATGCATTGCCTTTTTCGGTTATGAGCCAACGTGATTTTGTTGGGGATACGCTGGGTAACAAACGCGATATTCTTTATCCCACGACACTCATGCTCAATGATATCGCGGCCATTCAATATTTATATGGCGCAAATTCAAATACCCGGAGTAGTGATACGATTTACGGATGGGCGCCAGATCAAGTCATATTTGAAACCATCTGGGATGGTGGCGGGAATGACACGATCGATTGGTCGGCACAAACAACGGCAGCAATCATTGATCTGAATGCGGGTGCATGGAGTTATCTTGGCCCTGAGCGATGGGACGGGCATGCATCAACAAACCAGAATCTGGCCATTGCCTACAATACTGTTATTGAAAATGCCACGGGTGGAACAGCCGATGACAAACTGACAGGAAACAGCAGCAGTAATTTCCTCAGTGGCGGGGATGGCAATGATGAGATGCATGGCGGATCCGGAGCGGATTTCTTCGATTGGGACGGTAATCTGCGGAACGGTAATGATGTCATGTACGGCGGATTAGGCAATGATTCTTTCGTAATGAATACAGCGCTTGATTCTGTCGTCGAATTGCCTGATGAGGGAATAGACACAATCTGGTCGACAGAAACCTATTCCATTGCTGACGTTGCTAATGTTGAAAACCTTTATTTATTTGGCTCAGAACCGACTGATGCAGAAGGGAATACACTGGCCAATGAATTGCGCGGCAATGGTGCCGATAATTTATTGGAGGGTGGCGAAGGGAACGATATTCTGATGGGCGGTGCAGGTCATAATAAGCTCGATGGGGGCGAGGGCGCCGATACCGCTGTTTACCTGATGGCAAAGGACAGCTATATTATTACAACGATCGATCCGGGTTGGCGCATTGAGAGCAGTGCTGGCGATATTGATAATCTTGATAATATCGAGCGCCTGAAATTTCTGGATACCAATATTGCCTATGACCTGGATGGCAATGCTGGTACAGTGGCCAAAATAATTGGTGCCGTATTCGGAAAAGAAAGTCTGGTCAGAAAAGACTATGTTGGTATCGGACTGAATCTTCTGGATAATGGCATGAGTTATACCGAATTGATGGATCTGGCATTGAATGTAAAGCTTGGCAATGGGTATTCGGATGCAGCTGAGGTTAGTCTTTTATACGCGAATCTCATCGGTAGAGAACTCTCGAACAGCGATCTCAATTACTGGACCAGTACAATTTCTTCAGGTCAGTTTACCCAGAATTCCCTGGCAATCATGGCCGCTGACCACGAAATCAATACCACGCATATCGATTTGGTGGGTTTGGCGCAAACGGGCATTGCCTATTATTAATCAAGTAAAAAAGAACCGCTATGATTTCCTGTCGACGATCACATGTTCTTTCTGGGTGCTGAGCGTGCCGTGTTCGATAATAGCCAGCGTCAGTCGAGAAATAGCCACGCGTTTGCCTGATTCTTCTTCGGTAATATCTGTTTGCCAGACTTGCGTGCGACGGCCGGTATGGAGCGGGGTGCAGGTGCCGATCACGTTGCCCTTGGTTACGGCACGGATGTGATTGATGTTCAGCTCCAGTCCAACCGCCCGGTATTTCTCAGGATCGATGGTCATCCAGCCGGACACGCTGCCCAGTGTTTCAGACAGTACACAACTGGCACCGCCATGCAGAATACCAAATGGTTGGGTAGTGCGCTTATCAACCGGCATGCGCGCCTTGAGAAAATCGGGACCGATGTCTGTGAAGCAAATGCCGATATGCTCACCCATATTGGCATTGCGTAAACCTTCCAGATATTCGATGGTGTAATCTTTAAACCAGATCTTACTCATGGCGCATGCTCTGCATATGCCATGAGTCATGTTCAGGCTTGAACAAATCATTCGTTAAATCAGTCACTTTTAATATACTTCCTGCTCTTGTTTTATAATTATAACGCTTCAAATATGCCGGCTGCACCCATTCCGCTGCCAATACACATGGTTACCATGCCGTATTTCTGCTTATGACGGCGCAAGCCATGCAGCAACGTAGCCACGCGAATCGAGCCCGTTGCACCCAGTGGATGACCCAGTGCAATGGCACCACCCAATGGGTTAACCTTGTTCCGATCCAGTCCCAGTTCGTTGATCACGGCGAGACTCTGTGCTGCAAATGCTTCATTTAGTTCAATCCAGTCCAGATCATCCAGTTTGATGCCGGTTTGCGCCAGAACCTTTGGAATGGCCTTGATCGGACCGACGCCCATAATCTCAGGCGGTACACCGACTACAGAGAATCCGATAAAACGGCCAAGCGGTGAGAGATTAAAGCGCCGCATTGCCGCCTCGCTCATCAATACCACGGCACCGGCGCCATCCGACATTTGTGAGCTGTTGCCCGCAGTGACCGAGCCTTTGGCGGCAAATACGGGTTTTAATTTAGCCAGTGCATCCAGACTGGTATCCACGCGTGGTCCTTCATCGGTGGCCTTGACTGAAATTTCTTCATGAACCTGATGAGTGATCAGATCAGGTCGTTTTTCATCGACGGTGTAGGGCGCAATTTCCTGTTGAAACTCACCATCTACAATGGCTTTGAGTGCCCGCTGATGGCTGGCCCAGGCGAATTCATCCTGATCTTCACGCTTCACCTTCCACTGTTCTGCCACTTTCTCGGCGGTCATGCCCATACCATAGGCAATCGCTACATTCTCTTCATGCTGGAACATGGCAGGATTCATGGCAACTTTGTTTCCCATCATGGGTACCATGCTCATGCTTTCAGTACCTGCCGCAATTATGACATCCGCTTCGCCCAGACGGATGCGATCCGCTGCCAATGCGACAGACTGCAGGCCGGATGCACAGAAACGGTTTACAGTCATGCCTGCCACGCTATTTGGCAAACCTGCCAGCAGCAGTGCTACGCGCGCCACATTAATGCCCTGTTCCGCTTCCGGCATGGCGCAGCCCACAATCACATCGTCAATGGCGGCTGGATCAAGTCCCTCGCATTGGCGCATGACCGCCTGCAGTACATGCACCAGTAAATCATCCGGACGCACATTCCTGAACATGCCTCGTGGCGCTTTGCCGACAGGGGTCCGTGCTGCTGCTACGATATAAGCTTCTTGAGTTTGTTTGCTCATAAGTTTCTCCATGGATGGTCTGGCTTGGAATACTTTTTAAATAAACCGGTATCCGATATTTAATTTCTGAGTGGCTTGCCTGTTTTCATCGTATATTCAATACGCGCCTGCGTTTTTTCGGTGGCAAGCAATTCCATGAATGCAGCCCGTTCCAGTTCCAGGAACCAGTCCTCATCAACCAGACTGCCTGGTGTCAGGTCGCCGCCGCACATGACATGCGCCACCTTACTGACAATCAGATTGTCATGCTCGGAGATAAAGCCGCCTTCACGCATATTGACCAGCTGGCTCTGGATGGTGGCAATGCCGGTATTTCCTGCAACGGGTATCTGTCTTGCTCTGAGCGGCGGGCGATAGCCGGATTCTGCCAATGCCAGCGCCTGTGCCTTGGCCACATGCAATAATTCAAAGCGATTCATCACCATTTGATCGGCAGCACGTAAATAGCCCAGCTCCTTGGCTTGTTCGGCGCTTTTAGCCAGTTCTGCCATAGCAACTGTCTGGAAGTAATTTTTCAGTAATGGAAAGGGATCGCCATCCCTGGCATTCTGTGCGGCCCTGAGCGCAAATTCCTTGCAGCCGCCTCCGGCCGGTAATAATCCCACACCCACTTCGACCAGGCCGATATAGCTCTCCAGAGTGGCTACCGCGCGGTCACAGTGCATCACAAATTCACAGCCACCGCCCAATGCCAGACCGTCAACAGCAGCAACGGTTGGAATCATGGAATACCGGAGTGCCTGGGTTGTTTGCTGGAATTGCGTCACCATTGTTTTGACTTCGGCCAGTTTCTTTGCCATCAGAACATCGGCAAGATCGAGTTCACGGGCGGCTTTCAGGACAGTATCCTGAGCGGATTTCTTAAACTTTCTCAGAAATTGATCAAAAGCAGAAGGCGGTGACGGCGGTGCATTGAATTGTTGTGCATCCACTTTAGGCCGCTCGGTAGCTTTCTTGAGATTGGCCCCGGCAGAGAAGGGGGGCTCGGTTTGCCAGATAACCAGTCCAAGCCAGTTCTGTTCTGCCTCCTGAATCGCCTGTTGTACGCCTTCCAGCACATCAATGCCGATGGTGTGCATTTTGCTTTTGAAGCTGAGAATGGCGATACGGTCACTGGTATGCCACATTCTGACTGCATCCGTTTCGAAAATGGTTTCCCCGTGGGTTGGATTTTCGCCGATCAATCGGTCGGGAAATAGTTGACGCTGATACACCGGGAGCGCCGAACGTCGCTGCATCGTTCTGAATGTCGGTGCAAAAGAGCCTGTGGGCGTATGCACACACTGTAAATCGCTGTCTCCCATGGCGATTGCCCATTCAGGCAGGGGAGCCTGACTCATGCTTTTGCCCGCAGCGATATCTTCATTAATCCAGGTGACAATCTGTTTCCAGCCAGCGGCCTGCCAGATCTCGAAAGGCCCTTGTTTCCAGCCGAAGCCCCAGCGAATTGCCAGATCAAGATCGCGCACGTTATTGGCAATTGTTTCCAGTTGAACCGCGCAATAATGAAATAAATCACGGAATATTGACCACAGAAACTGCGCCTGTGGATGCTGATTGTGGCGCAGGGTCGCAAAGATATCGGCAGGACTGCCATATTTAAGTACGCGCTTCAGTTCGTCATCCACGTTCCCCGTCGAAGGGCGGTAGGTCTGGGTAACTAGATCCAGCACGTGAATTTCATTGGCTATTTTCTGATAAACACCACGTTTAACCTTCTGTCCCAGTGCGCCTTGCTTGACGAGTGCCTGCAACCAGTCCGGTACGGAAAAATACTGATGCCAGGGGTCATCCGGCAGCGTATCACGCATTGTGTTGATAACATGCGCCAGGGTATCCAGCCCGACCACATCAGCCGTGCGGAATGTCGCACTTTTTGGGCGACCGATCAAATCACCGGTCAATGCATCGACCAGATCAAACCCGAAACCGTATTCTTTTCCATGATGCATGGTCGCCTGCAAGGAAAATATGCCGATGCGGTTGGCAATGAAGTTGGGTGTATCCTTGGCGCGGATCACGCCCTTGCCCAGATAAGTCACCAGAAATTCTTCCAGATCATCCAGCATTTGCGCATCGCTGTTCGTGCAGGGAATCAATTCCACCAGATGCATGTAGCGTGGCGGGTTGAAAAAGTGAATGCCGCAGAAACGATGGCGCAATGCTTCCGGGAACGCTTCAGCCAATTGATTGATCGATAATCCGGAAGTATTGCTGGCAAAAATCGTATGCTCGCCCAGATGGGGTGCAATCTTTGTGTACAGATCATGTTTCCAGTCCATACGTTCGGCAATCGCTTCAATGACCAGATCGCAATCCTTGAGCAGTTCAAGATGCTGTTTATAATTCGCCGGCTGGATGTGAATTGCCTTAGTTTTTACCGATAAAGGCGCAGGTTCCTGTTTCTTTAATTTCTCTACCGCTTGGAGAACGCTGGCATTGGGATCGCCCGTATCGCTCGGCAGTTCAAACAGAAGGGTTTCTATATTCGCATTGACCAGATGTGCCGCTATCTGTGCGCCCATTACACCTGCTCCCAATACCGCTGCCTTACGCACCAAAAGATTTTTGTTACTCAATTTCGCCCCCCTGCATGATTTGATTATTGAATCAACAGCAAACCTGTCTATTCGTACCGTTTCTTAAGGATACACCGGTCCATCGCTAGCGAAGCCGCCAAAATGTTGCATTAACCATTCAATCCAGTGGAAGATTACAAGCATGAAACCCAAAGAGCAAGCATGTTCATCCATATCACTATGAATATTGCATAAAGGTCTTTACACTGACAACACTCTGTTTGTCGACGTGACATCATAATTTAATTGACTATAATTAATGCATAAGGAAGCGCTGAATAAGGTTTCATGCACCTCAGTGCTTTGATATAACATAACAGTTTCGTTGTAACCGCCAGAATAACTATCACAATGCGCCGAAAGAAAAAAATTTCAAACCAGCAGTACAAAAAACTGATTAAACAGGCCTGGGATAATGAATTTATCTTGCGTCGATTCCAGAATCTGGAACTGCAATTAATGCAATGTGAATCGCTCGCTGAACTGATTCATGTCTTGCTGAAAGACTATAAGGAACAGTTGGACTTGGAGACCGTTACGCTGAGTCTGTATGATCCCGATTCCGAGATCCGGAACTTGTTGCAATGGCCGGATGCGGACAATGAACTGAATTTCCTGCATTTGTCTTTTGCCTTTGATCCCCCAGAGCACCTTGCGTTATTTGCTGACAAGGATCTGCCCGTGTTGGGTTTATACGAACCTGATCTACACGGCCAGTTGTTTCCGAATGTCACGCAACCGATCAAAAGCGTCGCTTTGTTATTACTCAAGCGGGACAGCCGCATCATTGGCAGTTTGAATCTTGCAGATAGCAAGTCCAATCGATTCAGGAGCAACTCCGGCACAGATTTTCTGCAACGTTTAAGTGCCGTGATTTCCGTTTGTTTCAGCATGACCATCCTGCGTGAGAATCTCAGGAATATCGGACTGAAGGATGCCTTGACGGGGATTAACAATCGACGGTTCTTTGATCAACGATTGCCCGAGGAAATCTCGCGCAGTCGGCGTTACCGCAATCCGCTGACCTGCCTGTTCATCGACGTCGATCATTTCAAGCAGTTTAACGATAAATATGGCCATGTCAGCGGGGATCAGATCCTGAAACAGGTTGCCCATTCCATCCGGCAGGAGCTCCGTTTAACTGACGTGGTCGGGCGCTACGGGGGAGAGGAGTTTGCCGCATTGCTGGTCGAGACGGATGAAGAAAAAGCCTTTGAAGTGGCAGAGCGCATCCGTAAACATATCCAGGATCTCCGTATCGAATTTTCGGGCTGCTCAACGAATGTGACCGTTTCCATTGGCATTGCCGGTATTCAGCACCTGGCTGATGATAACAGGACGCTTGCAGAAATCGGCAACATGCTTGTCGAAACTGCCGATCAAGCACTTTATCAGGCAAAGCAGTCGGGTAGAAACCGCGTCATTAAAACCGGATCATAGCGGCTTGTCGGCGGCGGCCTGCTGGATGCCCTGTTGCGGCATCTGGTTTATTTATTCCCCACCTTTAGGGCCCCAGAAAACAACCCAGGTGGAAAAATCCGGTGAAAAATTCTCAAAGCGATGCTCAACATGGGCTGCTACAAAAAATACCGTACCCGATTCAAATCGATGGCGCTCGCCAGCCACAACAAATTCCCCGTGACCGGAATGAATGAAATACAGCTCATCCTGATCGTGCGGCGTCTGTATATCGGTACCCTTGGGCACATATAACTCAACCGACATCGAACCATGCGCAAACGCCTGGGCAAATGGTTCGCCCATCGGCCACTCCGCACTGGCCTTACCCGGTATTTTCTTCAAAACATCCGCTATGGTTGATTTCATCATTTCTGTCACCTCATGCTTTATTTGTAAATGGCGCAAGTATAAATGAGGCTGGATGCGATACCAATGGGTGCTGTGCGATCACAACATACTCAGGGCTTGCCTGAAAACTGTTAACAGGCCGCTAAAACCTACTTTACCAAAGGACACCAGCTCGCAAGCCAGGATATCGCAGCCTCAAGGAACTTCATCATTGATCCCGGTATGGAAGCTTTCCTTTGACGGAAAATACCGAGGCAATCAGTTTGGCCGATTTTCTGAATGAACTGGTGGTGCGCAAGCAGCGTGTAATAATAATGGGTAGTTCAGGTATGTTATTGAAAGTCCTTTTGTTGTATGTATCGAATTGTTAACTTCAGGAGTTTCCCTATGCCAATGCTATCGATCAACCCGGCCACAGGCCAAACCATACAATCTTTTCCGACTTGGCAAACCGCTGAAATTGACGCGGTATTGAGTCAGATGGCATTCGCGCAGAACGATTGGGCTGCGCTCAGTTTTGCGCAGCGATCGCACTGTATGCGAAATCTTGCAAAGATATTCCGTCAGCGTAGCGAGGAGTATGCCAACCTGATCACTGAAGAGATGGGGAAATTACTCAAAGAGGCCAGGGCGGAGATAGAAAAATGTGCGATGGGTTGTCAGTACTATGCCGATCACGCGCAATCGTATTTAAACGATGAAGTGATTACTTCCGATGCCAGCCGCAGCATGGTTATTTATCAGCCTTTGGGCACCTTATTGTGCATCATGCCGTGGAATTTTCCTTTCTGGCAATTAATCCGTGCTGCAGTACCGGCGATGATGGCGGGCAATGTTGTGGCGCTGAAACATGCATCGAATGTTCCCCGCTGCGCCCTTGCACTGGAAGATGCATTCCGGCAAGCCGGATTTCCTGCTTATACATTCCGTACGCTGATCATCAGCGCTGAGCAAGCGGAAGCAGTGATCGCCGATAAACGCATTGCAGCGGTCACCTTGACTGGCAGCAGTACGGCAGGACGGAAAGTCGCGGCTGTCGCCGGTCAACATCTTAAAAAATGTGTACTCGAACTCGGTGGCTCAGATCCCTTTATCGTACTCGACGATGCCGACATAGCATTAACAGCAAAGCAAGCGCTCGTAGCGCGTTTTCAAAATATGGGACAGAGCTGTATTGCCGCTAAACGTTTCATTCTTGTGGATGCTATCGCCGATTCATTTGTCGAGCAATTTAGGACGCTGGTCAGCCAGCTACAGTGTGGTGACCCGAAAAACGATGCCACCAGCATTGCGCCGATGGCGCGCGCCGATTTGCGCACCGCGCTGCACGCACAGGTCGAAAGGAGTCTGGCAGCAGGTGCAAAACTCGTGATCGGCGGTACTTTTATCGGCACACAAGGCGCATATTACGCACCAACAATTTTAGATCTTGTGCAACCGGGGATGCCGGCGTTTGATGAAGAATTATTTGGTCCAGTGGCTGCGATAGTGCGGGTCAAGAATGCCGAAGAAGCAATCAAATTGGCCAATCTGACGGATTTCGGTTTGGGCGGTAGCGTATGGACATCTAATACGACGCGGGGTGAAGCACTGGCGCGGCAAATTCATGCGGGCTGCATCTTTGTCAATGGTATCGTCAAAAGTGATCCACGCTTACCATTCGGCGGCATCAAGGATTCAGGGTATGGAAGGGAATTGTCTTATCACGGCATCCGTGAGTTTATGAATATCAAAATGGTGTGGATCAAATAGCAATGGGTGAAACCTGAATTGGTTATCAAGGGTGATCTAACTGTCCCGGATCAATACTTAAAGATCGTCGATCCATCTGCCAGTTGACCGCTTGGTTGCTGACAGTATATTTTACGTCCTATTACCGTTTTGTAAGCAAATTGCGGACGCTGTTGCCAGGTTAGCCATAATTCCTGTTTGCTTTCGACCGATGTCTGCTGATCACTGGGCGGTGGGAACTGTTCAAGCATGTGCTGATAAAACGCGCGTCGTTGCCAGTAGTTCACATGGATGCCATCCAGACCAAACCAGACGGGTTCCTGTTCAGTCAGTTTGAAATTCAGACGGGATGCCATGTCGATCAGGCCGCAGTGCACTACCCGGGCGCGGATCACTGTTTCATCGTGTGACAATCGACAGGAGGGATAAAAGAGAGTGCGAAAGAAGATGTAGCGCCATTCGGACAAGCTTTCAATCGACGCCATCGGCAGATTGGTCACCACAATCTGTGCCGAGTGCTGCTGCAACTGGCTGATGCACCATTCAATCCGCCGCAGAATCTGTTCCGGTGTCGATTCGTACAGAATATCATTACCGATATCCGTTAATAGCGCATAGGTCGGACGTGGCTCCAGCGAATGCAACTGCGGCCACAACCCGCAATCCGCAATGCCCGGCAGCCCACGCGCCAGCATTTGGCTGGCCACCCCATACGCACGGCCATGCCCGATAGCCGCCATAACTTCACCAGGCGTACCAAACCGCTGCTGCATCAGATGGATGACGAGGCGCAGCGACAAGGTCAGGTTACTGGCGCCGAGCAGGATGATGCGGTTTCCTAGTCCAGTTAATCGGTCATTTTTGTATATCTGAGTACTCATTCTTATGAAATTACTTTTGCTGCCTTATGATTTCCGGTTTTTATATGCGGGTGGACGCTGCGATCATGGCATGATTATCGGTATCATATTGCATCCGAATAGTTTGTATTCTAAATACAGTTGAAAAATAAATCGCCTTCACATGTCTTTTATCAAGGTTTCCGCTAGTAAAATCACTGATCGGACATTCCTGGCAATTGGCTTGATCATGTTGACTGGCGGTATCGTGATGCCATCGTTTGCTCAGGTCCAGGAACCCAGGACGGTAAAACCTGTTATTCTCGATTCCATCAACATTACAGCCACCCGCAGCGAGCGCTCACCAGCGCAGATTCCCAACAGCATCACTCAGATTACGCGCAATCCGCAGCATAATTACCAACCCGGCGCGACATTGGATGAGTTCGCGCGTGGCACGCCGGGGGTTTTCTTCCAGAATCAGTTTAACTTCACGCAGGATTTGCGCATCGCGATACGCGGGTTTGGAGCGCGGTCGCCGTTTGGTGTGCGTGGCATTCAGATGCGCGTGGATGGCATTCCGCAGACGTTGCCGGACGGGCAGACGCAACTGGATTCGATCGATCCGTCGTTGATCGAGCGCATGGATATTATCCGTGGGCCTTCAGCGGCGCTGTATGGCAATGCCTCAGGTGGCCTGATCGACATCACCACGCGCGAAGCGCCGCCGGAAAAATTCGTTATCATGCCGCGCCAGGTGTTTGGGCAGTATGGTTACCTGAAATCGGAATTGTTCATGGGCGGGCGGCAGGGGAATTTCGCGTACAGCCTCTATGGTTCTCATACGCAACAGGATGGCTGGCGCGATCACAGTGCGATGCAGAATACGTTTTCGCAGGCCAAGTTGAATTTCCAGACCAGCCATAATTCCGACCTGATGCTGGTGTTCCGGGAGTTTTATTCGCCTCTCTCCAGAGATCCTGGTGCTTTGACCCGCGCGGAAGTGCAGGCTAATCCACGGCAGGCTTCTACGCGCAATGTGCAGTACAACGCCGGCGAGGAGATCCGCCAGGAGGAAATGGGCATCCGTTTCCGCCAGCGGCCATCTGTCGGCAAGGAATTCAGTGTGACAGGACATTGGTTGCAGCGGGATTTTCAAAGCCGCCAGGCTTTCTTTGACGGCGGGCAGGTGCAGTTTGACCGGCAGGTGGGCGGGTTAATGATGCAGTTTGTCAACGATCATATTTTGTTTAACCGGCCCAACCGGTTTCTGATTGGTATCGATTACGGCATACAAAACGATGACCGGCAGCGCTTTAATAACAATTTCGGCATGCGCGGCGCGCTGAATCTGAGCCAGATCGAGCGCGTGCAAAGCGTCGGGCCGTTTGTCCGTAATGAATGGAATGTGGCGGATAAACTCGATCTGGTCATGGGAGGACGCTGGGATTGGTTGAATTATCAGGTGAAAGATCAATTTAAAACTGATGGCAATCAATCCGGTTCCAGAACGGTATCGCAAGCCAGCGGATCGGTCGGATTGGTGTATCACCTGACAACCCAGCAACAGATTTACACCCATGTCGCTTCCGTGTTTGAAGCGCCGACGACCACGGAGCTGCTCAATAACCCAGCCGGAAGAGGGGGATTTAATCCGCATCTGAATGCGCAGACTTCGCTCAGCAACGAACTCGGCTTTCGCGGCAATTCGGCCGGATTCCAATATGATACCGCCGTATTTTTCATCCGCACCTGGGATGAGATCACACCGTTTGAATTGTCATCCTCGCCGGGACGGGCATTCTTCCGCAATGCCGGGCAATCCCGCCGGATGGGTGTGGAAACTCGCCTGGCCACGCCGGAATGGAAAGGCTTGCGCGGTGAAGTCAGCTACACGTATTCCAATTTTGAATTTGAGAAATATGTGGTCAATGACATGAACCTGAAAGGCAATGTGTTTCCCGGCATTCCCACCCATCGCTGGGAAGGGCTGGTACGTTATGCGCATCCATTTGGTTTCTTCGGACAGGTTCACGTACAGCGCGTGGGAGAGTTTTTTGTCAATGACACCAATACTGCCACCAATCCGGCCTACAATCTGGGGCAATTTCTGCTGGGATGGGAAGCGAGACGCAATGGGCTCGAGGGCTCGATATTTGTTGGCATCAACAATCTGTTCGATGCGCAATATAATGCCAATACCCGTGTCAATGCCGCATTGGGCCGCTACTATGAACCCGGCCCGCCACTCAATATATTTGGCGGTGTACGGGTTCGCATTGTGGCGTTTTGAGTTGGATTTCTTTACTGCAACTTCGTGAGATTGATAGATTCAATTACCATGTGTAACTGTGTTTTTGAGTTTTTCTATTTGTTTGTAGTATAAGTGAATCAAATACTTAAAAGTTTTACATAGTCGAAGAAATCAGTTATGCAGAAGCCTTTGGAATAAATCGATTGAAACTATTTCCAGGATACGTAGTATCAATTAATACTGGTATTGCTTAAAACTCACAGTGCTACATTAAAAAAAATGATGGCATGTTTAACGCCTCTGATCAGATTATTGGAAAGCCAATTGCATTTAAATAGTTAAATGTTCCATCATAGAACTGGGAGTTACGCGTATGGTCATCCTTATCACCTTCTGGAACAACCAGTACCATTCCTTGACGAGCTCTAGTCAATAAAACTCGATAAGCATTTTTCAAGTATTGCTTTCGTTCTGCCTTGTTTATTTTGTTCCAGCGGTTTCCACAAAAAGAATGATGACTCCATCCACCTGGGCAATATCGAAAATCTGCATCCCATGTTACGCACACCCAATCCAATTCCAAACCCTGGACGTGAAATTCAGTGGCAACATCCTCCAGATAGTATGAAGAGCGCACATCATCCTTTCCGTCTAGAAACCAGTGGATAGGATCCATAGGCGATTTTACATCGATCGCATGAGGCTTAAGCCTCTCAGCTTGCGATGAGACGACAATTCCATATCGTTCTGATCCGCGTGCTTGTCTTCTCAGCCACTTTTTTGCCTTGCTTAAATCACGGGTGATTACAATCGGATATTTGTTTCTCACTTTTTCATAAGTCTGCCGAGCAGAATTGACCTCAAGATCAAGTATTTGTTTTACAAGAAGCGAAACATCTTCTGCCCGGAATGAACGCATTGACATCGCCAGATGCAGCCCGTCGTGGTAAGTTACCTGCTGACGTAGCTTCATTTCATCCAGTATTTTTTCTGCGTTATATTCAGCATCTGTCAGGCGCGATGAAATGTGAATATGCCAGTCTGGAAATGACCGATTTACCGAGTCAATCCACTCCCTAATACCAGCTTCTCCTGTATTGATCTCTTGCCCTCCACCAACAAGACAAACAATAACAGTCCAATCCATATGACGATCCATGCAGGAGATCAGGAATTCAGGTTCTGATTGGCTAAAACTGGGGATATTTTTCTTACGCAGCATGAAAGATGCAGTTTGCTCCATTTTCCAAGCGCGCTGAGCTTCATCGAATATTGCAACATGCTCAATAGGTGGCTTCGATTTATCAAGTAGACATTCATCACGGAAGTGATGAACATTCTGGATAAATGTTTTGATATTGCTACGAGCTGTACCAATTTTAATCTTCTCCCCAGTTTCACTGCTACGCATGACTTTATCGCGCGCGAGCGCTTCACAAAGTATTTTTACAAGTGGGCCATTGCCAGACAGATACACGCTATACAAGTCATCATCGAGGTTAATGTGTTTAGTGGCAATATCAAGCCCTACCAATGTTTTACCAGAACCTGGAACGCCAGTCACAAAGCAAATTGACTTGCACGAATTTTCTCTCGAAAATCTGATAATTTCAGAAATTGAGAAAGAGGTTTGGCTTAGATTGATAGCACTTGCATCACTTCGCGTGATTTCAGAGACAGAATGGCTATTATAAAGAGTCATCGCTGCTTCAATGATCGTTGGAGTTGGACAATAACGACCACTCTCCCATTGATTCACGTCTATATCGTTACCCTCCACAAAATGCAACACATCTTCTATTACGCAACCGAGTTGTGCAATATCTGACTTTATTGGAAAAAGTAGCATGTCATTTTGAGGAGTGACAGCAACTATAGGTACAGCATTTCTTGCATTGGTAGCAATCAAAACTGGTGCAATGTATTGTTGATGGCTGGATTCGTGAAAGTTCTTCAGATCCAATGCGTAGTCATATACCTGATCAATGGCGGAAGAAGTAAATTCACTTTCACCCACTTTAAACTCTAGTACAAAGATTACGGGGCCAATCAATAGTACAGCATCAATGTGTCGTCCCATACGAGGGATGGAATATTCGAAATAAATCGAACCTTTATATGGTTTAAGAATTTTGTGAAGTATTTCTATTTGTGTAATCCACGAGTCGCGTTGAGTTTGGATTAGAGAGAAATCATTATTTAATGCAAGTATGCCAAGTATCTCTTCAGTTGAAGATCGAAGGAAATTATAAATAGAACTAGAGTAGTACTGTCGCTTCATATACTTAGCTTAGTATCTATCTATTATTTGGCAACGGCTCATATTTTAGGTATATGCCGAGTTACAGTGTTAACAAAAGCTGCTTCAATTTGTTGAAAAAGATTACTCAAAATCTGCCTACCAAATAAATGTATTCAATGGGTGACAGAATAACCTTTTGATCATGGATAATAAAACCCTATTTTAAGCTGGCTCGAATTTCTAAGGAGACTTAAATGACAACCAAGGGAGAAAGCAGATTCAAAAAGATCAAAGCTCTCTACGGTTGACATTGTGTTGCTTTGAATCTCAAGCATTGATGCCATCCGGCAGGAATGATACATTGCTACGCACTAACCACTCGTTCGCAGAGTGTGTGTTAACGTCAAACAACAGGCTGAAAGGAAAATAGATAATGATCCGTAGACTCCCCCTCTTGATGATGATTCTGCTGGCCACAGTGGGCGGCAGCCATTTCTTTTCATCCATGGCACAAGCCCAACGCATACAAACTGAATTCGACGTGAAGGTTCTGGCCAGTGGACTGCAATTTCCCTGGGGCATGGCGTTCATGCAGGATGGGAGGATTCTTGTTACCGAGCGTGTCGGGCAGTTGCGTATCGTTTCGCCGGATGGCCGTGTGTCTGAGCCGGTCAAAGGTGTTCCTACGGTGCTCGTGCAGCAGCAGGGTGGTTTGCTGGATGTGGTGCTTGATCCGGAGTTTTCCAGAAACCGCCTGGTCTATCTTTCCTATGCGGAGCCTGATGGAAACAGGGCAGGCACTGCGGTTGCCCGGGCTGAACTGATTGAGGGTGAACTGAAAAATTTTCAGGTTATTTTCCGCCAGTTGCCAAAAACCGGTGGCGGCGTGCATTTTGGTTCACGTCTGGCCTTTGCGCCGGATGGTAACCTGTTCATCACGCTGGGTGATCGCGGCGATTATATGGATGAGGCGCAGCAACTGGGCACGCATATCGGCAAAATAATCCGCATCCGCCCGGATGGATCGGTGCCTGCTGACAATCCCTTTGTCAATGATACCAAAGCTAAACCGGAAATCTGGTCGTATGGCCATCGCAGCGTGCAGGGAGCTGCCATTCATCCCAAAACCGGCGAGTTATGGACGCATGAGCATGGCCCAAAAGGGGGTGATGAAATCAATATTCCCAAACCCGGTAAAAATTACGGCTGGCCCAAAGCCAGTTATGGCAGCCATTACAATGGGATTCCGATAAAGGATGAACATGCCGAGCAGGGTTTTGAAGAGCCAATTCACCACTGGACACCGTCCATTGCGCCTTCCGGTATGGTGTTTTATACCGGTAGCAAATTTCCGGCATGGCAGGGCAGTTTGTTCGTGGGTACGTTAGCGGGCAGGCATCTGGTGAGATTGACGGTTGATGACCGGAAAATTATCGGGGAAGAGAAGCTGCTGGGAAATACCGTGCGGTTCAGGGATGTGGAGCAGGGCCCGGATGGCGCACTCTATCTGCTCACCGATGAAGAAAATGGGGCAATCTTGAAAATCGTACCCAAAAGCCAGGGAAACATTGAATAATTGGCTACACAAGCGATCTGCTGCGTTGGGTGGTGCTCGAAAATTCGCCTATCTCTGTGATATGTCTCATTTCCTGCGCTCCATCCGCCTTGCATCTCATCTTGTTTACCGAATTATTCAGCGCTTCCCCAGGATAAAGCGGTATTGAACAAACTGACAGCCTGCTTTAACAGGTTGTTAAAGAAAGTGAGTCAGCAATTGTGTGTCGACCCAGTTCCTGCCATGGGTTTCACCCTGGATTCTGGTAAATGGCTGGGAAGGCTCGCCCAGATCGGACAGGACAGCGGCTGCGCCGGTAAAATTCTGCTGGCGCGTGTAGTTGTTAACTGTGACAAGGGTGGTGAGACCTGCAGCCCGCGCTGATTGCAGGCCATTCTCGGAATCTTCTATGGCAATGCAGTGCTGCGCCGTTAAATCGAGTTGATCAAGCACCCAATGGTAAATATCAGGCGCCGGTTTTTTTAGTGGAACAATATCGCCGGCGCCGATCACATCAAACCAGCCGATGGATTCTTCTCCCAACGTGGTTTTGAGCAAGGCGGTTACATTGTCCATGGTTGTGGTCGTTGCAATGGCAATTTTTATTTTTTCACTGCGCAATTCATGAATCAGACGCGAAACACCCGGGCGCAACGGAATACGTCCCTGCGCCATCAATTCTTCAAAATAGCCGGTTTTAGTTTTGTGGATACGGGCGATCCAGTCGGTTAAGTTATCTTTGTTTAATTCATGCGGCACGTAATTTTTCATGAAATGATGGATGCGCTCTTTGCCGCCGGTAACCTTTAACAGCTTGCCGTATAGCTCAACATCCCAGTTCCAGTCGAGGTCAAGCTGTTTAAACGCAGCATTGAAAGCCAGGCGGTGACCATCCTGTTCGGTATCGGCCAGTGTGCCGTCCACATCGAAAAGTACAGCGTGCAGTGTCTTATTTGTGCTCATGTTTTTTGTCGAATTGATTATAGCTTGCACGTTCCAGGCGATCCGTTATAGCCAGCCAGGCCAGTTGGTCTGGGGGCATCTCAACGAATATATGATCAAATCCTGAGTGATCAAGCTGGCGCAATTGCGCGTACAGTTGCCTGCCATAGGCAATCGGATCGGAAGGCATGGAATAGTGCTCGATAAAGGGATTGATCGGGGGTATCTTGTTTGTGTCTGACCATGTTAATACGAGGATGCGATAATTTTCATGTGCCAATTCTAACGCAGATTGCCAGATTTGTTCGGCGGGATAAAGGCTCAGTGGCGTATCAGGCGCATAGTGCGACGGCAATGCGCCTGAGGTGCGTATGGCCGAGATTGCCTTGTGTGCGAGTGTAACCGGCTGATCGAGTACGGATTCCAGTGCGGACAGTGGAATCCCGCCCGGTCTGAGTACCGTGACTGAATCATTGCAGATGCGGATGATCGTGCTTTCCAGACCCACATCACAGGCGCCGCCATCCAGGATCATATCGACGTCTGAACCCAGCTCTTCCTGTACGTGCGCCGCCGTGGTCGGGCTGATCCGTCCAAACCGATTGGCTGATGGAGCAGCCAGCGCCCTGTGGGGTCCCAGTGCATCCAGTAACGCCAGGGCAACCGGGTGGGCCGGCACGCGGATGCCGACCGTATCCTGCCCGCCTGTTACATTGTCAGGAACATGGCGGCTGCGTGGCAGAATCAGTGTCAAAGCGCCGGGCCAGAAATGCCGGGCGAGTGTCCACGCTGCTTCCGGTATTTCCTGCACCCAGTATGCCAGTTGGGACAGGCTGCTGATATGAACGATCAATGGATGATCGACGGGACGCTGTTTTATGCGATAGATTTTGCTGATTGCCGATGCATTGGTGATGTCCGCACCCAGGCCATACACAGTTTCCGTTGGAAAAGCGACAGTGCCGCCTGCACGCAGTATATCGGCAGCTGCCATAATCTGTGCCTGCTGTGTGGAGGTGAGCGTTGTGTTGTTCGATAAATCTTGTGTGGATTCCATTTTCTGCGGCAAGGGCGGACACTAACGATCAAGTAGCGTAGCTGGACTGGGGTGGATGAGCAAATTAATTGTATAAGCTGTCGGTATTTATGGCCTGCCATCGTACCAATCATAACCTAAAACACCATGCAGCAGGCGCACGATATGATAACTCAGCCAGTTGATGACATAGCTGTGCCTGGAAAGATATTGTCGGTCAACCTGCGAAACCAGCACGGAATCTTCGCTGATTGTTTTGTTTAGACTGGACCTGAGCTGGACTGCAAAACAGTGATCTTCCACGATGATATTGGCTTCGCGTGCGAGCAATAAGCTGAATGGGTCAATATTTGAAGAACCGACGGTTGCCCAGTGTTGATCAATGACGGCAACTTTGGCGTGCAGATAGCTTTTGCCATATTCATAAATAGTTATACCGGCTGCTAGCAGGTTTTCATAAAGCGCCTGCGTGGCGTGATATTGCAGACGGTATTCAATTTTTCCCTGCAACAGCAGTTGAACCTTGACGCCTCGTTTTGCCGCATGCTTCAATGCATTGCTGAAATTTTTTCTGGGCAGAAAATAGGCACTTGCAATGATGATTTCAGTTTGAGCCTTATTAATCGCATCCAGATAAGCCTGTTCAATATCATGACGATGTCGCACATTGTCGCGGATCACAAAGGCGGCCAATTGATTTCCGCACGGTACATTCGTTGGGTGAGCAATGACGGGATTAATCCAGCGTTTTTTCAAATGCACCCACGCGACGAGCATCCACAGGCGCCTGGCGGCAGCATGGATTTGAATAAGCAACGGGCCTTGAATTTGAACCGCGTAATCAAAACGGGGTGTGAGGTTCTCTGGATTATGCTGGTCATCAATGATATTGATGCCGCCGATGAAGGCAATCTGTACGTCCAGAATGGCCAGCTTGCGGTGCATGCGGCGCAAACGGTAACGGCGTGGAAACGACAGAATAAATTCAGGTCTGAATATCAGTACCTTGACACCGGCATCCAGCATATCCTGTATGACATCACGAGGTAAATTCTGGGAGCCAAAGCCATCCAGCAGCAGATGCACAGAAACGCCACGCTGCGCGGCTTGTTTCAATGCCAATGAAATCCTTTCTCCGACAGCATCGTATTCAAAAATGTAAGTTTCGAGGTATATTTCAAACTGTGCAGCGGCAATGGCGGCTTCCAGTTTTGGGAAATATTCCTGGCCATTCTGCAGCAGGGTAATGCAGTTGTTGTTTACAAAATGGAGGATGCTCATACACGGATGACTTGTGTCGACAGGGCCGCGTGATCGGATATTTTTGACCAGGGATTGCCTTGATGGATATGGGCGGTTTTTACCTGAAAACCGCGCACATAGATGCGATCCAGACGCAGCAACGGTAACGTGGACGGGTAGCTGCGTGCCGCCTTGCCATGAGTGCATTCAAATACTTCAATAAGATCCAGTTGATCGGCCAGAATCCGGCTTGCTGCTTCCCGCCAGTCATTGAAATCACCAGCGATGATCAAAGGCGCCTGCGGTGGAATCATTTGCTCGATGCGTCTGCATAGCGCTTTTAATTGCAGGCGCTGTCCCTGTTTGAACAACCCAAAATGAATACAGATACAGTGCAGTGTTTCCGACCAGCCAGGGATACTGATTTCACAATGAAGCAGTCCGCGCTTTTCGAAACGATGCGCGGAAACATCTTCATTTTCCCACGACGTGATAGGAAAGCGGCTTAGAATGGCATTGCCGTGATGTCCGGTGTCGTATACCGCATTCTTGCCATAAGCGAAGTCATTCCATACTGAATCAGCCAGGAATTCATATTGCGACAGTGCCGGCCAGTTTTTGAAATTTTCGGCATGGGCAGTGTGATGACCGATCACTTCCTGGAGAAACACGATGTCGGTATTCAGCGTGCGCAAATGATCACGCAATTCATGGACAATCAGGCGATGATTGAACGTAGAGAAACCTTTGTGGATGTTGTAGGTGGTGATATGGAGTGTATTGGACACGGATTGAGTGCTGTATGGAAAATTAATCTAGGATACCTGCAAAATGTTGCTTAACTGTTGTGTCCGGAATTTGTTGACCATGTCAGCTCCTAGGATGATGAGACTTCAAGCATTCTATCCAGCGCCAGTTTTGCCAGATGCTTATCGGCGTCCGGTACTTTGATCTGATTCACTACATTTCCTTCGACCAGATTTTCCAGCGCCCAGGCTAGATGTTGCGGATCAATCCTGGCCATTGTTGAGCACATGCAAACCATGGGTGACATGAACTGGATTATTTTTCCCTGTGGTTTGAATTCTTCAGTAATCCGGTTGACCAGATTTAATTCGGTACCAACCAGCCAACGGGTTCCAGCCTTTGCTTCCGCGATGGTTCTAATAATATATTCGGTCGAACCCACATAGTCGGATGCCTGGCATACCTCAAAACTGCATTCCGGGTGCGAAATAACGATGCCATCCGGATATTGACTGCGGAAGCGCTGAATATGCAGAGGCTGAAACATCTGGTGAACGGAACAGTGACCTTTCCATAATAAGATTTTCGCTTTCTTTATTTGCTCAATCGTCAGGCCGCCCATGGGTTCATCAAAATCCCACACCGGCATTTCCTCGAGCGGGATGCCGAGTTGATGACCGCTCCAGCGGCCGAGATGCTGATCCGGGAAAAATAAAACCTTTTCCCGCTGGCCGAAGGACCACTGCAGAATCTTGCGTGCGTTGCTGGATGTGCAGACAATACCACCATGTTCGCCACAAAAGGCTTTCAGGTCAGCGGCTGAGTTGATATAGGTTACGGGCGTGATGAATTCATCGGGCTCCAGAATCTCGGCAAGTTCACGCCAGGCACGCTCAACTTTGGCCAGATTGGCCATATCGGCCATGGAACAGCCGGCTGCCATATCAGGCAGAATGACGATCTGTTCTGAGCTGGATAATATATCGGCTACTTCGGCCATAAAATGGACGCCACAGAAAACCAGATAAGCCGCACTCGTTTGTGCGGCCATATACGATAGCTTTAAGGAGTCGCCCGTCAGATCCGCATGCCGATATACATCAGCCCGTTGATAGTGATGCGCCAGGATAACCGCGCGGTTTCCAAGCTTTTTCTTGGCTGAAATGATGCGGTGCGCACAGGTCTCGTCCTGTAATTGATCATATGACTCAAATTCGATTACGTTTGCAAGCATTGCTGTTCTTTTTCCCGTTGATGGTCAAACATGGCACATTATCACATTAAGACATAGATTCAAGTTGGTAGTTTAAGAAGACAGCTAAAACAACTGAATTTGGATTGGAGGTGGCGATTGCAGCATTATTCGGCTGTCCTGAAACAGGGTAATCTGGTTTCGGTATGTGCAGAAGTGGGATCTGATATAATTTACTTTTCATAATCTGTTTGATTGAAGCCGGATGGATGTCAGACAGTCTGGGATTAAAACAACGAACAAATATTTTAAATGACCGGTCGTGCTTATTTCAGTTTTCCCCTGATTTTTTTTGTGATTCTGGTCGTATTGACAGTCTGGCTGGACCGGATTACTCAACCCACTCAATCGGCTTCCGATGCTCATTTTTATCACCATCCCGACTACATTGTGGAAGATCTGTCGGGAATACGGATGGATTATGAGCGGGGCGTACACCGGGAATTCTTTGCCAGAAAGCTGACGCATTATGTGGATGAAAAAACTTCACAGATGGAGAATATTTATTTTGTGAATACCGAACCGGATGATCCACTGATCCGCCTGCAATCGGATCGAGCGGAAGTGCATGGGAACGGTGACAATATATACCTGATTGAGAATGTGACAATATCAAGAGGGACGGATGATGAGAAGGGAAAGATTACATTGGTAACCGATTTTCTGCATATCCTGCCGAAGGAAAGTATTGTGAAAACGGATCAGCCGGTAAAAATCACGCGAATGAATACAACAACTCATGCAGTTGGTTTGGAGTTAAATAACCATACCGGTATGATACAGCTACTATCTCAAGTCAGGGCGGTTGACAACTAACTGAAAATATTATGAAGATAATTTTTATTGCCTGCCTGTTTGGATTGTTTCTACCCGGACTGGCGATTGCTGAGCGTGCGGATCGTAATAAGCCGGTCAATCTGGAAGCGGATCGCGCGACTGTGGAAGACGTAAATCGTAAGGATGAGAGTCGCGTCAGTATTTTTACCGGCAATGTGGTTCTCACCCAGGGTACTTTGCGCATCACTGCGGATAAGGTGATCATGAAAGAGGATACCAAAGGATTCCGGTATGCAACGGCAGTGGGCGATCTGGTAACCTTCCGTCAGAAGCGCGATGGACTGGATGAGTATGTGGAAGGATGGAGCAAGCGAGTAGAGTACGATAATAAAACCGACAAGATCGAGTTATTCAGACAGGCCCGTTTAAAACGTGGTGTGGACGAGGTAAAAGGGGATTATATTTCCTATGATATGAATAGCGAATTCTTTCAGGTGATTGGCAGTAATGAACGGGGTGTTGAGACTGAAGCCGATAATCGGGTGAGGGTTACTATTCAGCCTAAAAACAAGAATAAACCAGACTGAAACAGACTCAACGATAACGATACACAAATCCTTCCCACTAGAAAATAGCCGTACCACCCTGAAGAATGAGTGAGCTAAAAGCCAGTAATCTAAGAAAACGCTATAAATCACGTACGGTTGTGCATGATGTTTCTTTTTCACTAAGCAGTGGTGAAGTCATTGGCCTGCTAGGTCCGAATGGTGCAGGAAAAACAACCTGTTTCTATATGGTGGTTGGGCTGGTGCCGGTGGATGGCGGCGAAATTTATCTGGATGATCGTGAGTTAAGTCAGATGCCCATTCATAATCGGGCACACCTCGGTTTGAGTTATTTACCCCAGGAGGCTTCAATTTTCCGGCGACTGACCGTAGAAGAGAATATCCTTGCCATTCTGGAGTTGCAAAATTTTGATAGCGACACAATGCAGCGGCATCTGGACAATTTACTGCATGATTTGCACATTGGTCATTTGCGTAATAATCCCGCGATCAGTCTATCGGGAGGAGAGCGGCGCCGGGTGGAAATTGCACGCGCGCTGGCGTCGCAACCCCAGTTCATTTTACTGGATGAGCCTTTTGCCGGTGTTGATCCGATTGCCGTTATTGATATACAGAAGATCATTCATTTTCTCAAGGAACGCGAAATCGGTGTGCTCATCACTGACCATAATGTTCGGGAAACGCTTGGAATCTGTGATCGTGCCTATATTATCAGTGAAGGGCAGGTACTGGCTAAAGGCAAGCCAGATGAAATCATTTATAATGAGCGGGTCAGGGAAGTTTATCTGGGAGAACACTTTCGATTGTAGGCGTATCGAGTTAATTGAGTTGAGTCATTAAGCAATTGTTGTTTCTCCAAAACTATGAAACCAACACTCCAGCTAAAATTATCACAGCAACTTAAACTCACACCGCAGTTACAGCAATCCATACGGTTGCTGCAATTGTCGACACTCGAACTGAATCAGGAAATCGAGCGCATTGTCCAGGAAAATCCATTATTAGAACTGCATGACGAGCCGGATCCGATCACTGAACAGGAATTTTTAGGTTCGTTATCGTCTGATACCATGGAAACGGATGATGCATCCCGGGAGATGACATCGGATGACACCGAGGGAGTCCATAAAGAGAGTGAGGATCACGACCATGAATCAGAATGGCTTTCTGAACATGATGAAAATAATTTTTCTTATGGCGTGTACGATGATGATCATGAGTCACAACAACTGGTGGCCAAGCCGTTAAGCCTGCGAGAACACCTGACTGCGCAAATCAGCTTGAGCCAGATTTCTGATCGCGATCGAAAGATAGTCAGCTTGCTGATCGATAGTCTGGATGATGATGGCTATTTGATTCAGGATCTGGATGAACTGATGGAGATGCTTCCATCAGAACTTGGTATCAGTAAGGGTGATTTGCACATTGCACTTGAGTATCTTCAGCATCTTGATCCGCCGGGTGTGGGTGCGCGGGATTTGCAGGAATGTCTTTTGCTGCAGTTGAAGGTATTGCCGCACGATGTGGCCAATCGCAATGAAGCAATAAAGGTTGTGCAGGATCACCTGAAAATTCTTGCATTGCATGACTTTGGTCAAATCAAGAAATTATTGGGGTGCGATGATGAGAGCCTGCGTGCGATTCAGAAGCTGATTACGAATTTGAATCCAAAACCCGGTGCGGTATTCAGTTTCTCCGGTGAGCGATATATAGTACCTGATATTACCGTAACGAAGGTGGATGGAGTCTGGGTGGCTAATCTCAATATGGATGCAATTCCACGGCTTAGCATTAATCAGCTGTATGCTAACATACTAAAACAGAAGCAGGATGACTCGGCGCAGGCATTGGCGAGTCAATTGAGTGAAGCGAAATGGCTTATCAAAAATATTCATCAGCGTTCCAGTACAATACTCAAGGTATCCAGTGCTATCGTGGCTCGTCAGCAGCAGTTTTTTGAACATGGGGAAGTCGCAATGCGTCCGCTGGTATTAAGGGAAATTGCGGAAAATCTGAATTTGCATGAATCAACCGTATCGCGTGTGACGACACAGAAATTCATGTATACCCCACGAGGTATTTTTGAACTTAAATATTTTTTTGGCAGCCATGTATCAACAGATTCTGGGGGTGCCTGCTCAGCAACGGCTATTCGAGCATTAATTAAGCAACTGATTCAAAATGAGAACGCAAAGAAACCACTCAGTGACAACAATATTGCAAGTCTGCTTGAGCAGCAGGGTATTGTTGTCGCGCGCAGAACCATTGCAAAATACCGGGAATCCATGCAGATTCCCCCAGCTAATCTCCGTAAATCGTTTTAACTAAAATAGAGGAAGTATAATGAATCTTAAACTGACCGGTAACCATGTCGAAATTACCGATGCCATGCGTGATTATGTCACTTCAAAAATCAGTAAAATTACACGTCATTTCGATCATGTGATTGATGTCAGTGTCATTCTGTCGGTGGAAAAACATAAACAGAAGGCGGAAGCCAATGTCCATGTCCGCGGGAAAGATATTTTCGTCGAGGTTGACGGAGCAGATATGTATGCGTCGGTAGACAGTCTTGTTGACAAACTGGATCGTCAGATCCTGAAGCATAAGGAAAAAAACCTGGAACGTCGCAACCATGATGCGCTGAAAGATCAGGATCTGGAAGAATAGAAACAAATGAAATGTATAACTATGCAGTATAAGGAGAATGATATTCCTTTTTATCGTAAATGGTGTGGATTATCGGAAAGCGGCATAGCTCGTTATAGATATAGTCCGTTAAATTTTTCATGAATCTTATTTCACAATTATTACCACTCTCCAACATTATTGTCGATCTGGATGTTTCCAGCAAAAAACGGGTATTTGAACAAGCTGGATTATTGTTTGAAAATACGCATCAGGTTGCAAGAAGCCAAGTATTTGACAGTCTTTTCGCGAGAGAAAAACTGGGATCTACCGGTCTTGGACAGGGCGTGGCAATTCCACATGGACGGATCAAAGGGTTGCGCGAAGCGGTAGCGGCTTTTGTCAGAATGAAAGAGGCGATCCCGTTTGATGCACCGGATGGCCAGCCGGTTAATATTGCATGTATCCTGCTGGTGCCGGAGAAGGCGACTGACAAGCATTTGCAGATTTTAAGCGAACTGGCGCAGATGTTCAGCGATAAACAATTTCGTGACAATATTTTACGTGGTAAGGATGCAGAAGAGATCCACAAAATCATTATAGATTGGAAACCGAATGTCTCAAATTAGTATTGCTAGGCTGTTTGAAGATAAAAAGGAAAAGCTGAAGCTTAGTTGGGTAACAGGCCAAGATAGTAACCAAGAGCTCAGAGATGAAGCTATCGCTCAATCGACGCAGGGCTTGATTGATCATTTGAATTTTGTTCATCCGAACTGGATTCAGGTAATTGGTTGCGATGAGATCCGCTATCTTAATAAGCTGGATGCAGCTTCACTTGAAAAAAAAATTAATCAACTGATGCAAAGCAGTCTGGCATGTATTATTGTGACTGATGGCGCAGAGGTGCCGGTATCTATCCATGCAATGGCGGCTAAAACAAATACTCCGTTGCTATGTTCACCCTATACCAGTATGGAAGTTATCTGGTTGATACGGAGCTATCTGGGCAGCGTTCTGGCACCATCGTGCAGTTTGCACGGTGTTCTGCTGGATGTGCTGGGTATGGGTGTCATGATTACCGGTGAGAGCGGGGTGGGTAAAAGTGAATTGGCACTGGAATTAATTAGCCGAGGTCATGGATTAGTTGCGGATGATGTGGTGGAACTGCGTCGCATCGCACCGGAAACATTGGAAGGGCGCTGTCCGCCATTGTTGCGGGATTATCTGGAAGTGCGAGGATTGGGAATGCTGAATATCCGCACGATCTTTGGTGAAACAGCTGTGCGTCGACATAAGAATATGAAGTTGATTGTTCATCTACAGAACTCTGGCAGCCCGGATTCTAATGTTCTGGAAAGACTACCGATCAGTAATTTTAATGAGAATATTATGAATGTTGATATTCGCAAGGTAATTATCCCAGTTGCTGCAGGACGAAATCTGGCAGTTCTGGTAGAAGCAGCAGTGCGTAATTATGTATTACAATTGCGTGGCATTGACAGTACTAGAGATTTTATCGAACGGCATGAACGTGAAATGGGCAATCAGGCAACATAACCCAGTCATGCAGTACGTGTGAATTTCCGCGTTATTTTCACTGAAATCTGTTTTTCGGTTTATACAAATACCCATGAAGAATCCCCAGATAATTACCTTGGCACTGACCGGCGCATCGGGGATGCCGTATGGTATTCGTTTGCTGGAAATGCTATTGGCTAAAGAGCAGCGGGTTTATCTGCTGTATTCGCAAGTTGCTCAAATTGTTGCACAACAGGAAATGAATCTGGCGTTACCTTCCCGTGCAAAGGAAGCCGAATTGTTTTTTAATCAGAAATATAAGCTGGCAGATGGGCAGTTGCGCGTGTTTGGACGTGAAGAATGGTTCTCTCCGGTTGCTTCCGGTTCCAATCCAGCGGATTCAATGGTGATTTGCCCCTGCACCATGGGGACTCTGGCGGCGGTTGCAACCGGCCTGAATCAGAAATTGATAGAACGGGCAGCCGATGTCATGCTGAAGGAGAACCGGAAACTCATTCTGGTGCCGCGTGAAATGCCATTCTCGGCAATTCATCTGGAAAACATGCTTAAACTGGCGCGATCCGGTGCAGTGATTCTGCCCGCCAATCCCGGCTTCTATCATCATCCGCAAACGATACAGGATATGATCGATTTTGTGGTGGCGCGAATACTGGATCATCTTGGTATTTCGCATACCTTGATACCCCGCTGGGGAGAAGAGGAGTAGTAGTCGTTCAATGATGGTGAAATGACCTCATGCGTTCCTGATAGCGCATTGATGAGTGGAAATAGCAATCAATCCATCCTCCTGATCAATCTGGAAAATACCTGCTTCCGTCACAATATATTGCATGGCAATATCGTGTGATTGAGGGTGAATATTTTCCAGGCGTTGTAGCTCGAATGCCACACCGATTGTTAACGGCCTGGTTTGATAGGTCGCGAGAGTACGGTCAAAAAAGCCGCTGCCATACCCCAGTCGATAGCCTTGCTGATCAAATCCAACCATCGGAATAATGAAGGCATCAACCGTGACATTCTGCGTGTCAACAGGAATCGGGATGTCATAAGCGCCATTTTTCATGGGCACATCCGGCCACCATTCACGAAAACATAGCGGGGCGTGTTTATCGATTACTTCCGGCAATGCCAGCGTTGCGTCCTGTTGCCTGAATTGCTGTGCGACCAGCCTGGGGTCGTATTCTCCCCGGAGTGGCCAATATAATCCGATTTTCATTGACTTCAGGCAGGGAAATCCTTGTATCAGTGCTGTGGAGATTGCCATGCTCCATTGTTGATGGATGACTTCCGGTACCGCCTCTCGTTCGGCGATTAATCGCTTGCGTGTCTGATTTCTCCACTCCAGGATGTTATCCATCGTTCCTTTTGAGTTGTTTGTTTATATGGATGGGAGATCCGCATAGAAAATTCTGTTCAAGCAGTTTCCGAACCGGTGCTGGAATGGCCAATGCCAGTGCGGCAGATGGTTCTGTCCAGATATGCGGACTAGGGTATGTTGCTGAACCTGAAATTACCGACAGTATCCGGGGATGAATGCGTAGCTTGAAGTGAGTGAACAAGTGATCCAGCGGAGGCAGTTTGATCAGGAGTTGTGTAGTTATGCCAAACTGTTGCTTGCAGTAATCTTCAACATCCGTATTGAGCTGAATTTCCGGGAAGCTCCATAATTCACCCCAGATTCCAACAGCCGGTCTTTTTTCCAATAGCACTGCGTGGTGCTGCATGAGCATTAAAAAGATAGCTTCCTTTTCTGGTAACGGTTTGCGTGGTTTTGCTGCGGGCAGTTGTTGGATCTGATCAGTTCTGAAAGCGATACAATCCTTCTGGAGCGGGCAAACTGTACAGCACGGTTTCTGGCGTGTGCAGACGGTCGCACCGAAGTCCATCAATGCCTGGGTATAGACTCTGATGTGGCCCTCGGTGTCCTGTTGCGGTAACAGCGCTTCCGCCCTCTGCCAGAGTTGCTTCTGCATGTTACTGTCATTCAGGTAACCCGTAATGCCAAAGTAACGGGCCAGGATGCGTTTGACGTTACCATCGAGAATTGCCTCCCGCTGCCCATAGGCAAAAACCGAAATAGCGGCTGCAGTCGAACGACCAATCCCCGGTAATTGCTGGAGTAGTTCACGGGTTCCCGGAAATTGACCCTGATAATCCTGTACGATGATTCTGGCTGCCTGGTGAAGGTGTCGGGCGCGTGAATAATAACCAAGTCCGCTCCAGAGCGACAACACAGTATCCAGAGATGCCTGCGCCAGACTGTGGATAGTGGGGAAATGTCGCATGAAGCGCATGTAGTAAGGAATGACGGTTATCACCTGTGTCTGTTGCAGCATAATCTCGGATAACCAGATGGCGTAGGGGTCGTGTGTTCCCTGCCAGGGAAGATCATGGCGGCCATGGTTCTTCTGCCACGTTGTCAAGAGGGTTGCAAGTGAAGACATGGTTGCGTGAGTGAGCTGTGCAATGCTTAGTGTTGATAACAGATGATTATCAATGGATATGATTTATTTGCAGTGTTGCTGAAAGATTAGAAAATGACTTCGCTGAACCTGGCATTGGGCGTAATAACCTGCATTTTAGAGAGCAGGGCTAATTCAATCAGCTGTTTTTTGCCCGTATCAATGACCAGACATTCCCGCTTGTCAGATGAATTGACGATATCAATCGCCTTACCCTCAATGACTTGATTGTCTTTTAAGATAAGTTTCAGCTGATAGCCGTACATGCAGGCTACTTCAACAAAGTCATGCAGTTCGCAGGAAATGGCATTTTGATCCATGGTCTTTAGCTCCTTTAAATAGGTAAGGGTATTTGTCTGTGTTCTCAAGATCCGGTAAGCGGTGTCTATTATAGATTGTTTGCTCCAATACGCGCATGGTTTGCAGATTCGGATACCGATCGAGCGTATCAAAAATGTAAAACGGACTGGCAACACAGTGTATGATAATGATGCAAAAAGAGAGTCATCGTACATCGAGAGAGTTATCGTATTTCCATTCGGCTATTCAAAGAAAAAAGTAAGTCATGCAGAGTGCATCCAATATAAAGATTCTGATACTTGATGATGATCCCTTTATGCTTAAGCTTCTGACCCGGATGCTTGCCAGGCAGGGTTATACCACCGTAAGCTCCTGTGACAATGGTCTGGATGCACTCAAGGAAATCGATCATGCCGCCACTTGTCCTGATTTGATTCTGCTTGATCTCAATATGCCCGATATGGATGGGATTGAGTTTGTACGCTATCTGGTTGATCGGAAATTTCACGGTGATCTTGTGCTGGTCAGTGGTGAAGATGAGCGCATGTTAAAAACTGCCGAGAAACTGGTTCATGCACATAAGATACCGATGCTGGGTTATCTGCATAAGCCGGTTGATCCTGATAAATTATTTGAAATCATAAAAAAATGGGAACCGCATTCATTAACGAGCCAGCTACAATCCAATAAAAAGATTTATAGCGCGGCAGACATGCGGTCGGCCATTGCCAATCATGAATTAATCAACTATTACCAGCCGAAAGTATCCGTGGCGACCGGTGAAGTTATCGGCGTTGAAACACTGGTGCGCTGGCATCATCCAACGGATGGGATAATATTGCCTGACCGGTTTATCGGCGTCGCGGAAGAAAATAACCTGATTAATGATCTGACTCGCTTTGTCCTTGTCGATGCCCTGACTCAGACAAAAATATGGCATCAGAGTGGATTAATGCTGCGAGTTGCTATAAATGTCTCCATGGATAATCTGGCATCATTGGATTTTCAGGATCTCGTCGTGAACCTGGTCACTGAAGCAGGCTTGTCACCAAAGAATATCGTACTGGAAGTAACGGAGAGCCAATTGATGGGGGCTGATACACGCATTCCACTCGAGATTCTGACGCGACTACGTCTCAAGAGATTTCATTTGTCCATTGATGATTTTGGTACAGGGCATTCATCATTGGCCCAATTGCGGGATATTCCCTTTGACGAACTCAAGATTGACCAGGGGTTTGTTCACCGTGCCTGGGCTGACGACACTTTGCGGGCAATATACGATGCCAGTTTGTCCATGGCAAAACAGCTGGATATGGAAGTTGTTGCGGAAGGCGTTGAAGATCAGGACGACTGGGAACTGTTACGTCAGACTGGCTGTGATTTGGCACAAGGCTATTTTATTTCAAGACCACTTCGCGCTGCTGATTTTTCCGGATGGCTGGCAGAATGGCAAAACAGGATCCGTAATGGATTAATCCCGGATTCTGCAGGGTAGTAGTGTATTTATTGCTATCGTTGTTGAAAGTTCCTGGCAGCTCATTTACTCTCAGTATTTTTCCTTAATCCTTTTTGTCATACAATGCACCAAGGTAGGCCTCAACCGTAATGAATTCTGCGTCAAAGCGCGGTAATAATGCGGCCAATACGGTCGCATCATTTTTTTTGCCAGCCTGTTCTATTTCCGCACACCGTTCACCTAATGCCAGGGCGCCAACCGATCGAGCCGATGATTTGAGTTTATGTGCAAGCGAGCCAACCGTTGTCAACTGTCCTGCCTGATAAGCTGCGTGGAGTTCTGCAGTTGTTTTGGCTGCACTGGTGCGAAAATCCTGTAGCATTTCTTTGATCATCGCCGGATCATTGCCTACTAATTGTTCAAGAATATGCACATTCACCGGTATCAATGGGGTATTTGTTTCAGGAGTAGATTTGACAGGTTGGGCAGACTGGGTAGCTATGTCCGATAGTTTTTCAGTTTCTGATGCAGGCTTATGGATTGACAGATATTTTTCGATGGCTAACCGCAAATCCTCAAGTTGTACCGGTTTACTCAGATAGTCATCCATACCGGCATTAATACAATGCTCTCTTTCACCTTTAAGCGCATTGGCTGTCAGTGCAACAATGGGAATATTCTTTTTACCTGTCGTAATGCTACGAATATTTTTTGTTAATTCAAAGCCATCCATTTCAGGCATATGCAGGTCTGTCAGTAACAATGCATAATCACAGGTCTGCAACCGCTTTAATGCTTCACGTCCATCGTTGGCGATATCGGCAGCATAACCGAGTAGATTGAGTTGCTGCCGGATTACTTTTTGGTTGATATCGTTGTCTTCGGCGACCAATATGAGTTTGCCTTGCCGCAAGGCTTCTTCCCGTGACATTGCCACCGGCGCAGACCGGAGTGAATCAATCAATGGTGCTTTTTCCTCACCGGCTTCTACTCTTCCCGCAGCGATGGCCATTGCCCGAAGCAGCGATTGACGGTACATCACATCCCCGTCCAATGTGACGATATCAATATCTTCAATACGCGCTTGTCGGCGGCGGCCGCGTTTGATGATGATAAAACGGGGCTCAACGTCGGATTGCTGATCTCCCGATTTATCAATCTTTGCCGTACTTCTCAGTGTATCGGAGCGCCTGCCGAATGCAGTCCGTAATGCTTCAATGGGAGCTGTCTGTTGTCCCATATCAATAACCATCAGCCATAAACCCGGAGCAAGGTTTTGAATACGTCGGCAGGCTGTATCCAGATCAGGAACCTGCTCAGTCGTCGCACCGGCACTTTTCAGGTAAAGCACCAGATCGTCCGCCAGACTATCCTGGTCGCCTAGAATCAGGCAGGACAAGCCGCTGAGATCATCTGTCCGGCCAGTGGTGTCGGGTGTTGCCGGTAACGGTTTAAATGGCATCTGTATGATGAAAGTAGAGCCTTGCTGAAGCTCACTCTGTACCGTGATTTCAGCATCCATCAATTCTGCCAGATGATGGGAAATAGCCAATCCGAGTCCGGTTCCTCCAAAGCGTCGTGTTGTTGAGGGATCGCCTTGTGAGAAGGATTTAAAGAGTTTTTCCTGCGTCTCTTTATCCATACCGATACCATTGTCGATGATCTGGAATGTAATCAATACCTGATCTGGATTCGATTCGGTCAGTAATACTCTCACTGAAACCTTACCCGATTTCCCGGGTTTACTGGAGAACTTGATTGCATTATTGATAATATTAACGAGTACCTGACGAAGACGTAGTGGATCTCCCAATACATTTTCTGGAATTAAAGGATCAATAAACAAAGTCAATTCCACTCCCTTTGTGAGTGCCAGGTGAGCCAGCATGCCGCAAGCATTTTCCACAACACTGGCCAAGCGCATAGGAATCTTTTCTATTTCCAGCTTGCCCGCTTCAATTTTAGAAAAATCAAGTATGTCTTCAATAATAGAAAGCAGGGCATAAGCAGAATCCCTTATCAAATTAGCCATTTCCATTTGATAGCCGCTTAAACTGGTTTGCCGCAGCACATCAATCATGCCAATCACACCATTCATGGGAGTGCGAATCTCGTGACTCATGGCGGCAAGAAAAGCAGATTTGGCTCTGCTTGCCTGTTCAGCATCAATTCTGGCTTGCTTTAAGTCTTTCATCATGCGTGCATGCTCACGAATATCACGCATCACACCAGTAAAATGCCGTTTTCCTCCCACAAAATATTCACTGACTGCCAGATAAAGTTCAATGCGCTCGCCATCCTTACGGATGCCTTCAACTTCACGACCAAGCCCAATACCGTGCGAACCTGGCAAATAAGGACGCCCGACATATTCCTGACCATGCCCGGTACGACAATAATTTTCCATATAACTATCATGCTTACTACGATCCGGTTCGGGCACAATGATGGACACATTTTGTCCGATCATTTCATCATGACTATAGCCGAATAGTTTTTCCATCACCGGATTGGTGGAAAGAATCACGCCTTTCTCATCCGTAGTCACCACGCAATCCACCATATGCTCAACGACAGAGCGCATTTCTTCTTCTTTAATGGCCAAAGACACGTTCGCACGTTGCAAATCGGCGGTGCGTGTTGCTACTTTATTTTCCAGTTCCTGATTGAGTTGAAGCAGATTTTCTTCTGCCTTGTTGCGCTCCTGATCGCTGGCATTCAACCGCTCCACCATAGTGTTGAAGGTATTCGCCAATTGCCTCATTTCATCCCAGCCTTCAATCGCAACACGTTGATGTAAATTACCTGCCGAGATTTCCAAAGCGCTTCGATTCAGATGTTTTAAAGGATCTACAACACGACGATTAAACAGAATGGCGCCCAATAGGGCGGCAAGTAATGTCAGAACCAGGATCATTAAGCCGACATAATGCAATTTGTACACAGAGGCAAATGCTTCATCGGCATCAATATGCACCACGATGCCCCATTTCATGAGCGGCAAGTAGCGCCATGCGGCCACAACTTCCTTGCTACGATAATCTAAAGTTAGCGCACCACCAGAATCACCACTCAGGGCTTTCTGCATGGATTCGGCGGAAGGTGTATTGAGCGGAATTCTGCGTTTTAATGCAGCATCAGAATCGTACTTTAGCGGAGCCATTACCAAAGCAGAGTGATCATCTTCAAGACGTGCCACAACCGTTTCACCACTCTCGCTAAGCCCAACATTATTCGCTATCACTGCAAATACACGCTCACTATAGATTTGCAGCGCTAATACACCTTTAATCTCTCCGTTTATTATTACTGGAGTCGCAACGAATGCAGCGATTGCACCCTTGGATGGCGCATATCGTTCAAAGTCAGAGATACTGCTTTTTAAATTATCCAATGCATAGCGAGTGACTTTACCGAGTCCTGTATCGCGATAGGGGCCTGTGAGTAAGTTAGTTGCAAAATCAGATTCATGCGCTTGCGTATAGACTACATCGCCTTTAGTAGAGATCAGAAAAATATCGTAATATTTCGCTTCCTCAACAAAACGTTTGAAATTTTCACGATAACTGGCATCCAGTCGACGATAATCTTCTGATTCGACCCCGCTTTCTTCGAATATCCTGGAAAATTTAACGATGGCTTCGTGTGTTGTGCTGGAGTCACGTACCAAGCTGGAATCAAGAAAGCGTTCCTTCAAATAGCTATCAATTTGCTCAATCTTCTTATCGGCGATCGCAGAAACATTTCGGATAGCCGACTTTTTAATTTCTTTTTCGAAGGTATGCAGCAGACTATTGCCAATGACCAATATTGGCAGTAAAGAGACCAATGCAAACCAGACAGCGAAGCGCTGAGTCAGTGAAGTGAATCTCATCGGTTTCTCCTCACAACAAGTGCGGCAAGGGTTTTAAGTTTATTGACAGTGTCATGTTTTATGCACAACCGGTCATCCACAAAAACATTATTTATTAGGAATATCATTTTTAACTGACTAAAAACATCATAACATGCTCAAGTTGTGAAGAAAGCCGGTTTTTATGGAATTCAATCTCACATCGAATGAAAAATCTATGTCTGGATCTGTTTGATATGTCGATACGCACAATAATTCTTAGTTTGATCTGGGGGATGGCATCTCTGCCGTGGATGGCTATGGGTGATAACATGGCATCAAAGGAAATCAGGAATTCGATCGGCATGAAGTTTGTTCTGGTTCCATCCGGTGAATTCATGATGGGCAGTGATGAATCGCTTGCCACCCTCATCAGGGCCTACCCACACTATGACCTTACACGTCTTCAGGCATTGGGGGATGAAGCGCCGGTTCACAAGGTACGCATTAGCCAACCATTTTATCTGGGACAACACGAGGTGACAGTTGGCCAGTTCAGGCAATTTGTGGAAGAATCCGGTTATACGCCGGAATCTGAGGCCGATGGAACGGGTGGCTATGGCTATAATCCGGATTACGATCCCGCAAATTCAAAACGCGGTGATGTTTTTGAGGGGAGAGATCCAAAATACTCATGGAGGAATCCGGGATTCAGGCAGGGGAATGATCATCCTGTGGTAAATGTAACCTGGAATGATGCAGTAGCGATGAGTCAGTGGTTAAGTGTGAAGGAAGGGAAAAAATACCGTCTGCCAACCGAAGCGGAATGGGAGTATGCTTGCCGTGCGGGCACCCGGACGCGGTATCACAGCGGTGATGATCCGCAAACGCTTCTGAAAGTATCCAATACCTTTGCTGCAGATACGAAAACAGGCAAATCAGACTGGGCAATCTATGCGACGGCCGGGCATGACGGCTTTGAATTCACAGCGCCGATTGGCAGTTTTACGCCGAATCCATGGGGTCTGTATGACATGCATGGCAATGTATGGGAGTGGGTTGCGGACTGGTATGGTGACAATTATTATGCAACATCGCCAGTCGACAATCCTCCCGGTCCGGATGCAGGGGAGGTGCGAGTGCGCCGTGGCGGGTCATGGCATACTTGGCCGTTTTATGCCCGTTCATCGTTTCGTAATTGGAACAAACCTGAGACACGGTATACACTGGTCGGTATCAGGCTATTACGGGAAGTTGATGCAGAGAAACAGTGAGTTGTGAATTGCAGAACGAAGTGCTCAGGTATCGGCGGGATTTGAGGCAATTTTTTTATAACAGATCGTTTGAAATCGATCAGTGAGTTTGATTACTGGCTGCCTCACGAATGGCTGTTAATAGTGCAGCATCTAAATGGCCATCGGCGATGCGCTGGGTATTCTTCTGAAAACGACTGATAGCCTGGCGGGTGACTGAGCCCATGACACCATCCGCTTCGCCGGCATCAATGCCGAGTATGAACAGATCCAGTTGCAGTTGACGTACCTGCTCACGGGTTATTTTTTGCTCATCGGTTGGTGGGTCGCGATGCAATGCCGGTGAACCGGCAATGCGGTCAGCCAGATGTCCGACAGTCAGTGCATAGAATTCTGAACGATTCCAGCGCATGATGACATGAAAATTTTTGGTGACCAGAAAAGCAGGGCCGCGATGACCGGCAGGCACTAGCAGTGATACTTCCTGTGTGGCAGGAATAAGGGGTGCATTGGTTGAGACCAGCGTAACGCCTTGTTCGAGCCAGCCGGCTAGAGTCAGCGATTGGTCACGACCTGCGAGTGAATAATCAAATGAAGGCGGCAATCGAACTTCCTGCCCCCATCCTAATCCGGACACCCAGCCTAACTGACGTAAAAAATTTGCAGCAGAAACCATGGCATCCGGAATGCTGCCCCATAAATCACGTCGCCCATCGCCATCGGCATCCTGTGCGTAGCGGAGAAAGGTGGATGGCATGAATTGCATGTGTCCCATGGCGCCGGCCCATGATCCAATCATGCGGTCAGGAGATACGTCGCCCGCATCAAGAATGCGCATGGCATTCAGTAATTCCTGTGTGAAGAATGTGCTGCGGCGCGGATCACAGGCAAGTGTGGCCAATGAATTCGGAATAGACCAGTCACCAAAATATCCTCCATAATTGGTTTCAAGGCCCCAGAAAGAAACCAGATATTGAGCAGGAATGCCTGTCTCCTGCTGGATCTGGTCCAGTAATGTACGATGCTTTACCAGCAGCTCCCGTCCACGGCGAATGCGTTCATCATTGATTCGCGTACTAAAGTAATTGGTGAACGTCTGGGTAAATTCAGGCTGGCGGCGATCCAGTTCAAGGACGCGGTCTAAATGCCTGGCTTTACCCAGTACCTGATTGACTGTTTTGTCTGAAATACCTTGATTTCTGGCTTGCGACTGAAGTTGGGTGATACAGGTATCGAAATCAATGCTGCTGGCAAAACCTGGTTGGGCATTTAACAGAATCGATGATCCCAAGATTGCCAGCAGATCACGCCAATTCCTTGTACGAATCGAAGAAAAATTCTTTTTTATAATCAAATGGATAGTGCTCAGCGTAAGCAGTGGCATTATTATTTTCGGTGAGGGCAGGCAGATTTTATACAATCGGCATACAGCGACAAGGAGTGTTCATGGAGCGTAAAGCCACGCTCCTTGGCGATGGCCAACTGGCGCTTTTCAATTTCCGAATCATAGAATTCTTCCACGCGCCCACATTGCAAGCATACCAGATGATCATGGTGGCTATCATTTTTTAGTTCAAAGACAGCCTTGCCGCTTTCGAAGTGATGGCGTTCCAGTAAACCGGCCTGCTCAAACTGGGTTAACACACGATACACCGTGGCAAGTCCGATATCTTCACCCTCATTGATCAATTCTTTGTAGATATCTTCAGCAGATCGATGGCGCACACTACTATTTTCAAATAAATTCAATATCTTGAGTCTGGGTAGTGTTGTTTTGAGGCCTATCGTTTTAAGATTGATACTTTTCAGGTCGCCTGAGTTGCTCATGGTTATCTCGGTTCGATAAATTATTTACTGTATCATATAGTGCTGAGCCTACTTTGGAAACATATCATATCAATCAAGATGACTGTTAAATTTTTCGCACTAATTGTATTTTTTCAGTTAGCCGGGTGTTCATATTTGCCGCATTTTCTTTACAAGATTGATGTGCAACAAGGCAATGTTGTGACCGAGGAAATGGTGGAAAAATTAAAGCCGGGGATGACTCGATCACAGGTGCGGTTTGTCATGGGTTCTCCGTTGATTGTCGATACATTTCGCGATAACCGTTGGGATTATGTCTATATATTCCGGGAGCATGGTGATCTGATTGAACAGAAGCGTCTGACCATTTTTTTTGAAGGCGATGAGTTGGTGCATATTGAAAATTATATGATATTCCCAAGTAAGCCAAATGAGCCAAAACCGGATAAAGCCAAAGTAGAATCGGAGACAACTCAACCTGACAGTGAGAAAAAATAATTTCATCGCTGAGTGTTGATCACATTAAACGAGAAAATTTTGCAGGGATCGCATGATGACTCAGAAAATCGCCATAGCAGGGAGTGCCGGACGCATGGGTCGCGCACTGTTGGAAGTGGTTACCCAGGCGCCGGATATGCAGTTGTCTGCTGCATTGGAGAGAATGGGTAGCCCTTACTTGAATAAGGATGCGGGGGAATTGATAGGTGCAAGCTGTGGCATCCCTATCGTCAGTAATTTTGAAGAAGCATTGACCGGATGTGATCATTTAATTGATTTTACACGCCCGGAAGGCACGCTTGCGCACCTTGCCGTCTGTCGCAAGGTGGGTGTAAAAATGGTTATCGGTACCACGGGTTTTTCCATGGAAGAAAAGGCCATGCTGAAGGCGGCATCGGAGGATATCGCCATCGTATTCGCGCCCAATATGAGCGTGGGGGTGAATGTGACTTTCAAGCTGTTGGAAATTGCGGCCAAAGCACTGAATGACGGATATGACATCGAAATTGTCGAGGCGCATCATCGTCATAAAATTGACTCACCCTCAGGGACGGCACTACGCATGGGTGAAGTGATCGCCGAGGCTTTGCAGCGCGATTTATCAAAAGTGGCGGTTTACGGACGTGAGGGAGTGACCGGCGAACGTAAACCCGATACGATCGGATTTGCCACAATCCGCGCTGGGGATATTGTTGGCGAGCATACCGTGATGTTCGCTGATATCGGTGAACGGATTGAAATTTCGCATAAGGCCAGCAGTCGCATGACTTTTGCCATGGGCGCATTGCGTGCAGTCCGGTTTCTTGCTGACAAACCCAATGGCTTATTCGATATGCAGGATGTGCTGGGATTGCGCTGATGTTCATGCGTGTTCCCGCTAGCATGATCAACAGCATTCCAAGTGATGTCTGACACCCGATGGCCACTTATGCAATAGGCGATATTCAGGGCTGCTTCCGTTCATTCCAGCAATTAATTGATTTAACAGGCTTCAATCCGCAGCGCGACAAGTTGTGGTTAGTGGGGGATCTGGTGAATCGCGGCCCCGATTCTCTATCGGTGCTGCGCTTTATTAAACAGATAGGTGATGCGGTCATTACAGTACTCGGCAATCACGATCTGCATCTTCTGATGGTTGCAGCAGGACTTGCTGAAAGTGGATCCGGTGATACCATTCAGTCCATTCTGAATGCACCTGATCAGGAGGATTTGTTGAATTGGCTGCGTCAACAGAAACTGTTTCATATCGACGATGAGTATGCCATGGTGCACGCAGGCCTGTTACCCGCATGGTCGGTGTTACAGGCCGAACAACTGGCGCTTGAGGTTGAATGCGCATTGCAGCATGAAAATTACCCGGAAATATTGGCACAGATGTATGGCAATGAACCGGATCATTGGCGAGATGACCGGGTTGGTTATGAACGTTTGCGGGTTATTATCAACGCCATGACGCGCATGCGGATCTGTAGTCCGGAAGGGAAAATGAATTTTTCGTTTAAAGGAAATATCCGTAGCATTCCATCAGGATATTTGCCGTGGTTTGAAGTGCCCAAACGCGCCAGCCAGAAAACAACCATTATTTTTGGCCACTGGTCTGCATTAGGATTGTATGTAACTGATAATTTAATTGCACTAGATAGCGGTTGCGTATGGGGTGGTTCATTGACGGCTATGCGGCTGGAAGATCGGAAGATTTTTCAGGTTCCCTGTGTGGAATAGGCAAAGACAATGCAGTAGCAATTGCATGTTCAGAGAAACGTGCTAATTCACGTCGATTCTTTTCGCCACACGCAATCGGTGCAACAAATGACAATTCGGCATCGATGCGTGTTTGCTGCAGGATCTGTTGTAATGACTGTACCAATGAGGGGTCAATATAAGCCGCTTCCCGGCATATTTCCCCGGCTACATTGCGGTAACAGATTGCGACAGGATAAAGCAGTGCATCGACTGTTACGGCCGACTGCAGTAATGATGCATGAAAATGTTTAAGTGCTGTGCCGTCACCGGTTGTTCCTTCGGGGAATACCGTGACCCGGTCGCCGCACATCAGGACTTCACCGATTGCTTGATTCATATGCAGCGTGTCAGCACGCCTCGTGCGCTCAATAAACAGGGTACCGGCATTCCGGCTCAGGAAGCCCAATATAGGCCAATGACTGATCTCAGCCTTGGCGACAAAGCGGGTAGGGCAGGCAGCCATCACAATACACACATCCAGCCAGGACACATGATTGGCGACCAGCAGTGCTCGAGGTGTTTCTACTGTCGGCAATGTGCCGGTGCAATGGAGCCTGATATTGAGAATAGTCAGAATACCCGCTGCCCAGTTTGTCATCATTCGCCGCTGGATTGATTGAGAAAAATAGGGATAACCGATGGATTGGATCAATCCTGAAATAACATGTATCAATAACCGGAGCAGCCGAATCATGCGTATTACGCGAGCTGTTTTTTGCATGGTATAGATTTTCTGGGAAATTTGAAAAATTAGTGGGTATCCGGCCGGGCTTTTAATATTACCGTATCGATGCAGCGTATGAATATATAAAAGTAAAATTCCTCCTGTTTTTATAAACAGGAGGAATAGAGGTTGTACTGCCGAGTGCTGGTTAAATCTGTGGTTCTGGTTTATCCGGCTGCTTTTCGGAGAATGTTGCGGCACTCCTGTTCTCCAATGCCTGTATCCGTGATTCCAGTTTGGCTACCAATGCTCTGGCTTCAGGAGAGATGGCGGGAATTTGTGATGCAGCAGAGGCCTTGCTTTCCAGCGTTGCAACCCGCGTTTGCAGTTGTTCAGGTAGTTTCTCCGCTTCAGGTCCTGCCAGATGAGTGAATTCGACGCTGTCTTCATAAGGTTCGCGCGTGGTACCGGTCACCCTGATGATCGTGCCTGCCAGTAGACCGCCGACGATGGCGATAACCAAGGTAATAATGATGCCGTTAAATTGGGCGATTGCTACACCCGGCACAACAAGGAAAGCGCTTATTCCACCGAGTAATCCGGGCATTCCATGCAGATTATGCACGCCGCAGGTATCAACCAGCTTGAGTTTTGATTCCAGAACCGGTTGCAGGAAGACATAGCCCAATACGGACAGTGTGCCGGCAAGCAATCCGATGCTGAACGCACCGGTGGGTGATACCACATCACATAACGATCCGATTGATACGCCGCCTGCTAATGCCGCATTGGCCATATCCACCATGGATGTTTTGCCGTGATGCAATTTAGTGCTGAGGAAATAGGTGGCAATGGTTGCTCCGGATAAAGCGAGAAGCGTGTTGACAACAGTTTGTGGCATTCCTTCGAGCGGAACCAGCGCTGTGGCGAAGCTTGGCCAGAAAATCCACAATACCATCGAACCAAGCATGGCAAAACGGTCCGATGTATGGTCTGATTCAATGGGTTGGCTGCGCTGGTATGCCGTAGTTAATACCAGCGACATGCTTAAGCCAAAATAAGCACCGAATGCGTGAATAACAACGGAACCCGCTGTATCCTTGAATCCGGTTGTATAACCAAATGCATCGTCGAGTACGATCCATTCATTCAATAAATAAAGGGGAACAATTAATAACGCCAGCAGAGCGTACTGGAAAACCCGCAAACGCCCCAGTACTGCGCCCATGGCGATTAGTGCTGTTGCTACGGATAACTCAGCAAATAATAATGCATCCAGCGTATGGGGTGATAATTGGTGACCGAAAATACCATTGGCGCGGAGCAAAATGTAGAGGGGCAAGCCAACGGCAACAACCAGATAGGTGCCAGTTACCGCACCAAATCCATATCGACGGACGAATACCATGAGAAAACCAAAACCGACCAGCAACATGGTCAGAATATGAATGATGTAGTTGTATTGTGCAACTATCCGTGCCTCACTGATGACAGGCGCCGCTTCACTTGCGCTAACCCAACCGCTAAAACTTAGGAGAAACAGACTCACTGCTCCCGACAGTGTCCAGCTAAAGCCTTTATTCATGTGATTCTTCCTTATTCTATGAGTTGTGAGGAATATTCCTGGGGAAGTACCGTTAGTCTGGAGTCAACACGGTCAATCGTTTTAAGAATTCCTCCTCATGACGAGAATCTTTAGTAATCGGCAGCTCATTACCAAGATAGACAGCACTGAAAGGGAAGCCTTCGCCGCTCCGCATCAATTTCAATTACCAGTATTTTCCAAGGTGAGGTCCTGAGAAGCGATATAACCTGATTGCAATCGACTTTCCCGGCATGAGTGTGAACTCAAATTACCATAAATACAATAGGGTTTAGGCAAATACCTGATTAAAATAAAAGGGAGAATTTACAGGAAAAACACGCGCCGGGATCAGCGCAACACACGTGGATTAACGCCAGCCTTCAGGGCCTGGATCGCTTCTTCCGGATTGCTGACGATTTGTTGTTGCGGGCAGAAGATATTCCTGGCTAATTCACGCTGTGCATAAAATTGCCTGACATAGTCCAGTTTCTGCCACTCTGCAGCGCGGGGCTGCGCCCAGGTTTTGTCATCGCGACCGATGGCATACAATTTTCTTTCACTGGTTGCACAGCGGATTCCTTCATAACTGACATTGGCAGCGCCAGCAGAGGATTTAACGACCAGACTGAAGCGAATCACACCATCCTGACCGACTCTAATGGATGTGGTATCGACAAAGTGCTGATTGCTGGAATTAGTAATATGAAAAGGAATCAGATCTGTGGTGTTTGGATAGGCAGGAACCTGCGTGAGCTGTTCAATCCATGGTTTGTCACTTTCAAATTCCTCCTTGAATTCCGGTTTGGCGCATGCGGACAAAGCGGCAATGCCTATGATGAGAATAATCTGCTTCATGGAGTAACCAGATCAGTTACCAACGCGGTGCGGCAGTCATCATGGACAGGATCGATAATCGCCTGGTAAGCCGGGTGGTCAACGCCCATGCTCAATGCAGCACCGTGGTGCAGCGCCTGGATCATTGCCGGCATCAGTTCAAAGCGCAGGAAGTGAACAGCAGATGTTTTCTCACTCGTTTCCCGTTCCAGATCTTCGTCGGCAATCGCATAAACTGGCGCATGTCCTGCTACTTTCACCCATACCTTATCCTCGATGCCAACCATGGTCGCCAGTTTGGCAGCGCGTATGGCAGGATCCGGATATTCGATCATCATGGTTGCTTTCCAGTTAGTGCCGTCGGGAATTAAAGGTGTATAGGTTTCAAGCTCATGGGTGATTTCTGCTGCTTCAAAAATGCGTTCAACATGGAGCATTTCCTGAATTTGATAACGGATAGTCAGTTCATCTTCAAAAATCAGCGTGATATGTTCACCAAGGGGAATCTTGCGCAGTTTTTTGTGTGCCATAATCTGAGCACGGAAATCCTTGCGGATTTTTGCATAGGCTTCCAGCGTCAACAAGCTGTCGCGGGTGATCTCGGCCATCGGATTCTCACAGTGTATCGCATCATCGCCATAAGCCAGGCATAGCAGGGTTAAAGGGTGTAATTTTTTTGCTTTACCGGTATTGCCCATACCTTGTTCGATATGGCGCCCGGCGATGGCACAATCCGAACTGATATAGTCAGGGTCTGGCGCAGCCATTTGTTTGAAAACCGCGCGACCAATTTTCATGGAGTCTGCAAAAAACTCGCTTTTGACTCCCCACGTACCATCATGGCCGGAGCAACGTTCCACGACAGTGACGTTAGTATTCGGGACAAGCTGCAGCATGTCGCGAGTCTTTTTTCCGATATTCTGAACACGAAGATGGCAGGGGATATGGTAGGCTACATTGCCAAGCGGTTTCTTGAAATCGACTTTCAGCAGATGATCCTGATGCCGGAGCATCAGGTACTCAAATGGATCGAACATCGCGGCTGCCACGGCCTGCACAGCGACGTCATCCGGAAACATGAGCGGCAATTCCTGTTTATACATCAATGTACAGGAGGGCACTGCGGAGAGAATAGCGTAGCCTTCCTGCGCCAGTTTGAACAGGTGCGGAATATTCTCGTTCTTGAGTTTTTCCACCGCATCCAGATCGCCTAACTCCAGTTTGGGCATGCCGCAGCATGCTTCTTTTTCAACCAGACGGACAGGGATTTCATTGTGTGCCAGAATGGTTAACAGATCATGGCCAATGCCAGGCTCGTTATAGTTAATGTAGCAGGTGGCATAGACAGCAACCTTACCGGGCGTACGGGCGCCATCCCGGACGGCAAATGAGTGATCAATTTTTGCAGTTGAGCGGAATTTCTGTGTCGTGTAATCGGGCAGCTGTCTGTCGGCATGAATACCCAGCATACGGTCCATTAATTTACGGGTTGCCGGTGTTTTATTGATGGTGTTGACGGCCTGAACAACAACGGGAATGGTGGCCAGCTTGCCCACAAGATCCGTGCTGGAGAGTAATTTGTCACGAAACCCGGCACCTTTATTTTTATACTTGACTGCTTTGGCACGCAGCATCAGATGAGGGAAATCAATGTTCCATTCATGCGGCGGTACATAGGGACATTTGGTCATGAAACACATGTCGCACAGATAACACCGGTCTACCACTTCCCAGAATTTGTATTTCTCTACGCCATCCAGTTCGCCGGTTGTTCCCTCATCAATCAGATCAAACAGCCGTGGGAAAGCTGTACATAGATTGACGCATCGTCGACATCCATGACAGATGTCAAAGACCCGCTCCATTTCATGGATCAGACTGGCTTCGTTGTAAAAATCAAGATTCTTCCAGTCGATTGGATGACGCTTCGGCGCTTCCAGACTGCCTTCACGAGTAGACATAGAAAAACTTCAGAATGTAGATCAATCGGTTGACTAAAAGATTAATGGGGTTTACCCATCGGATGAATCGTACATGACTCTTGGATAAACCCCATTTATTTCACACGATTCCCGTGTTCATGCTGCATGCCTGATGCGAAACAATTACTCGATCAGATTGTCCAGTGCGCGCTGAAAACGGTTCGCATGGGAGCGTTCCGCTTTTGCCAGGGTTTCAAACCAGTCGGCGATTTCATCGAATCCTTCATCGCGGGCGGTTTTAGCCATACCGGGATACATATCGGTATATTCATGGGTTTCACCGGCAATGGCGGTTTTCAGATTGTCGCGGGAAGCGCCAAATACCATGCCCGTTGCTGGATCGCCGCAGCTTTCCAGATATTCCAGATGACCATGTGCATGACCTGTTTCACCTTCTGCGGTTGAACGAAAAACAGCGGCAACATCATTTTGTCCTTCCACATCTGCTTTTGCTGCGAAATACAGATAACGGCGATTGGCCTGGGATTCTCCCGCGAATGCAGCTTTCAGATTTCCTTCCGTTCTAGATCCTTTTAATACCATGATTTTCTCCTTTTTAACGTGACAAGCCTAGATTATGATTATTATAAATTTTAGAATCCTGTAAACCTTGATTGACTGAAAATAAAGATGAGAAGTAAAAACTGTGCATCTTGCCAAGGTTATTTTCAGTTTAGTCAAAGCATGACGAGTATGTAAACCAGTACAAATTTAATCTGTGCAGGGAGACTATCGAAGGGTGTCTGGATTGTCAACCATTCACTTCGAGCGGGAATCGTTTTGTTGTTATTGCGCAGAGCGGCATGAACAGCATTTCAATCAGAAAATATGGTTGCCAAAATTCTCATAATAATGCTGATCGATTTCATCCCGGCTGAAACGATGATTCTGTCCACCCCGGTGTGCGATTTTCAAGGCACCCAGCAGTGATCCCAGCCGGCCGGTTGTCTGCCAGTCTAACTGATTGGCAATGCCATAGAGCAATCCTGCACGATAGGCATCCCCACAGCCGGTTGGATCGACAATTGCCGTGGGTTTTGCGCAGGGAATGTCAATTTGTCTGCCATCCGTGTAGATAATGGATCCCTGTGACCCCATGGTGATAATCAGCGCTTTTGTTTTTCTGGCAAGCGATTCCAGTGTACTGCCAGTACGATCCTGCAGCATCTGACCTTCGTAGTCGTTCACGGCGATGTAATCGGCCTTGTCGATAAAGTCCAGCAGTTCTTCACCGTTATACATCGGCAGACCCTGACCCGGATCAAAGATAAATGGAATGCCTGCTTCATGGAATTCACGGGCATGCTGTATCATGCCGTCCCGTCCGTCCGGGGCAATAATGCCAAGTCCAATATCTGTCGTATGTTTGATGGAATTCAGATGGGAAAAATTCATGGCACCCGGATGAAACGCAGTGATCTGGTTATCGTCCAGATCGGTGGTGATGAATGCCTGCGCCGTGAATGTATTGGGCACATGGCGTACATGTGTTTGTGGCAGTTTCAGCTTTTCAAATCGTGTTGCATAAAACTCATAGTCATCTCCCACGGTTGCCATCATGAATGGCTTGCCGCCAATCATTTGCAGATTATAAGCAATATTACCGGCACACCCGCCAAATTCACGCCGCATTTCTGGTACCAGGAAGGCGACGTTCAATATATGAATTTTTTCGGGCAGGATATGATTTTTAAAATGGTCTGGAAAGACCATGATATTGTCGTAAGCGATAGAACCACAAATGAGTGTACGCATGGTTTTGATATGGACCCCACACAGTGATCCATATTTCCTTATATTAATTCAGAATCAGGACCCGGGTTTCCAGGATAAATCAAGTTCGCGCGCTGCTTTAACATCATCCAGCCTGCGCACCGGCATGGTGTGAGGCGCGCTTTTCACCATATCAGGTTGTTCCTGAATCTCGGTTAAAATTTCTTTCATGGCAGTGACAAAAGCATCCAGTGTTTCCTTGGATTCCGTTTCAGCCGGCTCGATGAGCAGGCATTCTGGAACCAGCATCGGAAAATACGTGGTCGGCGCATGATAACCCTTATCCAGCAGACGCTTTGCAAGATTCATGGCGGTAACGCCTGTTTTATCCTTGATGTCTTTCAGTGTCACGATAAATTCATGGCTGGCGCGACGGGTCGGATAGGCAATTTCAAAACCTGCTTTGCGTAATTCCGCCATCAAATAGTTGGCATTCAATGTCGCGAATTCAGAGATTCGATGCATACCGTGCATGCCAAGCAACCGGACATAAATATAAGCGCGTAATAAAACGCCGGCATTGCCCATATGCGCAGACAATCGACCAATTGATTGAGGAATTTCTTTCTCGGTAACCCAGCGATAAACCCCGGCTTCATGGGCGACGATAGGAACCGGCATAAATGGCAGCAGGCGCGGCGCCACACCGACCGGCGCGGAACCTGGGCCACCACCGCCGTGCGGCGTTGAGAAAGTCTTGTGCAGGTTAATATGAATGACATCAAAACCCATGTCACCGGGTTTTACTTTGCCCAGGACGGCATTCAGGTTGGCGCCATCGTAATACAGCAATCCGCCCGCCTGATGCACAACATGGCTCATTTCAGCCACGTTCTTTTCAAACACACCCAGTGTGGAAGGGTTGGTAAGCATCAATCCAGCGGTTTGGGGACCAACGGCTGCTTTTAATGCATCCAGATCGACATTGCCTTCCTTGTCGGTAGCGATTTCAACAACCTTGAAGCCGCACATCACCGCAGTGGCCGGATTAGTGCCGTGCGCAGCATCCGGCACGATAATTTCCGTGCGGGCAAAGTCTCCACGGGATTCATGATAGGCCCGAATCATCATCACGCCGATCAGTTCACCTTGCGCACCTGCCATCGGAGTCAGGCTTACACCCGCCATTCCGGTTACTGCTTTTAGGGTTTCCTGTAATTCATACAGACAGGCCAGAAAGCCCTGGCCGGTATCTTCCGGTGCGAGGGGGTGTCTGGAAAGAAACTGCGGCAGCATGGCCAATGAATTACAGGCGCGCGGATTGTATTTCATCGTGCATGATCCGAGTGGATAAAATTCGGTATCAATCGAGAAATTCTTTTGTGACAGGCGGGTATAGTGCCGGACGGTATCCATCTCAGACACTTCCGGCAGCAGTACAGGCGATTTACGCAGCAGGTTTTGCGGAATTCTGGCTGTGCTGGCAGCCGTCATCGGAGACTGGGAATAATTACGACGCCCTGGGCGCGAGTGTTCAAATATCAACATAATAAATGGGTGTTTCCTGGATTATTTTAAAGCAGCCAATGCTGCATCATAATTCGGCTCATCAGCAATTTCAGGAACCAGTTCCGCATGGATGATCGTGTCGGATTCATCCAATACGATCACCGCACGGGCTGTAATGCCGGCAAATGGGCCTTCAGCAATTGCGACACCATAATCCTTCATGAATTTCGCGCCACGCATGGTTGACAAGGTGACGACCTTGTCCAGATGTTCGCTGTCACAGAAACGACTCATGGCGAATGGCAGATCGGCAGCAATGATCAATACCACGGTATTTTTCATGTTGCTGGCCTGCTGGTTGAATTTCCGGGTTGACAGGGCGCAGACCGGTGTATCCAGGCTAGGCACAATATTTAATACCTTTTTCTTGCCTGCATAATTTGCGAGCGTGACATCGGCGAGATCCCGATTGACTAAAGAAAAGGCTGGTGCTTTTTGTCCTACCTTCGGGAAGACGCCATCCACTTTGATTGGTTTGCCTAAATGAGTAACCATAATATTTCCTTATTTATGAATATTGAAAATCAATACACTATAAAACTGAATCGATTTAACCTAATAAGAGTTTTAACTGTTCAGCGTAATTTTTCAGATCCGATGAAGTCTTGGTTTCCGTTGCGCATACGAGCAATGCATTATCGATATCAGGGTAGTGGGTCTGTAAATCCAGTCCTGCCAGAATGCCTTTCTCTTTCAATTGAGTGAGCACGGCTTTAACAGGTTTTGATAATGTTAATGCGGCTTCATGGAAAATCGGTCCGTTAAAAGTTCTCTTTACGCCCGCTATTTTCTCGAGTTGCTCAACCAGTTCAACAGTATTGGCATGTGACTGTGCTGCGATACGGCGTAAACCTTCCGGCCCTACCAGTGACATATAAATCGTGGCAGCCGTAACCATCAGCCCCTGATTGGTACAAATATTGGAGGTGGCTTTGGAGCGGCGGATATGCTGCTCGCGTGCCTGCAGTGTCAGCACAAAACCGGGTTTGTTATCCAGATCATGGGTGCGACCGATAATCCGTCCGGGTATTTGTCGTATCAGCGCATTCTTGCACGCCATAAAGCCGAAGTAAGGGCCGCCGCTGGATAATGGAATACCCAGGGGTTGGCCTTCGCCCACCGCAATATCAGCCCCTTTGCTGCCCCATTCGCCCGGTGGTGTGAGCAAGGCAAGCGCTGTCGGATTAACAACACCGATGGCAAAAGCATTTTTACTATGCGCCCAATCTGTCAGTGCATCGACCTGTTCCAGCACACCGAAGAAATTCGGTTGTGGAATAACCAGTGCGGCAAAATCCTCTTTGTAAAAATCTTCCAACGATTCAGGTAATATCTGACCGGACTGCATGCAGAAAGGCAGTTCGACAACATCAATCTTCTGGTTGCTGACAATCGCGCGAACCACCTTCCGATAAACTGGATGCACTGTCTTGGGAATTAAAATCCGGCGGGATGTTTTATGTGACCGGACAGCCATTAAAGCCGCTTCCGCCAATGCGGTCGCGCCGTCATACATGCTGGCGTTGGATACATCCATGCCCGTCAGCGAAGCCATCATCGTCTGGTATTCATACAGTAACTGCAATGTTCCCTGACTGGCTTCCGCCTGATATGGCGTATACGAAGAATAAAATTCACCGCGTGTTGTGATCTGCCATACTGCGGCGGGTATGTGGTGTTCGTAAGCGCCCGCGCCGATGAAGTTTTGATAAAACCCATCTTTGTTGGCCCGTTCCATCATCAGCCGTGTAATTTCCATTTCGCTGAGTCCGGGAGGAACGCCTGTTAACTGACCACTGACCAGATCTTTTGGAATTTCATCAAAAAGTTCATCAATAGTCTTTGCGCCAATGCTGGCAAGCATTTCGGCGATATCTGCTTCGGTATGTGGAATAAACGGCATGATTGGTTTCTAAAACACTTAAAGTAATAATTAATATAGATGAACAGATTTAATTCATATCACTGCGGGTACGAATTAGTGATCTTCATTCTCAAGTAACTCTGCATAGGCTGCCGCATCCAGCAATCCGTCCAATTCAGCAGCATTGGCTGGTTTTAACTTGAACAACCAGGCGGAATAAGCATCCTGATTGATTTTCTCAGGCTCGGATTCCAGACTGGAATTCACTGCGGTGACTTCGCCCGAAATGGGGGAATAAACATCAGCAGCTGCTTTAACGGATTCAGCGACGGCACATTCTTCTTTTTGTCCCAGTTTGCGGCCAATCTGCGGTAATTCGACAAAAACCATATCACCGAGTAATTCCTGTGCATGGTGGGTAACGCCAATGGTCACCGTGCCATCGGCCTCAGGTTTCACCCACTCATGGGATTTGGTGTATTTTAATTGTGTCGGAATACTCATTTTTTTAACTCCAGATTAAAGTAATATTTTTTGCTACAGTTTCAAATTAAATCAGCACTTTTCCATTACGGACAAACGGGTATTTTACCACTTTGGCGCGTAGCTTCTTATCGCGTACCACAACATCCACTTCATCGCCGATGGATATTTGAACAGGCAGACGCGCTAATGCAATGGATTGATTGATCGTCGGTGAAAATCCACCGCTGGTAATTTCACCCTGATGCTCAGTGCCGTCAAGGTGTGTAAGCACTTGCTGATGGCTGCGCAGCACACCGCGATCCAGCAGTATCAATCCGGCGAGCTGTTGTGTTGCCGGAGTATCCAGCAGTGCCTGCTTGCCAATGAAATCACGTTCACTTTTCAAGTCAACTGTCCAGCCCAGACCGGATTCCAATGGGTTCTTGGTTTCATCCATATCCTGACCATATAGATTCATGCCGGCCTCAAGGCGTAACGTATCGCGAGCACCTAATCCAGCCGGTGCTACTCCGGCTGCATGCAATGCTTTCCAGAATGCAGGTGCATCGGCGGCCGGCAGGATGATTTCAAAACCATCTTCACCGGTATATCCCGTGCGGGCAATGAAATACTGATTCACGACAGTGGACTGAAACAGCTTTAATTCTTCCGTGGCGGCTTGCGAACCGGGAATAACCTGCCAGACCTTGGCGCGTGCATGAGGGCCTTGTACGGCGATCATGGCGAGGTCACGTCGGGGTGTGATTTCCAGACTGGGTGCAAGCTGATCGCGTTGCTTGAGCATCCAGGCGACATCCTTATCAGCCGTACCGGCATTGACTACGATGCGAAACCAGGTTTCGGACAGAAAATAGATAATGAGGTCGTCGATAATGCCGCCCTGCGGAGTCAACATGCAGGAATACAGTGCTTTGCCAGGAAGTGTCAGCTTATCAACGTTGTTGGCGACCAGTTGGCGCAGAAAATCGCGTACATTGTTACCCTTGATATCGACCGGCAGCATGTGCGAAACATCAAACATGCCTGCATCCTGGCGTACCTTGTGGTGTTCGTCCAACTGTGAGCCGTAATGCAGCGGCATATCCCAGCCACCAAAATCCACCATTTTGGCGTTCATGTCACGGTGGGTTTGATTAAGGGGTGTCATTTTCAGCACGGATTGTTCTCCCGAAAATAAAAAAAAGTCATTCCAAATAAATGACTTCACACCCCTCTGTCCTTTTTACCTGAGAGATTTACGGATAAACATCCGTGTGCCCCTTCGGTGGCTAAGAATAATTTCTCAGCACTCTCCAGATTGCCTGTCACAAGCGGTTCTCAGGGAACAAGTTTGGCTTGACCATGCCTGAGCGATTCCGGGGGGGTTACGCCTTCGGCGGCGCTAGAATAAACAGCGCGCTCTCCTGCTTGGACATAAATGGCAGATTGCGAACTATACCTTAGTGACCGTGGTTTATACAAGATATTCAGCTAAATTTTCAGATCTCTTTCAGGGAATAGTGCATAACGACGGGATTGGTTAATCAAATGATTTATCGATCATTATTATGAATAGGAAAATATCAGTGTGCATGATCGCCGGGTGGCGGCATGATCTGTTCTTCCTGATTGAGTTGAGCCAGTTGCAGGGTCAGGGCGCCTACGCTTTGCCAGCCGAATCCTTCAAACTGGGCGACCCATCGAGCGCGCAGGTACCCGAAACGATCGGTCAGAAACTCCATATGCCCCGGAAACATGCCTTTTCCCTGAAGATCCGGGACGGTTCTGACTCTACGGTATAACCAATAACTATCCTTGATTTCCGACCAGCCTTCCGTGATCACAGGAAAAGGAACGCTGCTGGTAACATCCAGCAATTCCTGTTCATCCAGTGCGCGGATTGGAACAGCCAGAATCTCAGTGTTATGGGTCAGACTGATTTCCGCATAAGCGTCTTTTAACTGACGTAAGCGCTGCTGGGATTCTGGCCAGGAAAATAAAACCAGCAGGACATTTTTTTGTAGACGGAAATCCTTTAAATCACCCCCAGAACCATTGTTTGCATAATAAGAGAAGGTGGGGGAAGCAATAGCCGGATTTCCCGGTGCGATCATGCTTCCCAGCAGGCGTGCATCAAAACCCCGCGATAAAGCATGGAGGTAATTGATCACATCCCAGCGATTTTCTTCAGACAGGGTGGCAGAAAAACCGGGCATGTTGGTGCCGGGAATGCCGTGGGATAACCAGTGAAAGAAGTTACCGACAGTGTGTTTGGCTGTGTGGGGTTCTGTCAGCAGATCAGTCGGGTCAACCGGCTGTTCCTTGGTAAATGTTCCGGTGCCTTTGCCTTGTGGGCCATGGCAACTGGCGCAATGTGTGGCGAACAACTGGGCGCCACTGGCTATTGAAATGGCATCGAAAGGAACGGATGATTTTAAATAGGTTTCAGGGTAGGCATTGATGGTCAGGGGTGGCAGGGCAATTGCCAGGGCAGTGATCGTCAATATGCCGGGAACAAGCAATCTTTTATTTCTGTTCCAATTATTTTTTATACCCAGCCAGACCATACCCAACGCCATGCTGAGCAGCACAACTCCGGACCAGAACATGATCTGTACGGTTGGTTCGTCCCACGTCGCATCAATCGAGAAACGGAATGGATAGGGCCAGTTATCAATGATGGCGTGTTTGGCGGGCAAGGTGTTGGCCAGTATGGTTGCAAGCAGTATCAGTAACAGCGCCAGCTTGAATTCGATGCCAACCCATTTTCTTAAATGGGCGATTCCCGTTTTTGTCGACGCGGGATCATCAGCCTGGGAAAGCTCGGGAAGCCACTTGTAACGCACCTGGTAGGCGATAAACAAAATGACTGCTAGAACGGCCAGCTTGGCAGACAACAGCCAGCCATAGCGACTGGAAACCAGCGTGTGATAATATTCTTCGATCATGCGGTCGGCTGCAATCAAGCCGGTGATTGTCAGCAGAAGCATGACGGGCAGGGCAATCGCTGAGAATTTCTTCAGGTAGGTGACAGTGAGCCGATGTGAGGCATTATCCGATTCGTGCTGATTGCTGATCACAATCAACAGAAAAGCCGGCAAGGCGCCAAACCATACGCCAGCCAACAGGATGTGCAAGGCATATGGTGCAATCGAAGCAAACGATATTTCCTCTGCACCTGAATGACTCATCAGCGAACCCGCGATCAGGGGCAATGACGCAGCAATGGCACATAAACCATAATGCCATCGCGCCCGATGGGTTTGCCGGATCGTTAGAATGACGGCTAACAGAACAATCGTCAGCAGCATCCGGGCTGCCCAGATATGGCCTATTTGTGTCTGCTGCACGATTTTTAACCATTCTTCCGGATGCCAGGCATTCGCCACATTACCTGTTGCTTCGCCGGTTGTCGTCGCCAGAATGCCGAATAATCCAAGCAGGATCACGCCGGCCATCCAGGGAAATGCTTTTTCCAGGCGGATTACCCAGGTCGTTGCAAACACTGCTTTTTGCTGACCAATAATGGCGAGAAAAACACAGCTTCCCAGCAGGATGAGGTTGGCAGTCAACTGCGACCACCGGGCAAAAGTAGAAATGATTTCAATCATGGTTTTATACTGGAATGGTAAGTTGCCTGGATAATATCAGTGGTATGGGTTTTTATTGACAGGTGCCAATCCATCGGACAATTCTGGAGTTTCTGGACTCGGAAGAAAAAACGTAGGACATTTTACAAAAATATCATCGCCTAAGCTAGCAGGCCGTTGAAAAACTATCTGCGTTGCCGCTGCGGTGTTAAAAACAGGCTCAAAATGCTCATTTATTAAGCATAAACTGCGCTTTTTCGCCTATTTTTGCCTTGCATCGGCCACCTCGAAAACGTTTTTCAACGGCCTGCCAGAACTGAATGATAACAAGGAGAAACATGAGAACAGCATTAATCACCGGAACCAATCGTGGCATAGGACTTGAATTCGTCCGGCAATATGCCATGGAGGGATGGCGCGTCCTTGCCTGTTGCCGTAACCCGGCAAGCGCGACAGCGCTGAATCATCTGGCCAATCAATATCCGGACCGGATAACCATTCATCCACTCGATGTGGCCAATCACTTGCAGATCGAACAACTGTCCCAGGCGTTATCCGGTCAGTCGATCGATCTATTGATTAACAACGCCGGTGTTTACCCATCGGATCATGGCGATACATTCGGTAAAACGGATTATGCTGCATGGACCTATGCGTTTGAGGTGAACAGCATGGCGCCGCTCAAAATGGCAGAAGCTTTTATTCAACACCTTACCCGGAGTCAACTGAGAACCATTATCACCATCACCAGCAAAATGGGCAGCATTGCCGATAACCGGGGCGGCGGCAGCTATATCTACCGTGCCAGCAAATCGGCTGTCAATATCGTGATGAAAAGCCTGTCGATTGATTTGAAATCCAGCCAGATTACCGCAGTACTGTTACATCCCGGCTGGGTCAGAACGGATATGGGCGGCCCGAATGGACTTATCTCGACTGAACAGAGCGTTACCGGCATGCGCCAGGTAATCAGTGCCTTGAAATATGAGGATTCCGGAAAATTTTATGCATTTGACGGGCAGATTGTACCGTGGTGATTCCAGGCTGACTAATTTGGCAATTTCATCAAGGGGTTCTGTCTGCTACCCATTGAATAGGCGTAATAAATCTGTGTTATTAGACTGATTTACTAGTTGAGCGCTATCCTAAAATGGGCATTCAGGAATTTAAATCACCCAATCAGTTAATCATTTACAAGGGAAAAATTATGCCGAACATCACAAACGACTATCGCATTGATGCAGTGCTTGCAGGCAATGACATTCGTTGGGGGACAGCTCAATCATCGGGGCCCCCGGTTGCTTTGATTTACAGCTTCATGTCGGCATTGCCGGTTTATGCAGATCCGGCTCAGGATGGCAATAACTTCAGTATGATGACTTCTGAGCAGAAGGCTGCAGTTCGCGAGATATTAACAATATTTTCCACGTTATTTAACATCACATTCGCGGAAGTCACCGATACGGCAACATCCTACGGCCAACTCCGTTTTGGTAATAATTCACAGGCTGAAACGGTTGGCTACGCGTATTATCCCGACCAAACGCTGGGTGATAATGCGGGAGACTTATATATCAATAACTCCGCAGAAGTATCGCAGACAACCCATGTCGTGTACGGCACGAATGCCTACTCGACATTAATTCATGAAATTGGGCATACGCTTGGATTGAAACACCCCGGTAACTACAATGCCGCTTCAGGAGCCGATACAACTGAAGGGCCTTATCTGACAGGCGTCGAAGATTCCGAACTGTACAGTATCATGTCCTACACCACGCAGAATCAAGGACTTGAACGGGCTAATCTGGCGCCATACGATTATGCCGCGCTGGCATATCTGTATAATGCGAAGCCGGTCAATACGACTGACAGTACCTACTTGCTGACCGATGAGAATGGCCAGATTGTTCAGACACTCTATGATGATGGAGGCATTGATACACTTGATGCAACGGGAATGGTCACCCCGGTAATCCTCAATCTTAATGTCGCCGCACCCGGTACACTCAGTTCTGTTGGTCTTACGCCCGGTGGCCTGGCAGCAGAAAACAATCTGTCGCTTGGTTTGACTACAATCATTGAGAATGCAACAGGCGGCAACGGCAACGATAAACTGGTTGGTAACAGCGCCAGTAATACATTGATTGGCAACAATGGTGATGACACGCTGGTTGGGCAACTGGGCACCGATACGATGACGGGGGGAGAAGGCTCGGATACCTTCGGTTTATCCAATATTGGCAATTTTATTTTTCAGGATTTCACGTCCGGCGTGGATAAGGTTGCTTTTGACACCCGACTGGGTATTCAAAGCTTCGAGCAGTTATCGCCCTATATCACCCGAATTGAATCCCATGGCGATGATATCGTGGTGCATTTTGTGGATGACATCGCCAGCATTACTTTTACCGGAGTGTTACAACACTCTGTGGCATTATCCGCAGCAGATGTTGTGTTTCAGGCGTTATAGGTATGAATACACAAAACCATACCAGAGCGTCCATATAGTTAAATACTGAATGATCTGGCAAAAATACAAAGACTGGATGGATTCAGGTAGAATTATGATGTTAGGCTCGTGTGGCTGGGTCAACATCAAATGGTTGAAAATACAGTATAACCATCAAGCCATGGTAAATATTTTATAAAGGAAGAGTTTAGATGAATTTTAAATATAATGTTGTTTGTATGATTGGCCTGAGTATCGCTCTGATCGGTTGTGACAGCGGGCTGCCGGAAGCCAATTCGGTCAATTGTGCCGGGAGAGGAATGGAGTCATCGCTGCCAGCGTTCAAGAACAACGAAGCTGCACGACAAGCATTTATCGATAAATGTGATGCTTTGAGTAAAGAAAAATAAAGCACACAAACAGGAAGTTGAACCCGATCCCGGAGATGATTCAGGCGCTTCTAAAAAACTGAAAGGGGTGCTTTTTCAATAACACCGGCGGATCAAATTCTGATAGTCGGGCTTTGCATACTGAATTCAGGAAGGAAATGCAGACGTAAGGCCTGACTCTAAACTCCTCATATTTTTAAACTTAATCGTGTAGGCTGCTTGAGCCTATTGGATTGGTCAACAGTTAATTGGTGAGTATCAGCAAATTGCTGATGCAGAAGTAATCCGGCAGCCGCATCATTTGCCGCACCACGAATCAATTCAATCAAGGCGATAGGGTTCTTGTACCTGGCGCATCGAGCCGTAACACGGTTTCCATCAAGAGCCGGTCCAGCACTGAAAAATCCGTGCCGCCGGTGCCCGGCGGGGAAGTCGATTCCAATCGCATCAACTCCTCAGCGATAAAAGCGTTGATAACCGGCGACGGTTGACCGTATTCCGATTCCTGCGCCGTTCGCTTGATCGTCAGCAGTTCAGCGATAATCTGACGCAACGCCGGATCGGTCACCATGGCATCGGCCAGCACCCGAAACTGCATCGGCGCCACACCGCGTCCTTGCGCTATCCATCGCGCAGCCAGCAATGCGCGAAGTAGATGAGGGATAAATCGCGAATAAAGAATATAACCGATGAATCAAAAATGATTCTTTGGCGTGGTCTTCTGGTATGTGCGTTGCCGGTATTGTTTTCGTGATTATAGACACCTATTCGTGGTTCTATCCGTGGTAAGAGGATAAAAGCACCTACGGTGCCCATGGTCCAGCTATACCTACATCAACAAAAGAATCCGGGTTACTTCCGAGTGCGCCTACCGCTGCAGTTACATCACCAAACACTGCACTCCCTGATCCTTCAGGGTTTTGCCAACTTTCAGGTTTAGTAATACGGATAGTGTGAATTATTTGTCCTTTTCTGGTGACGCAACAGATGTGTAGATTGTCATCAACATTTGCACAAGCGATATTAGTAAGCCCGCCACTGAATGCATTGCCCATCATTCCCGTTACATTGCCGAAAGAATTTTGCCAGCGGTTAGGTGTTCGGATTGTATGATAAAGATTACCGTCAACTTGCGTGCAAACGTGAAGCCTGTTTCCTATTCCTGCAACAGCAATTGAGTTTATGGGGCCCGAAATTGTAGAATGACTTCTTACATCGTTATACTGCTACCAGTCATTAGGGGCGCTTGATAAGCGAATTATATGCCAAAGCTCACCATTAATACCCAAGGCACAGACATGCAGTTGGCCATTGACGCTTGCGCAACCGACATCTGTAAAAATACTTGCAGAGCTAGACAAGCCCCCATCAATTTGTTGCCAATGTTGAGGCCAGCTAGGGGGAGAAGAGGAACGGATTGCATGTTGGATTGGAAAGATATTTGCAGAGACCGGCGGCGGAGCTGTTCTCCGTCCCATGGGAGGGCTTGAATTTATGACCTTCCCAGGAGCAATAACATGCAATCCGTCAATTAGTCCTGCTAATCCAACAGCGAATGGGAAGTCGTATTCGCGTCCCCCAATAGATCCAACATCTCCCCACGTTGTTTGCCAATTTTTGGACCTGTTTCTGAATGTATGGAGTATTTTACCATCTGCTGTGCGGCCGCAAATGTGTAGATCAAATCCCACAGTAGCACAGCTAATTGTACGAAAAGGTAAGCTTGGATTTCCAACTTTGGAAGTAACATCTTCCCATTGTGTTCACTTATGAGATAAAGAATTCCGAGTAGAATAAAATATGTTACCATTTTGTGTAAGACCTACTACATGTAGCATGATATTAGCCCTCTCTATTTAGTTTCCCTCGAAACTCATGTAACTATTTTATAGAACGTAAAAAATACAAATTTTTTTGCTGCTCATTTCGATTGGGAATATTAAAATTACTACTTATTTCTGGTCGAACTGGTGATTATAAATGCTCACATTAATGTGGTCACATCCAGCAGAACTTCCCACCACTCGAGTTTATTTGGAACCGATCTTATTGCAGCTTGATCCCCTGGCATAAGTTTGATGAAGCGTTCTCGATTCGCTACACAGAAGCGAGGGGCGTTCCCAGTAAACCAATCCAGTTAATGGTTGGATTATTGATACTCAAACAGCTACAGATTAATTTCTTATTGAGGTGGTGTCTGTGAGAAAACTCATAATAAAATTGAATTTATTTTGATATGGATTTCAACTAATTGATTATTTATGTTAATAATCTGGTTGCTCGTGGCCAAGTTCTTTGTAAACAAAATTTCAGACTGAAAGTGCAGAGTTTTTCAATGGTCTGCTATTGCTTATCCAATCTGCGATACTGAATTGCTTCAGCAATATGTTGATTGTTAATTCTTTCGATGCCTGACAAATCTGAGATCGTTCGTGCAACTTTCAGAATACGGTGATACGCGCGGGCTGACAGATTCAACCGGTTGATGGCATTTTTAAGCAGGTTTTCGCTGGTGGTATCCAGCGCGCAGAATTTGTCGATTTCCTTCACGCTCAGGCGGCTATTCGTTTTGCCTTGCCGGTTGAGCTGCAACCGGTGTGATTTTTCAACACGCTGGCGAATGGTGCTGCTTTTTTCGCCAGTTGTGCGTTGACGCATCAATTCTTCCTGTGGCACCGCTGGTACTTCGATTTGTATGTCGATGCGATCCAATAGCGGGCCTGAAATTTTTCCACGATAGCGGGTGACTTGATCGGGTGTGCAGTGGCATTTACCATTGGGGTGGCCGAGATAGCCGCAAGGGCAGGGGTTCATGGCGGCAATCAACTGGAACTGTGCGGGGAATTCAGCCTGACGTGCAGCGCGGGATATGATGATTTTTCCGGATTCCAGAGGTTCGCGCAGTACTTCCAGAACCTTGCGGTCAAACTCGGCGAGTTCGTCCAGAAATAATACGCCATGCATGGCCAGCGATATTTCACCGGGACGGGGGTAGCTGCCACCGCCGACCAGTGCAATGCCGGAAGCGGTATGATGCGGCGAGCGGAAAGGGCGACGTTTCCAGTTGCCAATATTAAAGCTGCCATGACTGAGCGATTGGATGGCGGCGGATTCCAGTGCTTCCGCTTCGGTCATGGGCGGCAGAATGCCGGGAAAGCGTGCTGCCAGCATGGACTTTCCAGTGCCGGGCGGACCAATCATTAAAATGCTATGCCCACCGGCAGCGGCAATTTCCAGTGCGCGTTTTGCATGCGCCTGGCCTTTCACTTCATCGAGATCGGGATAGTCTGAAGCATCGTTTTCATCGGGTTCGAGAGCGCTTCTGTATATCGGGAGTGGTTCATGGTGGGTCAGGTGTGCGCAGATCTGCAGCAGTGATTTGGCTGCATAAATCGTGGCTTTCCTGACCAGTGCCGCTTCTGCCGCATTCTGCTCAGGCAGGACAAAACTGCGACCTGATTGGGATGCGTTGTAGGTCATGGCCAGCGCGCCGTGTATGGGGCGTAATTCCCCGGTTAAGGCGAGCTCGCCAGCCCACTCGTATTGATCGAGCTTGTCGTGGGGGATTTGCCCGCTTGCCGCCAGAATGCCCAGTGCGATGGGTAAATCAAAACGCCCGCTTTCCTTGGGAAGGTCGGCAGGTGCCAGATTAATGGTGATACGCTGAGCGGGGATTTTGAATTGTGCATTTTGCAGAGCGGCTCTGACGCGATCCTTGCTTTCTTTGACTTCCGTATCAGGCAACCCTACGATGGTAAAACTTGGCAAGCCATTGGCGATATGGGTTTCCACCGTGACCAGCGGGGCATTGATACCTGACAATGCCCGGCTATACAGGACAGCAAGTGACATGAGCGGAGTGGTTATCCTGAATGCGCTGGTACAGGCAGGTTAATCAATGACAGAGAAGAAATTATTGCACCGTATTCACTTACCCTGATCTTCCTGGGTCGGATGTGAGGCAGTTTTCTTTTCGGTTGATTTGTGCGTGGATTTGCTCAGATGCGCTTCCAGTTCGGCAACCTTGGCTTCCAGGGCTGTTAATTTTTCACGCGTGCGCTGTAACACTTCCTGTTGAATATCAAATTCATCGCGCGTAACCAGATCAAGCCGCGAAAAGGCGCCTGACAACATGATGCGGATGTTTTTTTCGATATCTTTTGCCGGACTGTTTTGCAGTATCTCGCTGACCTTATTGTTCACTTCATCGATTAAATTTTTATTCAGCATAGTTGTTCTCCATGATTTTTGTTCTGCTGCCGAGTCGGTTGGGAATGACCACATCGTGATAAAATCTTATACTTTCAAATCGTGGTGAGCCATTCGGTCAATCGCAATAAAGCAGATTGGTAATCGATATTATATCGTGATACAAGAGCTTATTATCACCTGTTATTGACTAAGGTTCCACTTTTATAGGCGAAACTCCCTGTTTCGCAATTGAAGTTGCACATAGGCGTAGTTTTAAAAATTCATTGATCTGGAATCGGAATGGAACGCATACAGTTACTGAAAGACTGGATTAAAGGGCAATTTCCCGACAAGCTGTTTACAGTGAAGGCGGCATCGGCAGATGCCAGTTTCCGGCAGTATTTTCGTATTTTCGTTGATGGTCAGACATTTATTGTCATGGATGCGCCGCCACAACAGGAAGATTGCACGCCTTTTCTGCAAGTTGCCGGAATTCTGGCAATGACCGGCGCTCATGTTCCCAAGGTGTTGGCAAAGAATCTGCATCAGGGCTTTCTGCTGCTCTCGGATCTGGGTAATACGACCTATCTGCAGGCACTTACTGCGCAGATGGATAAGGCCGATCTTTTATATAAAGATGCTGTCGATGCGTTGATTAAAATGCAATCGTCGCCCCATGCCGATAGTTTGCCGAAATATGATGAAGCACTGTTGCTGCGCGAATTAAATCTGTTTCCGGATTGGTATATCACCCGGCATTTGAAGATTGATTTAACAGCTAAACAGACCGGGGAGCTGTTTGCCATCTTCGCACGGATCTTAAAAAACATTCTTGCTCAGCCAACAGTATTTGTGCACCGCGACTATCACTCCCGTAATCTGATGGTGACGGCGCCCAATCCCGGCATTATCGATTTTCAGGATGCGGTGCTGGGTCCCATTACCTATGATCTCGTATCGCTTTTTAAGGATGCCTACATTACCTGGGATGAGGAACGGATTCTGGACTGGACGGTTCGTTATTGGGAAAAAGCCCGTCATGCGGGATTGCCTATTGCCGCTGATTTTGCGGATTTTTATCGTGATTTTGAATGGATGGGTGTGCAGCGGCATATCAAGGTGCTGGGTATATTTGCACGACTGTACTACCGCGATGGTAAAGAAGCTTATCTGAAGGATATGCCACTGGTGATGAATTATCTGCGTAAAGCGTGCGAACGCTACCGTGAGCTTCATCCGCTGCTGAATCTGCTGGATGAATTACATGCGATAGAACCGGATCAGAAAATTGGCTATACCTTCTGACGGCCATTCATTTAAGGCGATGTTGCTTGCCGCAGGGCGGGGCGAGCGAATGCGGCCGTTGACGGATACAATGCCCAAGCCATTGTTGCAGGCAGGCGGTCGTTCACTGATCGAGTATCATCTGGATAACCTTTCCGCTGCGGGCTTCAGAGAGATAGTCATTAATCACGCCTATCTGGGTAAGCAGATTGAAGAAACGCTGGGAAGTGGCGAGCGCTATGGGGTTGCCATTCAGTATTCACCGGAACAGATCGTGCTGGAAACGGCGGGTGGCATTGCCAATGCGTTGCCATTGCTGACCGACGGATCAGGTAATCAGCCATTCCTTGTGGTAAATGCCGATATTTATTGTGACATTGATTTTTCTTTGCTGTTGCCCCGGTTGCAGGCCATGCGATCGAATCCAGATAATCCGCGGGCGCATCTGCTGCTGGTTGATAATCCCGCACACCACAGCGAAGGGGATTTTGCATTAAACGCAGATCAGGTTAATCTGATGGGAAATAATAAATTGACATTTAGCGGCATCGGGATTTATCAATCCACGCTCTTCGCGAACGTCAAGCCGCGTGCGGTCATGAAACTGGCGCCCATACTGCGTGATGTGATGCAGGACGGGCGGGTGAGTGGTGAATATTTTTCCGGCCTGTGGATGGATATCGGGACACCGGAAAGACTGGATCAATTGCATCAGCAATTAGTAACGGGTCGCACAGGAACCACATAACAGCTTGATAATTACTGACAGAATCACTTTATATTCAATGCTTACATGATATCAACAGATTCCTTTATCGCTCGCCGCCGCTCAATGGCGTCACAAATGCAGGCCGGCGTTGCGATTATTCCGACAGCGCCGGAGCGGTTGCGTAATCGCGATGCGCATTACCCCTATCGATTTGACAGCTATTTTTATTATCTGACTGGTTTTCGCGAACCCGAAGCTGTCCTGGTGATTGTTACCGGGACAGATAAATTACCTGCCCGGCATATTCTGTTTTGCCGCGAGAAGGATATGGAGCGTGAGATATGGGATGGTTTCCGCTACGGACCGGAGGCTGCAAAAGAAATATTTGGTTTCGATGAAACGTGCCCGGTTTCCAGACTCGATGAATTACTGCCCAAATTATTGGCAGATCAGTCGGTTGTTTACTCCGCATTGGGCAATGATCCAACATGGGATCGGCGCATTATGGGCTGGATTAATCAAGTGCGTGAACAAGCGCGTAGTGGGGTAACCGCACCCGCAGCTATTCGTGATTACCGAGTAATGGTGGATGAAATGCGTTTGATCAAGGACGCGGGCGAGCTTCAACTGATGCAACAGGCAGCCGATATTTCGACGCAGGCGCATCGCCTTGCCATGCAGGCAACGCGTCCGGGAATGCGCGAGTATGAAGTCGAAGCTGAATTGCTGCATACATTCTATCGGCATGGTGCACAAGCACCGGCTTATACCTCGATTGTTGCCGGTGGCGCAAATGCCTGTGTGCTGCATTATGTCGACAATAACGCCGAGCTGAAATCAGGGGATTTATTGCTGATTGATGCGGGCTGTGAGTTGGGTGGCTATGCTTCCGACATCACGCGGACATTTCCGGTGAACGGGAAATTTACGCCAGCCCAAACCGATATCTATCAACTGGTTCTGGCTGCGCAAGCGGCGGCCATATCCCAGGTGAAACCGGGGAGTCACTGGAATGATCCTCATCAGGCGGCATTGCATGTGCTGGTACAGGGTTTCATTGATCTGGGATTATGTCAGGGCAGTGTGGATGCTGTGCTCGAATCTGGCGATTACAAGCGCTTTTATATGCATCGAACCGGGCATTGGCTAGGTATGGATGTGCATGATGTCGGGGAATATAAACAGGCTAGAGAATGGCGGCCGCTACAACCCGGCATGGTGCTGACTGTTGAACCGGGATGCTATATCCGTCCCGCGGATAATGTGCCGGAACGATTCTGGAATATCGGCATCCGCATAGAAGATGATGTGGTAGTGACGCAGACCGGCCATGAACTTTTGACAACCGCAGCACCCAAAGTAATAGCGGACATAGAGGAGTTGATGCGATGAACGATGAACAGAAGAAAATTATCATTAGCAGGATATCAGGGTATCGTCAGAATGAATCGGGAGAATTTGAACGGGTACCGATTTCACCCGTCAATCGCTGGATTGCGCTTGCAATACTCATTCCGGTTATTGCGTTAATGGCAGTGCTGGGTGTTTTCTTTTTCGCAGCTTTCATGGCTTTGCTTGCTGTTGCCGCCGTGGTCATCGGGGTACGGTTCTGGTGGTTGCGCAGAAAATTTGAGAATGAAACGCAGCAACCCGAAGATTCGAGTCGGCAGACCGAAACGGATCGGACGATCATTATCGAAGACGCACAGATTATTGAAGAAACCGAGATTCATCGAACCAAAAAAGAGAAATAATGGGAGCGGTTCTGATGGATGTTTTTCATGCGCGTTGGTTGTTGCGATCTGCGTTCTTCTTGTCACGGCTATCAAGCTATGCTGCCTGGCTATTCAATGATGCGCATCGACATCGCGATATGATCTGAGGGATTGTTAATAACTGGTTTTTCCAGGATTGAAAGATCACAATACATGACCGGCCGATTTCTGGTCTGGTTTTTACCATTTCTTTTCAAAGCATTGCTCCTTCTGATCACCCCATTGATGCCCACACTTCCATACTGGCGCCTTTCCGGATTTTATTTTTTTTATTTTGCATTCATTGGTGCATTTTCACCCTATTGGACTTTGTACCTCCAGTCACTTTCCTTTAGCGCATTGCAGATTGGTGTGTTGATGTCGTTGCTGCTGTTTACGCGGATTTTCTCTCCGGCTGCCTGGGGGTGGCTGGCGGATCATACGGGCAACCGGGTCATGGTTGTGCAACTGGCGGCTGTAACCGGATTGATTAGTTTCTGTGGGTTCTTCATGGGGGAATCCTTTGCCTGGATTTTTCTGGTCATGTTGTTTATGAGCTTCTTCTGGAGCGCTTCCTTGCCGCTGATCGAAGCCATTACACTGTCTCATCTCGGTGATCACGCAGACAAATATGGTCGCATCCGTTCCTGGGGCTCTGTCGGATTTGTTCTCGCGGTTGTGGGTGTGGGGTATTTGCTGGATGTGGTGGAAATCGTCTGGCTACTCTGGGTGGTGCTGGGTTTGAAGCTGGGAATCGTGCTTTTTTCCTATCAGATACCTGAAACAGAAGTTGTTGGCTACAGTGCTGATCAGAGCTCGTTGCGGCAAATTTTCAGGCGACCGGAAGTTATTGCTTTTTTAGTGTCCAGTTTATTGATGTTATTTGCCCATGGCACTTACTACACATTTTTCTCGATTTATCTGGTGGAACATGGCTATAACAAGGGATTGATCGGGTGGCTTTGGGCAACCGGGGTGGCGTGCGAAATCGGAGTGTTTTTTCTGATGCCCTGGTTGATGCGATGTTTCAGCCTGAAATTCATATTAATCTTTAGTTTTGCCTGTGCAATCTTGCGGTTCCTGATGATAGGCTGGGGCGTTGATTGGGTGCTGGTGCTGGTACTGGCGCAGGTATTGCATGCCGCCACTTATGGCGCGCATCACATTGCCGCGATGATGATGGTGCATCATTTTTTTCGTGGCCGTCATCAGGCCAAAGGGCAAGCGTTATATACCAGTATTGCATTTGGTATTGGCGGCGCTCTGGGTGCGGTGTTTAGTGGCTATACCTGGGAATGGCTGGGGGCTGAAGTGACGTTTACATTGAGCGCATTGACTGCCTTGCTGGGAATGCTGCTGGTGGCATGGAAAATGAAATCTTTAAATAGCGAATAGATTTCAGGGCTTAGAGTCTGTTTCTTGTATTAACTTTGTGGGATAATTATCAGTTATCTAAATTTGGTTTGGCACGATGAAAACGTTATACGACAAACTCTGGAATCAGCATCTGGTTCATATCGAATCGGATGATCCAGGCAGCATGGCGCTGCTCTATATCGACCGCCATCTGGTTCATGAGGTTACCAGTCCGCAGGCTTTTGAAAGCTTAAAACTGGCCGGACGCAAGCCATGGCGTTTGAACTCGATTCTTGCGGTGGCTGATCATAACGTGCCAACGACGGATCGTAGTCAGGGAATCCATGATCCCATTTCCCGCTTGCAGGTCGATACGCTTGATCAGAATTGCGACGAACTTGGTATCACAGAGTTTAAAATGCAGGATTTGCGTCAGGGCATTGTGCATGTGATTGGTCCGGAGCAGGGCGCAACCTTGCCTGGAATGACAGTGGTATGCGGTGATTCACATACCAGTACGCATGGTGCATTTGGCTGTCTGGCATTCGGTATCGGTACATCAGAGGTGGAGCATGTACTGGCGACGCAGTGCCTGCTTACAAAGAAAGCTAAAGCCATGCAGATTCTGGTGGAAGGTAAACTGGGTCTGGGTATTACGGCCAAAGATATCGCATTGGCGATCATTGGTAAAATCGGGACGGCGGGTGGTACGGGCTATGCAATCGAATTTGCCGGCAGTGCGATCCGCGCTTTAACGATGGAAGGGCGCATGACACTGTGCAATATGGCGATTGAGGCAGGCGCGCGTGCCGGCATGATTGCGGTCGATGAGACTACGATTGACTATATTCAGGGACGACCCTTTGCACCGAAAGGTGAACTATGGGAAAAAGCAGTGGCGTACTGGCGTACCTTACAAAGTGATGCTGGTGCAGTATTCGATCGGGTGGTATTGCTGGATGCGGCGCAAATCAAGCCTCAGGTCACATGGGGCACTTCACCTGAAATGGTTACCACGATTGATGGAGCGGTGCCGGACCCACGCCATGTAGCCGACGAAGTGAAACGGCATGATATGCAACAGGCATTGAATTACATGGGTCTGCAAGCCAATACGCCCATAACGCAGATATCGCTGGATAAAATATTTATTGGTTCCTGCACGAATTCCCGTATTGAGGATTTGCGCGCAGCTGCGCAGGTTGTTAAAGGTAAACATATTGCGTCAACCATTAAACAGGCGTTGGTTGTGCCGGGTTCTGGCCTGGTCAAGAAACAGGCGGAACTGGAAGGACTCGATCAGGTTTTTGTTGCGGCGGGATTTGAATGGCGTGAGCCAGGTTGTTCCATGTGCCTGGCGATGAATGATGACCGGCTGGCATCGGGTGAACGCTGTGCATCGACTTCTAATCGCAATTTTGAGGGCAGGCAAGGCCCCGGGGGTCGTACGCATCTGGTAAGCCCGGCGATGGCAGCCGCCGCAGCGATCGCCGGACATTTTGTTGATGTCCGGGATTTGGGAATCCTTTAAACGTTATACGGTATTTATGGAAAAATTTCATGCCATGAGCGGGATCGTAGCGCCGCTGGATCGAGCCAATGTTGATACGGATGCGATCATCCCGAAGCAGTTTTTAAAGTCGATCAAGCGATCCGGCTTTGGTCAGAATTTATTTGATGAATGGCGCTATCTGGATCATGGTGAGCCCGGCATGGATGCTTCTCAACGTCAACTGAATCCCGATTTTATTCTGAATAAACCGCGTTACCGGGCTGCGCAGATATTGCTGGCAAGAGCGAATTTCGGGTGTGGCTCGAGTCGCGAACATGCGCCCTGGTCTCTTCAGGATTATGGATTTCGAGTCATTATTGCCCCCAGTTTCGCAGATATATTTTTTAACAATTGTTTTAAGATTGGTTTGCTGCCAATCATTCTGGATGCGGCAATTCTGGATAAATTGTTTGAGGCAGTGAAAGCAATAGAGGGATATCGCCTTACGGTTGATCTGCAATCACAGTCTGTGACTACTCCTGAAGGTGAAGTATTCTCTTTTGATGTGGATCCTTTTCGTAAGCACTGTCTGATAAATGGATTGGATGACATTGGCCTGACGCTGCAACATGCCGAGAAAATAAAACAATTTGAACAAAAACGTCGTTCAGAACAACCGTGGTTGTTTACATGAACAGATTGTGCGGATACTGGGTTAAGTAAATATGAAAATAGCGGTTCTGGCAGGTGATGGCATCGGTCCTGAAATCGTTGTGCAAGCGGTGCGGGTTTTGCATGCCTTGAGAAATGACGGACTGACTATTGAATTAGAAAGCGGTTTGATTGGCGGGTGTGCAGTGGATGCTACAGGCAATCCATACCCCGATGCCACGCATCGACTGGCAACGGAAGCTGATGCGATTCTACTCGGTGCAGTGGGTGGCCCGCAGTATGATAATTTGCCGCGTCCACAACGTCCAGAACGGGGCTTGCTGGCGATCCGCAAGGCACTCAATTTGTTTGCCAATTTACGCCCAGCGATTCTCTATCCCGAACTGGCTGATGCATCGAGCCTTAAACCGGAAGTCGTTGCCGGTCTTGATATTATGATAGTGCGTGAACTTACCGGTGATATCTATTTTGGTGAGCCACGCGGTATCGAACAGCGGGATGGTCAACGGGTTGGCTTTAATACGATGATCTATAGTGAAACTGAGATCAGGAGAATCGCCCATGTTGCATTTCAGGCAGCGCGTAAAAGAAGTCGGAAATTGTGTTCGATTGACAAAATGAACGTACTCGAATGTACGCAGTTGTGGCGTGACGTGGTGACTGAAACAGCAAGAGAATATACCGATGTAACACTTTCACATATGCTGGTTGATAATGCGGCCATGCAACTGGTTCGTGCACCAAAACAGTTCGATGTGATTGTTACAGGGAACATTTTTGGCGATATCCTGTCTGATGAGGCTTCGATGCTGACCGGTTCGATCGGTATGCTCCCTTCAGCTTCTCTGGATGAAAACAATAAAGGATTGTACGAACCGATCCATGGTTCCGCACCGGATATTGCTGGTAAGGATATTGCAAACCCGCTGGCAACAATTCTTTCTGTGGCCATGATGATGCGCTATACCTTCAATCAGGAGGAAGCGGCGCAACGTATTGAGAATGCAGTCAAGAAGGTTCTGGAACATGGCTATCGAACAAGAGACATCGCGGGACCGGGTGCTCAGACGGTTGGGACTCGGGCGATGGGAGATGCTGTTCTATCTTATTGGTAAGATGATTTGTATGGTGGTTACGATTAATAGTAATAGTATCAATCGGTTGTAATTTTTAATGTATTGTCAATTTTAGGATGAAAGATAAGCTATGAAACAAGTTGGTTTTGTAGGGTGGCGCGGGATGGTTGGCTCTGTTTTAATGCAGCGTATGCAGGAAGAGCAGGACTTCTCTCTAATTGATCCGGTATTTTTTTCAACATCGCAGAAAGGTGGAAAAGGTCCTGAGATTGGCAAGGAAATTCCCGGTCTTAAAGATGCATTTGATATCGCACAACTGAAAGCGATGGATATTATTATTTCATGCCAGGGTGGCGATTATACAAATCAGATAATCAGTCAGTTACGCAACAGCGGATGGCAGGGATACTGGATTGATGCCGCTTCGGCGCTGCGCATGCAGGATGATGCCGTGATTATACTGGATCCGGTCAATATGCCTGTAATTAAGCAGGCATTGCATGATGGCGTTAAGAATTATATTGGCGGTAACTGTACGGTTAGCCTGATGTTGATGGCAGTTGGCGGTCTTTTTGATAAAGGCATGGTGGAATGGATGAGCGCCATGACCTATCAGGCTGCATCGGGTGCCGGTGCAAAAAATATGCGTGAATTGCTGATACAGATGGGAGAGGCGCATCGTGTTGCGAAAGATTTGCTTGAAAATCCTGCTTCCAGCATTCTGGATATCGATCGTGAAGTAGCTGGAACACTGCGTGACCAGAAATTTCCAGTTGAGAATTTTGGCGTACCGCTGGCAGGCAGTCTGATACCGTGGATTGATAAAGCAGTTGCCAATGGACAAAGCCGTGAAGAGTGGAAAGGTCAAGCTGAAACAAACAAAATTCTGGGTAAAAATGAGCAACCTATTCCGGTTGACGGGATTTGTGTCCGTGTGGGTGCCATGCGGTGCCACAGCCAGGCGCTGACCATTAAACTGAAGCAGGATATTCCGCTAGACGAAGTGGAAGATATTATTGCCGGCGCGAATGACTGGGTACATATTGTGCCCAACGATCGGGAATCGACAACTTCAAAATTAACACCGACTGCGGTGACAGGATCCTTGTCAATTCCGGTTGGACGATTACGGAAATTGGCGATGGGTGGAGAATATCTATCTGCTTTTACCGTCGGGGATCAATTGCTTTGGGGCGCAGCAGAACCTTTACGCAGAATGTTGAGGATACTGGTTGAGCATTAAAGCAGGTTAGGTTGTTGCGTATTTGGTGTTTTTAATACACTTTTACCCTCGTTATGAGGTTATTTGAATGAATTAGCATATAATTCAAGGCATAATTACTATTTGTGTGAATATGGTGCAATGTTAGCCTAGCATCTTTGATCGTCATTGAATGAGAGAGGGTATTTCTGTGTACAATTCTTCTTTTAGAGTATGCTTGTTCGTAATCCTCCTGATGTCACCATGGGTAGTTTATTCTGCCGGACTCGGTAAGCTAACGCTCAACTCAGCTTTAGGACAACCACTTAAAGCAGAGATTGACATTGTTACAGTCAATAAGGATGAAGTTCCATCCTTAAGAGCGAATCTTGCATCCCGTGAAGCCTTTACGCAAGCAGGAATACAATATGAGACCTTCTTCTCTACACTAAAAGTTTCAATTGAATCAAGGGAGAATGGGAATCCCTATATCAAGATTGTCTCGCCGCAGGCTGTTAATGAGCCATTCCTGACGGTATTGATTGAGTTAAATTGGTCATCCGGTCGTTTGTTGCGGGAATATACCGTACTGCTGGATCCGATTGATTCAGCCCCACCTCAACCGGTTGTGCCAGTTGTAGCTGAAACAACATTAGAATCTGTTGAGTCGGCAAGCCAGATTGAAGAAAAACCTGCCAAGCAGGTGGAAGAGTCGAAGCAAAATACAACTAATCCGGCAAAAACAGCAAAAACAGTAAAAGGCACTCATGTGCCGGTTAATCGTGGAGATACTTTAACGGCGATAGCAAGTCAGGTTTTGCCAAGTGGTGTTGATCTTAATCAGATGCTGGTTGCTTTGTACCGTGCCAATCGCGATGCATTTATTGCGGACAATATGAATCTGCTGAAAACGGGCGCAGTTCTGCAAATCCCGGAAGACAGTGAAATTGCTGCCATAAAAAAATCGGAAGCCAGGGCAGAAGTTAGAGTGCAGGTGAGCAACTGGAAGAATTATCGCAATAGACTTACTACCGCAGCCAGCAGATCTGAGCCACCTGAATCAATTAAACAAGCAGATTCAGGGAAAATCACAACGACGGTAGATAAAAAATCTGCTTTACCTCAAGGAGCATCAAAAGAAGTATTAAGGCTATCCAGTGGAATATCAGCAGATTCTCAAGGTAAATCTTCTGATGAAAGTATGATAAACCGCCTGCGTATGATGGAGGAAGACACGATAGCACGCAATCTTGCTTTGCAGGAAGCCAATGAGCGTGTTGCAATGCTGGAGAAAACGGTTACCAATCTGAAACAATTGCTGGAGCTAAAGAATGTCAACTTATCTCAGGCACAAACTCAAGCTGAAGAAAGTTTAAAGCCACCATCTAAACTTGAGTCTCAACTTCAACCCGATATTAAACCTGTCGAAGTGATTTCAGCACCGGAATCAACTCCGACAATAGAACTTGAATCCGGGTTTGCGGAAACATCAACAGAATTATCACCCGAGTTAACACCGAAGCAGCCCGTTGTCGCACCAGTAGCGAGTCCCGTTCTTCCAATAGAGCCGGAAGAAAAATCTTTAATGGATGAGGTGATGGAAAATCAAATGTATATTGGGACTGCTTTAGCCCTGATTCTTTTGATTGCGCTTTTGATTGTCAAGAGACGTCGTGCGCAGGCTGAAAAAGAGCTGGATATTGATGATGATTCGGATATCGCTGAAGATTCTTCTGATTTGCGTAGTAAATTAGCTTCAGTGGCTTCATCCGGCGTGGCAGCATCTTCCTTTAAGTCGGATGACCTTGCATCCAGGAAAATAAATGATGATGAAGATTCGGACTTCTTTCCAGAGGATAACGATCGTCAAGGAAAGACTGAGGAAGAAGATTATCCGGTATCCGATACGACAGATGATGAAGACATGCTGGATCAAGAACCAGCACGACTTAATGCGACTGGGGAAGATGACGAATTTGATTTGGAAACAGATGAATCAACTTCGGAGCCGGAAATACCACACATGTCGGACACGGATGAAGAGATTGAGGCTACAAACGATCTGGATTATAAATTAAACGTTGATTCCGATGATGCACAGAAACTCGAAGAGTCAGTGAGTTCTTATGATGAAGATGCAATGGATGATAAAGGAATCGATTTTGAAGTAGACGCACCTAAAATCGATTTATCGGATGAGGCAGATAATAAGAATGCTGCCGATAAGGATATTCCAGCTTTAGATATGTTGCATGTTTCTGATATAGACTCAGCGCCTAAAGTACCGGATCTGAGCTTGGATGGTATAAGTCTGGATATTGAAGATTCATTCGACGAGAAATCAATACCGGATGATACGAGTGAGTCATGGCAAGAAGCTGAAACTAAACTGGATCTGGCAAAAGCATATCTGGAAATGGATGATAAGGTCGGTGCAAAAGAGATGCTGGAAGAAGTTGCTAGGGATGGTGATGCTAAACAGAAAAAAGCAGCTAAAAAACTATTAAAAGGTTTATAGCAGTTTCTTGAATAAATATGTTTTGTTGTGATTAACCATAATCAGTTTGAAATGACAGTTTTACGGCCGTGAGAATAGTATTGGTGCTGGAGTATGATGGCAGCTGTTTTTGTGGATGGCAGAGCCAACCGGACAATTGCTCAATTCAAGATGCACTTGAAATGGCCCTGTCCAGAATTTCCGACGAACAGATTCGTGTTATATCAGCAGGCCGTACAGATGCGGGTGTTCACGCCTTGTATCAAGTTGTTCATTTTGATACGCAGTCCAGACGGCCATTGAGTGCTTGGGTGCGTGGTGTCAATGCCCTGTTACCTGAAAATATTGCTGTACTATGGGCATCTGAGATTTCAGAAAAATTTCATGCACGCTATAGCGCCCATGAACGTAGATACTTGTATCTGCTACTTAATCAATCTGTTCGTCCCGGCATTAATCATCGAAAAGTAGGCTGGTTTCATCAACCGCTTGATCTGCAACCCATGCAGACAGCTGCGGAGATATTGCTGGGTGAGCATGATTTCTCGACTTTCCGTGCAGCAGAATGCCAAGCAAAATCACCGATGCGTACTTTGACAAAGCTTGAAATTACACGGCGGGATAATCTACTTGTTTTTGATTTCTGTGCCAATGCATTCTTGCACCACATGGTGCGCAACATTATTGGATGCCTGGTCTATATTGGCAAAGGAAAATATTCCCCAGACTGGATGCACACACTTCTGGAATGCCGTGACCGGACTTGTGCGGCACCTACGTTTTCTGGGGCAGGTTTGTATTTGGCAAGTGTAAGGTATGATCCGGAATGGTGCTTGCTGAAACCTGCCGAATCACCCATCATTGCAATCAGTTCCCATCTATAATAAGCGATTGTCCATCAAAGTATAAAATATTGCTATGTCAGTTCGAGTGAAAGTCTGCGGGATAACGCGCATCGAAGATGCAATGGCAGCCGTTAAATCGGGCGCTGATGCGATCGGTTTTGTGTTTTGGCCGCACAGTGCACGCTATGTTACGCCAGAGACTGCACGGCAAATTGTTGCGAAGATTCCAGCATTTATTAGTACAGTGGGTGTTTACGTTGATTCTGATCCAGAGTGGGTTAAAGAAACACTACAAATTGCGGGACTTGATCTGCTGCAATTTCATGGCAATGAGTCACCGGAGTATTGTGAACAATTTCCACGGCCTTATATTAAAGCAATTCGAGTTCGGGAAGGCTTAGATTTGCTACAATATGCAGAACGATTCAGCAATGCAAAAGGGTTGTTGCTTGATACCTATGCAGAAAAGATGCCGGGTGGAACAGGACATGTATTTGATTGGGGTCTTATCCCTTTGCATTTACCCTTACCGCTGATCCTGTCTGGTGGCTTGCATGCAGGAAATGTAGAGGCGGCTATTAAACAGACTCGACCATGGGCGGTCGATGTGTCAAGTGGCGTGGAAGCTTCAAAGGGTATCAAGGATGAAAAGAAAATTTTTGCTTTCATGCAAGGAGTTAAACAATTGTGAGTGCTTATGATCTTCCAAATAAGAGCGGCCACTTTGGCCCCTATGGAGGTATATTTGTTGCTGAGACACTGATTTCAGCACTGGATGATTTGCGGAAGCAATATGAATATTATCGTAACGATCCGGATTTTCAGGCTGAATTCGCCTTTGAATTGAAACATTATGTGGGTCGCCCCAGCCCTATTTATCATGCCAAGAGATGGTCCGAGCATCTGGGTGGTGCGCAGATTCTTTTAAAACGTGAAGATCTGAATCATACGGGTGCCCATAAAATAAATAATACAATTGGCCAGGCATTATTGGCTAAGCGGATGGGTAAAAAGCGTGTAATTGCTGAAACGGGCGCCGGTCAGCATGGAGTTGCCAGCGCAACGGTTGCGGCACGCTATGGGATGGAGTGTGTGGTTTATATGGGGTCTGAAGATGTTAAACGTCAGGCTACCAACGTTTATCGCATGAAACTGCTGGGTGCCACGGTCGTGCCGGTTGAGTCAGGTTCTCGCACATTGAAGGATGCCCTGAATGAAGCGATGCGGGACTGGGTGACGCACGTTGAGAATACTTTCTATATTATTGGCACAGTTGCTGGTCCGCATCCTTATCCCATGATGGTGCGGGATTTTCAGGCTATTATTGGAAATGAGGCAAAGATTCAGATGCAGGAAGATTTTGGCCGGCAACCTGATGCACTTGTTGCCTGTGTGGGCGGTGGATCCAACGCGATCGGGTTATTTTATCCCTATATTGACGATAAAAATGTTCGTATGATTGGTGTGGAAGCAGCCGGTAAAGGCGTTGATACAAACCAGCATGCAGCGACTTTGACAAAGGGAAGACCGGGTGTATTGCATGGCAACAGAACCTATCTCATTCAAGATGAGAATGGGCAGATTATTGAAACGCATTCAATCTCAGCAGGTCTGGATTATCCTGGTGTGGGGCCGGAGCATGCATGGCTCAAGGATATTGGGCGCGCTGAATATGTGGCTATTACTGATGACGAAGCGCTGGCAGCATTCCACACGCTGTGTCGTTATGAAGGCATTATGCCAGCACTGGAATCAAGTCATGCATTGGCATACGCGGCTAAATATGCGCCGACCTTGGGCAAGGATAAGCTGCTACTGGTGAATCTATCCGGTCGCGGTGATAAGGATATGGCAACCGTTGCACAAATGTCTGGATTAACACTCTAAATAACAACTGTATTGATGTGATCATCTGATCGAATAAACTATAAAGTTCATGTGAATCAAATGGTCATAGTAGGTATATACTCCTAAGAATCTATGAATCGTATTACTAAAACATTTACTGCACTCCAGGCCAAAAACAGAAAAGCATTAATTCCGTTTATTACAGCGGGAGATCCGAATCCAGCGATAACGGTTGAATTAATGCATCAACTGGTCGAATCCGGTTCAAATATTCTTGAACTCGGTATTCCGTTCTCCGATCCAATGGCGGATGGACCTACCATTCAGCGCTCATCTGAACGCGCATTAAAGCACCATGTCGGTTTGAAAGATGTCTTACAGATGGTATCAAAATTCAGGGAAACTGATCACGATACACCAGTTGTTCTGATGGGGTATGCGAATCCGATTGAGGCAATGGGTTATGAACAGTTTGCAGCGAGAGCGAAAGAGTGTGGTGTGGATGGAATTCTGACAGTTGATTACCCCCCGGAAGAATGTGTGGAATGGGTGCAATATCTGGATCGGTATGACATTGATGCTATTTTCCTGCTGTCACCCACTACACCGCCTGATCGTATCCAACAGGTTGCAACCATGGCAAAGGGGTACGTTTATTATGTTTCATTGAAAGGAGTGACCGGCGCATCACATCTTGATCTTAAAGATGTAGAAGCCATGCTTGTTCAATTACGAAAGTCAATTAATATTCCAATTGGTGTCGGATTTGGTATTCGAGATGGAGAAACAGCCTGGGCTGTTGCCCAGCTGGCGGATGCGGTTGTGGTGGGCAGCCGAATCATCGAAGAAATCGAGAAATCTTCCACTGATGTCATGCTGGAGAATGTTGGGAAGCTGGTCAATATTTTACGCAGCGCCATTGATAAAGACAGTAATAATGTTTAACACCCATTGTCAGGAATGTAACTCATGAGTTGGTTTCAAAATATTATTCCACCAAAGATCAAGCGTAAGGAAAATGGTGAAAAGAAGATTGTTCCTGAGGGGTTATGGAGCAAATGTAGTACATGTGAAGCAGTACTGTATTACACCGATTTGGCAAAAAACCTTAATGTTTGTCCCCGCTGTGATTACCATAACCGTATTCCAGCGAGAAACCGGCTGGATCTGTTGCTTGATCCTGATGGACGTTCAGAGATCGGTGCTGAGGTGAACGCAATAGATCCGCTTAAATTCAAAGACAGTAAACGGTATGTGGATAGGCTGTCACAAGCAAAATCAAGCACTGACGAAGATGAGGCCTTAATCGTCATGCACGGCACAATCAAGAAAATGCCTGTTGTAGTTGCTGTTTTTGAGTTTGGTTTTATGGGTGGCTCAATGGGTTCTGTTGTGGGCGAGCGTTTTGTGCGGGGTATTAAGGCCTGTATTGATCAGCATCTGCCATTTGTATGTTTTAGTGCCAGCGGCGGTGCCCGCATGCAGGAAGGTTTGTTTTCATTGATGCAGATGGCTAAAACTTCAGCCGCGTTAACACGGTTAAGCCATAATAAATTACCTTTCATATCCGTATTAACAGATCCAACGATGGGTGGAGTTTCTGCCAGCTTTGCATTTATCGGTGATGTTGTTATTGCGGAGCCGGGGGCACTCATTGGATTTGCAGGCCCCCGTGTGATTGAGCAAACGGTACGGCAAACCCTTCCTGAGGGGTTTCAACGTGCCGAATTTTTACTGGAGCATGGTGCAGTCGATATGATTGTTGACCGGCGACAAATGCAAGACAAGATTGTTAATTTATGCACTTTGCTAATGCGTGTACCAGCACGGATATCTTGTCAATAAGTTTCACTATGTTGCATAGTTAATGGTGATTTGTATCCAATATATCGTGATGGATATGCAATGCTCAGTTCAAAAATAAGCCCCAGTTCACTGACAGATTGGTTGGCTTATCTAGAAGCGCAACATCCTAAATTGATTGAGATGGGATTGGAGCGTGTCAATAAAGTTAAGCTTGATCTCGGCCTGTCTCCTTCATTTCCTTTGATTGTTGTGGGAGGGACGAATGGCAAAGGTTCTGTATGTAGAATGCTTGAATCCATTCTATCGTGTGCGGGTTATAAAGTAGGGTGCTATACATCTCCCCATTTGCTGAAATTTAATGAGCGTATTCGTATTCAACAAAAAGAAGCAGATGATGAAGCACTCTGTCAGGCTTTTGATGCGATTAATAAAGTAAGATTAAAAAGTAATATCTCGCTGACCTTCTTTGAGTTTGGCACGCTGGCAGCCATGCATTTGTTTATTGAGGCTCATGTGGATGTCGCAATAATGGAAATAGGTCTGGGTGGGCGTCTGGATGCGGTCAATATATTTGATACAGACTGTGCTATTTTAACAAGTATCGACATTGATCATATCGATTACCTTGGTAATACGCGTGATCAGATCGGGTTTGAGAAAGCTGCGATATTCAGACAGGATAAACCTGCTATCTGTGCGGAAACTGATTTGCCACTAACAGTGCTTCATCAAGCTGAGAATATAGGTGCTAATTTTATTCAGATTAACAAAGAATTTGGTTTCTTAAACAAAGAGAACCAGTGGAATTTCTGGAGTCCAGCAGGATGGCGATATTCATTGCCCTATCCGACACTGCGTGGCATCAAGCAGTTACAGAATGCCAGTGCTTGTCTGACGACTTTGGATATGCTGGCCGATCGACTGCCGGTCAGTATGAATGAAATACGGCAAGGATTGCTGGCGGCTACCCTGCCAGGAAGATTTCAGGTAATTGCCAATCAACCATTAGTTGTGCTGGATGTTGCACATAACCCAGCAGCCGCTCGTACATTGTCACTTAATCTGGATGCGACAAAACCGGCTGGCTATACTTATGCAGTTTTTGCAATGCTGCATGACAAGGATATTCAGGGTGTTATACGAGAGTTAAAGAATAATATCGATATCTGGCTGGTATCGTCACTTGATACCTCTCGAGGTGCACAAGCGGATAGCTTGATAAATGAAATTGAACAAGCCGGGATATCAAGGGAAAAGAATGAGATTCATAAGTTTTCTGATCCTGTATCTGCTTTTGTTTTTGCCTGTGAACGTGCAACTAAAAATGATAGAATCTGTATCTTTGGGTCTTTCCATACGGTGGGCGCTGTGTTGCAATATCAGAATATAGCGCTGGGTAAGTAATAATCGGATATTTCAAATGACAAAAAATATCAGTGAAGAAGAGTTATTACTGAGAAAACGTGCCAGAAGGCGCCTGGTTGGTGCGATCGTGCTGGTTATTGTTGCAGTAATCGTTCTGCCGGCTGTTTTTGATGAGCCGAAGCCGGATACCGGGAAACAAGAGATTGCAATTAACATTCCTTCACGTAATGTGGACAGGCTGGAGTCATCTGCAGAAAAATTGTCTGGTAATAAATTACAGGAAGAGATTGATCCTGTTGAATTACTGGCTGAACCATCCAATTTTTTTCAGGATAATGATCAGGATACGGGGAGTTCCGCAGTGGTACAGCGAGGCATACCAATCCCGGGAATAAAACCGAGAATTGAAAGCACTCAAGTGAGAAGTGAGGGCAGGATCGAAAAGAGTGCAACAGCAGCGACGACTGCCAAAGGATTCGTGGTGCAATTGGGTGCATTTTCAGATCCATTCAAGGCACAGCAGCAGAGAGCGAGTCTCGCATCAAGCGGGATTGAAGCCTATACAGAAATAATCAAAGTAGGCAATACTGAAGTGACACGAGTGCGGATTGGACCTTTTCCGACTAGAATCGCTGCAGAAGACGAAGCCAGGAAGCTTAAGAAACTGGGGCTTGATGGTGTTGTAACACCCAAATAATATCAAAGGTTTTTGGGAAGCTCAATTTAGCCATCATTGTGTCGTTTAACGCATAGACTGATTTTTGTCGATGACAATTTTTGATTATGTTGTACTAAGTATATTTATAGTTTCAATTGTCTTGAGTATTATTCGCGGATTTGTGCGCGAAGCTCTGTCAATAGCGGGATGGATAATCGCATTTATTGCAGCAGGAGCCTATGCATCGTATCTTGAACCTTTTATGCCATCGGCGATTGGTGGAGAATCCTTACGGATATTGATAGCATTCATTCTGGTGTTTCTGGCGGCTTTGCTTATAACAGCATTGATTACTATGGTGTTATCCGCTCTAATTAAGGGAGTAGGGCTAGGATTTATCGATAGACTTCTTGGTTCGGTTTTTGGATTTTTGCGGGCATTCGTAATTGTTATGCTACTGGTATTAATTGCTGGATTAACGGCAATACCTAAACAACCGTTCTGGCAACAAGCTGTCTTAAGTCGCTCATTAGAAGTGGTTGCCATGCAGATAACACACTGGTTGCCAAATGATTTGTCAAAATGGATTAGTTATGAAAGAGAAGAAAACTCTTGATGTAATTTGTATTATGATAGCCATAACTGTAGCGCTGCATGGCTCGCTGTTCTAAGAATACAGGTTATGTGAATTGTATTTGTTTCCACTATTAAACTGATAAAAGCAAAACCTACGGAGTATTTCTATGTGTGGAATTCTCGGCGTTGTTGCAAACTCACCAGCTAATCAGTTGTTGTATGATGGGTTATTAATGTTACAGCATCGTGGGCAAGATGCGAGCGGAATCGTTACAGCACAAGGTAATACTTTCCATATGCATAAAGGCATTGGTTTGGTGCGTGATGTGTTTCGCACCAGAAATATGCGTGCATTGACTGGGAATATGGGAATAGGCCATGTTCGCTATCCCACAACTGGTTCAGCCAGATCATCAGCCGAAGCGCAGCCATTCTATGTGAATTCACCATTTGGTATTGTGTTAAGCCATAATGGAAATCTGACGAATTCTGAGCAACTTAATCAAGAGCTTTTTCGTGCGGACTTGCGCCATGTCAACACTAACTCGGATTCAGAAGTTCTGTTGAATGTACTGGCACATGAACTGCAGGAAAGTACGCGGAACTATCAACTTGATCCGGCTACAATTTTTTCGGCAGTATCAGGTGTACATAAACGATGCCGAGGTGCATATGCCGTAGTGGCGATGATTGCTGGCTATGGATTACTGGCTTTTCGTGATCCCTGCGGTATTCGCCCGCTGGTATTTGGCACCATAGAAAATGAATTCGGCACTGAATACCTGATTGCATCGGAAAGTGTTGCGTTGGATACTCTGGGATTCAAATTGATTCGCGATATTGCACCCGGTGAAGCAGTCTTTATTGATGAGTTTGGTAATTTCTATAGTAAGCAATGTGCTGAAAAATCAACATTGAATCCCTGTATTTTTGAGTATGTTTATCTGGCACGGCCAGATTCCATGATTGACGGAATATCAGTCTACGAAACACGGCTGAATATGGGAGAACATCTGGCGGAGAAGATTACCAGAACGATGCATCATCTGGATATTGACGTAGTGATTCCAATACCGGATTCAAGTCGCCCCAGCGCATTGCAACTGGCTAACCGTCTGGGCATCGATTTTCGCGAAGGCTTTGTTAAGAATCGCTATGTTGGGCGTACATTCATTATGCCTGGTCAGCAGCAACGGCGTAAGTCTGTACGTCAGAAGCTTAATGCGATGAGTATTGAATTCAGAGGGAAAAATGTACTACTGGTTGATGATTCAATTGTGCGAGGAACGACCAGTCGTGAAATCGTGCAAATGGCACGGGAATCAGGTGCTCATAAGATTTATTTTGCATCAGCAGCTCCCCCTGTCAGATATCCGAATGTATATGGAATTGATATGCCAACTCGACAGGAATTGATTGCGACTGATCGGAGCACAGAAGAAATCTGCCAGGAAATTGGTGCGGATTATCTGGTCTTTCAGGACCTGGAGGCATTACAGCAGGCTGTTTCACGAGTTTCTCCCACTGTTACAAGTTTTGAAACCTCATGCTTCGATGGGAAATATATAACCGGTGATATTACATTGGAATATCTGCGGGCAATTGAAATACAAAGAAATTCAGCCCAGCCAGTCGCGCAAACGATGAGTAAAACACAGCTTGATTTGAGTCTGGTCGTTTCTGATTAGCCTGATTGATATATCCCTTCAGAATTATGGAAATCTACTTCTGCTATCCGGTGTAGCTTCTTGCGATGTAGTTCGTTATGGCTGCTCATATGTAACATAATTCTCTGGATTGTTGATTAACAGTTGATTAAATAGTAAAACATATCAGTAAAAGCAATATGAATTTTTGTCCGGAGTGTAGTTCGCATGTCTGATCATTTGAAACCAGAAACATTGGCGTTGCATACAGGTATTCATCGCAGCCAGTTTAATGAACACTCTGAGGCGATGTATCTGACCTCTAGTTTTGTTTTTGATAGTGCGGCACAAGCAGCTGCTCGATTTTCTGGAGCTGAGCCAGGAAATATTTATTCACGATTCACGAATCCGACAGTGACTGCATTTGAAGAAAGACTTGCTGTGCTGGAAGAAGCAGAAACATGTATTGCCACCTCTTCAGGCATGTCAGCAATACTGGCCGCTGTAATGGGCTTGCTATCAGCGGGTGATCATATCATTGCATCACGCAGCTTGTTTGGTGCTACTGTTAATTTGTTCAACAATATCCTAAAGCGTTTTAATATTGAAACAACATTTGTATCAGCAACCGAGGCAGCTGCCTGGAAGGCAGCTATAAAGCCCAATACTAAACTTTTCTTTTTAGAAACACCTTCTAACCCATTAACTGAGATTTCTGATATCGCAGAGTTGTCCAGGATTGCGAAAACAGCTGGGGCCTGGTTGGTTGTCGATAACTGTTTTTGTACGCCAATTTTGCAGAAACCTTTGGAGTTGGGCGCTGACATCGTTATCCACTCAGCCACTAAATATCTGGATGGTCAAGGGAGGGTATTGGGAGGGGCTGTTCTGGGTAAACGTGAATTACTGATGGAAGGTGGGATTTATGGTTTTCTGCGCACAGCAGGTCCGACACTGAGTGCATTTAATGCATGGGTTATTCTAAAAGGCCTTGAAACACTTAAGATCCGGATGGATGCACATTCCCTGCATGCACTACAAATAGCATGCTGGCTTGAAGCCCAACCGAATGTAATCCGGGTTTTCTACCCTGGATTACCATCACATCCGCAGTATGATCTTGCGAGTCGGCAGCAAAAGACAGGCGGTGGTATTGTTTCTTTTGAAGTAAGAGGTGGAAAAGATGCAGCATGGCGGGTGATTGATGCAACTCGCTTGATATCAATAACTGCAAATCTGGGGGATGCTAAAAGTACGCTGACACACCCTGCGTCAACAACACATGCCCGGATTAGCCAGGAAGCGCGAGATGTGGCGGGGGTTACCGATGGTTTGCTACGGATCGCAGTGGGATTGGAAGCCGTACAGGATATTCAAACTGATTTGATAAGAGGTTTGACGTCATAAACATTATCAAATCAGATTTAAATTACCTGTAGTATTTAGTTCTAGACAATGTCTGCTTTCAGAATGACTACATCTTCCAAAGGTACATTCTGATGACCGCTGTGGTCTCCTGTTTTAACCTTCTTAATCTTGTCAATGATTTCCTGACCTTCAATAACCTTACCAAATACGCAATAGCCATAGCCCTGTGGTGTTGATGATTTATAATTCAGGAAACCATTGCTGGCAACATTGATAAAAAATTGAGCAGTTGCAGAATGGACATCAGCAGTTCGTGCCATGGCAATAGTATAAACATCATTCTTAAGACCATTGGCAGACTCATTCTGAATAGGTGGCTGCGTTGGTTTCTGCTTCATACCTGGTTCAAATCCACCGCCTTGTATCATAAAATCATCAATAACGCGATGGAAGATGGTGTTGTCATAAAAGCCACTTGTGACATAATTTAGAAAATTTTGCACCGTTTCTGGTGCTTTTTCACTATCGAGTTCAAGCGTAATGACGCCATAATTAGTTTTTAGTTTAACCATTTGTAGTGTTTGAATCCTTTTATTCAATGGGTTTCTTATTTAGTAGTGGTCGGTAAAAGTGCTATATCTTCAATAACAATACTATTTTTTGGTACATCGCCAGGAAATGGGCCACCTGCTCCAGTGGGGGTGCCAGCAATCTTATTGATGATTTCCATGCCGCTGGTTACTTTGCCAAATACCGCATAACCATAGCCGTTTTGATTCGGTGCTGTAAAATTCAGAAATATATTGTTTGCAACATTAATGAAAAACTGAGCAGTGGCTGAATGCGGGTCTGATGTACGTGCCATGGCAATTGTTCCAACTTGATTGGTAAGACCGTTACCTGCTTCGTTCTCAATTGGTGATCTGGTTGGTTTTTGTTTTAGTGAGGAATCAAATCCACCACCCTGAATCATGAAGTTTGCAATAACACGATGAAAAACTGTGTTTCTATAAAAGCCATCTTCCACATATTTTAAGAAATTTTCAACAGTTTTGGGTGCTTTCTCTGGGTAAAGCTCAAGCGTTATATCACCAAGATTTGTTTTCATTACAACGTGTGGATTAACAGCATGAACCGTCAGGCTAACCAGAATGAGTGATAATGCTATTAGAAACTGAGTAAATCGCATGGATATTCCTATTTTACAAATGTCAGAGATGTTAAAAGTGAAAAGTGATCATTATGCTATACTTCGCATGCTTTTTTTGTGATTTCTTTCACAACAATTAGAATTCTATCAAGAAGATAGACTGCTCTACAATCTAATCTAGTGGCATCATGCTAAAAATATATAATTCACTCGCTCGGATAAAACAAGAATTTGTTCCATTATCATCAGGTAAAGTAAAGATCTATGTATGTGGCATGACCGTATATGACTATTGTCATCTGGGTCATGCACGGGTTCTGGTTGTTTTTGATACAGTCATTCGCTGGCTTAAAGCAACGGGGTATGAAGTTATTTATGTGCGGAATATCACGGATATCGACGACAAGATTATTAAACGGGCGCTGGAAAATCATGAATCAATCGAGAGCCTGACAAATCGATTTATTCAGGCAATGGAAGAAGATGCTGCTGCATTGGGTGTAGCACGACCTTCCCATGAACCCCGTGCGACTCATCATGTTAAGAACATGATCGATATGATTGGCATATTGATGCGGAAGGCATTGGCTTATTCTGCTGATAATGGGGATGTTTATTACTCAGTTCATGATTTTCCTGAATATGGAAAGCTGTCTGGAAAATCTTTAGAAGATTTGCGTGCGGGTGAACGAGTAGAAATTGATATTCATAAAAAAGACCCGCTTGATTTTGTATTATGGAAAGCTGCAAAACCCGGTGAGCCTTACTGGGAATCTCCATGGGGGAATGGACGACCCGGCTGGCATATTGAATGTTCAGCCATGAGCGAACAATTTCTTGGTGAGCATTTTGATATTCATGGTGGAGGGCAGGATCTGCAATTCCCGCATCATGAGAATGAAATTGCGCAAAGTGAGGGTGCTCATGACCATCCATTTGTTAATTACTGGATGCATAATGGTTTTGTGCGGATTGATAGTGAGAAGATGTCGAAATCATTAGGCAATTTTTTTACTGTTCGGGAAGTTCTAAAAAGTTATCAACCGGAAGTGATTCGTTTCTTTATATTGCGTGCACATTATCGCAGCCCATTGAATTATTCTGATCAACATCTCAAGGATGCTAAATCTGCACTGGATCGCTTATATATCGCGTTAAAAGACGTGAAAGCTGAATTATCAACCGGTATTAACTGGGAGAATCAGCATGCCGCAGTATTTATGGCCGCCATGAATGATGATTTCAATACATCGGAAGCTATTGCCGTTTTATTTGAACTGGCCAGCGATATTAATAGAACCGATTCAAAACAGAATGCTGCTTTGCTCAAAGCATTAGGGGGTGTTCTGGGCTTACTGCAGCAAGATCCAATTGAATATTTGCAGAATATTACTGATGCGACAACAGGAGAGTTTTCACAAATTGAAATCGAACAAATGATCAAACAACGGCTGGATGCCCGTAAAGCAGGACATTACTCAGAAGCGGATTCGATACGCCAGCGGCTTCTGGAAGCGGGGATTATTCTTGAAGATGGTGCACAGGGAACAACCTGGCGTCGGCAATAAAAACGATTCAATGACACTGATTACATGCGCCATAAATATAAAGTGGATCCCGTCAAGTCATCCAACTGAATGCTTCTCTCAGGCGTTGCGCCGGGTACTTTAAAACTATTACTGATGAAAGTACTGCCGGGGCGCATTTCACGGCATGCCTTGTGCCAGAGTTCTTCCATGGGAACAGGCGATAAATAGGCGTACACAAAATCATAGTGTGATAGATCTTGTTGCCACAAATTACCCCACTGAATTTTACAGGTTGATGTCAAGGAAATATTTCTTAATCTGCTGATAATGAAGGGAAGTATGGCTGATTCAATGCCGTAATATATGCCATGTTTATGTGTTCTGTTGAGTTTGTTGAGTAGTCCACCACAACCACTGCCAAGATCTACAAATGAGAAATTGTCTTGTTCTGGTAATACAGAAGCTAAATTGTTAATAACGATCTGGCTTGTTAGATAGAGTGGAACCTGTGTCTGATATGTTTTTCCATATATTAACAGTAGCAATATAAACGCAGCAAAGAACCAAACCGGGCTCAACTCAAGCGCCAATGTAGCAATGAGTGCTGGCATAAAAATCAAATGGATAAGCTTCCACCATATGGCCATATTCAAGCGAATGCTTATCAACAGTGCAATGACACCCTGAAATATTGCCCATTCGAATATATTGAAGGATAAAGCTGGTAAAATAAGGATTGCAATAAAAATAATTCCCAAGGCAATGACTTGTATAAATAATGCCTTGAATGCAGGGAAGCGGAAATAAGAGACTAATGTCATCAATACTATGCCATGCTGTTTATGGTTGATTGTCAGGTTCAGTGAGTAACTCTTTACTAAAGCTATCCTGCATATCGACTTCAAGTGCCTGAACTTCATCGGTGACTGCTTTCTCGGCTTTTTCATTCATTACAATAATACTGATACGACGGTTAACAGGGTTATACGGGTCATTCTTATCAAACAGTACGGCTGACGAAAGTCCTACAACTCGAAGCATCTTATTGACATCCATTCCGCCAGCGATTAATTCCCGTCGTGATGCATTAGCGCGATCTGCAGATAATTCCCAGTTGCTATAGCCTTTATCGCCTGAAGGATAAGGGGTTGCATCAGTGTGTCCGGAAAGACTGATTTTATTGGTGACATCATTCAATGTCTTGCCAATTTCATGCAGAATGACTTTGGTATAAGGCTGTAGTTGAGCTTTGCCACTGGCGAACATGGGGCGATTTTTCTCATCTACAATCTGGATGCGTAATCCATCAGTAGTGATATCCAGCAATAATTGATCCTGAAATTTCTTCAGTGATGGATTGGCTTCAATAGCCTCTTCAATTTTCTTTTTTAGTTTTTGTAGTTTGGATAATTCTGCGCGTTCACGGATAATTTCTTTTTCTTTTGCATTATCAGTGCTTTTCTTAACTTGTCCTTTGCTTTGTGTAAAATCAGGTCCGCCGCCTTTTATAATGACTTTACTCTCGCCAATACTTGAGCCACCGGTTAATGCGACCTTGAGAGGTGTTTTAAAATATTCTGAGATGCCTTCAAGTTTAGCTTTAGTTGTTGAGCCTAATAGCCACATCAGTAAGAAGAATGCCATCATAGCGGTCACAAAATCGGCGTAAGCAATTTTCCAGGCGCCACCGTGATGACCTCCAGCCACCTTTTTTATCCGTTTTATGACGATAGGTCGTTGCGATAGATCATCAGCCATAAACTTCCTCGTGATAGGGAATAGGTGTCAATTCGGAATACTTATTTGGACTTGCTTTGCTTGACATGCTCTTCCAGTTCCAAAAAGGAAGGACGTTCTGTTGAGAATAAAACCTTGCGACCAAATTCAACAGCCAATACCGGGGAATAGCCGTTCAGATTAGCAAGAAGGGTAATTTTGATGCATTCCAGCAATTTACTGGATTCGTGTAACTGATGTTCAAGTTTTCCAGCAAGAGGACTTACAAATCCGTATGCAAGTAAAATACCAAGAAAGGTTCCAACCAGTGCGGCAGCAATTAAGACACCTAACTCAGCGGGAGGAAGATGCACGGATTCCATGGTATGTACAACTCCCATTACCGCCGCAACGATTCCAAAAGCGGGTAATCCATCGCCCATTTTTGCGATGACATGAACAGGGACTTCACCTTCCTGATGGTGTGTTTCCAATTCACTGTCCATCAAATTTTCTATTTCCAGCGCATTCAGATTGCCACCAACCATGAGGCGTAAATAATCGGTTATAAATTCAGTCACATGATGATCTGCCAGAATGGCAGGATATTTTGTGAATATCGGACTATTGGCTGGATCATCAACATCGCTTTCAATAGACATCAAGCCTTCTTTGCGAATCTTTCCAAGAATCTCATAGAGTAATGTCATCAGATCCATGTAAACAGCCTTTGTATATTTGCTCCCTTTGAAGACAGTTGGTAGGGCTTTTAGTGTTGCTTTAAGTGCTTTACCAGAATTGCCAACTACAAATGCACCGACTGTGCCGCCACCAATCATCAACAGCTCAACCGGCTGCCATAAAGAAGCCAGATGCCCGCCAGCAAGTGCAAAGCCGCCAAAGACAGAAATGATAATGATGATGTAACCAACGATAACCAACATTGCATTCACTCCCAGGGATGTATTGAATAAATCAGTAATGGCAGATTGAGCCCGTGAGAGAAATTAACATACGGTGTTAATGATAATCTTTGGAGAAAAGGCAAGTTTGACCCGTATTTTCTATTGATCAATTTCTGTATAAAATAATTCATATATTTATATTTATTAAACAATAAGTTCAATTAATATTGAAGATTTACTAAGATGAAATAAATTCAATAAAATTAGAATTAATAATCATCTGAACTGTATCAACTGACAATCTAATACTTAATTTCTGACAATCATCGTTCCTATCCTGATAGGATTATTAGTCAAACTAAAATAAATCGATTGAATATGGAAAATTATGAAGCATTATTAGCGACATTGGCTCTGATGATGGGTTCGGCATGGGCAAGTGGCATTAATCTGTATGCTGTATTACTGGTATTGGGTTTAGGTGGATCAACCGGTCATATCGACTTGCCAGCTGAATTGGCTATCTTGGAGGACCCACTTGTTTTCTGGTCTGCCGGGATTATGTATTTTGTTGAGTTTTTTGTAGATAAAATACCGGGCGTTGATACGGGATGGGATGCAATTCATACTTTTATACGCATTCCTGCAGGCGCCATGCTTGCGGCTGGAGCAGTAGGTGATGTGACACCTGCACTGGAAATTGCGGCGGGAATTTTAGGAGGGGGGCTCTCAGCAACCAGCCATGCTACAAAATCGGGTACGCGCCTTTTGATCAATACTTCTCCAGAACCCTTTACTAACTGGACAGCATCAGTTACTGAGGATTTTCTGGTAATTGGGGGGCTATGGACAGCATTAAATTATCCAATCATTTTTCTAATTTTACTTTTTATATTTATTTGTTCATCAGTTTGGGTATTGCCAAGACTGTGGCGTTTAATAAAGATAATCCTGACTAGAATTGGAAAATTCTTTGGTTTGATAAAAGCAGAATCAGCAGATATAGTAACTAGTACGATTGCTGATATTAAAACGAGAGACTCTTTAGCAATGTTGGAGCAATTACAAAAATTACGTGATATGGGGGTGCTCACAGAACAGGAGTTTCAGACACAAAAAAATAAGATTCTTCAAAAAGATAATACTATGTGAATAACTATCGAGTGCCAATGCTTTTGAGGTGCATACTGCAAGCCACCGTTTCTCCAATAGCATTCGGTCTTCAGGTACTGGTTATAACGAATAAATTTCGAGGGAAGTGCTGGAAATCAGAAAATACTGCGTAGTCTGGGAATAATTGACTGAATTTATAGTGATTGTGTCTCGTCAGCATAAATTGGAGAAAATAGCCTGATTCCTGAGAAATGTGAGTAATAAGCCAAATGTATTCTCTAAAGCTCCAATGAAAATTAACGATTTAATTACATATACTTGCTATTTAAGCAGGACTGCTGCTTCATGGATCTGAAATATTTGCCATTATACTTATTGGCGTCTATAGAAGTAAGTACGGGTAACTTATAGAGTAAATATGATCTCCTCATATCCATATCTTGATTGTTTACAGGAAAATCCATGAACACCGACAACAGCAATCCGAGATTGGCAGTATTGATTGATGCAGATAACACCTTTAGAGTGATCGACATCATCGATGAATTATTTGAAGAAATATCGAAATTCGGGGATGCGAGCGTCAGGCGTATTTATGGCGACTGGACACAAAATCAACTGAGCCGCTGGAAGGAAATCTTACCTAAACACGCCATTCAACCAATTCAGCAATATGCCAATACTAAGGGTAAAAATGCAACGGATAGTGCACTGATTATTGACGCTATGGATCTGCTCTACACAGCTCCCCTGAATGGTTTTTGCATCGTCTCCAGTGATAGTGATTTTACCAGGCTGGCAATTCGATTCCGTGAATCCGGAAAATTGGTTTATGGTTTTGGTGAGAAAAAAACACCGGAGTCACTGCAAGCTGCCTGCAATGAATTCAAATACTTTGAAATTCTCTCGCAAAATAAGCAAGTCGACAGTGAAAACAATCTTTCAGTGCAAATGGAAGACAGTGCCGGTAAATCCAACTCAAGCCAGGAAAAGAAAGTCACTAAATCCACGATATCTTCAGGCGAAGCTGCGGCCATACCTGGCATCAAGAAGAACTCCAGGGAATTGGCAATGGATACTAAGCTGGTTTCATTAATTCGTTCAGCAATTGAAGCGCTTTCCGATGAAGACGGCTTTGCTCACATGGGTGAAGTGAAAAAACATATCGTGAAGAACCTTTCGGCGTTCGATTCACGTAATTACGGTTACGCAAAATTTAGTGATCTTATCAGAACCATTGGTTTGTTCGAAGTGGATTCTCAGAAGCAACGTATTAAAGATAAAAGGAAAAAATAAGTTTTCTCAAAATATTTTATACTTAAGAGACAATTTTCTTTACTTCACTGTCACCAGAGCCATACTGGGGAGGCGTGATGTGGTTCAGTAGACCGAAACACCCTGATTAAGAGAAAATATAATCTTAACTGGAGGAGAAATAATATACAACAAGCGAGATTAACTGCCAATTCAGCAGTATTCCTTATCAGCATGATATTTATTAGCACCGACGATTGTTTTGATATCATCTGAGTTTAAATGAAGTAATCGGCCGATTTCATCATAATCATCCGGTAATGCTGCATCGTCCCAGCCATTTGCGGAATGGCGGGCCAGATTAACAGCCAGAATGACATTGCGGACACGTTGCTGGTTAGCACAATCATCATCCATTAAAGTGATTAATAATTCCGGCAATTTCCATTTGATTGCTAAATCCAGTTGAAGCTGATGTATTGTGAATCCTAATATTTTTTCCTGTGCCACGGCGCTACGGATTGATTTATCCTGTTTCTGGATTGCTTTGATTGCCAACATTTCTTTTGGTGCAAAACACCACATCAGTATTTCGGTAATATCATGCAGAAGCGCAGCAATACGAACTTCTTCGAAATGCAGATCATGTAGCCGCACTGCCCAGTCAAATGCATATGCCGAAGCTAGATTTGCGCGATGGGAAACTTTCAGGAGTTGAACAAGTGCGCTCATATTTTCGCGATCCAGTACTTCTTCCACCAATGGTTTGGCCACAATTTTTTCTAAAGTTACTTCCATACCGATCATCATAATGACTTGATCAACTTCCATGATTTCATGCTCTTGAGAGCGATGTTTATGTTGTTGCAGATATCGCAATAACTTAACTGTCATCAAAGGGTCATTCTTTATGATGTGAGCAATATTCTTGGCATTCACATGTTGCCCATCCTGATGTAGATCTGAAATATTGCGAATGGTTTGCTTTAGTACCGGAATGTCTACCTTGCTCAGGAAGTTTATCCAGTCTGTCAGTGATCTTTTTTCTTTTTGCGGCATATTAAACTCCCGTTTAATAGAATCATATAGATGCATATCACGACATTTCTCGATAAATCTTTAGTAAACATATAATTAAGATTCAGTTAATTAATTCTTATAACACTATTAAGAATTAATGCAATAAAAAGAGAAATGATTGCCAATCAATCACTAATATGCGAAAGATGGTTACCTTTATTAAACTGAGTTTACTGGAGATAACCAAACTGGATGGTGTTCATCGGTTTGTTACTGGTTCTTATTAACGTCAGGCAGTACAATTCAGGATTATTTAACAATTATTAAATATACGCGATGAGCAATCCTTTACTTTCTGATATTGCAGTGGATACTTGGGTACAAGGTGGGCCGATTTCATTGGATAGTCTTATCGGCTCAGTCGTTCTGGTTGAGGTTTTTCAGGTCAATTGTCCGGGTTGTTTTCTTTATGCTTTACCCAGAGCGATTGAGTTACATGAGAAATATCACCGTAAAGGATTGATCGTTATCGGACTGGCGACAGCGTTTGAGGATTACGACAAGAATACACTGGAGAACTTGCGGAAATTAGTACAAACAGGTGAAGTGATAGGGCAGACATTTAAAGCACTACAGCAACATGGATTGCTGATTCAGGGTAAATTACAATGGCGATTACCATTTGCAGTTGGAATGGATCGTGTCGTGCCAGAAACTGAGCCAGTTACTGATGAGAAAGTATTGCGGTATACGCGAGAATTTTTACCTGATTTTGAGAAATTAATGGCTGACCAGAAACAGGCTGTTCTTAATCAGGTTAAGCATTACATGGAGCAGAAATCCATGAAAGCTGAAACTTTTGAACGCTTTGCTTTGCAAGGAACACCCTCATGCATTTTGTTTGATCGGGAAGGCCAATTAAGGGATGTATCATTTGGCCAGATAGAGCATAAGGAAGCCATGGTTGAACACTTGCTTGGATAAATGAGGCTATTGATCTAATCAACTTGCTATGACGTGGTCAAATCGATGTTTTAGATGCGTATTAATTTTCTGTGCTACATTCCGGGGTTGATTGACAATATCGTAGATTAATCGGAATAACGGATAATCGGCTATATTAAATAATTGATACTTATGTACCATTTCAAGTGTATGAATTCCTTCACCTGTTATATCCTGTGTTTCCCCTCTGGCCAGTCGACGCCCTAATTCATGGTGATGGGAATCGTCACTGGTCGCAGTTGTAATGAGATCTCCCAATCCAGCGAGCTGGTAGGCGCTGCCAGAGTGACCTCCCAGATGACAGACAATTTTATTTAATTCGTGTAAAGCTGTTACAGCAAGATAGCCGCGCATGTTATTGCCCAGTTGTAATGCATCCGCCATCCCAAAAACCAGCGCGTAGACATTTTTTAAAATAACCGACCAGCTGATCCCGGTAATATCGGGGGTATACTCAATATATAGATAAGTATCCTCAAAACTGTGACGGAGTATGTGATATGGAGTCATGTCACAACAGCCCAGCTGGGCAAAGGCATAGCGATCTGCCCGAATCTCTTCGGAGATCATAGGACCATATAGCAATGCATACAGTTGATGTGAAGCAAGGTTTTTAGCAAAGATCTGCGCTGCCGTTTGACCTTTTTCATCTAATCCCTTGGCAATGCTGACACAAAGGCAGGTACTTTTAAGCAATGGTGCAATATTTTTAACAATTCCCTGATGTGGGATGACCGGTAAACAAAAGAATACGATGTCTGCGTGGGGCGCCACATCTTCGAGTATCGCAGATTGAAAATTATCCTGTGGAAATTTCTCCCAAATATCCAGTGGGTGTTGTTTTCTGAGTAAATATTCCATGGCTTTACCCATTTCGCCATAACCCAGAATTAATATTCTGCATTGTTCTTTCATTCATCAGCCTCGATTGTCATAGGCGTTTATATCGATCCGCAGGTTGATCTAGCCAGTGTTCCAGACCCAAAGTATTGAGCGTGATATCAGAGCGGAGTAAGTTACTGATTTCTTCGTGAGATAGCAAACAACCGTGATCGGTCAGCCGCTGGAGAAAGAGTGTTTTCAGGGCTGTTGCGATAGTAGTTTGTCGATTTTTTTTGTCGGCATTTGCGCGCAATGCAATTTCCACATGTGCATCGATTAGATGGTGCATCGATTCGGCATGGTGCGACAAGTTGCTGATACGGCTGTAGTGCGTAAGATAAGCATAGCGTGGCGCATAACGCATAATACGATCAATCGATTGGTGGGCGGCACTGGGATCAAACTGTACGGGAGTGGTTGTGGGAAAGACAAACTCCAAACCATTAACATCAAATTCTCGATAGGAAACACCAAAAGTATCGCCGGTGAAAAAGGATTGACTTTGTGCGTCATAGATACAATTATGGTGGCGTGCATGGCCGGGAGTGTCGATGAACAATAAGGACCGACCATTCAAACTGATTTGACTTTCATCCGTGGCTTCAATAATTCGACTGGCATCAATCGGAAGAATCTCGCCATAGACCCGCTTAAATTCTGCTTCACCATAGACGGCCATTGCGCCAGCAATGAGTTGAGCAGGATCTGCCATGTGCCGCGCACCGCGCGGGTGAACAACCAGTTTTGCATTAGGAAACTGGCGCATGCATTCGCTGGCTCCTCCTGCATGATCCAGATGTATGTGGGTTAATATCACGTAAGTTACATCTTCAGGAGCAAGATTTTTTTGCTGGATTGATTCGATAACGCCAGGAATTGAAAAAGAAGTTCCGGTATCAATCAAAGCGATTTTACCATTTTCAACAATGATATGAATGGCTGCACGTTTGGGTCGATGAAACTGTGCATCAATGGCACTGATTCCATGCTCAAAGTCTGTTACAAGTGATAATGTCATGTGTCTAGGGTTCTTGGGATCTGTAAGTTGCTGCAATTATATGAAGCGGTGAATTATTTTATTGCGTATTTTAATTGTTCAAGAATAGCCGGGTTTTCCAGTGTAGAAATATCCTGAGTAATTTCTTCTCCTCTGGCTAATGTTCGCAGTAAGCGGCGCATAATTTTACCAGAGCGTGTTTTGGGTAAATTTTCACCAAAGCGGATTTCTTCCGGCTTGGCGATAGGACCGATTTCTTTGGCTACCCATTCGCGCAATTCATGGATGATTCTCTTGGCATCTTCGCCGTGAGGGTATTGACCTTTCAGTACAACAAATGCAACGACTGCTTCCCCTTTTATTTCATGAGGCTTCCCGACAACAGCGGCTTCGGCAACCAATGGGTTGGAGACCAGTGCAGATTCAATTTCCATGGTGCCCAATCGATGTCCTGATACATTCAAGACATCATCGATGCGCCCCATAATCCAGAAATAACCATCAGCATCACGATATGAAGAATCACCAGCCAGATAATAATTACCATGACCGATATCTTCAGGGAAATAGGTTTTCTTGAAACGCTCAGGGTCTCCCCATAGAGTGCGAATCTGCGAGGGGAAAGGGCGCTTGATTACCAAGAATCCGCCGCTGCCATTTTCTACATCGTGACCTGTTTCATCCACAATTGCTGCCTGGATTCCAGGTAGGGGCAGTGTGCATGAGCCTGGTTTAAGGGGGATGGCGCCGGGTATCGGTGCGATCATGTGACTGCCGGTTTCAGTTTGCCACCAGGTATCTACGATGGGGCAACGCGATTGCCCAATTTTCTTGTAGAACCACATCCATGCTTCCGGATTGATTGGTTCACCGACCGAGCCTAATAATCGCAGTGATGACAGATCATATTTTTCTGGTAAATCTGGCCCCAGTTTAATGAGTGAGCGAATGGCGGTCGGTGCAGTATAAAAAGTCGTGACTTTATGTTTCTGAATGATTTCCCAGAAGCGCCCTGCATCCGGATAAGTCGGTATGCCTTCGAAAATGACCTGTGTAGCCCCCATGGCCAGCGGACCATACGTTACATAACTATGTCCGGTTATCCAGCCTACGTCGGCCGTGCACCAGAAAATATCGGTTGATTTATAATCGAATACCCATTGCATGCTCAGTATGGTACCGAGCAAGTAACCTGCGCTGGAGTGTTGCACACCTTTCGGTTTTCCGGTTGAGCCGGATGTATAGAGTGTAAACAGAGGATGTTCAGCATTTACCCATTCGGGTTCACAGTAATTATCAGCATTGCGGGTGATTTCATGCCACCAGACATCTCGGGTTGGATTAAATGGGATTTCAGCGCCGGTGCGTTGATAAACAATGACTGATTTGACAGATTCCGTACCACCCATTTTGATGGCCTCATCGACAGTGGATTTAAGTGGATTATGTTTGCCACCCCGTACTTGTTCATCGGCGGTAATGACAGCGATTGCACCTGCATCCGTGATACGTTCATGCAGACTTTTTGCGGAGAAGCCACCAAACACAACCGAGTGAATGGCGCCGATGCGGGCGCATGCCTGCATGGCAACTACTGCTTCAATGCGCATGGGCATATAGATGACAACACAATCGCCTTTTTTTATATTCTGTGATTTAAGGGCGTTGGCAAACTGACATACACGCTGGTGCAGATCGCGGTAGGTTGATCGAGTCACTTGACCATCGTCAGATTCAAAAATAATGGCAGTTTTATCAGCCTGTGTGCTGAGGTGGCGATCCAGGCAGTTTGCCGATATATTTAATTCGCCATCGTTAAACCATTTAAAGAATGGAGGATTCTGATCATCCAGAATGTGCGTGAAAGGTTTATGCCAAAGAATATACTCTTTTGCCAGTTTTCCCCAGAATTCCTCATAGTCATTGTCTGCCTGAGCGCATAATGCAGCATAAGCCTGAATGCTGGATATATTCGCTTGTCGAATAAAGGATTCGCTGGGTGGGAAAATGCGGGTTTCATTTAAAACAGACTCAATGATTGACATGATGGTTCTATCTCGCTTTTATTCGTTTGTAAACACGATGGATAATTGTATCACTGGCGCTTGGTGTCATCGGTAGTTCTTGGTTGAGATGAGCTATTCCGCAACTAAACGCTATGGTGCACTGCGACTGACATTACAGAAAACAGCCGAATGAGCGCTAATCTGTTACATCTAGAGAAGTTTATGTTTTATTTTTTATAAATTTTTGCTAAAATATGCCTGTAAATTGGATGGGCTACTTCAGCCCATTTTTTATTTGTGGCGAGGCTATGGTACTGGAAGAATTGTTAGAGTCAACTCTGCGCGGCATGGGGTATGAGTTGGTCGAACTGGAACAACTGGCGCGTGGCAAATTGCTGAGAATATTTGTAGATAAAGAAGGCGGGATTAATATAGATGATTGTGTAGCTATCAGCAATCATTTAAGTCGGTTATTGGTTGTTGAAAATATTGATTATGGCCGGCTTGAAGTATCATCACCCGGCTTGGATAGGCCATTAAGGAAAGAAGCTGACTTTCTCCGTTTTAAAGGAGAAACGATTAAAGTAAAGTTGCGAGTTTCTTTACAAGGGCAAAGAAATTTTGTTGGAGTTCTGCGAGACATAAATGATGGCATAATAAAACTTGAAGTCGAAGGGAAATTGTTAGACCTTGAATTGAGTAACCTTGGAAAAGCTCGTTTGGTTCCAAAATTGTAGGTATATAAAAATTTGGCTGGAGGACTATGAGCCGCGAAATTTTACTGTTGGTAGATGCGTTGGCACGTGAAAAATCTGTTGAAAAAGAAATTGTTTTCACAGCATTGGAAATGGCATTGGCATCGGCTACAAAAAAACGATTTCAAGAAGATATTGACGCGCGTGTTTCTATAAATAGACAAACAGGTGAGTATCAATCCTTTCGTCGTTGGTTGGTCGTGGAAGATGACGCAGTCGAGGAATCTGCGCGCCAGATATCTTTAGGCGAAGCTGCAACAATAGATGCAGAGATACAATTAGGTGGGTATGTTGAAAAGCCGCTCGAACCAATTGAGTTTGGTCGTATCGGTGCGCAGGCGGCTAAACAAGTAATTTTTCAAAAAATCCGCGACGCTGAGCGTGAACAAACGCTGAATGATTTTCTGGACAGAGGAGACTATCTGGTCACCGGTACCATCAAGCGTATGGAGCGAGGTAATGCCATTATTGAGTCAGGCAGAATCGAGGCTGAATTGCCGCGCGATCAGGTGATACCAAAAGAAAATTTGCGCGTTGGCGATCGAGTGCGTGCTTATCTCTACAAGGTCGATCGTGTTTCCAGAGGGCCGCAACTGAAGCTTTCGCGAATTTCCCCAGAATTTCTGATTAAATTGTTTGAACTGGAAGTTCCGGAAATTGAAGAAGGCTTGCTGGAAATCAAAGTAGCTGCGCGGGATCCTGGATCACGTGCGAAGATAGCGGTTAAATCGAATGATCCACGGATCGATCCAATCGGTACCTGCGTTGGTATGCGTGGCTCCAGAGTGCAGGCGGTTATCAGTGAACTGGCTGGTGAACGTGTTGATATCATATTATGGTCGGATGATCCGGCTACTTTTATAATTAATGCACTGGCGCCCGCTGAGATCAGCAGTATCATGGTTGATGAAGAAAAGCACAGCATGGACATCGTGGTTGATGATGATAATCTCGCCCAGGCAATTGGTCGCGGAGGGCAGAATGTGCGTCTTGCATCCGAGCTAACAGGCTGGGAGCTTAATATCATGACGGTGGAAGAATCAAAAACGAAGCACGAGGCAGAAGCTTCGCAGATTCTTCAGCTTTTTATGACAAAACTGGATGTGGATGAAGAAGTTGCTGAAATATTAGTACACGAGGGATTTGCTACTCTGGAAGAAGTGGCTTATGTTCCCTTGAACGAAATGCTGGAAATTGAATCATTGGATGAAGATACTGTCAATGAAATACGGAATCGTGCCCGTAATGTGCTTCTGACCGACGCAATTGCCAATGAAGAAAAAGTTGAACATGTGGCAGATGATTTACTTTTATTAGAGGGTATTGATATTAATATCGTACGAGAATTGGCGTCAAAAGGGATTAATACCCAGGCAGATTTAGCGGATCTGGCGGCTGACGATCTGGTAGAAATGACCGGAATAGATATTGAGCGTGCTAATCAATTAATTATTAAAGCCCGTGAACCATGGTTTACTTGATTTAGTAATCAACTGATTGTCTTGGCAGGATTGTTTATTTATTTTAAGTGAACCTGATTGTGGTTTTGAATGCTGAAGGGTTATAAATGGCTCAAATGAGTGTAGAACAATTTGCTAATGAACTGGGTTTGTTGCCTGCAGTATTGCTGGAGCAATTGCAAGCCGCAGGTGTAAAAAAATTGTTAGCCAAAGATAGTTTAACAGAGCAGGACAAAGCTCAATTGTTGGACTATCTTCGTAAAACTCATGGAGCGACGGAAGCTAAAAGTAAAGTGACACTGACTCGACGACAAACCTCTGAGATACGGAAATCGGATAGTACGGGTCGAGCCAGGACAATTCAGGTTGAAGTCAGAAAGAGACGCGTACTGACCAAAGCTGCTGAGCCGGTAAGTGCTGGAAATGAACCCGTTGTTGCAAAGATACCGGAAGTAGTCAGTCAACCTGTTTCGGAATCTGTTATTGATGCTGGCGAGTTGGCACTTCGTCAGGAAGAAGCCCGGAAACAGGCTGAACTAATGGCACGTCAGGCGGCAGAGATCAAGCAAAAGAAATCACGGAAAATCACGGAACAATCGGATGCCAAAGAAGAATCCGGTACGATTAACGATTCTTCTGCCATTGCTAAAACTAAAGCACTGCCATCCTCTGGTGCGCCACCTGCCACTGAATCAGACAATATCAGACCTGCATCAGTAACAAATAAAGAATCACAAGCCGACGTACCGTCGCAATTAAATGCAACGGAAGGTACATTGCATAAGCCCGTAGTAAAACCCGATGACAAAGCTGACAAGAAAAAGAAACAAGCCAAACAGGTTATCTGGAAAGATGAGAATACTAAAAAACGTGGTGTAAAGACACGGGGTGATATAACTGGCGGCCAAGGTTGGCGTACGCGCAGAGAGAAACACGGTAAGCCGACGCAACATGCAGATGAACAGAATCTACACAGCTTTTCTGCACCAACAGAACCCATTGTGCGGGAAATTATGGTGCCTGAGACAATTTCTGTCAGCGCACTCGCGCAGAAGATGACTGTTAAAGCAGCGGATGTTATTAAGGTATTGATGAAAATGGGTAGTATGGTAACGATCAATCAAATGCTGGATCAGGAAACAGCAATGATCGTGGTAGAAGAAATGGGACATATTGCAAAATATGCGACGATGGATAATCCCGAAGCTTTCCTGACTGATACCGAGATATCTACTACCGATGCAAAGATGATTCCCCGTGCACCGGTGGTTACCGTAATGGGCCACGTTGATCATGGTAAAACATCGCTGCTGGATTATATTCGCCGCACGCGAGTTGCTGGAGGTGAAGCGGGTGGTATTACGCAGCACATTGGTGCTTATCATGTTGAAACTAATCACGGCATGATCACTTTTCTGGATACCCCGGGCCATGAAGCATTTACCGCAATGCGTGCACGCGGTACAAAGATTACAGATTTAGTGATCCTTGTAGTTGCTGCGGATGATGGTGTCATGCCTCAGACGATTGAGGCAATTCATCATGCGAAAGCTGCCAAAATTCCGATTATCGTTGCAGTCAATAAAATGGATAAACCTGAAGCGAATGTGGAGCGCATCAGGCAGGAATTAATAGTCCATGAGGTTGTGCCGGAAGACTGGGGTGGGGATACGATGTTTGTCGAAGTATCGGCAAAAACCGGACAAGGTATTGATTCGCTGCTGGAAAGCATATTACTTCAGGCAGAAGTGCTTGAACTTAAGGCCCCTTTGGATACATCTGCGCGCGGCGTGGTAATTGAATCACGACTGGACAAAGGTCGTGGGCCATTAGCAACTATATTGGTACAATCCGGCACTCTGAAACGTGGCGATGTCCTGTTGGTAGGTAGCGTATATGGCAAAGTACGTGCCATGAATGATGAAAACGGCAAGGCAATCAAACAGGCAGGTACGTCAATACCAGTAGAAGTTCAAGGCTTGTCTGAAGTGCCGGAAGCTGGGGAAGTTGTGATAGCGCTGGATGATGAGAGAAAAGCGAGAGAGATTGCGCTCTTCCGGCAAGGTAAATATCGTGATGTAAAACTGGCAAAGCAGCAAGCGGCAAAGCTGGAAAATGTTTTTGACCAGAAAGATGATGTCAGGATACTGGCACTGATTATTAAATCGGATGTACAGGGATCTGCGGAAGCGCTGGCTTATGCGCTGCATAAACTTTCGACCGATGAAGTAAAGGTGAATATTATTCATAGCGGTGTTGGTGCAATTATTGAATCCGATATTAATCTGGCGCTGGCTTCAAAAGCTGTGGTAATTGGTTTTAATGTCCGCGCTGATGCAAGCGCCCGTAAACTGATTGCTTCCAGTGGTGTTGATGTTCGTTATTACAATATCATTTATGAAGCAGTTGATGAGGTTAAGGCCGCACTGTCAGGAATGATGTCGCCGGATCGTAAGGAAAGCATTCAAGGTCTGGTGGAAATTCGTGAGATTTATCGTATCCCTAAGGTGGGTGTAGTCGCTGGTTGCTATGTGTCTGATGGTATTGTTAAGCGAAACTCGCTAGTCAGGGTATTGCGGGATGGACTGGTGGTGCATAGCTGCGAATTAGATTCACTTAAACGCTTCAAGGACGATGTTAAGGAAGTGCGAGAAGGATTCGAATGTGGCCTGTCACTTAAGAATTTTAATGATATTCAGGCGGGCGATCAACTGGAAGCCTATGAAATTGTTGAAACAGCACGGTTCTTATAGTAAGCACTCCGGACAGCACAGCTTATATGCCGAAAGATTTCTCCAGAACATTACGGGTTGCTGACCAGATACAACGTGAATTAGCTGATCTGTTACAAAATGAGATCAAGGATCCTCGTGTGGGAAAAGTTACGATCACTGCAGTTGAAGTGACTCGCGACTACGGGCATGCCAAAATTTTCTACACAACATTAGGAAGTGTAGAAGAAAATTTTTTGGCTGAAAATGGATTGGATCATGCAAAGGGTTTTCTGCGATCAAATTTGTCGCATCGAATGAAGTTAAGAGTTATCCCGCAGTTACATTTTGTTTATGATGAATCTGTCGAACGCGGAGTACGCTTGTCTAAACTGATAGACGAAGCAATCGCTCAAGAAAAAACACCCCCTCTATCAAATTCTGATAATTGAAGTAAGCTGCATGCTGCCTGCAGAATTTATTCAAACTGGCTCTGCCAAACCGATTAAACGAGCCAAGCGGAATATCAACGGTGTTCTGTTACTGGATAAACCGTACGGTATCTCATCCAATAAAGCACTGCAGCGCGTAAAGTTTGATTTTTCCGCAAACAAATCCGGCCATACTGGGACCCTGGATCCTATGGCAACCGGATTACTCCCTATCTGTCTGGGAGAAGCAACAAAATTTTCATCTGTACTGCTCGGTGCTGACAAAATGTATGAAGCTATATTAAGACTCGGATTTATGAGTACAACTGGAGATGCCGAAGGAGAAATTACGCAGCTAACTACCGATACAAGACAATTTAATAGGTTGGAATATGAAGATATATTACGTCAGTTTATTGGCAAAATATCCCAGGTGCCACCGATGTATAGTGCACTGAAGTATCATGGAAAACCTTTATATGTCTATGCGAGAAGTGGTGAAGTAATTGAGCGACCTCCTCGGGAAATTTCAATCTATGGCATAAAAATCAATTCAGTGGTCGATGATGAATTACATATTACTGTCCACTGTGGAACCGGAACTTATATCCGGACGCTGGCAGAAGATATCGGTAAGGCATTGGGGTATGGGGGTGCATATTTGATAAAGCTACGCCGACTTGCTATCGATCGCTTTAATCTATCGCAAGCACAAACAATGACAGTACTTGAAACAATGAGCCTAACCGAGCGGGATAATTGTTTGCTTCCCATTGATTCCTTATTACAACAATTTACAGCGGTGACGCTGGATCAGTCAGCAACACTTAATTTGATACAAGGACGCAGTATATCGGCTTTACCTGCCGCAAGAAGCCTGACAGCGGGTACTGTTGTTCGGCTATATGACCCACAACAGCAATTTTTCGGTCTGGGTGAAGTAACATCTGAACAGAAAATCATCCCCAAACGATTGCTGGCCAATTCACTTTGCTTGGATAAATAGCTGCCAAGTGTGTGGGCATCTGGAAATCGTAATAGTGCCATACCCAGTATCAATGCGTTATATAATTACCCGTTCTTCTTTAATAGAATTAATAAACAATAATAATGTTACAGGGAAGTAATCTGGCATGTGTGCGTGGTGATCGCGAACTATTCAAGGGAATTAATTTTTCCCTTGAAGCAGGTGGGTTATTGCAGGTAAAAGGCCCTAACGGCAGTGGGAAAACCAGCATGTTGCGAATGTTGTGTGGGCTATCAAATCCTGCTTCCGGGGAAATCTCATGGTGCGGTCAGGCAATTCGTTCATTAGGAAGCGACTATTATAATTCGGTAACTTACATTGGTCATTTGAGCGGCACTAAAGATGACCTGACTGTTATCGAAAATCTGCGTATTTCGAGCGCATTATCCGGATTTGAGATTAGTATTCCACAGGCACGAGAGGCGCTTCAATATATGGGGCTGGGTGGAAGAGAAATACTGCCTGCAAAAGTCTTGTCACAAGGACAGCGCAGGCGAGTTGCTTTGGCACGTTTATTAGTTTGTAAAACGGCATTATGGATACTCGATGAGCCACTTGCGGCACTCGATGCAATGGCCGTTAAGTTGATACAGGGACTACTGGAGCAACATCTGCAGGAAAATGGAATGATCGTGATGACGACACATCAGGAAATTGATATTGCCGTACCATCAATAACTCAATTGCAACTGGCTTGATATGTTTCTGTGGATAATCCAGCGTGATCTTTTATTAGCAGTACGGCGTCAATCGGATGTATTAACTACTTTATTCTTTTTTGTCATCGTCGTGAGTTTGTTTCCATTGAGTGTAGGGCCGGAAATGAATATGTTGCGTACGATGGCACCTGGAGTAGTATGGGTGGCGGCATTGCTGGCTTCCATGTTATCGCTGGGAAGAATGTTTTCAAATGATTATCTCGACGGTACGCTGGAGCAAATGTTGCTATCACCACAATCATTGTCACTTTTGGTGTTGGGAAAAGCCTTGGCGCATTGGCTGGTGACCGGCGTACCATTGGTATTGATGGCCCCTGTTCTGGGCATTCAATATGATTTGCCGATCGATGCATTGTTTGTTTTAACGATATCATTATTGTTGGGAACGCCCGTTCTCAGTTTGATTGGTGCGATTGGTGCCGCCTTGACACTTGGGTTGCGAGGAGGGGGCGTACTGGTTTCACTATTGGTATTGCCGCTGTATATTCCTGTCTTGATTTTTGGAGCCGGTGCAGTGGATGCCAATATGTCAGGACTTGGGTTTGAAGCACACTTTTCCCTATTAGGAGCATTCCTTCTGGCATCGCTGGTATTGTCACCCTGGGCAGCAGCGGCTGCTTTGCGAGTTTCAATGGAATAGCGGTTGTCAGGATTGTCTCTTCTGCTCCTGAAATTCAATATGACATGTCCCAGCTTTATGCAGTAATACTGCGTTATTTGAAACTTTCAATGTGCTGAATCTTCTAATAGAAATCAATTCTTGATTTGTGTTTTTTAGTATAGAATTGGCGGCTATAAAAATTAGGGTCAAAGTCAGAACGTAATTTAATATTAAGAATTATAAAATCTAATATGGCAATTAACTGGTTCAAATATTCTTCTCCTGCAAGTTTCTATTCGCTTGCGGGTAAAATGATTCCTGTGTTTGTTTTAGCTGCGGTAGGATTACTGATAGGGGGGCTGTATGTTGGATTCTTTGTGGCCCCTACTGATTTTCAACAAGGGGAAGCTTACCGGATTATCTTTATCCACGTTCCGGCTGCCTGGATGTCAATGTTTCTCTATGTGGTAATGGCTTTTTGGGCTGGCATCGGTCTTGCTTTTAATACACGTCTCTCTTCCATGCTTGCGACAGCCATTGCGCCGACTGGTGCCATGTTCACCTTTCTGGCGCTCTGGACTGGTGCGTTATGGGGAAAACCCATGTGGGGAACTTGGTGGGTATGGGATGCGAGGCTCACTTCAGAATTGATTTTATTATTTCTTTATATTGGTTTTATGTCCTTACAAGCAGCCATTGATGACCCTCGCCGTGCTGATAAGGCGGGAGCAATTATTGCGCTGGTTGGTGTCGTCAATATCCCGATCATTTATTTCTCAGTTCAATGGTGGAATACCTTACATCAAGGTGCATCAGTAAGTGTGAATCAGGCGCCGGCAATGGCAACAACTATGCTGATGGGTATGCTCATTATGGTGTTTGCTAGCTGGATGTATTCGATTGCAGTAATATTAAAACGCCTGCGCGTTATTATTCTTGAGCGAGAACAGCATACCGCTTGGGTAAGTGAATTGCGACAGAAGGAGATTATGGGATGAATTGGACGAGTTGGTCAGAATTTTGGTCGATGGGAGGATATGGGTTTTATGTCTGGGGTTCATATTCTGTTGCGTTCATTTGTATTATTGGTGAAATTTTATTAATTTCAAAGCGCCGTCGAACTTTAGAGAAGCAGCACAGTCTCATTCTCGAACCTAATACAAAAACAAAAGAGATAAAAAATGAAACCACGTCATAAAAAACTGGCAATGATTGTTGCAGGAGTCACTGCATTAGGAGTTGCCTCTATTCTGGTATTGAACGCTTTTCAGAGTAATCTGGTTTTTTTCTTTAGCCCTACGCAAGTTGCTGCCAACGAGGCACCAATAGGAAAAAGCTTCCGGATTGGTGGATTGGTGGAAGAGGGCAGTGTTCAGAGAGAAGATGGCAGTACAACAGTTCGATTCTCGGTAACAGATACCGCCAAAACAATACCAGTTGTTTATACTGGAATTCTTCCAGATCTATTCAGAGAAGGAAAAGGTATTGTCGCACAAGGTAAAATATCTACCGATGGTATTTTTAAGGCAGATGAAGTTCTTGCCAAACATGATGAGAATTATATGCCTCCTGAAGCAGCAAGTGCTTTAGAGCAAGCTGCCAAGGTCCAAAAGGCATCTTTAATACAATAATCCCCGGTCTGTGTTTTAATAGCATTAAATATAATTTATCTTCGTATAATCATTAACCTATAGTATAAAATCATGATTCCAGAAATTGGTAATTTCTCCCTGATTCTTGCACTTCTCTTAGCTTTAATCCAAGGAACACTGCCTATTATTGGTGCGGCGCGTAATATTCCTTCGTGGATGGCGTTGGCGAGACCAGTTGTTCAAGGGCAATTCGTATTTGTATTAATTGCTTTCCTGTGTTTAGCCTATTCATTTGCCAGCAGCGATTTTTCGGTTTTGAATGTAGCAAAAAATTCAAATACTGAGTTGCCTTTTCACTTTAGAGTGGCAGCAACGTGGGGATCTCATGAGGGCTCCCTGTTACTGTGGGTGTTTATGCTAACGGGATGGTCTGTTGCGGTGAGTGTATTCAGCAAGCAATTGCCGGATGATGTCGTTGCGCGTGTATTAGGTGTTCTCGGCCTTGTAAGTGTCGGCTTTCTCTTGTTTATGCTGTTTACTTCTAACCCATTTGACCGTCTTTTGCCAGCAGCAATGGAAGGCAGTGATTTGAATCCCTTATTGCAAGATGCAGGGATGGTAATTCATCCACCCATGCTGTACATGGGGTACGTGGGGTTTTCTGTTGCTTTCGCTTTTGCGATCGCAGCATTGCTAAGTGGCAAACTGGATGCGACATGGGCACGTTGGTCTCGTCCGTGGACAACCGTGGCATGGGTATTTCTCACTTTTGGAATTATGCTCGGCAGCTGGTGGGCCTACTATGAATTAGGTTGGGGTGGCTGGTGGTTCTGGGATCCTGTTGAGAATGCATCATTCATGCCATGGCTGGTTGGAACTGCATTAGTTCATTCATTAGCGGTTACTGAGAAACGTGGGAGTTTTAAAAGTTGGACAGTTTTACTGGCGATATGTACATTTGCGTTAAGTTTAATGGGTACTTTCCTGGTGCGTTCCGGCGTGCTTACATCCGTGCATGCATTTGCGACTGACCCAGAACGCGGTATATTTATTCTGGGATTCCTAGTTATCGTGGTAAGTAGCTCATTGCTGTTATTTGCATGGCGGGCGCCTAAAGTTGGATTGGGTGGCAAGTTTGCCCTTCTGTCACGTGAATCATTGTTACTGGCCAATAATTTATTGTTATTGGTTGCTGCCGGTAGTGTTCTGCTGGGAACATTGTATCCATTGATTATTGATGCATTGGGTCTTGGAAAATTATCGGTTGGCCCTCCTTATTTTGAAGCAGTGTTTGTACCAGTAATGACACCAGCAATTTTCCTGATGGGTGTAGGACCTATTGCACGCTGGAAACAAATGAGCCTGCCGTCACTGGTTGTACGGCTACGATGGGCTTTTGCCATAAGTGTGACATCTGCCTTGATCATGCCGTATTTTATGGGCGAATGGAAACCATTGGTAAGCTTTGGCTTGTTATTGGCTTTCTGGATTATTGTTTGTGCTATTGTCAATCTGAAACACCGGCTTGGTAATAGTGGGGAAGGTAATATTTTTTCTCGTCTAGCCAGACAATCAAGAAGTTATTATGGAATGCATTGTGCACATTTAGGAGTGGCGGTATTTATTATTGGCGTTACGCTGGTCAATGGTTATGAAGCAGAGAAAGATGTTCGAATGGATGTCGGTAGTAAGGTAACTGTGGGTGGATATACATTCCAGTTTAATGGTACCAGCAATGTCGAAGGCCCCAATTACAAGGCAGTACGTGGCGATATCGCTGTGATTAAAGATGAGCAGATGGTTCGCTCGTTATATCCGGAAAAACGGACCTATAATGCATCCGGGATGGCGATGACGGAAGCAGCGATTGATACGGGCATATTCAGGGATTTATATGTTGCGTTAGGTGAACCACTTGCAAATAATGCATGGGTAGTTCGTGCGTATTACAAGCCTTTTGTTGACTGGATCTGGTTTGGATGTTTGTTAATGGCATTTGGTGGGGTATTGTCTGTTACAGATCGACGCTATCGTCTGAAAATAAATAAAACCAATCCTGCACAGACAGAGAAAATCATAGAAAAAGCTGATAATGCCCAAGAAGGAATACCTACAGCTGTAACTGGTTCATCAGTAAGCGCTGCGGTGCTGGCGACGGAGACTAGAAAAGCATGATGCGATATTTAGCACCATTGATTGCTTTTATAGTATTGGCATTATTCTTGCTAGTGGGACTTACCTTGAATCCGCGACAGGTTCCATCACCATTAATCGATAAGCCTGCACCGATTTTTCAACTCAACCAGTTACATGATCCAAATAAGGTAATGACATCCCAGGATAATCTTGGCAAAGTATGGCTATTGAATGTATGGGCATCCTGGTGCGTCGCTTGTCGAGATGAGCATCCATTATTGGTTCAATTGGCTAATACCGGGATTGTGCCTGTTTATGGACTTAACTATAAAGATGAGCGTACGACAGCGTTGCAATGGCTGAAGCAATTTGGAGATCCTTACACGATTAGTGTTGTTGATCCTGAGGGAAGAGTAGGTATTGATTATGGTGTTTATGGTGTCCCTGAAACGTATGTGATTGATAAAAAAGGAATTATAAGGCATAAGCAAATAGGGCCAGTAACGGTTGATGCATTACAGAAAAAGATAATTCCACTGATTGTTGAATTACAAAGGCAAACATAATGAGACCCAAGATGGTTTTACCTTATTCATTTATTGAATTAAACAAACTCTTTATTATCTTTTTACTGGTATTAATAGCACCAACAATCGTATGGGCAAAAGAAGCAATACCGGTTGCTGAAAATCTGGAAGTTGAAAAGAGAATGTTGAAACTTACGGAGAATTTACGGTGTCTGGTCTGTCAGAATGAAACTATTGCAGATTCTCGAGCAGATTTCTCAAATGATATTCGACGCGAAATTCGTGAACAGATTAAAGTCAATAAAAGCGACCAGGAGATTATCCAGTTTATGGTTGATCGGTATGGCGATTTTGTTCTTTATGATCCTCCTATGAAACCTACAACATTATTGTTATGGTTTGGACCGGTAGCTTTATTTCTTGTTGGCTTTGGGGCTTTGGTTATGTACCTCAGACGTCGTCGTGAACAAATTGAAGATGTACCACTATCTGAAGCACAGCTTAAAAAAGCTGAGGCTCTATTGAAAGAAAATAAAGGTAATTAACGTATGACGTCATTCTGGATTGTTTCTGGTTTTTTTATTGTAGCCGCTCTATTGTTCATTATCCCTACACTTCTGAGGCAAAGAAATATTCAACAGGAAAATATGGAACATGATGCAATTAATGTCAGTGTTTATCGTGATCAGCTCGCAGAACTGGCCAGAGATTTGGAAAATGACATCCTGACTCAGGAGCAGTATGAAAAAAGTAAACAAGAATTACAACAACGGATGTTGCAGGATATTCCTGGTGGGGAAAAAATGGCTATAAAAGAATCAAAAAAAATGCATAATATTGCATTATCGACTGTTATAACATTGACCTTTCCTCTGGTAGCCGTTCTCCTTTATTTGCTGATAGGCGATACACGTGGATTATTGCCTCAAGCACAATTGGCTAATGCGACACAGATGAAACGTGGTGGTGAATCACCGGCTGGGCATGATAATTTTTCATCTGTATTAGAAAATCTTATCGCAAGACTTAACAAAGATCCTGAGGATATTGAAGGGTGGATCATGTTGGGACGTACTTATGCGATTATGGAACGATATAATGAAGCAAGTAATACGTATGCAAAGTTAATTGAGCTTGTCCCAAATAACCCTCAAATACTGAGTGATTATGCGGATGTGTTAGCAATGAAAAATCAAGGAAGCCTGATTGGTAAACCCACAGAGTTAGTTAATGAGGCTTTACGCATCGATCCGGAATATCCCAAAGCTTTAGCTTTGGCAGGTACTGCTGAATTTGAACAGCAGAACTACGGGCAGGCTGCAGTGCATTGGCAGAAACTACTGGATGGAATCCCTGCTGATTCACAGTTGGCCAAGTCGGTTAAAGATAGTATCGCTGAAGCTAAATTGCTGGCAACTGATGGGAATAGCTTAGTCGCTGCAAAACAACAAGATAAACAAAATAATAAAGCATCAGAGCCGGAAGTAAGTGCGCAGCCTGCGGCTTCAGCACCCGCACAGCCTACATCAATTTCCGTATCAGGAAAGGTAATGATTAGTGATGTTTTGGCTTCCAAAGCCTCTCCGAATGATACTTTATTTATCTATGCACGCGCAAAGACCGGTCCAAAAATGCCGCTTGCTATTTTACGTCTAAAAGCGAGCGATTTACCGGCAACATTTAAATTGACTGATGATATGGCTATGACACCGACCATGAAAATGTCAAGTTTTCCTGAGATTGTGATTGAAGCAAGAATTAGTAAATCTGGGCAGGCTGTGCCGTCAAGTGGGGATCTTCAAGGGTTTAGTCAACCAGTAAAGATAGGCAATAATGAGATTGCGATCACTATTGATCGACAGATTCCTTAATTGTTAAATTGATTATAATCATATGCTGTTACTTGATCAACCAGTATCAAACTTTACCTTATCATCTACCAGTGATAAGGTTTTTTCTCTCTCTGAGAAGATAGGTAAGAATCTGGTAGTTTATTTTTATCCAAAAGATGATACGCCGGGGTGTACAACAGAAGGTCAGGATTTTCGTGATAATTTTGAAGCTTTCAAGCAATTAAATTGTGAAATTGTTGGTATCTCGCGCGATAATATAAAATCGCATGAGTGTTTCAAGGAAAAAATGGAGTTTCCTTTTGAACTTCTAAGTGATACGGATGAAAAAGTCTGCGAATTATTTAATGTCATAAAGATGAAAAATATGTACGGTAAGCAGGTACGTGGCATTGAACGAAGTACTTTTGTTCTGGATGATATGGGTATTTTAAGAAAAGAATGGCGCGGTGTTAAAGTACCGGGTCATGTGCAGGAAGTTTTAGAATTCGTTAGAATACTCTGATAATGCTGAATTACAGAGTTCCCCATGTCTTATTTGGATTCTAATTACTGGCAGGATGTTTAAAAATCCTATGTGATGTTTTTCTCAGTGGGCTGTTAGCTGAGCAGATGTCTGATCATATTTTGTTCCTTGATTAATTCTTCATAACTTTTTAGCATTTTTTCTCGATCAAAGTGACTTATTTCTAGCTTGGACACAAGTTGGTATTGACCCTTCTGACATGTAACCGGAAAGCTATATATCACTCCAGCAGGTATGTCGTAACTGCCATCTGAAGGTATTCCCATCGATACCCAATTATTTTCTTCAGTACCAAAAATCCAGTCTTGCATATGATTAATGATGGCATTTGCTGCACTGGCGGCGCTTGATTTGCCCTGACGTGCTTCAATAATTGTCATGCCACGTTTCTGAACAGTCGGAATAAAGTAATTTTCTATCCAGGCAGAATCAGATATAAGCGATGTTACCTTCTCATTATTCACAATAGCATGACTTAAATCAGGATATTGTGTGTCTGAGTGATTACCCCATATAATCATTTTTTTGATACTTGACACGGGTTTCATAAGCTTCTGTGCAACTTGAGTTAATGCACGATTATGATCCAGTCTTAGCATGGCTGAGAAATTCTTAGGATCAAGATCTGGTGCATTGCTCATGGCAATATATGCATTAGTATTTGCCGGGTTTCCAACAACCAACACTTTTACATCACGCTTGGCCACAGCATTGAGTGCTTTCCCATGCTCTATAAAAATGGGGCCATTTGCTTCGAGTAAATCTTTGCGCTCCATGTTTTTACTGCGAGGGCGTGCGCCAACGAGTAATGCGATATCCACATTTTCAAATACAACATGAGGATTGTCTGTCGTGATGATGCCTGCTAACAAGGGAAAGGCGCAATCGTGCAATTCCATGACAATGCCATCAAATAAGAATTTTGCATCAGATATGTCGTGAAGTTGCAGGATAATAGACTGATCCTTGCCGAACATGTCTCCTGCTGCGATACGAAATAACAGGCTGTAGCAAATCTGACCAGTTGCACCAGTGATAGCAATACGAATAGGCGGTTTCATTTTTTCCAATCCTCGAAAAGCCATCAAAAGGCTGTAAAATTGGGACGGTATATAAGAATTTGATAAATTATACTTGTAAACCAGTTAATGCGGAAGGTTGTTTCATAGCGAATTGATATTTCCTGATTGTGATGCACTCTGAATGGGATAGATTAAATAATAATTTGATTCAATCAGTATCTTGATAATCAAAGAATTTTTTGGAACTATTTTACTGATGCGTAATATAATCGATTTATATAATAAATTGCTTGTCAATATACGGGACTTCCATAGTAGCCTGGCAGGCCAATCGCATTAACAGAAATTATAAAATAACGTATCGATAAACGAATGCGAATTCTTCATATACTTGATCATTCAATTCCGCTGCATAGCGGCTACACATTTCGCACACTCTCCATTCTTAAAGCCCAACGACTATTAGGATGGGAAACATTCCATCTGACTAGTATCAAGCAAGGAAGAACTGACTCTTTGGAAGAAGATATTAATGGTTGGCATTTTTATCGCACACCTACTAAGTTTGAGTTTCTGTCAAGAATTCCAATCCTGAATCAATTATCCGTCATTGAAAGCCTAACCCAACGTTTAAGTGAAGTGGTTGGAATGGTTAAGCCAGATATACTGCATGCCCATTCTCCTGCATTAAATGCGATTGCTGCATTACGAATTGGCCGTCGCCTAGGTATTCCTGTTGTTTATGAGATCAGAGCTTTCTGGGAAGATGCTGCCGTTGATCATGGTACCAGTCGGGAATGGGGACTGCGTTATCGCTTGACCCGTTTGCTTGAAACCTATGCAGTCAAGCAGGTTGATGCGGTAACTACAATTTGTGAAGGTTTGTGCAATGAAATTATTAGCCGTGGTATACCTTCTGAAAAAATAACCATAATCCCAAATGCTGTCGATATTGAAAAATTTTCTGTTAATGGAGCACCTGACCTGGTACTTAAGGAACAACTGGGTTTAAAGGACAAAAGACTAATTGGCTTTGTCGGATCATATTATGCATATGAAGGTTTGGGTGTTTTAATACAGGCGCTTCCACTAATACGCACTAAGATACCAGAATTATGTATATTGTTGGTTGGCGGCGGGCCACAAGATAAAAATTTGAAAGATCTTGTTAGTACATTAAATCTGGAAGATAAAGTAATATTTGTAGGTCGTGTTCCGCATGAACAGGTGCAGAAGTATTATGATTTAATCGAAGTATTGGTTTATCCACGATTACCAATGCGGTTGACTGATTTAGTGACACCACTCAAACCATTGGAAGCGATGGCGCAAGGTCGACTCGTGGCAGCATCTGATGTCGGAGGGCATCGCGAGCTGATAAGAGATGGAGAGACCGGTGTGTTGTTTAAATCCAATGATCCGTATTCTCTGGCTGATAAAATTTCTGAGCTTTTAATGTCTCCCGAGCGGTGGCCTGTATTGTGCCAGGCGGGTCGTCAATTTGTTGAAACAGAGCGGAATTGGTCTGCCAGTGTTGCCCGTTATAGAAAAGTATATGGCACATTACTTGCAGAAAAAGGTATTTCAATATGAATGTTTCTAGATTACATATTGGCTTGGTCGGTCCACTACCGCCACCGTATGGTGGAATGGCTAATCAAACGCGACAATTGGAAAGACTGCTGCAACAGGAAGGTATCAGTGTTGATCTGGTTCAAGTTAATGCACCTTACCAGCCGGTATGGGTTGGTCGTATCTGGGGGTTAAGGGCTATTTTCAGGCTTGTTCCGTATTTGATTCATCTCTGGCAAGCGGCCAGCAAAGTTCAACTATTTCATATCATGGCTAATTCAGGTTGGTCGTGGCATTTATTTGCAGCACCAGCCATCTGGATAGCCTGGTTTAAAGGAAAACCGGTGATTGTGAATTACCGGGGTGGGGAAGCTGAAGCATTTTTTCAACAATCTTTTTTCTGGGTTAAGCCAAGCTTGCTTAGAACTCGTGCCATTATTGTTCCTTCCGGTTTTCTCAAAGCAGTTTTTGCAAAAAATGGATTCTCAGCGACTATCGTACCAAACATTATTGATCTGACTAAGTTTTCTGCAAATATACGACATAAAACTATTCATGATCCAGATTTTCCGCACATTATAGTTACGCGTAATCTTGAGTCGATTTATGATAATGCAACGGCTATCCGTGCCTTCCGAATCGTCAAGAATATTTTTCATAATGCCCGACTCACAATTGCCGGATCCGGTCCTGAAAGGCAATTGCTAGAAGACCTTGTTGATGAACTGGTGCTGCATGATGCTGTGACATTTGCTGGACGGATTGATAATGATGCTATGGCTGATCTCTATCGTACCGCTGATTTAATGGTTAATGCCAGCCTGGTTGACAATATGCCAATCTCAATTCTGGAAGCACTCGCGAGCAGTGTTCCTGTAGTCAGTACATCTGCTGGTGGCATTCCGTTTCTGGTTGAACATGGTAAGACCGCTTTATTGGTGCCTGTGCAGGATCCTGTCGCCATGTCAGAAGCTATGTTGCAAGTACTTAAGAATCCAGCGATAACTCAAAATTTTGCTAAGCAAGGATTGGAATCTATTCAGGAATACACATGGCCGTTTGTTAAAAATCATTTGCTGGCAGTATATGTTCAAGTGCTTAAGGGGAAAAGTGATTGAAGCAATCCATTACTCATCAAAGTACATATACTGCATGGATATCCGATTTTTTCTTTCCATTTCATGAGTGGTTAAAGAAACATGACAGTGTTTCAGTTCGAAAGCAGATGGAAGAATCACAATGGTGGGATAGAGATCGTTTATATGATTACCAATTGGTGCGATTGCGACATTTATTGTCAGACGTTCAAACCAATGTGCCTTATTATAAGCATCTATTTGCTGAATTAAAGTTTGATGGAGCAGCGATTCACTCGCTTACCGATCTTGAACAGCTGCCATTATTAAACAAATCAATTATCCGTGAACATACGGATTCACTAAAATCAGATCATGCCCGTCATCTTTCCCGTTTCAATACAGGAGGATCCAGTGGTGAGCCACTGATATTTTTTATTGGAAAACGACGCGTAAGTCATGATATTGCCGCAAAATGGCGAGCCACCCGTTGGTGGGGTGTGGATATTGGTGATCCTGAAATTGTAATCTGGGGATCTCCAATCGAATTGCAGGCACAGGATCGGGTAAGAAATTTGCGCGATCGTATAATCCGCACTAAATTGTTGCCTGCCTTTGAAATGACTGAACAAAAATTAGATCAATTTCTTTCTGATATTCGACTAATGCGGCCAAAAATGCTTTTTGGCTACCCTTCTGCACTGTCCCATATCGCGCATCACGCAGAAATTAGGCAGCAACACATGGATGATCTGGGTATACAAGTTGCCTTTGTGACGTCAGAACGTCTATATGATGATCAGCGACAACGAATCAGTCAGGTATTTAATTGCCCGGTAGCAAATGGCTATGGCAGTCGTGATGCAGGATTTATAGCGCATGAATGCCCTCATGGAAACATGCATATTACTGCGGAAGATATTATAGTAGAAATTATTGATGAGCAAGGCAATGCATTACCACCAGGCCACGCCGGAGAGATTGTGGTGACACATCTGGCTACACATGATTTTCCATTTATACGCTATCAAACTGGTGATAGGGGGGTACTGGATAATAAAACTTGTTCATGTGGTCGTGGATTACCATTAATCAAAGAAATTCAAGGACGTAGTACGGATTTTGTAATGGCGCAGGACGGTACGGTAATGCATGGTCTAGCATTGATCTATATCCTGCGCGATATTCCACAGATTAATGCTTTTAAGATTGTGCAGGAAAATTTGGATTTGATACATATCTGGATCGTAACCAAAGCAGGGCTTGATGCATTGCAAATCAATCAGATCGAAGAGAACTTCAAGGCCAGGCTAGGTCAGACCGTATCGATCGTTATTAATCAGGTCGAACAAATTCCGGCAGAGAAATCAGGGAAATTTCGCTATATCATAAGTAAAGTTATATATTAGTGATCAGTGAAATAAGAGAATTTCTGTAATCTTTAATCAAATATGTTTTTCTCTCTTGCATCAAAAATGAATATAATTCAAACTGATTCATTAGAATCCATACGCGGGTATCGGAAATTTTATGACAAATGACTTGACTTTGGTTGTGCAGGTCGACTAGTCTGGTAGATGTAGCTAAATTAAGGGGAGAGGAGTACTTAAATTTAGCTGCCGAAATT